>LNAP01001142.1_pt1 | contig 28693 bp, 25 predicted proteins | sample 602601 | NCBI WGS metagenome assembly LNAP01 (sample SAMN02440304, study PRJNA202911) | soil metagenome | biome: Subtropical and temperate rainforests or woodlands; isolation source: soil samples (1 kg each in a 20% v/v slurry with milli Q water) were... ... | reverse complement strand
CCAACAGCCAAAGCCGTCAGACCCAGCAACCAGATCAAGATCCGGTCTCAGAAATACGCATCGGCAAAAATCTCTAAACCAGGTCACCCCAGTACAAGATCCGCCGTCCGCGTATCCCTTCTCTTCTCTCAACAATGTCAATCAGCAGACACCGCACATGCGACGCCCTCGAGCCCGAGTCGGCTCGAGACAAGCGAGCAATATAGCGATGCCGTAACAGCGATTCAAGCGCCCTGACCGGACCCCATCCGCCATCAGACCAGTTGGCTAATCGCCAACCGAACCGTCCGTCGGCCGGCGTTTGTTGCCGGCTCGTCTGGTGGGCCGGGTTTTAGGCGAGTCACCCTGAACTGTCCAGCAGAAAAAACATCGTCGTTAAACTTTTTTCAAAAACCGCAGGATACAGCCAGTTTCCAAGGTCCCGAGCAAAGGCGGAGACGGTGTCGACACGCCTACATGCATGCAGGCATACGTGGAATTTCGATCGCCCATCGAGACGTCGTCGCCCATATGCCGTTCAGCGGGCGGCGAACCATCAACTGCTAAAATGCGATGGGCTTCAATCGGTGGTGCTGGCTCTGTGCGCGGACTCTACCTATAGCCAGACGCAACACGCTGCACTGCATCATCCGCTGCACCATTCGCAGCCGCTTATGTGACCGCCGACACGAAATCATGGCTATATCAGGCCGAGACTCCGAAGCTCCGTCAGCATCTCAGGCGGCAGTTCGGCCTCTGCGGAAACTTGCCGCAAGGCCGCAGCCTGATCCGGCAGATCGGGCGGCGCATCGGCCGACTCCAGATAACGCCATCCTTGAAAAGCGCGCCGCGGTCTTGGCTCTGTCACGATGACCGTCGGATCATAGACGATGGCGCAATAAGGATTGCCGTTCTCGTCTTCGACCTCGTCCAACCGCAAGATCCGATGCCTTGCGCAAATCGTCCCGCGAATGACCCAGTATAACGAGCCGCCATCCAGCACCTCCTCCGCCCGCTTTGGACGGTGCCGGGTCCAATGCTGATCTTCCAGCGGCTTCTTCCGGCCACGCAGACGCTTGGCCAGATCATCCCGGTAACTGATCAGTTCTTGAACAGTGCCGATACCTACACACAATTTGACTAAATGCACCGTCATCCGATCGCGCTCCAGTTACGCGCGCAGCATCATTCAACTTGATTAATCAAGCGCGCTGTTTAGCTTATTACAAGCGTTGATCGGAGAAATCACCATGTCCTACCACTATGCATCCCGTTTTTCCCGGCCTGCTTTGACGTTGCTGCTGGCGCTGGGTCTTGCCGGATGTTCGCTCGGCACAATCGATTATCGGCAGATCAATTCCGGCTACGATGCTTTCCAATATCGTTGGATTCCCTATACCAGCTCAATGGCGGCAGATGTCTCCGGCAATCCCTTCCCAATTCCCCAGAGCGACTTTAATCGACAGATCAGCGAAGCTATTCAGGCGCCCGGTTACATACCCTCCAGCGCCGGCCCACGCGTGCGAATGGTCTTCAATGGTGCGCCTGCTACCGGCAACGCAGCGGCTTCCGGTGACTATATTTGCGCAAGCTCGGGTGATACCGGTACAGCGGTAGGCCGTTCGGCCGGCAGTCGTATCACGCTTGCGGCCGCCTATTGCAGCGGCGGTAGCGCGCTGACCTTCGCGACCGGCGCGATCGATAATGTGACCGGACCGGATGACCCGGACTTTCGCTCTTATGTGCGCAACATGGCCGTCTATCTGTTTCCCAGTCCCGAATCGAGCAACGATCCGAACAGCTGCTTTTCAAACTTCGGCTGCTGAGTCGCCTTGCTGAGACTGTGGTGACTACCGAATCAAGCAGCTGAGTTTCTTGAAGCTCGGCGTTCCGGCGCGGCGCAGCCATTCGAAAATGACCATCTCGGTTGTGACGAGTTCTGCGCCCGCCGTCGCCAGGCGATCGAGTGCCACCTGCTTGCTCAATGCCAGACGCGACGTCGTTGCATCCACAACGACATAGACCGGCCGCCCCGTTGCGACCATCTCCATCGCCGTCTGCAGCACGCAGACATGAGCCTCGATGCCGGCAATGATGGTCTGACCGTCAAACCGCAGCAGACGTTCCTGCAATTTTGCATTGGCTAGACAGGAAAATTCGTCCTTGGCGTAGATCTCGCCGCCCAACAACATATCCCGCAACACGGGTATGGTCGGCCCCAGTCCAGCGGGATATTGTTCGGACGCGATAACCGGTACTTGCAGCTCGCGGGCGGCCTGTACCAAGATGCCACATTGCCGCACGAGATCTTCGCTGGAGGTCATGGCAGGCACCAAACGGGCCTGGATATCGACCAGCAGTAATTGCGCCTTGGTATGCTCTATGAGCATAGCTCCTCCTCAATTGGCAGGAATAAAGGGTCTTTGACCGCCCTTTGATTGACAAAAGCCTGCCAACCCTTATAGTTCGGCCGTTTTTGGGGGCAGCCTTGATGGGGGCCGGCTGCCTTGAACGGTCTGTTTGACAGATCCGCCTCTGGCACCCATTTCGAGCAACATGACCTTTTCCGAACTGGGGCTCAGCCCCGAAATCCTGCAGGCGATCTCCGAAGCCGGTTACGCCCATCCCACTCCAATCCAGGCTCAGGCGATTCCCGTCGTGCTGATGGGACGAGACGTCCTCGGCTGCGCTCAGACCGGCACCGGCAAGACGGCTTCGTTCACCCTACCGATGTTGGAGATCCTCCACAACGGTCGGGCGAAGGCGCGCATGCCGCGATCGCTGATCATCGAACCAACCCGCGAGCTGGCAGCTCAGGTAGCGGAGAATTTCGACAAATACGGCAAGCATTGCAACCTGTCGATGGCACTGCTGATCGGTGGCGAGAGCTTCGCCGACCAGGAGAAGAAGCTGGATCGAGGCGTCGACGTGCTGATCGCCACGCCAGGCCGCCTGCTCGACCTATTCGAGCGCGGCAAGATCCTGATGAGCGATGTCAAGATCCTGGTGATCGATGAAGCCGACCGGATGCTCGATATGGGTTTCATTCCCGATGTCGAGCGCATCGTCAGCCTGCTGCCGAAGTTGCGCCAAACCCTCTTCTTCTCGGCGACCATGGCCCCGGAAATCCGCCGCCTGGTCGATGCCTTCCTGATGAATCCGAAGGAAATCACGGTCGCGCCACCGGCTACCACCGCGACGATGGTGACGCAAGGTTTGGCCGTGGTCGACGAGATGGATAAGCGCGAGGCTCTGCGCCGCTTGATCCGCGCCGAACAGGTCACGAATGCGCTGATCTTCTGCAACCGCAAGCGTGACGTCGATATTCTCTACAAATCGCTCACCAAGCACGGTTTCAATGCGGTTCAATTGCATGGCGACATGCCGCAATCGAAGCGCACGGAGACCCTGGAAAAGTTCAAACGCGGCGAAATGACCTTGATGGTCTGCAGCGATGTGGCCGCCCGCGGTATTGATATCGCCGCCCTTAGCCACGTCTTCAATTTCGACACGCCAATCCATGCCGAGGACTATGTCCATCGGATCGGTCGTACCGGCCGCGCCGGACGTGGCGGTCATGCCTATACCTTTGCTACGCCGTATGACGGCAAGCATGTCGCGGCAATCGAGAAGCTGATCGGCAAGGAAATCCCGCGCGTCGCCATCGAGGGAATCGCGCAGCTTCCCTTCGAAGAAGGTGACGGCAAGGGTCGCCGCCGCGGACGGCACGATCACAAGAAAGGCGCTGAATCTGCGCGTGGCGAGAACGGCCGGGATCGGCGCGGGACCAAGCGTCGCAAGCCGGACAGTCCGGCAATCGCCGAAGCCGCGATCGAGGCCGCCATCCCGCATCCGACCGCAGCTCTGCATCGCCACCAGCAGTTGGAATCCACGACCGCACCGGTCGCCGCTTTGCCCAATAAACCGGTTCCGATCGAACCGGTACGGCAGCAAAATCGCCATGAACGCCGAGCAGCCGACCACGATCATCGAGACCGCGATGAGGATACACCGGTTCTGGCCTTCGGCGATCATATGCCGGCCTTCCTGATGCGACCGGTCCGTCTTCCCAATGCGCGCTGAACAAGCCGGATCAAATTGCCGCAGCAGTCTTAAGACGAAATAAAACGGCAATTTTCCGACTGACTCACGTTGAAGTGATAACGCTTTCCTCTTATGCTGCCGCCTGAAATTCAGCGCTATCCCCTGTGCCAAGTGCCGGTACAGGGCGGATACGACGCTGATGGGATCGTGGGATCTTGTCTGGCTTCGGAGAAATCCTGCCGGCAGGACATCACGGCCGTCACAGGGGTTCTGGCGTTACATGCGTGTTTTACGGGAATTGTTCAGGCGCAAGCTTGCGTTACTGGGCTTGTTGATCATTTTCGCTATCGTTTTGGCGGCAATCTTCGCACCACTGATTGCGCCCTACTCACCGGAAGACCAGTTACCTGACGGCTTGACGGATATCGGCGAGCCGCTGGCGCCAAGCAGCCAGTTTCTCCTGGGAACCGATCTCCTGGGTCGCGATCTGCTCTCCCGCCTGATCTATGGTGCCCGCGCCTCGCTGGTGATCGGTATCCTTGCCAACGGCATCGCCATCACCATCGGTGCGATGATCGGCGTCACCGCCGGTTTCATCCGCGGCTGGTTCGGCGCCGCGCTGATGCGCTTCACCGATCTGATGATGGCCTTTCCCTCGCTGTTGCTGGCCATCGTATTGGCGGCGATTTTCCGCCCCAGCCTGTGGATCGTCGTCATCGTCATCTCGATGGTAAACTGGGTACAGATCGCCCGCGTGCTCTATACCGAGACAACCTCGCTGGCCGAGCGGGAATATGTCATGGCCGAACGCAGCATTGGCGCCGGCACCGGCCGGATTCTGTTCCGCCATATCCTGCCGCACCTCGTCCCGACTATCACGGTCTGGGCCACATTGGGTATCGCGACCACCGTATTGCTGGAAGCCGCCCTCTCATATCTCGGTGTCGGCGTGCAACCGCCGACACCGAGCTGGGGCGGCATGATCAACGAGAATCAGAGCTATTTCCAGAGCTTCCCCTGGCTGGTCTTCTATCCCGGCATCGTCATCGCGGCACTCGCATTGTCGTTCAATCTGCTGGGGAATGCCTTACGCGATATCCTCGATCCAACCATGCGGGGACGGCACTGATGTCCGCTTACATTCTCCGCCGCCTGGCTCAGGCCCTGATGATCCTGATCGGCGTCAGCATCATCACCTTCGCCCTGCTCTATCTGTTGCCGGCCGATCCGGCGCGCCAGGTGGCAGGCCGCACGGCCAGCATCGATCAGGTCGAACGGGTGCGCGAACAACTCGGCCTCAATCTGCCCATCTGGCAGCAATATGGCCGCTACCTCTGGCATCTGCTGCAGGGCGATCTGGGCCGGTCATATTTGCAGCGTAGCGAAGTGACCTCGCTGATCTTTCCCCGCCTCCCCGCCACGGCCTTGCTGATGCTGGGTGCGATCTTTTTCGAACTCACGCTAGGACTTACTTTCGGCTTGGTTGCTGCCTTGCGTCGCAATACCGCTCTCGACCAGGCCATCATGGCAGCAACCTTCGTCTTCGTCTCCATGCCGGCCTTCCTGCTCGGCCTGCTGCTGCTCTATTTCTTTGCTGTCTATCTGGGCTGGTTCCCGATCGGCGGTTATGGCGAATTCAAGCATCTGATTCTGCCATCCCTGTCACTCGGCCTGCTGGGCGCCGGCTGGTATGCGCAGCAAATGCGCTCGACCGTGATCGAAGTCCTGCGCCAGGATTACATTCGCACCGCACGCGCCAAAGGGCTCAGCCGCGGCCGCATCCTCTGCCTGCATGTAGTACCGAACGCGCTGCTGCCGATCATTGCGATGATCGGTCTCGATATCGGCTATTTTATGGGCGGCGCCGTCTTGATCGAGGCGGTCTATGGCTGGCCCGGCATCGGCCAATTGACCTGGCAGGCGATTCAACAGCTGGACATCCCGATTATCATGGGTGTCATGCTGATCGTCGCTTTTGCCGTGGCCATGGGCAGCCTGCTCGCCGACCTGATCGCGCCCTTTGTCGATCCAAGAATCAAACTGCGTTGAAGCCGTCAGCAACCGGCCACCGAGATGATAACGACCGCAAATTAGCGGCAAACAGGAGGGAAACATGAAACGTCTGATGATCTCAGTGTCGATGCTGGCGCTATTGGCGCTGGGCACGGCAACTTATAACGATGCCGGTGCGGCTGAACCGAAGCAGGGCGGTGCCGTCACCGTCACCTTCAAGGATGATATACCGACGCTGGATCCGGCCATTGGCTATGACTGGAAGAACTGGTCGATGATCAAATCGGTGTTCGATGGTCTGCTGGATTACAAGCCGGGTACGACCGAAATCGTGCCGGATCTTGCGGAGAGCTACGACATATCCAAGGATGGACTGACCTATACTTTCAAGCTGCGCCATGGCGTGAAATTCCAGAACGGCCGCGAGATGAAGGCCGCTGATGTGAAATACTCCCTGGAACGGACCTGCGATCCGAAGACCCAGAGCCCCGGCGCCAGCTATTACGCCTCGCTCAAGGGCTTCGAAGATTTCCAGGCCGGTAAGGCCAAGGAACTGACGGGCGTCTCCACGCCGGACGACTACACGGTCAAGATCGAGCTCAGCCATCCCGATGCCACCATGCTGCACCTGATGGCGCTCAACTTCTCTTTCGTCGTCCCGAAGGAAGAGGTCGATAAATACGGCGCCGATTTCGGCCATCACCCGGTCGGCACCGGTGCCTTCAAGGTAACCGAATGGACGCCCGGCCAGCGCATCGTCTTCGAGCGCAACAAGGATTACTACAAGACCGGCATTCCCTATCTCGACAAGATTACCTTCGAGATCGGCCAGGATCCGAGCGTTGCCCTCACCCGCATGCAGAAGGGCGAGATCGACATTCCGGGCGACGGCATCCCGCCCTCCAAGTTTGTCGAAGTCACCAAGGATCCGAGCCTGAAGGATCAGATCATCGCCGCCGATCAGTTGCAGACCGGCTATGTCGCCATGAATGTCAACATCAAGCCGTTCAACAATCTTGCCGTCCGCGAGGCCGTCAATATGGCGATCAACAAGGCGCGTATCGTCAGGTTGATCAACGGCCGCGCAACGCCGGCAAACCAGCCTCTGCCGCCGGCCATGCCGGGCTATGACAAGGCCTATAAAGGCTATAAATATGACGTCGCGGCAGCCAAGGCGAAGCTGAAGGAAGCGGGTCTGGCGAATGGCTTCGAAACCGATCTCTATGTCATGAACACCGATCCGCAGCCGCGTATCGCCCAGGCGATCCAGAGCGATCTCGCCGCCATCGGCATCAAGGCCAATATCAAGGCACAGGATATGGGCACCGTCATTGCCGCCGGCGGCAAGAAAGATGGCGCGCCGATGATCTGGTCCGGCGGCATGGCCTGGATTGCCGACTTCCCCGATCCCAGCAACTTCTACACCGCCATTCTCGGCTGCGGCGGCGCGGTTGACGGCGGCTGGAACTGGTCCTGGTACTGCAACAAGGCGCTCGACGACCGCGCCGCGGCGGCTAACAGCATCACCGATCCGGCGAAGCAAGCCGATCGTGCGGCCGAATGGGGCAAGATCTTCGAAGCAGTCATGAAGGACGCCCCCTGGGCGCCAGTCTTCAATGAGAAGGCCTATGTGATCCATTCGAAGCGCGTTGCCGGCGTCGATAACAGCGTCTTCATCGATCCGATCCATATTCCGGTGAATTACGACGTCATCTTCGCGACCGACGCGCAGTAAGGCAGAACGACATGATCACGGCATCCGTCCCGCTTTCCGATCATCCAGAGCGGATGGGAAGCGGGACGGATGCGCCGCATTAACGAAACGAGGGGGAACTTCAATGAATGGAAGATTGAAACTTGCAGCTGGTTTTGCCTTGGCGCTCATGGCCGGCACCGCGCTTGCCGGCAGCCTTGCGCCGGCTTTCGCCGAAGAGGCGAAAAATGGCGGCAGCTATACGATTGTCTTCAAGGACGATCTCAATACTCTGGACCCGGCCATCGGGTATGACTTTCAGAACTGGTCGACGATCAAGGCGATCTTCGATGGCCTGATGGATTACAAGCACGGCACCAACGATCTCATTCCCGACCTCGCGGAAAGCTACCAGATCTCGCCGGACGGCATGACCTATACCTTCAAACTGCGCCACGGCATCAAGTTCCAGAACGGCCGCGAGATGAAGGCTGCTGACGTCAAATACTCGATCGAGCGCGTCGTCAACCCGAAGACTCAGAGCCCCGGTGCCGGCTATTTCACCCCGATCAAGGGCTATGACGACGTCGTCAACAGCAAGACAACCGAACTATCAGGAATCACCACGCCGGACGATTACACCGTCGTGTTTCAGTTGATCCAGCCGGATGCGACCATGCTGCATGTCTTCGCGCTCAATTTCTCCTTCGTTGTGCCGAAGGAGGAAGTGGAGAAATACGGCGACGATTTCGGCCATCATCCGGTGGGTACCGGCGATTACATGATGAAGGAATGGCTGAAAGGCCAGCACATCACGCTGGAACGGTCGCCCTATAGCCATCATGCCGGCCTGCCGCATGCTGATGAAGTCGTCGTCCAATTCGGTCTGGAAGCGATTACCCAGGCCCTCAAGGTTGAGAGCAATGAAGCCGATTTGACCGGCGATATTTTCTCACCGGCGAAGTTCCTTGAAGTGTCGAAGAATCCAAAGCTCAAGGACCGCTTTTACGAAGCCAATCAGTTGAACACCAACTACATGCCGATGAATGTCAATGTGAAACCCTTCGACAATGTGAAGGTGCGGCAGGCGATCAACTATGCGATCAACAAGGAGCGCCTCGTCAAGATCGTCAACAACCGGGGCACTGCAACCAATCAGGTCCTGCCGCCGGCAATGGCCGGCTACGACCCGAATTATAAGGGTTACGGCCATGACGTCGCCAAGGCCAAGCAATTGCTGAAGGAAGCCGGTTATCCCAATGGCTTCGAGACGGAGATCTATTTCCAGAATGTCGATCCCTGGCCGCGCCTCGCCCAATCGATCCAAAAGGATCTGGCCGAGATCGGCGTGAAGCTCGATCTGAAGGGCCTCGACAACGCGGCCTTCAATGGCATCGCCGGCAAGGTCACCGGCGCGCCGATGAGCCTGACCGAATGGTACGCCGACTTTCCGGATCCCAGCAACTTCTACACCGCCATCCTGGGCTGCGCCGGCGCGGTCGAGGGCGGCTATAACTACGCACACTACTGCGACAAGGCCATCGATGCCGAAGCGCAGGCCGCCAATGCCATCGCCGATCCGGCCAAGGCGGCGGAGCGCAATGCTGCCTGGGCCAAGATCTTCGCCGAGATCATGGACAAGGACGCCCCCTGGGTCCCCCTGTTCAACCCAAAGCGATATACATTGCGTTCGGAACGTCTGCAGGGCGATAAGGCGCTCTTCGTCGACGTGATCCATCAGCCGGTCCCTTACGAAGACGTATGGGTGAAGCAATGACACAGCATCCGCATGCCGTAACCTGCACCATTCACGATCATCAGCATCACATCGGCTGGGACAATTCCCTGCCGCCAATTCTCAAAGTCGGATCGGGCGATGTGATCGAATTGAAGTGCAAGGAGTCGTCCTGCGGGCAGATCACACCGGATTGGACGGCGGGCGATATCGCCCGCCTCGATTTCGGCAGGATCAATCCGACATTGGGACCGATCGAGATCGACGGCGCGGAGCCCGGCGATGCTTTGAAGGTCACCATGCTCGGCTACAAGCCATGTGGCTGGGGCTGGACCGCCAATATACCGGGCTTCGGGTTATTGGCGGATCAGTTCAAAGAACCCGCTTTGCATATCTGGAAGTATGATGCGGCCACCTTGGCGCCGAGCATGTTCGGCTCGCTTGCCAAGGTGCCGCTGAAGCCTTTCGCGGGCACCATCGGCGTCGCCCCGGCGGAACCCGGTCTTCATTCCGTGGTGCCGCCTCGGCGTGTCGGCGGCAATATGGATATCCGCGATCTCGGTTTGGGCAGTGAGCTCTATCTGCCCATCGAGGTCAAGGGCGCCCTCTTCTCCTTGGGCGATCCCCATGCCGCGCAGGGCGATGGCGAGGTCTGCGGCACGGCTATCGAGAGCCAGCTTGACGTCACCGTGAAGCTGGAACTGGTGAAAGGCGCCAATCTGAAGATGCCGCGCTTCCGCACGGCCGGGCCTGTTGCACGGCATCTCGACGAAAAAGGCTATGACGTGACCACGGGCATCGGGCCTGATTTGATGTCAGGTGCACGCGATGCCGTCAGCGGCATGATCGATTTGCTGACGCAACGGCATAACATCGCAGCCGTGGACGCCTATATGCTCTGTTCGGTTTGTGGTGATCTGCGCATCAGCGAGATCGTCGATATACCGAACTGGGTCGTTTCCTTCTATTTCCCACGCATCGTATTGGACTAAGACCGAATGACCGCCTTGGCTGCAGCACAACAAGAGCCCGCTCCCCGTTCCATCGGCACGCCGATTCTCGAGGTCAGCGATCTCGCGGTGCAGTTCGCAACACCGGCGGGACCGTTGACCGTCGTGGACGGCTTGAACTTCGTGCTGCGCCAAGGCGAAACACTTTGCATTGCTGGTGAGTCCGGCTCAGGCAAATCCGTCAGTTCCCTGGCGCTGATGGGATTGCTGCCGAAGCCGGGAGGCCGCATCGCCCGCGGCCAGGCCATGTTCGACGGGCGCGATCTCTTCAAGCTCAGCGACCCGGCGATGCAGGAGATCCGTGGCAACGATATCGCCATGATCTTCCAGGAGCCGATGACCTCGCTCAATCCGGTGCTGAGCATCGGCACCCAGATGAGCGAGGGGCTGCGTCGCCATCTCGGCCTCAGCGACCGGGCCGCACGAAAGCGGGCGATTGAAACACTGGATGCCGTGCGCATCCCTGAGGCCGCCAAGCGCCTGAAGCAATATCCCCATGAGATGTCCGGCGGCATGCGTCAGCGCGTGATGATCGCCATGGCCATGTCCTGCAATCCGAAAGTATTGATCGCCGACGAACCGACCACGGCGCTCGATGTCACCATCCAGGCGCAGATTCTGGAATTGATGGCCGATCTGCGCCGCGAAACCGGCACTGCCATCATCATGATCACCCATGACATGGGCGTCGTTGCCGAAATGGCGGATCGCGTCATTGTCATGCGCTATGGCAAGATGGTTGAAGAAGGCGATGTCGAGGCCATCTTCAAACGTCCGCAGCGTGATTACACGAAAGCCCTGCTTGACGCGGTTCCGAAATTTTCTGCCGGCGCGCGGGCACCATCCCTGACAATCTCGGAACCCCCGGCGAAACCTGTTCTCAGCGTCCGCGATCTCGTCGTTCGCTTCGATGTCAAAGGCGGTCTACTGCATCGTACCCAGCAGCGTGTGCATGCCGTCGAGAAGATCTCCTTCAACCTCTTTCCACAGGAAACGCTCGCTTTAGTGGGCGAATCCGGTTGCGGCAAATCGACCGCCGCCAAGGCCGTTCTGCGCCTGGTCCCTTCCACCGGCGATGTCCTGGTCGAAGAGAAGGAAGTTGCCGGTATCGGCACCCGCGAACTGCAACGTCTGCGCCGTCAGATGCAGATGGTGTTCCAGGATCCCTTCGCCTCTCTCGATCCGCGAATTACGGTCGGCGATCTGGTCGCCGAGCCGCTGGTCATCCATGGCATCGCCAAGGGACGCGAACTGAGGGAACGCGTCGCTTATCTCTTCGGCCGGGTCGGGCTCACGGCGGAACAGGCAACCCGCTATCCGCACGAATTCTCCGGCGGTCAGCGCCAGCGTATCTGCATCGCCCGTGCGCTCAGCCTCAATCCGAAAGTCATTATCGCCGATGAAAGCGTGTCGGCACTCGACGTCTCGATTCAGGCGCAGATCCTCGATCTTCTGCGCGAGCTTCAGGCGGAATTCGGCCTCTCCTATCTCTTTATCTCCCATGACATGGCGGTCGTCGAAGAGATCAGCCATCGGATCGCGGTGATGTATCTCGGCCAGATCGTCGAAACCGGCCCGACAGCGACCGTGCTCGGCAATCCCCAGCATCCCTATACGAAGAAGCTTCTAGCCGCCGTGCCGATTCCAGATCCGACGCAGCGCAATATGATCCGCAAGCGGCTGGAAGGCGAAGTGCCGAGCCCGTTCCGCCCGGTGGATTTCGAGCCGACCTATGTCACCTATCGCGACCTCGGTGATGGACATCTGGTCGCCGAGAGCTGAATCGATCGACCGCCTATCCCAACGGATCGATGAACGCCCGCAACCGCGCCAGATAGGCATCCGGTTTTTCCACCGGTGCCAGATGCGAGGCATCGGCAATCACCGAAACCTCGGCCTTGGGCACGAGGCGGGCGAAATCCCGGCAAGCGGCCAGCGTGCTTTCGTCATAGTCGCCGCAAATGAAAAGCACCGGCACGTCGATTTTGGGCAGATGCGGCATCAAGTCGAGATGCCGCAGGCTCCCCGTTGAGGTGAATTCTGCGGGCCCCCACATCGTCTGATAGACATTCATGTTGCCGTTATCGAGCGTGGTCGTGACGATCTCGGGCCAGGGATCGAGGCGGCAGAAATGCCGCCGGTAAAAGACGTCCACGGCCGCCTGATAGGCCGGATCATCCATCGCCGCTTGCCCAAGCAATAGCGACCGATGCGGCTCGGGCAGGGCCCGGCAGTAGGCCGTATTGTCGGCCAGCCAGCGATCCGTATTGATCAGGGGACCGGCCAAAACGAGGCTGCGCAGCCCGTACGGTCGGCGGGCGGCATATTCCGCCGCAAGGCTGCCGCCCCACGAATTGCCGTAGAGATGGAGTTGCGCCAGGCCAAGCGTTTCACGGATGGCATCAATTTCCGACACGTAGCGATCGAGCGTCCAGTTTCGCGGATCCTTGGTGCGGTCCGACCGGCCGCAATCCAATTGATCATAGAAAATGACCCGGCGCTGTTCCGCGAGGGCCGTCAAAGGCAGCAGGTAGTCATGCTGCAAGCCGGGGCCACCATGCAGTATCAGCAGGGGTATGCGATCCGCCTTGTGATCGCCGTTGCTGCGATACCAGATACGGCCGCCCGGCACATCAATCCAGCCCTGGCTTTCGGGAGCCGGGTAGGAAATCTCCACGGTCAAATCTTGTCCCCGCGCAAGGCAGCCAATGCCGCGCGCTCATGGATGGCCTGTTCCTGCTGCTGTGCCAGGCGTGCTTCGAAGAGACGCTGCGCCTCCTCATGGACCGTTCCATAGACCTCGAACCAGAGCTGCGCATCGGTGGCCGGCAGAAGCCGTCCCATCTGCCAGGAACTCGGCTCGCTCCGTCCCTCCAGCCAACTCTCCAGGGTCTTGACCGAGATGCCGACCGCCGCGGCCAGCGCCTCGCGCTTCAGCCGTCCGACCGGCTCCACGCGGCGGCGCAAGGCTGCTGCGAGCCGGGCGCGATGCGCGTTCCGGCCTTGCACCTCCGGATCGATCGCCAGAGCCACGGCGGTTTCGCTATCGGCCTTGCTCTTGCGGGATCCGTCAGCCGGCTGGCCGCCGGCGAAATGGGCGGGGAAGACGGCCGCCAGGTAAATACGGCAGACGCGCTTCGCCTCACTGCGGTTGAAGGCCTTGGGATCGATCAGGCAATCGAACCACAAGCCGTCGATCATGGCATTCAAGCCGACGGCGATCTCGCGCCCGTCGATTTCCTGATAGCCGCCTTCGGCAATGATCCTGTTGCAGAGGCCTTCGGTCTGGTGCAGGTAGTCGCCTTCCAGGCGCGACACCACCTCATGATAGGCGCCGTGATTGCGCGCTTCCGCCCAGAAGGCGTACCAGATCGATATTTTCTCGAAGTTGCAGACGGAGGGATGGAAGTCGGTTTCGATCATCGCATCGAGCCCGGCCGCAGGCGAGACATTGCCCTTGCTGATGGCAGCTTGCCAGAGCGCCGAATATTCCTCCGCGATCTGCTCCAAGGTTGCAACGAGCAGCTGCTCTTTCGACTTGAAGTAGAAATTGACGATACCGGGCGACAGGCCAGCCTCGTTCGCGACATGGGTCAAAGTCGCATTGGCATAGCCAAAGCGGCCGATGGCGCGGATCGTTGCTTCGATCAATTGCTTGCGCCGGACCTCTTTGGATAATTCCGGTTTCGCCATATTACCCCTCATTTAGCCCATTTTTGGCATCGCGTAATCTATCAGGATTCGCATGGTAAAACATTGAACAGTTTCATTTTGCTGCGAATGCGAGTTTAAATGCTCATTTAATGAAGTAGACAAATAGGCCGCCTCAGCATAAAATCTCTATATCGTTATTTAATATTTTTTCTGCCTGGGCGACATGTCCGAGAAAAATTCCGACGCAAACTAGGGATGACCTACGGGAGCTTTCATCATGACAACCATCAAAACCGAGAGACGAGACCTTACGAAGTCGCGAAAACATTATCAGGAAGCGCTGAAGCATATGCCGCTCGGCGTCAGCTCGAATTTCCGCTATTGGGGCGACGATGAAACGGTTTTCGTGAAGCACGGCAAGGGCGCCCGCCTATGGGACATCGATGGTAACGAATACATCGATTACCGCCTGGGTTACGGCCCGGCCATCCTGGGCCACTGCCATCCGGACGTTGATGCCGCGGCGCGTGACGCGCAATCGATTGGCACCGTCTATGCGCTGGGCACCGAAAAGGAAGTCACCGTCGCCAAGCTGATCAAGGAGATGATGCCGGCGGCCGAGCTGGTGCGTTTCTCCAATTCCGGAACCGAGGCTGTGATGGCTGCTTTGCGCCTCGCCCGCGGCTATACCGGCAAGGACAATTACGTCACCTTCGAAGGGTCCTATCATGGCCTGTTCGACGCCACGATGTGGACCGCCGATCCCGAGGATATGAAGGATCAGAGCAAGGATCCCAAGGTCATCACCTATGGCGAAGGCATCCCGCAGCTGGTGCGCCAGCTCTTCTGGCAGGTGCCCTATAACGACGCCAACCGCCTGGAAGAGGTGCTGAAGAAGAATCACGACACCATCGCCGCCGTGCTGATCGAGCCTATCCTCGGCAATTGCTGCGGCATTCCCTCGAAGCCGGAATTCATCAAGGCGGTGCGCGAGCTCTGCACGAAATACGGCGTGCTGATGATCGTCGACGAGGTAAAGACCGGCTTCCGCGTCGGCAAGGGCGGTGCCCAGGAACTTTACGGCATCGAGGCCGATATCTTCACCGTCGCCAAGGCGATGGCCAACGGCTATCCGATCTCAGCGATCGGCGGCAAGGAAGAGATCCTGCGCAAATACGGCAAGGGCGTCGCCCATGGTGGCACCTATACGGCCCAGGCGATGAGCCTGGCGGCGGCCGAGGCAACCTTGACCATCCTCAAGGATACCGATGCCCTCGCCCGCATCGCCGCCTATGGCAAGTCGATGCAAGACGGCATGCATAAGGTTCTGTCGAAGCGCGGCATCCCGCACAGCTTCACCGGCCATCACAGCATGTCCGGCCTGTTCTTCAGTGCCGAGGCGCCGACCACCTATCGCCACTGGAAGCTCAGCGATTACACCTTCTATGACACGATGGCGGGCTACCTGATCGATATGGGCGTCATGTGCGAGCCCGACAGCCGCGAACCCTGGTTCATCTCCTCGGCCCATGATGCGGCCTGCCTGGAAGAAACCCTGGGTAAGTTCGAGGAAGCTGTCGATCTGACCCTGGAAGAGCTCTCGAAGGGCGATAATAATGGCGACGACAAGCTGATGCCCGGCATCAGCGGCTGATCATCCCGCCACTGAAGAAAAAAGACGGCAGTCCGGTCATCCGGGCTGCCGTTTTCATTTGCGGATCTTGCTGCCGAGGCTCAGGCCGACGAAGTCGAGGCAATCCTTGACCGCTGTCCGACCATTGAAGCCGCCGGGATTGAGCAGCGCCTGCAGCCAGTAGCCGTCGATCATGGCGATCAGCGGCGATGCGATGTGGCGGGCGCGGCGAAGGTCATTGCCACCGGCCGGCAGCAGTCTTTTGATCTCCGCCACAACCTCCTTGCTGTAGCGTTGTTCCACCCGGGTCGCCGCCGCACGGTAGCGATCGCGCAAGGCGGCATCCGCCCAGAAACTGAACCAGACCGGCAGCTTCTCCGCCGTGAGGATGCGTATATCGAAATAGGCCTCCAACATCGCCTTCAACCGCACCTGCGGGGTCAAGGGCGCGGCCGCAAGATGCTCGCGCCAGACCGATTCGAATTCTGCGTCCAGATGCTCGAACACCGCCTGGAACAGCATATCCTTGCTGGCGAAGTGAAAATTCATCAGCCCAGCCGAAACCTTGGCCTGTTCCGCCACGCGCCCGACCGTGGTGCCCGCATAGCCGTATTGGGCAATAACCGCGATGGTCGCTTCGACCAGGTCCTGCCGCCGCTGCCGACGAATATTGACATTCTCTTTCATATGCGGCGACCGGTCTTCTGCCTCTGATCAAGCCTTCTTGCGCGGCGGATCGAAGAACATGCGGTTGACGGCCCAGCATTTCACCATGCTGCGCTCGATCTTATGCTCCTTGGGATACCAGATTTCGGTCCACATTTGGGTGCCGGGTTTGGCGAAGTTCGGCGGCACCTTGGCAAAGGCGATGTTCTTTTTCAGGCCCGGCGACCACATGGCGGAGGTCGTCAGGCCGATTTCCTGCTTCCCGGCCTGATCGGCATAGAGAAACGAACCGGGCGCCGGCTTGCGCCCCTCGATTTCGATGCCAATCAGAATATGCCGTGAGAGACCCTCCTCCTTCTCCCGCCGCAAAGCCCGCTTGCCGACGAAATAGGTATCCTTCTTCAAGCCGACCGCCCAGCCGATTCCCGCTTCGAAAGGCGACACGCGGCTGGTCGGCCGGACGGCGTGATGTGAACCGGTGTAATCGGCATCCACCAGGATGAAACCAGCCTCGATCCGCACCATGTCGAGCGCCAGCGAGCCGATCGGCGCGATCTTGTAAGGATCGCCCAGCCGGAACAGGCTTTCCCACAGCCAGATCGCATCCTGCGGCTTGACCCAGAGTTCATAGCCGAGATCGCCGGTGAATCCGGCACGGTCGATCCGCATCCAATGACCGTCGACCGCGGTTTCCATGATGCCGAAATGCGGCAGCTTCTCGATCCCCGGCGCGCCCAGTTGCACCAGGATATCCCGTGAGGTCGGCCCCTGCAGCGACAAGCCACAAATCTGTTCGGAGATTTCCTCGATCGCCACATCGAAACCATAGGCGCTTTCATCCAGCCAATGGAGCTGATGGAGCGCGGCATTGAGGATGAAGTCGTTCTCACCGAGACGGAAGATCGTGCCCTCTTCGATCATCTTGCCGTCATCGTCGCACCAGGCGGTATAGGCCGCCTGCATCGGCTTCACCTTGGTCAGATCACGCGTCACCAGGAAATTGGCAAAGCGCGCCGCATCCTTGCCCCGGATCGAATATTTGATCAGCGGCGAGACGTCATAAACCGTGGCGCCATGGCGGACGGCGAAATATTCCGACTGCTCGGAATCGAAAAAGGCCGGGGAGTAATAGCCCATCCAGCGGATCCAGCCATTGCCATGCATCAGGCTGTTGATCGGTTCGAAGAACGGCGTCTTGCGCAGGAAGGGTTTCAGATGCTGCACATGGGTCATTGCGCGGCCCTCCCGCCCTTCTGCGCCTTGATGATCTCGCGCGCCGCATTGGCACCCGCCGCACCCGACACATTGCCGCCGGGATGCGCGCCGGCACCGCACAGCCACAATCCCGGCACCGGCATGCGATATTGCTGGAACTGGGCGACCGGGCGCAGGAAGAACATCTGATCCAGCGTCACCTCGCCCTGATGCCATTGGCCGCCCGACAGGCCGAACCGCGTTTCCAGGTCCTGCGGCACCAGCACCTCGCTTGCCCTCACCTGATTGCTGAAACCGGGAAACACGTCATCGAGCGTGGCGAGGCATCGCGCCAGCACCTGCTCGCGCGCCGTCGCCACCGGTGTGTCGCGCAGGCGGTAAGGTGCATATTGATAGAGGATCGAGGCCACATGTTTGCCCGAGGGCGCCAGGCTGGGATCGGCCAGGCTGGGGAACACGACTTCCAAGGCGGGCCGATCGGCGACGCGGCCATATTTCGCGCAATCGAAGGCCCGTTCGACATGATTGATGCTGGGTGCGATCACCAGCCGGCCGTCGCTCGCGGCAACGCCCTGCGGCAATGCGTCCAACGCCAGATGCACCTTGGCGACGCAACCATTCATCCTGAGATGCCGGATCCGCTGCTGGAATTCGGTGTCCAATTGGCCCGGTTGCAGCAGCCTCAGCAAGGTGCGCTGCGGGTCGGCGCTTGAGGCGACGATCGGCGCCCGGATTTCCTCGCCGCTTTGCAACACCACGCCGACCGCCTGCTCCTGCTCGACCAGGATATGATCGACAGCGGCGCGGTTACGGATAAGCACGCCGGCGGCGCGCGCCGCTTTGGCCAGCGTCTCCGCCACAGCTCCCATGCCGCCGGCCGGTTGATACAGCGCACCCATGCCATGCTTGCCGAAGGATGACAGGCGATAGAGCAGATTGAAGACGGTGTTCGGCGAACGCGGCCCCAGATAGACGCCGAGGGTTGCCTCGAATGACATCAGGCCCCTGATCAGGTCGCTCTCGAAATGATCCGTGGCCAGATCGGCGACATTCATGGTGAGAATGCGGCTGAGTTCCAGCATGTCCTTCTTGCCGAGCATCCGCAATTGCAGGGCGAACATGCCGAGCGCCAGCTTGGTCTGGAAATCGTTTTCCCTCATCGAAGGTCGCGGGGGCGTCCGCATCATGAAGCCGCCCAAAGCGGTCGCCATTTTGCCGAGCCGCGCCATGACCGCCGGATAAGCACCTGCATCAGCGGCGGAGAAGCGGGCGATGGCGGCAGCCGTCGCCACAGCATCGCCGGTGATGTCGATCCTCGCCTTGCCGGGCGCCACGACACTGGTGGCGACCGGACGGCAGAGCTGCCGCAGGCCATGAATTTCCAGGCCGAGATCCTTGACCACGCGCGGATGAAGCGCATGCAGCAGATGCGCCACGGATGACGTCCTGTAGCCCGGCGTGAATTCCTGCGTTACCGCGCAGCCGCCGATCTGGTCGCTGGCTTCCACGACCAGCGGCTTCAGGCCTGCCTTGGCAAGGTAGGTGGCGGTGACGAGGCCGTTATGTCCGGCGCCGATGATGATCGCATCGAACATGTTGCCGCTCACCGCACCACCCCATTCTTGAAGTCCTTGAGCATTTCGCGGGCCGCATTGGCGCCGGGCGCGCCCATCACCCCTCCGCCGGGATGAGTGCCTGAACCGCACATATAGAAATTGTCGAAGGGGCCGCGATATTGGCCAAGGCCGGGGAACGGCCGGTTGAACAGCATCTGATCCAGGGTCAATTCACCTTGGAAGATGTTGCCTTCGGTCAGGCCGACTTCGTTTTCGATATCCCAGGGTGTCCGCGTCTGGCAATGCAGGATCAGCTTGCGGAAGCCCGGCGCGTTTTCCTCGATCGTGTCCAGCACGTCTTTTTCGAACGCCGCCTTCATCTCCGGCGTCCAGGGCTGCTCCGCCAGCTTATACGGCACATACTGGACGAAGACCGACATGAAATGCTTGCCCGGCGGTGCCATGGTCGGATCGACCGTGGTCGGAATGACGCAATCCAGGAAAGGCCGCTTCGACCAGCTGCCATATTTGTAATCGTCATAGGCATGCTCGATATAATCGAAATCGCCGCCGATATCGATCGTGCCCCAGGCCGATTCCTTCGGCAGGCCGGCGAATTGCGGCAAGCCATCCAGGGCGATATTGAGCTTGCCGGACGAACCGCGGATCTTGAAATTCTTGGCATAGCCATGGATGTCCGGATCGACGGCATCGAGGTCCGATTTCTCGATCAGCTTCAGATAGGTCCGCTTGGGATCGAGATTGGACACCACGGTCCTGGCATAGATCTCCTCACCGCCTTTCAGGACGACACCGATCGCCTTGCCACTCTTGACGATGATTTTGTCGACTTCGGCGTTGGTGCGGATCTCGGCGCCGGCTTCTTCCGCTGCCGAGGCGATCGCCTTGCTGACACTGCCCATGCCGCCGCGGGCAAAGCCCCAGGCACCGATCTGGCCGTCGACCTCCCCCATATAGTGATGCAGCAGCACATAGGCCGTGCCGGGCGAATAGGGGCCCAAAGCGGTGCCGATGATCGAGGAGGCCGCAGCGAAACCCTTCCAGCGCGGATGCTCGAAATATTCGTCCAGGAAATCGCCGATCGACATGGTCCAGAAGCGGATGATCTCATACATCTGCTTGTCGCCCATGCGGCTGAATTCGGCAGCGATCTTCAGCAGGCCGTCGAGATCTTCCCGCTTGCCCCAGGGATTGATGCGATTCTGCGCGAAGGGATTGAGCACGGTCGGATCCGGCGGCGTCACCATGAGGAGCGGTTTGATGAACCGGCATTGGCGACTGATCTCCGCCGCATAGTGATCATAAGCTTCGGCATCCTTGATCGAGTGACGGCGCAAAGACTCCCGTGTCCGGTCATGATCGCGATAGGTAACGATCCCCTCTCCTTCTGAGTTGGGCGTGCTGTTGATCTCATAGGGAATGACCTGCAATCCGTGGCGCGGCAGATCGAGGAAGCGGAAGATCTCCGGCCGCAACAGGCTGCAAACATAAGAGCAGGTCGAATAGGTGAAGCCGGGATAGATCTCTTCCGACATGGCCGCGCCGCCGACTTTGTGATAGCGCTCCAGCACCAGCACTTTCAGCTTGTTCTTGCCCTCTTTCTCACCGCCTTTGGCGAGATAGGCGGCAGTGACCAGGCCGTTATGCCCGCCCCCCACCACAATGGCATCATATTTGGCATCCATGCCCTGCTGCTCCCCTGCCCGGTTCGGCATAATCTGAATGATCGTTCAAAATCTGAATGATCATTCAATTTAAGCAATAATCTGTCAAGCCGGTGAATGTCCTGACCTCTCTCCACTGACGCCATCGCGATTTGACTTACCCGGCAGGTCTAGTTATCCCTGCTGCTCACCGAACCGGGAGCTTAAACCGATGCAATTGCTGCGAAATCTATCCACCGCATCGCTTGCGGCAGTGATCGGGTTGATCCTTGCCGCCGGCATTGCAACAACGGCATCGGCCAAAGTGAAACCGTCGGACGAGCCGCCGCCGCCAAAGGCCGCTCCCGTCCCCAATGTCAATGCGGCACCCTTGCAGCCCTTGGCGGGCGCCACCATTGAGGGTACGCCGACCGTGATCACCGGCGATTCGATGATGATCGGCGGCCGGCCCGTTCGGCTTTACGGCATTGCCGCGCCGGATCTCAGCGCGAATAAGGGGCCCGATGCCCGCGTCGCGTTGGATACCCTGATCGACGGGCAACGCGTTACCTGTACGGAAATGGACCGAACCAAGGACGGCGGATCGATCGCTGCCTGCAAGATCGGCAATGACGATATTGCGGAGAAGATGCTGCAACAGGGATTTGCGGCCGTCTATCGCAGCACCGCCAACTCGACCGCGGATGAGCACGCTCTTGCCGGCCGCTACGACGCCGCCGAGACCGTGGCGCGGCAGAAGGAAATCGGTCTGTGGGCAAAGACGGCAAAGCCGGCGGCAGCGCCTGAAGTGCCGAAATCACGCCCCCTGATCGACCGCCGCGTGATACAGGATTGGATCGTCGCTGCGCCGATCCTCCTCATCGCGCTCATCGTTATCCTTGCGCTCAGCTGGCGGCGCGGCAGCCAGTTGCGCGAGCATCGGCAACAGATGCGCCTTAGCACGAAATCGCTGCTGGCGCAGGTCCTGGCGGAGGTTCTCGCGATCCGGGAAGCGGCAGCCGAGCAAGTGGCGACGACCGCCGGTCTCAGCCAGGATCAGCCGATCCCGGCCAGCCAGCTCTCGGCTTTGGGCCTGCCGCCGACACTGATCTACACGGCCAATGCCAGCCGGGCGCATCGGCTGCCACGCGACATCGCTGTCGATCTCGTCCAGTTTCACGCCGCTCACGCCGGCATCGGCCAATTGCTGCGCCAAGCCAGTCATCTGCGTAGCGAGACGATCCGGTCCGCTTTGGCAAAACTGGTGGAAGCGGCAGACCTGGTTCTCGAGAGGGGTCAGAGCTTTCTACGCTAAAGTGAGATCAACTTAAGCGCGTTCAGCAGACTGCCGGTCACATCTGCAATTGGGAATCGCTATTCAGGATCTGTGTCGCCAAAGCCTGGGCCGGCCCGCCGATACTGCGGCTGCGGCCGGTCACGACGAATTCCACGTCATCCAGCTGCGGCAGGTGCTTGCCGGTCCGCAGCGCCGTCAGGCCGGCGGGAACCATGCTGCGCGGCTGCACCAGGATGCCGAGCCCGGCCAGCGCAGCTGCCCGCAAGCCGCTCAAGCTGCCGCAGGTGCAGACGATGCGCCAGGGGATATGGGCGCGATCCAACGCTTCAAGGGCAATCGCCCGCGTCACGCTGGGGGGCGGAAAGGCGATCAGCGGCAAGGGCCGCTCCGGGACGAGAATGGCCGGATTGGCTGCCGCCCAGACCAATTGCTCCCGCCGCACCAGCTTTCCCCGATCCTCGCCCAGCCGCCGCTTCGCCAGAACGAGATCGAGCTGCCCGGCATCGAGCATCTCATAGAGTATGCCGCTCAAGGCCACTGTCAGTTCCAAGTCCACCGAGGGATGCCGGCGCGTAAAATCGCGCAAAACTTCCGGCAGCCGGCTGAAGACGAAATCCTCGGAAGCGCCGAAACGTAGCTGACCGCGCAACTCCGAGCCTTCGAAATAACGGTGGGCCCGTTCGTTCACGTCCAGAATCGACTGCGCGAAGCTCAGCATCGCCTCGCCATCCGGTGTCAAGCTGACGCTATGGGTATCGCGGGCCAGAAGACGACGGCCGGCCGCCGCCTCCAAACGCTGAATATGCTGGCTGACCGTCGATTGGCCGAGACCAAGCTGCTGCGCGGCAGCCGTGAAACTGCGGGCTTTGGCCACAGTCGCAAAGGTCGTCAGCAAAAGTGGGTCCAGCATGACAGGCCTGTTATCTTAAAACTCGATGACAGATATCTTGGATAGCTGTATTCACAATGACAGGCCAACGTATTAATTTCAATACGAATTCCTCTCATCTGAAAGACTTCCACATGCTGGCACGCTTCCGCCCCGACAATTTCACCCTTGCCTTGCTCGGAACTGTCGCCCTGGCGTCGATTTTCCCCGCACGCGGCAGTTTTGCCGACGGCTTTGCCGTGGCGACCGATATCGCCATCGGCCTGCTGTTCTTTCTGCATGGCGCCAAGTTGTCCCGCAGCACCGTCGTCGCCGGCCTTTCCCATTGGCGGCTGCATCTCGTCGTCTTCGGCACCACCTTTATCATCTTCCCGATACTGGGCCTGGCGACGCACCTGCTAGTCCCCACCCTCCTGACACCCGCCTTCTATGCGGGCGTGCTGTTTCTCTGCGTGTTGCCCTCGACGGTGCAATCCTCGATCGCCTTTACTTCGATTGCCGGCGGCAATGTAGCGGCGGCGATCTGCTCCGCTTCGGCCTCGAATATCCTCGGCATGTTCCTCACGCCTCTCCTGGTCGGTCTGTTATTTCATGCCCAGGGCAATGGTTTCTCGATACAGGCGCTGGAATCGATTCTGCTGCAGCTCCTCGTCCCTTTCATCGCCGGCCAGATCGTGCAGCCCTGGATCGGGCGCTGGATGGAAAAGCATCGCCGCATGCTCGGCTTCGTTGATCGCGGTTCAATTCTGATGGTGGTCTATCTCGCTTTCGGCGAAGCCATCGTCGCGGGACTTTGGCATCGCCTGTCACCGGAATCCTTTGCCGTCATGGTCATCGTCGACATGGTGTTGCTGGCGATGGTGATGCTGATCACCACCTACGGCAGCCGCCTGCTCGGCTTCAACAAAGCCGACGAGATCACCATCGTCTTCTGCGGATCGAAGAAGAGTCTGGCGAGCGGCGTGCCGATGGCCAATGTCATTTTTGCCGGCCAGGATATCGGCGGCATCGTCCTGCCGTTGATGCTGTTCCATCAGATCCAATTGATGGTCTGCGCTTATATCGCGCGTCGCTATGCCGCCAAAAAGCAGCAAGCCGCCGCCGCGATCAGCGCAGCCTCACAGCAACCGGAAATGGTCTACGGCGAATAATCTCAGATCGAGGATTCGGCTCGTCGCTGACGCGCAGCCATATATTTCAGATTGACCAGCCGCAACTTGGCCGCCGTCTGCGACAGCAGATGATCGCGCAGGCGGACCGCCATCGGCGTCCCGGGCGTAAAGCGCCGCGCCCGGATCGCCTCGGCCAGTCGGCGTCGCGCTGCTGCCGGATCGTCTCCCACCGACTCGCCGAGCAGCCCCGCAATTTCCGCCAGCTCTCGCTGCGCCTGCTCGCCGTGATCGGCCTTCGCCGCAACCGCGATGGATAGCGCACGGGCAATCAACAGGCCGGTCAGCTTCTCGTCACCGGTGAGTTTAGGCAGCAAGTCCTCCTGCAGCGTCTCCAGCGCGATCGAGAAAAGAGCATCGGCATCAGGACGGGTCAGCATGGTCTTTCTCCCTCACGCCTTATCGCTGGATGCTCTATCGAAAACGTCGATATCATGCAGCAAATCGTATTCGCATTCCAAGGCACGCAACGTCGTCAAAGCCAGATTGATCGAGCGTTCGCCGCCGGCGAAGTGACGTTCACCCTGTTCCAGGGCGATCAGCGCCCAGCGCAATGCCGCAACGACTTCCCAGAAGCGGATGCGGCGGTCATCGACATCGCGGCCGGCAATATCGCTATAGCCGGCATAGAAAGCCGCCCGACTGCCGATCCCTCCCGCCTCCTTGTCATAGGCGCCGAAACGCCAGCATCTTGCGCAGAACCAGCCGATATCCTCATCAGGATCGCTCCAGCCGGCGAATTCGAAATCGAGAATGCCCGCCAGCTCGCCATGATCGATCATGATATTGCCGAGGCGAAAATCACGATGGCAGAGCGCGATCCTGTCAACAGCCGGCGCGCGGTCCTCGATCCAGTTCAGCGCCCATTCCAGGACCGGGTGCGGTTCGGGTAGCCGGTCCAGCTTGCGCCGATACTGCGTCACACGCTCGGCGATCAGATCGCGGCCAACGGGCTGCAGAAAGCTCAGCGCAGCCGGCGCTGTCGCGGGTATCACGCGATGCAGCTTGGCAAGCTCCTGGCCCAGGCGGAAGGCCAGCGCTTCGCCCGGCTCAGCCACCTCGCCCGTCTCTGCGATATCCGACAACTCGCGCAGGATCAGGCGCGGCTCCGCCGTACCGGCGATGCGTTGCATTAAATGAAACGGCTTGCCGATCAGCGCACCGCTGGGTTCCTGCCACAATGCAGCCGGCACGGCCATGCCAGCTTCTCCGGCAGCGCGCAGAAGCGCAAATTCATGGCTGCGCGATTGACTCTCGGTGATTCCCGTCGCGGCATCCATCCGCAACACCAATTCATGATGCCCCGCCTGGGGACCATCGGCGATATCGACGTTCAAGGCCCAGTTTTCCTGAATGGCACCACCGCCGAGTTTGCCGACAATCTGAAGCATCGTGACCTTGCCGCCGGACTGCTCGGCAATGAATGCGTTCAACGCCGCGCGATGTTTGTCCATATTCACCGGATCATCTCCGCCATTTCTTCTCGCTCACTCATTCCGCTCAGCCTGTTCGAGAGATCATCCCCAGGACCAGAAATCGCGACCATCTTGCATCAATGTGCGCGCCAGCACCATCTTGTGCACTTCCGAGGCACCGTCGACCAGACGCGCTTGGCGCGCATAGCGATACATCCATTCCAATGGCGTGTCTTTCGAATAACCGCGTGCACCGCAGAGCTGGATGGCCGTATCCACCGCCTTATGCAGCGCATCCGCAACCACGATCTTCGCCATGGAGACTTGGCTTCGTGCCTGCCCGCCCTGATCGAGATGCCAGGCCGCCTGCATCGTCAGCAGCCGGCCGGTCTCGATCGCCAGGGCGGCATCGGCCAGCATCCATTGCACGCCCTCGCGGTCGATCAGCTTATGGCCGAACGAATGGCGCTCCGTGACGTAAAGGCCGGCGATTTCCAGCGCCCGCTTCGCCATGCCCAGCCAGCGCATGCAATGCGTCAACCGCGCCGTGCCGAGGCGGATCTGCACCGCCTTCATGCCCTCGCCGACGCCCATCAGGCGATTTTCGTCGGGAATCTCCAGGCCATCAAAAATCAATTCACAATGGCCGCCATGTTCTTCCGGCCCCATGATCGGGATACGGCGCTCGATATGCCAGCCGGGCTGGTTCTTGTCGAACAGAAAGGCCGTCAGACCGCGCTTCGGATCGTCCGACGTCCGAGCCAGCAGGATGAAATGCTGTGCGGCGGCGGCACCGGTGATGAACCACTTATGGCCATGCACCACCCAGACATCGCCGCGCTTTTCCGCGAGCGTCTGCATCATCCCGGCGGGATCCGACCCCGCGCCGGGATGCGGTTCCGTCATCGCCAGCGCTGAACGAACCTCGCCGCGGATGATCGGCATCAACCAACGTTCCCTCTGCGCCGGCGTCGCCACCTTGTTCAGCAGGAACATGTTGCCGTCATCCGGTGCCGCGATATTAAAGACGGCGGGACCGAAGATCGACCGGCCGGCTGCCTCATAGCAGGCTGCCATGCCGACCGTCGATTGTCCCAGGCCGCCCAAGGCGCGCGGCATCTGAAAACACCACAGCCCGGCCGCGCGGGCCTTTATCCGCAGATCGTTCAACAGATCGTCGCGGATATTCTCGCCTTCGCCGAAACTCGTCGGATCACGTTCCAGCGGTAGGACATGTTGTTCCAGAAAAGCATCGACCTGCTTGCACAGATCGCGGGTTTCGGCAGGCAGCGTGAAATCCATGGATCGCCCTCACAGGCTCGAGTTCAGGTGACCGCCATCAACCGTGATGACACTGCCGGTCATGTAGCTGGATGCCGATGACGCCAATAGCAGCAAGGCGCCATCCAGTTCTTCCGGTTTGCCGAGGCGACGCTGCGGAATGCGCTTGATCAGGGCACCGCCGGCCGGTGTCGCGAAGAAATCGCGATTGAGGTCGGTTTCGATATAGCCCGGCGCGATCGCGTTGACCCGGATTCGATACCGCGCCCATTCGAGCGCCAAAGCCTTCGTCATTTGTACCAGGCCGGCTTTGGAGACGGCATAAGGCAGGCTGCGGCCGGCCACCCGCAAGCCCAGGATCGACGCGATATTGATGATATTGCCTTCCCGCTCATTCGCCACCCAATGACGGGCCAGGATCTGTGCCGTACGCCAGGCGCCTTTCAGATTGGTATCGATCACGCGGTCCCAATCCTCATCGGGAAGATCCAGGGCCGCATGGTCGTCGGCGATGCCGGCATTGTTGATGAGCAGCGTCACCGGTCCCATCTGCGCCTCGGCCAAGGCGACCGCCTGTTCGATGGTTTCAGGCTGCGTGATATCGCCCGCCACAGCCATCGCCCGTCCGGCGGGAAGTTCGGCCGCCGCAGCCCTGGCCAGGTCGCCTCGCCGCGCACAAAGCGCCACCTTGGCACCCGCAGCCGCCAAGGCGCCGGCAAAATGCCGGCCGAGGCCGCCGGAAGCCCCCGTGACAAAGGCAATCTCCCCGCTGAGGTCGAACATGCGCTCCCGCTTCGCAGTTGAGCCAATGCCGTCACCTTGCCCAAGCCCGACATTGGGAGCAACCCGGAAAAGAAATGGGATGCGCTAGCGCGAACCTGCCGGCAAACGAAACGGCCGGCCCTATGGGGCCGGCCGTAAAGCACGCTCATAAGCCTTTCGGCGTTATTTCGACTTGGAGGCTTCCTGTACCGCCGTCATGCCGGTACGGATCAAATCCAAGGCCTCTTCGACATCGGCCCAGCGCGACACCTTCACCCATTTGCCCTTCTCCAGGTCCTTGTAATGGGCAAAGAAATGCGCCACCTGCTCGCGCAGAATCTCCGGCAGATCGCGGTAGGAGCGGACATCCGTATAGAAGGGATGCAGCTTATCGACCGGTACCGCGACGATCTTTTCATCCAGGCCCGCTTCATCTTCCATGATCAGCGCGCCGACCGGGCGGGCGCGCAGGACGGCACCCGGTACGACAGGTGTCGGGCCCAGGACGATCACGTCGCAGGGATCGCCGTCATTACTCAGCGTGTGTGGAATGAACCCGTAATTACCGGGATAGTACATCGCTGTATAGAGAAAGCGGTCCACATAGATGGCACCGGATTCCTTATCCAGCTCATATTTCACCGGATTGCCGCCGAGCGGGATCTCAATCACGACATTGATGTCATAGGGCGCGTTCTCGCCAATCTTGATTTTGCTGATGTCCATTTCTCTGGTCCAAATTGAGGCATGCAGTCGGCCGATCGATCCAACCGGCGGGAGGAGGGTTACACGGTCTACGCAAAAAACCCGCCTCGGCGGGTTGGTCGCCAAGGCGGGTGCTTTTTAGCAGATCGCGGCGACTAATTCAGCACACTATAGCCGCGGCCCCGCAGGCAATTATTGATGATCCGCTGCTGATCGGTGACACCCTTGGTCGCACCGCCGGCAACACCCACGACGCCGCCTGTCGCCGCGCCCACGGCAGCGCCCGTGCCGGCACCGAAGCCCGGCAGAATGG
>LNAP01001141.1_pt1 | contig 28700 bp, 33 predicted proteins | sample 602601 | NCBI WGS metagenome assembly LNAP01 (sample SAMN02440304, study PRJNA202911) | soil metagenome | biome: Subtropical and temperate rainforests or woodlands; isolation source: soil samples (1 kg each in a 20% v/v slurry with milli Q water) were... ... | reverse complement strand
GCATCGATCTCTGACATACGTGTCCACCTTGTTCTACATGGACACGTAGCTTCCCCTCTCAGACGCTCTGTGGGAAGACGTAGTTGGCGGATCGCTTACGATACTTGCATCACGATCGCACCAATAGGGTAGTAGGCGCAAGAGCTTCCTTGGCAAGACTTGCGCAAGACAATCTGCCGCTGGTCAGCAACGTGAAGACGGCCGCTCGAACCAGCATGGCGTCCATGTCGTGAAATTGGGCTTCCGCCTGTTGGAGAGTGAACGTTGGGTTCAACTCGATTGCAAGCCGCTCTAGGTGCGCCGATGTGACCAGTCCGCGGTGAGCGACCACATGCTGCAAAATCGCTGTCCAGTTGTCATGCAGCGTTCGGCATTTAACAAAGGCGTCTGCGAAGACTTCGTGGAGAACCCCACTCTCACCCTCAACCCATTCGCGAAAATTTTCGATGGCAGGCTTTGGCTTGTTTTTTCTGTGAGAGGCATCGCCTGACAAAAGGAGATAAAAGTGTTGTCTCCCCCCGCGCAACGCCCAAAAATCCACTACTCGATTCAACTTTGAGTCGGGGATTTTGATCGGGCGCTCGCACAGCGCAGTGACCTCATGGTCTGCCTCCAGCTCGATGAACTGGCTGAGAGCCGCCTTGCCAAACAGGGTCATACGGCGTCCAGCTTTCAAACTGAATACGTCGTACCTATAGGACCCATACGGCCGCGCCACCTTCACAGGTGTTTCATACTTGAAGCTTGGCATTGCAGACCCCCCGCAAAATGCATCTTTATGCTAGCGAGAGCATCAACATTGTCAAATTTTCTTCACAGATCTTGAAGGGAGTGTGTCAACTTCTAACGGCTAAGCTATTGATTTGAATTGCGAATTCTCTCCGCATTGGACCGGGAGTAGATCTAGAACGACTCCGGTACCGCTTAATTCAATTTCTCTTTGGAACTTTCGTTTCTGTTTGACAAATTCCCTTCACAAAATCTGAAGGGAATTTGTCAAGACCGAAACGTCACATCGAGGAGAAGCCTGTTGGGAAACCGTGACATGATCATTTCAGCGGATGAAAGACCCGACATCAAGGTGCCCAAAAACCGCCCCAACGCATTGGCGGCGTAGTAGAAACCAACGTCTTCAGCCGCTTTCTCTGAGCCTGCGTATGCCAACACCAGATACGAGTGCACCGAGGAGTTGACCGCAAAAGCGAAGCCGAATACCCCTAGGCCACCGACAACGACCCACTCCAGGTTCGGAACATTCATAACCACGGCAATAGCCAGTGCAATAGGGACTATTGCCAACAACGCAGACCACAAACGCGCTGCGGGCACTTCCGTGCTTAAACCGTCTTCGCTTCTTTTGACCAAATGCGGTGCAAAAGCCTGTACGACACCGTATCCGATTGTCCAGAGCGCCAAAAAGGCTCCCACCATAGGGCGAGACCAGCCAGAAGCGTATAAAAATACTGGGACGCCTACTACAAACCATACGTCACGCGCGCCAAACAACACCACACGTGCGGCTGCAAGCAAGTTGATTCCCTTGTTCTTGGCAAAGAGCTCTTTGGCCGATTTCGAGGCTTTGCTTTTGCCCATCAGCTTGGGTACGTACAACACTACGCCCAACAGCACGAAGGCAAGCAAACCGGCCATCACCCAGAGTGATACCCTGAACCCCAGTACTTCCAGCAGAACACCACCCAGAAAGAAGCCAATGCCTTTCATGGCGTTCTTGCTGCCGGTGAACCAGGCCACCCACTTGAATAGCTGACCTGAAGCTTTCCCTGCAGTCAATTTGATGGCCGATTTGCTGGCAGTCTTGGTCAAGTCTTTGGCCACACCGCATACACCCTGCGACAGCACCACCCAGGCTACCGACATGGTGGGGGTCCATTCAGGCGACAACGCAGACAGCAGCAAAAAGCCTGATATCTGCGTTGTAAGTCCTACGCTCAGCATGCGTGCAATGCCGTACCGCGTAGCCAGCCACCCACCAATCAGGTTGGCGGCAATACCTGCAGCTTCGTAGAGCAGAAACAAGAAAGACAGGGTAAAGGGTGAATAGCCCAGTTTGTAAAAGTGCAAAAGGACCAGCATGCGTAACGCACCGTCTGTAAGCGTGAACCCCCAGTACGCACTGGTGACAATGGCGTAATTGCGTGCCCCATGGTTAGCCGATGGTGCCTGGATCGCGGTAGTTCCCATTTCAAATACCCACGGCTTCCATATGGCATGCCAAGTCCACCATGCGGCAGGCGTAGCCCATCTCGTTGTCGTACCAAGCGTAGACCTTCAGCAAAGTTCCATCAGTCACCATGGTGGACAAGGCATCAACGATGGAGCTGCGGGTATCACGTGCATAGTCTGCACTGACCAATGGCCGCTCTTCATAGCCCAATATTCCAGCCAACGTGCTTTTGGCCGCAGTCGCGAACAGGGCGTTGACTTCCTCTTCCGTGGTCTCACGCTTGAGCTCAAACACGCAGTCGGTAAGGGATGCATTCAACACGGGTGCGCGCACCGCATGCCCATTGAGTTTGCCCTTGAGCTCAGGGTAGATGAGGGCAATCGCAGTTGCACTTCCGGTAGATGTAGGCGCTAGACTTTCCATGGCACTGCGCGCACGACGAAGATCTTTGTGGGGGGCATCGACCACCAGGTTGGTATTGGTCGGGTTATGAATGGTCGTGATTTGACCGTGTTTGATACCAAGGTTTTCGTGAATGACCTTCACCACGGGCGCCAAGCAGTTCGTGGTGCATGACGCGGCCGTCACGATATGGTCTTTGGCAGGGTCATACAGCGTGTGATTGACGCCCACAACGATGTTGAGAACATTGCCGACCTTCACGGGTGCTGCGACGATGACGCGTTTGGCCCCACGGTCTAAGTGCCCCTGAATCGTCTCTGGCGTCAGGAATTTTCCGGTGCACTCCAGCACGAGATCCACACCCAAGTCGCCCCAAGGGATGTCACCAGGTGTCGCATGGGAGCTGAAGGACAGTTTTTTGTTGCCAATCAATACAGCGCTGTCGCCTTCAGCGCGAATGTGTTCACGCCATTTACCTTGAACCGTGTCAAAGGCCAACAAATGCGCAGTCGCTGCAGCACCACCCTTGAGTTCGTTCAAATGCACAACGTCCAAGCGGTTACCTGCACGAGGGTCATCAGACTGGCGCTCAGCAGCGCCCATGGCAGCCCGCAAAGCCAAACGGCCAATGCGGCCCATACCGTTAATTCCTACTTTCATCGCTGAATCTCCACTATTCAATAAATATTGAAATATTTTATCTAAAAAACTCGCCATAACCCCCAACGCAGCCTCTGAGCCTTGAGGGTCGTGCTCAACCTAACTTTTTGAAGTCTTAGCTGCCAATCACACCGCCATCACTTTTTAGTGATCACGATGGGTACCTCAATGGTTATTGAAGCATTGGAGTAAGTATTGCCATCTCACATGAAACATTTATGACGGTGGGGTCAGCGCCGGCTACGCGCTTTACTGCTCGAGCATTCGATGCCCGAGTTAATAATTAACCTTCATTGTTGATTCTCACCAGTTCATCAGGTCAGTTGCCAGTTTTTAGCTTGCGCCAGAGGTTCAAAACACAGCCGTCTGTCGGTCTGCATGCGCGAATGCCCGGTTTGGAGGAGGCAAATATGAAAATCGACGGTCGGCTGATGGCCTGAAAGAGACGGTCAAAAACGCAGTCCAATTCGGGGTTATTGGTAGGTTTGGGACCAGAACAGTGGCCTGGTTTCACTGGAATAAGGGCGGGGTTTGGAATCGGTGGCTCTGTTCTGTGGTTACGCACAAAGTCGCACCACACCCGTCAACTGCGTATCTTGATTGAGATTTCGCACCGTTTTTGAAGAGGAAGCATCCCAAGTTGGGTGTAAAAAGGCTGCTCTAAATTCGTGCTATCGAGATAACGATTATTACCACGCTAGATTCAATTTAGTCATAAACTCAATAAATGCAAAAGTACGAGGTAGCCAGTTTGGCAAAAACAAATTGCCCAGAAATCGATGGATTTCCGGGAACGGCTGAGCTTGCCGCCCTGCGCGCTTGGTACTCAGGAATGTCCACCCGGGATGCTGTTGACCAGTATCTGGGTGACCAACGGCTTTCGGGGCAGTCTTCACGATCTCAAATAGGGAACATCCGCAGGAAGCTGGCGACCCTTGCAAGGCTTCGTAGACGCGAGGATCTTGCCAGTGCCTTTGAGCATTCCGAACAGAAACGCATCCAGCACAGCCGCGCGGCTGTTGCCGCCATTGAACTGCTGCGCACCATTACCCCGCCAGCGCCGCAAATCACCGACGATATCGGTTTGTGGCTGTCTGAGCGCTCGGTGCGGTCCTTGAAAGCCCATGGCATCGACACCCTGGCCGACCTAACTGTGCGCGTACCGCGCCGGCGGCGCTGGTGGGTGGCTGTACCTGGGCTGGGAGTGACTGGTGCCCGGCAGATTGAGGCCTTCTTTTCCCAGCACCCGCAGCTTGTTGAGCGCGCTCGTGCCCTGATCGTTCGCAATGCCCAGCAGGAAGTGCAGCCCTGGGAGATGCTCGTGGTGCCCGGTGAGGTGGATGGTTCCCGTGGGACCTTTCGTGCGCCACCTGAGAGTTGCACGCTGAATTCTGCCAATGACTACGAAGCTGTCCAGGCTTGGCTGTCCTTGCACGAGGCGGCCGCCACCCAGCGTGCTTACAGAAAAGAGGCCGAGCGACTGATCCTGTGGGCCATCGTCGAACGCGGCAAAGCACTATCTTCCCTGAACACGGAAGACTCCATTGCTTACCGGGCGTTTCTGCGGCACCCGACACCGGCCAGGCGGTGGATTGGCCCACCCCAGGCGCGAACATCACCGGACTGGAAACCCTTTGTGGGCGGTTTGGCACCCCGCTCTGTGGCTTATGCCTTGGCGGTCCTTGGTGCCATGTTTCGCTGGCTCATGGAGCAGCGCTATGTGTTGGCCAACCCATTCTCTGGGGTCAAAGTGCGTGGTGCTTCGCACGCGGCACCTATGGATACGGGGCGGGTGTTCTCTGAAGGGGAATGGGCCATCATCCGTGCGGTGGCCGACGGGCTGGAATGGACCTATGGTTGGCAGGTACCGGCGGCGCAGCGTTTGCGCTTTGTGCTGGACTTTGCATATGCCACGGGACTGCGGGTCAGCGAGCTGGTCGGCGCCAAACTGGGACAAATCGAAGTCGATTCGCATGGCGACCACTGGATCAAATTGGTTGGAAAGGGCAGCAAGTCGGGCAAAGTTGCACTGCCGCCGCTGGTGCGCTCCGCGTTGGACCACTCGCTGATGCAACGGGGTTTGCCCATTACGCCAGCGCATTGGAAGCCTTCCACCCCCTTGATTGCCGACCTGGGCGACCCAGACGGAAAATCGGGCATCACCGCCACCAGGGTCTGGAGCCTTATGAAACGATTCTTCACCACGGTAGCGACTGCAATCGAAAAGGAGGCACCTGCCACTGCGGAAAAGCTGCGCAAAGCCAGTCCGCATTGGATGAGGCACACGCACGCCACGCATGCTTTGGCGCGCGGTGCCGAACTGACCACCGTGCGCGACAATTTGCGCCACGCGTCGGTGGCCACAACGTCGATCTACCTGCACACCGATGAGGTCAAACGGGCTAGGCAGATGGGTGATGCGTTTGGGGCGCGGTCATAAAGGGATGGGCAGGATAGCGCGTTCTTTTAGCTCTGCTTTATTCCATTGACGGAATATTCCATGGAGGCTATACTTGTCGCATGATTTGGGATGTTGAGTACACAGACGAATTCGGCGAGTGGTGGAACGGTCTGTCTGAAGATGAACAAGAGTCTCTGGATGCATCCGTGCGCTTGCTGGAGGATCGAGGCCCGAATTTGGGGTTTCCTCACAGCAGCGGGATTAACGGATCGAAACACAGCCATATGCGTGAATTGCGCACGCAGCACGATGGGCGACCGTATCGAACTCTATATGCGTTTGACCCTAGACGGTCGGCCATCCTGCTGATCGGAGGCGATAAGACTGGGGACGACCGGTGGTATGACGTACACATCCCGATTGCGGACGGACTCTACGATGAACACATAGAGCAACTTCGGAAGGAAGGACTGATAAATGGCAAACAAATTCTCTGACTTGCGCTCGCGCATGGCGCCCCAGGCCCAAGCGAGGGCAGCGGTTAAGGCACAAGCGATGCTTGCCGAAATGCCACTCAACGAATTACGGCAAGCCCGTGGCCTGTCCCAAAAGATGCTGGCCGAGGTGTTGCACGTCCAGCAGCCATCTATCGCCAAAATGGAAAAACGCACGGACATGTATCTATCAACGCTGCGCAGTCACATTGAAGCGATGGGTGGGCAGTTGGACGTGATTGCGCGCTTTCCGGATGGCGCGGTCAAAATAAGCAACTTTGGTGACCTTGGGTCCGCTGCGGTAGCGTGACTTTTCCGGGTGCCACGTCCTGCCCCCCAATTTGCTAGATGGGGTTCCACGCCCAAACCGGCGGAAATTTCAGACGGCTGCCAAAACAGGATGAATTTGAGTGATGCATGTGGGCATGCGTAGTTAACGCGGCACGGTGATTGCCCCCGACTGGATGCCTTGGGCAATATGCGCCAACAGTTGGACAAAGCGATCAAGCTCCGGGTGCGCCTCGCACAGGACGTTCATCTCTTCTTTCTGCGCCGACTGCATCAATTGTTGAAACAGCTCCATATAGGGGGCCATCTGGGCCAACAACTCCAACTGGTTGCCATTGTCGGTGCGTTCAAACTCACGCATTTTGGCATCCAGCAATTGGGCGATGGCCAGGCGCTCGTCGCGATTCTTGTCTTGCGGTGCCTGGGCACCTCTGGGCGTTAACTCCAAGGGGTCTTTTCGGGGGTCCAGACAGTCCACATGGTCACGGCACACCCAGGTCAGCAAAGCGTCGGGGTCCTGCGTCTGTTTCTGGATGACCTTGACCGCTTTTTGGTACTGCAAATCGTTGGTACGGGAGTTTTGCAGACGGGGCCAATGCTCACGCAAGCCAGCCAAGCGGTCGGCCTCAAACTCCGCGCGAAAGGCTGTCACCGTCGCATCGGGTGCAAGGGCCAAGAAAAAATACTGCTTGCTGGCCAGCATATGGGACAACACCTGCTTGACCAAGGGGTTGTTGGGATTGAGCAGCACGCTGTAGGTGGCAAAACCATAGAACTCAAAGAAGAGCTGAACTACTTCAAAGTCTGCATTGCCCACCAGGGTGTGGCCGAAATTGAAGCCCAAGGCCATGGCTTCCTTCGGCATGGCCTTGGGTGGACGCAGTGCCAACAGGCCCATCGGCTCTTGGCGCTCCTCCACCATGCCCAATGCAAAGCAGGGTGCCTTGGCCGCCCAAAGGTCTTCGGCAAACTGACGGTGAAGCGTTAACCTTGGCAGTAGATGCTGGACATTCATAGGCGCGGTATGTAGGTAGCTCGGACGAATTGCGGACGCAGTTTAAGCCAAGTTAATTTCCGCCATTGGTGACTCGATTGGGAGGCCACATTGTCCATTGTTGCCATAAAAACCAAGGGTAAACCCTTGCACCTTACCGTTACTATTTGCACCTAAACCGAGATTACCCCCATTTGGAATGCGGCCACCGTTCCAGCTGGCGGCACTCGCCGCGTGTTCATACCGATTCAGTCATGAGAAGCATCTGGCCGGAGCCAACGAATGGCTTTCAGAATCCGGTGGAACTCCGTGCGTTTCATCGCATGGCTCGAAGGGGCGCAGGCACACGACAGAGAGCGGGCAGTTGTGTTCTCTCGCAGCGGGCAGACCAGCGCGCTTTTCTCGCAGTTCCTCCCGAGGAAGAAGCTTCCCGTTCTACCGTCGTTGGTCATTCATGGCTGTGCCCATGGCCACCATTTCCTTGAGAGTTGACTTTTTCGCATCCAGTGAGCGTGGCAAGAAAGAGAACCATCAGAATCGTACCGGCGAAAGTCTTGAGCGTTTTCATGGGAATGTTCAATTGAAAGGTTTATCGGACAGGCGCATTGAAACGGCGCCGCGATACCCATCGCAGCGCCATTTGCTCACATCACTTTTTTGATGTCGGTGTAATCACCTCGAGTGCGCAGGATGACCTTGACGTTGGCCTGGCCCCGGTTGCGCCAGTACCAGCCGTGATTGCCCGTGAACGCAGCCTCCAGAATGCCTTCATCAGCAGCGACTCCACGACCTTTCTCGTAACTGATCGACTTGCCCGGCGCATCGCCGTGGGTATCGAAATTGACCTCTCCACCTTCGACGACCCACGAATATTGCGCTTTGGCGCCTTGGACCATCTTCAGTTTGATTTCCGTGCCCTCTCCCGGCGTCAGAGTGACGGGCATCTCGTCGCGCCATTCAATCTTGGGCGCAGCAGCCACAGCCGCCACAGCGGCTGGTGCTGTTGGTTGTGCAGCATTGGCCGAGGCCATGCCGGCCGTTGTTTCGCTTGTCTGCGAGGGTGCTGCGGCAGCATCGGCCGCAGCCTCCGCAGCCAACTGTTGCTTGATGTCACCCATTTCAGTCATGCGCAGCACTCGGCCGACTCCGGTGGGATCGATTCCGTATTCAGCCGGCAGCACAATGGCAACCAAGAGGACCACGGCCGACACGCCGGCGAGGATGGTGGAACGCAGGAGCTGCTTCGAAGAGGGCAGTTCGGCGCGCAGAGGGGTATCGCTGTTGTACATGTTGAATGTTCCTTGGGTGTTCACGACACGAAATAACCGGTGAGCTGCATGCCCACCAGAATGAAGCCCGCGCTCATCATGGCGACGTTGGCTGTGTAGGCGTGGCGGATGAAACTGGGTGTGCGGCGCCAGTAGCTCATGCCGATCAGGATGACCGCCAGGGCCAACAGCTGTCCGATTTCCACACCCACGTTGAAGGCCAGCAGGTTGGGCACCAGCCCGTCGGGCGAGATCTCGTACTCAATGATCTTGGTCGCCAGACCAAAGCCGTGGAACAGACCAAACACGAGAGTGGCGACCTTGGTGTTGGGCTGGAACCCCAACCAGCGCTGGAAAGCACCGATATTGTCCAAGGCCTTGTAGACGACTGACAGACCGATGATTGCGTCGATCAGGTAGCTGTTGATCCCGACGTTGAAGTAAACGCCCAGGATCATGGTGGTGGAGTGACCCAGCGCAAACAAGCTGACGTAGATGCCGATGTGCTTGATGCGGTAGAGGAAGAAGATCACGCCGAACAGGAACAGGATGTGGTCGTAGCCCGTCATCATGTGTTTGGCGCCCAGGTACACGAAGGGCAGCAGATTGACGCCCGAGATTTCCTGGATGTAACCCTTGTCACCTTCGGTGACGGCGTGGGCAAAGGCCTCTGCAGTGCCCAGGAGAAGGCACATGAAGAAGGCAGAAAGCAAGAAGAGACGGGGGTGCCAGATCGCCCATGGCGAACGTGGCAGCCTGTCGTGAACATGGCTGTGCATGAAGACTCCGATGGCCTGAAAGAAATGGGGGCGCTGCGTGGCGCAGCGCAAAAGCTCGAACGTGAGCGAGAGCGAGGTGGGTCTCAGCCCATGGGCGGGCGTTCGAGCCGGGATGCCTGAACCATTTCAATCCACGGTTTCACCAGCAGCCACCAACTGGGAGGCTGCGGTGCTGCAGAGCGCCATGCAAGGGGAAGGGCGTGGGCTTTGTCGTGCGAGTGATCGGCCCCGTGGTGGTGGTGGTCCGCACTTGCACTCGCATCAACCATCGCCAGTTCGCCACCCAGATCTTCGTGTGAATGTCCGTGCGACTCATCGGAGAAAGACGGAGCGACATGGAGAACTGCCGCGATGGCAGCCAAGCCATGGGAGCTTGTGCTCCCGATCGAGGAGATGAGCGCCCCGAACATGATCGTCACCAAAACCAGCCATCGCACGCCCAGTGCTGCCCTGTTGGGGCGCAAGGAACGTGAGGGACGCAGGGTCATAAGTGCAATTGGGTTCTAGGAAAGCAGACCCGCATTATCGTAACCCCCCATAGGGGATACGATCAGCCATGACACAACCGCATACACATGCTTCCCATCCAGCCATCATCAAACGCCTTCGCCGAGCCAGCGGCCACTTGAGCAGCACCATCGACATGCTGGAGCGGGGACGCACCTGCCTGGATGTCGCGCAGCAACTGCAGGCGGTGGAGAAGGCGATTCAGCAAGCCAAGAAAGCCCTGATCCAGGACCACCTGGATCACTGTCTTGAAGACCTCGTGGGCCCCCTGGGCACGGGGCAGCGAGATTCCCTGGACGAGTTCAGGGAGATCACGCGCTACCTCTGAGCCTGTGGCACCCACGGCTTCCTAGCGCATCGACACCGAGAACAGCATGCTGGACATCCTCGCCAACCGCACTTATCGACATCTGTTTGCCGCGCAGATGATTGCCTTGATCGGGACCGGGTTGGCCACGGTGGCGCTGGGCCTGCTGGCCTTTGAGCTGGCCGGCGACAACGCAGGCATGGTGCTGGGCACGGCCCTGGCCATCAAGATGATCGCGTACGTGGGCGTGGCCCCGATCGCTGCTGCGTTTGCCGATCGCCTGCCCAGGCGCACCTTGTTGGTCACACTGGATCTGGTGCGTGCGGGTGTTGCCCTGATGCTGCCGTTTGTTTCCCAGATCTGGGAGATCTACGTTTTGATTTTCGTGTTGCAGACGGCCTCGGCCGCTTTCACCCCCACATTCCAGGCCACGATTCCCGACGTGCTGCCGCTGGAAAAGGACTACACCAAGGCCTTGTCGCTCTCCCGCCTGGCCTATGACATGGAGAGCCTGGTCAGCCCGATGCTGGCGGCCGCTTTGCTGACTGTGATCAGCTTTCACAACCTGTTCGCTGGCACGGTGGTCGGCTTCCTGGCCTCGGCCGCCCTGGTGGTGTCGGTTGCCTTGCCGGCGCACCCATCGCCTCAGCGTCGCGGCATCTACGACCGCACCACACGCGGGCTGCGTATTTACCTGGCCACACCCCGGCTCCGCGGTCTGCTGGCGATCAGTGCGGGTGTCGCAGCGGCGGGCTCCATGGTGTTTGTCAACACGGTGGTCATCGTTCAGGCCGGCTTGGGCCTGACCCAGAGCGCGGTAGCCCTGGCGTTGGCCAGTTTTGGCGCAGGCTCCATGGTGGCTGCGCTGGCACTGCCTCGGCTGCTGGAGAAGCTGCCCGATCGCACGGCGATGCTCGGTGGCATCGGCATGATGGTCGTGGGGCTGTTCGTGGGCACCTGGATGGTGGTGGGGCAAACCTCGCTGATGGTCCTGTGGTTTGCGATCGGTCTGGGCTACTCCACCGCCCAAACGCCCTCCGGGCGGTTGCTGCGGCGATCCTCGAACCCGGAGGATCGCCCGTCGCTGTTCGCTGCGCAGTTCGCGCTGTCGCATGCCTGCTGGCTGTTGTTCTACCCCCTGGCTGGCTGGCTGGGCACGCGGTACGGCATGCCGGCGACCTTTGCGGTTCTGGGCGGTGCGGCTGCACTGGCTGTGTGGGTGGCTTCTCGGGTCTGGCCCGCGCAAGACCCGGAGGTGATCGAGCACGAACACCCGGACTTGCCAACCGGACACACGCACACCCAGGGAATTGCCGGTAGCGGCGATCAGGTGCGTCATGCGCATGCTTTTGTGGTCGATGACCAGCACCCGCACTGGCCCAGCGTGGGTCGTTGATGCCGGAACTCGGTGCCTATGGCGGATTGTTTGTCAGCGCATTCGTCGCTGCCATTGCTGCCCACAGCATCCGAGGCCGTGCTGGTGGCACTGCTCCTCACTGATGCCTACTCGGTCTGGTTGCTTCTGCTGGTGGCAACGGTGGGCAATGTGCTCGGGGCGGTGGTGAACTGGTTGCTGGGACGCGGGTTGAGCGTTACCGCGATTGACCCTGGTTCCCAGTCAAACCCGAATCAATGGGCCGGGCGCAGCACTGGTACCAGCGTCACGGCAAGTGGACGTTGTTGTTGAGTTGGCTGCCCGTGGTGGGCGATCCGCTCACCGTTGTGGCCGGTGTCATGCGCGAGCCATTCGGCGTGTTTCTCGTGCTGGTGACGCTGGCCAAGTTCGGGCGGTACCTAGTTCTTGCAGGTATCGTGCTCGGACTGCAGTGAACAAGTCAGTTGGCGATGTGCACCCGGCGAATGGGCGCCGGGCATGAACAGCATTACGTGATCAAGCGGTCTGTTGAGGCCGCTTTTACCAGTCTTGCACGAGTGATCCTGCCCAACACGGCCACTTAAAGGCTCGCGCCGATGAAGGCGATGGTGGGTCACTGCCAAAAGGTGTTCCACATGGCCAACGTGCATGGATCCTCATTGCATCAGGCCCTCACAAACCCGACGCAGTCGCTGCTCAGCATCCTTTGCAACAGCCTGCACCTCAGGCTTGTCGACCATCTCCATTATCACCAGCGGATCGATGAACGCCACCGTGACGTGGCTTTCACCTTCCTGGCGGACAACCACGTTGCAGGGCAGGAGCAAGCCGATATCGGGCTCTGCCTGCAAGGCCTTGTGTGCCAGCGGTGGGTTGCAGGCACCCAGGATGCGGTAAGGCGGCATGTCGACGCCCAGCTTCTCCTTCATCGCGTATTGCACGTCTATATCGCTGAGCACACCAAAGCCCTCCATTTTGAGGGCAGCCAGGACGCGCTCAATGGCTTCATCGAACGAAAGTCTAAGTGTTGCGTTGAATCCGTACATCGTGTTCTCCTCGTTGGTCATCGACCAGCATTTCACATTCGCCGGAATGGCGACCATGACGTTGTCGGAATGGCTTGCCGTCAATTGGTTCCTGCCCATGCCTGGACAATGCGTTTGGGTCGCTGCATCGGCAACGCAGTCTGCTTCACTCTTCAGCCGGAAAGCACAGCCGGGCTTCCATGCCCACGACCTGGCGCGGCTCCAGGTGCAACTCGCCGCCATAGCGCCTCGCGATGGCATCGACAATGGAAAGGCCCAGGCCGCTGCCGATATCGCCATCCACACTGCCACTGCCGCGTCTCCAGAACCGCTGCGCCGCTTGTACAACTTCAGCAGCGGACATACCCGGGCCTTCGTCAAGGACGCAGAACGCCACATGACCTGGCAGCCGCTCGATCCGCAGCACGACTGTGCTCTGCCTTGGCGAATGCCGCAACGCGTTGTCGAGCAGGTTGCGCAAAGCCGAAACCAGCAACGCCTCGGGAATTGCCAGTGATGCTGCGTTTGTCGTGGCCTGCAACTCAACGCACCGGATGCTGGCCCCACCGACCTGTGGGGCGACGGCCGACGCATCGTCGATCGCCTGCTGCGCTGCATGCAGCGCATCGGCCCGCGGCGCCTTCTCGGGTTTCGCCGCTCCTTCAAGTCGCGCCAGCAACAACAATTGCTCGAGCGTGCGGTGCAGCCGTGCCACACCCTGCTGCGCATTCGCCAGCGCCTCGCCCGCGGCGCCATGCAACCCAGATTCCCCGCACGCCAGGCGCAGCACCTGCAGATGCGTCTTGATGGCGGTCAGTGGCGTTCGCAGTTCGTGTGCTGCGTCGTCGGTGAACCGCCGCTCGCGCTCGATCGCGTCCTGCACACGCACCAGCAGGCGAGCGACGGTATCAATGAGCGGCTGCAGCTCGGGCGGCGCGTCGATGGCAGGCAACGGAGATTGGTCGTCCGCACGCCGGTTCAGCAGCGCCGTGCGCACCCGTTCGATCGGCGCGAGGCCCCGCCCGACACCGATCCACAGCAGCGCCAGGCTGACCGCCATCGCGACGGCGAACGGTACCGCTGCGGAAAGCGCAATCTCGCGCAGCAGGCCTTCGCGCGCATCCATGCGGTCGGCGGTGGCAATGCGCACCTCGCCGACTTGCAGCACATACGTGCGCCAGGGTTTGCCACCGTAGACGGAGGTGCTGTAGCCCAAAGCCGCACCCTCCAACCCGGGGCTGGTGGCCGTGCGCGCAATCGGCTGGATTGCAACCTCGCTGCGAACCAGGCTGACCTCGCACGCCAGGCCGTCGCGCGCGATCACATCGAGCGGCAACACGGGCGGTCCGTTGACCTGCAGGCGTTCGGCGGGAAGGCGCGCGACCAGGCCAGCCACCATGCGCGCCGAGGCGGCCAGCCGCTCGTCCAGAGCGCTTCGCAGCTGCTCGCGCACATCCATGAACATCCACACCGCGACGACGCTCCACAGCAGCGTCAGCGACAACCCGATGATGGCGACCAGGCGCAGGCGCAGCGTCATCGCTTTTCCTCGACAGCAGAACCGGCCTCACCCAATCGGTAGCCCAAGCCGCGCACCGTCTCGACGATCGCAGGGCCGAGCTTGCGGCGCAGGTGGTGGATGTGTACGTTCACGGCGTTGCTTTCCACGTCGGTCTCAAAGCCGTACAGACTGGCCTGGAGTTGCTCCAGGCTCAGAATGCGGCCGGGGTTTTGCAGCAGCGCGCGCAACAACGCGAGCTCGCGTCGCGAAAGCTCGACGCGCACGCCATGCAGTCGAACCTCAGCGCTGGAGGCGCTGAAGGTCAGGCTGCCGTGTTCGACGAGGTCGCTGCTTCGGCCACTGGCGCGGCGCACCAGTGCATGCAGTCGCGCCACCAGCTCGTCGAGCTCAAAGGGCTTGAGAAGGTAATCGTCGGCGCCGGCCCGCAGGCCCGCGACGCGGTGTTCGAGCGCGTCACGCGCCGTCAGCACAAGCACGGGGATCGCCTGCCCCTGGGCGCGCCAGCGTGCGAGCACTGCCATGCCGTCTTCGTCGGGCAGGCCGAGGTCGAGCACACAGACATCGAAGTGCGACGCGCCTACCGCCGCACGCGCCTTCGCGGCGGTGTCGACGTGGTCCACGGTCACGCCGAGCAGACGTAGCCCGGCGACGATGCCACTGGCAACGAGACGGTCGTCTTCAATCAGCAGGACGTGCACAGTAGTCTTCGCAGGGGCCACTGGCGAGCTCACGGTCGACAATCAGCAACAACGATGCGACGACGGCGATACACGGCCTGATGGGTTTCATGGCGCAATTATGGTGGCTGGTGGTTGCCAAGCAGGGGGGTAATTCGCCGGGAAGGTTGTTAACGCCACCTTAATCGCGGCATTCAAGGATGGCGTTTCGGTGACACCCCGTCACGCTTTGACACCAGCCCATGCCCGTACTTTCCGATCGCCTTCGAAGCAGCCTGCGCGCTGCCCTCGCCGCCCTGGTGCTGCTGTGGGGCGTGGCCTGGCCGGTTCACGCGGCAGAAGAGTTCCTGCAGCCCGAGCAGGCCTTTCGCCTGCAGGTGACGAAGTCCAGCGCCGACCAGTTGCACCTGAGCTGGACCATCGCGCCGGGCTACTACCTGTACCGTGATCGTATGGTGGTGACCGCATCCTCTTCTGGGACACGCGTGCAAACTGAACTCCCGCCCGGCATCCGCAAGGACGACCCCAACTTCGGCGTGATGGAGGTCTACCACGATGCGGTCACGATGAAGGTGTCGCCCGCCGGTGCCGCCGCACTCAACGTGACTTGGCAGGGTTGCGCCGACGCCGGGCTGTGTTATCCGCCGCAGACGCAGACGATTCAGGTGGCCGACGTCTCGTCGGATACCGCCACCACAGCACCCGCTGACACATTGGTGCGGGCGCAAGAACCGGGCGCCCCCGGCCTGTGGAACAGCGTTTCCGGCAGCGACACCCAGATCACCCAGTGGCTGGGCGAACGCTCGCTAGGTTGGACCTTGCCGCTCTTCTTCCTGCTCGGCATCGCGCTCGCGTTCACGCCCTGCGTGTTGCCGATGTTGCCCATCGTCTCCGGCATCGTCGTCGGCAGCCGGGCGCCGCCGCGACGCGCGTTCGCGCTGTCCATGGCGTTCGTGCTGCCCATGGCGCTGACCTATTCGGCGCTGGGCGTGGCGGCAGCGCTGGCAGGAGCGAACCTGCAGGCGATGCTGCAGAACCGCTGGACGATGCTCGCCTTGGGCGGCATTTATGTCGTGCTCGCGCTCGGCATGTTCGGCGTCTTCACTTTGCAACTGCCTGCCCGGCTGCGCGACAAGCTCGACGGCGCAAGCCGTGGCCTGCGCGGCGGATCGCTGCCGGGCGCAGCGGCCATGGGCGTGCTGTCGGCACTGCTCGTCGGCCCATGCATGACGGCGCCGCTGGCGGGTGCGCTGCTCTACATCGCCCAGAGCGGCAACGTTGTTCATGGCGCGCTGTTGCTGGCGGCGCTGGGTCTGGGCATGGGCACGCCACTGGTGATCGTCGGCACACTGGGCTCGCGTTTCCTGCCGAAACCAGGTCCGTGGATGGATCGCGTGAAGGGCGCGCTGGGCTTCGCGCTGCTCGGCACGGCGGTTTGGATGCTGGAACGCGTCGTGCCCGAGCCAGCCGCATTGCTCATGTGGGGCGCGCTGCTGCTGGCTGTGGCGGTGACTCTCGTTCACACGTCGTCCCGCAGCGCTGCAGCTGTCGCTGCCAACGCGGCGCCAAACCTGCTCGCGATCCGCACGCTGGCGGTTCTGGCTGGTCTGTGGGGCAGCGCGATGGTGCTCGGTGCGGCGGGCGGTGCGGTGGATCCCTGGCGGCCACTGACGCTCGCCGCGGCGTCGGCAACGGGCCCGGCGCAAACGACGAACTTGAAATTCGAACCGATCGCCAGCGAAACAGAACTTCAGGCCCGGTTGGCCGCCGCGCGGGCGCAGGGGCAACCCATCCTCGTTGACTTCTATGCCGACTGGTGCGTCTCCTGCAAGGCGATCGAGAAAGAGGTTTTCGGAGATCCACGCGTGCAACGCTCGCTGGCCGGCGTGCTGCTCCTGCGTGCCGACGTGACCGCGAACGATGCCCGTCACCGTGAGCTGATGCGCACCCACCAGGTGATTGGCCCGCCGACCGTGATGATGTTCGATGCAGCCGGACGCGAGCGGCGCGACGCCCGCCTAGTCGGTGAATTCACGGTCGAGCAGTTCTTGCAGCGACAGCCTGGGCCACCCACACCCGACATGGGAGCTCCTGCATGAACCAGTCCTTGCAGATCGGCCCTCTGTCGCTGCCGTACTCGGTGCTGCTGGCCCTGTTTGCCATCGCGCTTGGAAGGTGGGTCGCCAGGTGGATGGCGAAGGCGGCAGGCATCGAGGCCGAGCCCACGTTGACGCGCATGCTGTTTGTCGGTCTGTTCGCGGCACGACTCGCCTTCGTCTGGCAATGGCACGAGCAGTATTTCGATGCCCCGCTGAGCATCCTGGACATCCGCGACGGCGGTTGGGAGCCCACTGCGGGTGTTGTGGCGGCCTTGCTGTTCGGCCTGCAGCGCGCGCAACGCCAGGCAGGCATGCGCAAACCCGTGTTCGCTGCAGCGATCACCACAGGCATGGTGCTCATGCTGGGTGGCTTCGCTTCCGTATTGATGTCGACCACACCAGTGCCTTTGCCGCCGTTGGCGCTCGCCTCGCTGAATGGCCAGTCGGTGTCGCTTGCGGGCTTTGCCGGAAAGCCCACCGTGGTCAACCTCTGGGCCACCTGGTGCCCGCCGTGCGTGCGCGAGATGCCGGTGATGCAGCAAGCACAGGCCGCCAACCCGGACGTGAACATCGTCTTCGTCAATCAAGGCGAAGACTCAGCAGCGATTGCCGGCTTCCTCAAGCGAAACGGCTTGACGCTGCGCAATGTGCTGCTCGATCCAAAGCGTCTCACCGGCGCAGCGCTGGGCCACAGCGCCTTGCCAACCACGCTGTTCTTCGATGCGCAGGGAAAGCTTGCCGACACCCGCATTGGCGAGCTGTCGCAAGCCACGCTCACCCAACGCCTGACAATCCTTCGCGCCGACTCACCCCCGCCACAACAACTCCCTTCGCCATGAATCATCAAAACACTCCCGCCCGCGCATCACTCATACCTTCCGCGACCGTGTCCACCGTGGTCGTGCTGATTGCCCTTGCATCGGCCGTTGCATCGATTGCCCTCGCTGCCCCGCAACTCCCTGCAGCGCTTCAGGCGCTGGAAAAAAAGGGCCTGAGTATCGTTGGCACATTTCCAAGCCCGAGCGGAATGACGGCCTACGCTGCTCATGCAGGCACCGAGCCGATCGCCCTGTACTTGACGCCTGACGGCAAGCACGTGATTGCCGGAACGCTGTTCGACGCCTCCGGCAAGAACCTCACCGAGGCCGGGCTGGAAAAAGTACTCGCCCAGCCAATGACCGAGGCGGTCTGGGGCAAACTCGAGAAGAGCCACTGGATTGCCGACGGTCGCGAGGACGCGCCACGAACGGTCTACGTCTTCACCGACCCCAACTGTCCCTACTGCAACAAGCTGTGGGCCGATGCACGGCCTTGGGTCGACACGGGCAAAGTACAGCTTCGGCACGTCATGGTGGGCATCCTGACGCCGACCAGCGCAGGCAAGGCAGCAGCGTTGCTGGGCGAAAAGAACCCGGCTGCTGCGCTGGACGCATATGAACGCAGGCATGTCGCGTCGAATGCAAAGACGCTGGCCAGCGGGCGGCCCAAGCCCCTGGGTGATGACAGTCTTAAACCGCTTTCGGTGGTTCCTGCCGGGATAGCAGACCAGCTCGATGCGAACGCTGCGCTGATGGCGTCTTACGGTCTGCGAGCAACCCCGGCGTTGGTCTGGAAGGACGCCAAGGGCAGCGTGCAGATGCGCCAGGGCGCGCCTGAGTCCGATCTGGCTGCCATTTTCGGGCCACGATGAGCGCGGAAAGCTGCATCGATTGCACCGTTCGCCAACGCACAGAAGATTCGTCCACCGCGTGGTGCACTGTGATGCTAGGAATGCAGTCTCGAAATCGATCCGCCAGTCGGTATCACCTACCCATCGAGTAGGTCTGTCGGGCAGGCTGAAAGAGTCACCACCGACTCACATCATTCTTTCAAGGACTCACACATGACCCACTTCTCCAGGGCGCTTTCAGCATTAACTACGGCATTGGTGTTGGCCGCCGGTGTGGTGGGCCCGGTCCAGGCTCAAAGCGTCGTCAATGTGTACGGCCCCGGCGGCCCGGCCCCAGCGATGCAGGAGGCTGCCAAGGCGTTTGGCGCCACAAACAACATCACTGTGAACGTGGCTGCAGGACCCACCCCGCAGTGGATCGACAAGGCAAGAGAGGATGCCGACGTCATTTTCAGCGGCGCCGAAAACATGTTTACCGACTTCGCCAAGGCCTTGCCGGGCGCCTTCGAGTTGAAGGACGCCTATCCACTTTACCTGCGACCCGCGGCAATCCTGGTGCGGCCCGGCAACCCGAAGAACATCCGCAGCTTTCGCGACCTGCTGGCCCCAAACGTCAAGCTGCTGACTGTCGCCGGTGCTGGGCAAACCGGATTGTGGGAGGACGTGGCGGGGCGCACCGGAGACATCGCGATGGTGCGGGCGTTTCGCAAGAACATGGTCTTTCCCGAGGCCGCCAGCAGTGGCGCAGCCAAGGAGCAGTGGGCACAGCAGAAAGACATCGACGCGTGGCTGATCTGGAACATCTGGCAGGTGGCCAACCCCAATCTGGCGCAGGTCGTCGAACTGGATGAGCCGTTTCGCATCTATCGCGATGCTGGCGTGGTGCTGACGCGCAAGGGAAAGACCGATCCGCAGGCCCCCGCCTTTGTGGCGTTCCTGAAGTCGCCAGCCGGGCAGGAGATCTTTGCCAAATGGGGTTGGGATGCGCGCCCAGTCGCCGCCGTCGACGGAGCCCGATCCGCTGCGCCATTGAGCGTGTCGAGCCAGGCGGATGTCGAGCGGCGATTCGCGCGCATGGACACGAACCGTGATGGCGCGGTCACCTGGGAAGAGGCAGCGCCCTCGCGAGCACGCGAATTCGACTCCATGGACAAGAACAACGACCGCCGCATCACGGATGTCGAATTTCGTGGCCAGCTGCCGATCGGCAGTTTCGACATCAACACAGACGGCGCGGTCTCGAAAGCTGAGTTCCTCGCTACGCATCGATTGATGTTCATGCAGTTCGATGCTGACGCGAATCAGCGAATCTCAATTAGCGAGTTCACTACGGCACAGCGCGCTACCGCGAAACAGGCCGTATTGAATTGATCCCCAACATGACCAGCACAACACGCATCGATCGTATCGGCTCGCACTTCACCGCCGTCGTGATTGGGGCGATGCAACTCCTGCTGATGATCGTGATCACGGTAGCGGTGCTGGAGCTGTTCTGGCTGTTCTTCACCAGTGCCGCCGATTGGCTTCGCAACGTGGACTCGGTGCCAGACCTCCAACTGGCCGTCCAGAGACGCTTTGCAGGCGTGCTGCTGATCCTGCTTGGCCTGGAGATACTCGAATCGCTGAAGATCTTCTTCACTGAGCACAAGGTCCGGCTCGAACTGATTCTCATCGTGGCGGTTATCGCCGTCAGCCGCCACATCATTCAGCTTGACTTCGAACACACCGACGGGCTTGTCCTCATCGGCATCAGTGCGCTGGTGATCTCGCTGACTGCGGGTTACTTCCTGGTCAGGTGGAGAACGCTGAGCAACGCCGGGCAAAGGACCGATCCATGACCTGCTGACAAGCATTGTTGCGACTCGGCTTGATGCGCAGTCCGCTGCCCCTAGGCAGCGCGACGCTGGTCAAGTGGACCGATTCGTGATTGCCACCTCACCGTTCGAAAGACAGACATGGCTGAACGCAAACTCACGATCCTGCAGATCAACGATCTGCACGGCTACCTCGAACCGCATCCGGAAGCCTTTCGCGGTCGAGGCAAGTTCAACTACAGGACCTGCGGCGGTCTGGCGCGCATCTTCAGCATTTTCAACCGGGTACGCGCCGAGCGCCCCGGAGAAGTGCTGGCGCTGGACAACGGCGACACCTTCCATGGCACCTTCGTTGCCGGACAATCCCAAGGCGAGTCAATGCTGCCGCTGATGAATGCGCTCGAATTCGATGCGATGACGCTGCACTGGGAGTTCGCCTACGGGCCAACGCAGGTACGCAAGCTAGCTGCGGGACTGATTTACCCGGCACTGGCGATCAACATCTACGACAAGGCTTCGAACCGACTCATGTTCGATCCGAGTTGCGTGATTGAGCGCGGAGGTCTGCGCATCGGCATCATTGGCATCGCTTCGAACATCGTCGACAAGAGCATGCCGCCGAGCTATTCCGAGGGGGTGTACTTCACACTGGGCAATACCGAGCTACCAGCGCACATCGAACGGCTGCGCAGCGGCGAGAAGGTCGACTTGGTGGTGGTGTTGTCGCACCTCGGCTTCGCACAGGACGCCAAGCTTGCAGCCGAGGTGTCGGGCATCGATGCGCTGATCAGCGGCCACACCCACAACCGCTTGTATCGGCCAGTCTGGGTAGGCAGCACGCCGATCATCCAGTCGGGTTGCCATGGCTCGTTCGTCGGCCGGCTCGACCTCACGGTGGACTGCGGCAAGGTGGTCGACGCACGGCATGAGCTGATCTGCGTCGATGAGCATGTCGAACCCGACGCCGAGATGGCCAAGCGTGTCAAGGAAACCATCGCACCGCATCGCGCCTTCCTCGATCAGGTGGTTGGAAAAGTACAGAGCCCACTGGACCGTGCCACCTCACTCGAAGCGTCGATGGACAACGTGCTGCTCGACGCGATTGCCGTTGCGGCTGACACGCGCCTGGCGTTCTCTAACGGCTGGCGCTACGGTGCGCCAATATTACCCGGCGAAGTCACGATGGAGCACCTGTGGAACATCGTCCCAACCCATCCGTCCATTTCCACTGTCGAGCTCAGCGGCGACGAGTTGCGCGCGATGCTTGAAGCCAATTTGGAGCGGACTTACTCGCCTGATCCGTACTGCCAGATGGGCGGCTTTGTCAAACGCTGTCGCGGCCTGAACCTGTATTTCAAGATGGAGAACCCGAAGGGCCATCGCATCGAAGACCTGCTGGTCGACGGCGCACCAGTCCAACCGGGCCGAATCTACCGCGCCGCGATGCTGGGTGAGCAAGGCGTGCCCATGAAGTACGGCAGTAACCGCCGGAGCATCGAAATCGATGCGATCGATTCCCTGCAACAGTTGTTCTCGCGCGGCAGCCAGGTGCGCGGCAGCCGGCGCGGCAGCGTGGTGGCGGTCTGACTGCAGACACAAACCAAGAGACATTCATGAACACCACCCCAGAATGCCCAACTGTGACCATACGATGGCGCGTTTTTTCTCTCGGCCTGGGTTTGATGCTGAGTGCCAGCTGCCACGCCAACGGCGCGGCCATCGCCCAGGGGGGAGTAGGTGCGGCCCCGGCCTGCCAGACCTGCCATGGCACCGCCGGCGAGGGCATCGCGCAGGCGGGCTTTCCACGTCTGGCGGGTCTGGGTGCGCCCTACATGCAACGCCAGCTCACTGCCTTCGCAGACGGCTCGCGCGTCAGCGACGTGATGATGCCGATTGCAAAGGCCTTGTCGGCGGCCCAGCGCGTTGAGGTGTCGGAGCATTACGCCGCCTTGCCGGTATCGGCCGCGCCGGCCGCAGCGACCCCTGCCCCTGCCTCGGTCGGCAGCGTCCTAGCCACCCGCGGGCGATGGGCCGACCAGCTGCCCGCGTGCGAGCAGTGTCACGGCCCGGGTGGGCGCGGCGTGGGTCCGGACTTCCCGCCCCTGGCCGGGCAAAGCGCGACCTACCTGGCCAACCAGTTGAAAGCCTGGAAAACCGGCGCACGACCGCCTGGCCCGATGGGGCTGATGGCCGTCGTTGCAAAGAAGCTGTCCGAGGCCGAGGTGCTCGCCATCGCTGAACACTACGCCGCCTTGCCTGCGAAAGACGACCGATGAAGGCTGGACAAATACAGCTGGCTGTCGGCGCACTGGTGGTGCTGACCATCGGCATTGGCCTCCATGTTGCGGGGGTGTTCGACTACTTCAGCATGCAGGCCTACAGTGACCGATGGACCGCCAAGCGGGAAAGTGCTCAGCAAGGCGCGGACACATCGAATCCGGAAACGTCAAAGGACCTGGCAGGTGATCCACCGCGCGCCGAACTCACTGGGGCGCCAACCCAGCTGGGAAAGGTCGGCTTGTTCCGGCTGTTGATTTCCACGCAGAAGTGACCCACTAACCCCCAGGATTTCCATCTAAACCTGACCCACGTACTAACCCTAACCTGCTGCTTTGTTGAGCAGCAGGAGACCAGGAGTGATAGACGTGGCAACACTGAGTGTCATCAGGCGCTGGGCCCTGCGAGAGCAGTTGTCCATCCGAGAGATCGCCCGCCGCACGGGCCTCTCGCGCAACACCATCCGCAAGTACCTGCGCGCAGGCGAGGCCGAGCCGCACTATGCCAAGCGGGTCAGTCCATCCAAGCTCGATCCCTTCGCATCGAAGCTCTCGGGCTGGCTCAAGACGGAAGCTGGCCGATCCCGCAAGCAGCGGCGTACCGTCAAGCAGATGTACGCTGATCTGCAGGCCCTGGGCTATACCGGCTCCTACAACCGGGTTGCCGCCTTTGCCCGGCTGTGGCAAGAGCAGCGCGTGGTGGCCCAGCAGACCACCGGCCGCGGCACCTTCGTTCCCCTGGCCTTCGGCCCAGGTGAGGCCTTCCAGTTCGACTGGAGCGAGGACTGGGCAGTGCTGGCCGGAGTGCGCACCAAGCTGCAAGTGGCCCACTTCAAGCTCAGCCACAGCCGAGCGTTCTACCTGCGCGCCTATCCGCTGCAGACGCACGAGATGCTGTTTGACGCTCACAACCATGCGTTCGTAGTTCTGGGCGGTGTGCCCCGCCGTGGCATCTACGACAACATGCGCACCGCTGTAGACCGGGTGCGCCGTGGCAAGGAGCGCGACGTCAATGCGCGCTTTGCGGCCATGGTCAGCCACTTCCTGTTCGAGGCCGAGTTCTGCAATCCCGCGTCGGGCTGGGAGAAGGGCCAGGTGGAGAAGAACGTGCGCGACGCCCGCCATCGTCTGTGGCAGGTGGTGCCGCCATTCCCAGGCCTGACTGAGCTCAACGCCTGGCTTGAGGAGCGCTGCGTGGCCTTATGGAATGAGATCGAGCATGGCAAGTTGCCGGGCACCGTCGCGGATGTCTGGGCTCAAGAGAAGGCAACCTTGATGCCGATGCCTCGGCCCTTCGATGGCTTTGTGGAGCACACCAAGCGCGTCTCGCCCACCTGCTTGGTCCACTTCGAGCGCAACCGCTACAGCGTGCCGGCCCCGTATGCCAACCGGCCTGTAAGCCTGCGGGTCTACGCAGACCGCTTGGTGATTGCCGCCGAAGGCCAGATCGTGTGCGAGCACCAGCGCCTGATCGAGCGTAACCACCATGGTGCTGGGCTGACCGTCTACGACTGGCGCCACTACCTGGCGGTGCTGCAGCGCAAGCCCGGAGCCTTGCGCAATGGTGCTCCGTTCCTGGAGCTACCAGCGGCCTTCAAGCGACTGCAGGCCACCTTGCTCAAGCAACCCGGCGGCGACCGGGAGATGGTGGAGGTTCTGGCACTGGTGCTGCACCACGACGAGCAGGCGGTACTCACCGCAGTGGAGCTGGCACTGGAGTCAGGTGCTGCCAGCAAGACCCACATCCTGAACGTGCTCCATCGCCTGCTGGACGGCAAGCCCGCTCCAGCACCGGTCACTTCGCCCCAGGCCCTCAAGCTGGCGGTGGAACCCCAGGCCAATGTGCTTCGCTACGACCAATTGAGGGAGGTGCGCTATGCGTCATGACCCTGCCATCGCTTCCATCGTGATCATGTTGCGCGAGCTCAAGATGCACGGTATGGCCCAGGCGGTTGCGGAACTGGCTGAGCAAGGTGCACCGGCCTTCGATGCGGCACAGCCCATCCTGTCTCAACTGCTCAAGGCCGAGACCGCCGAGCGGGAGGTGCGCTCGGTAGCCTACCAATTGAAGGTGGCCAGATTCCCGGCGTACCGGGACCTGGCTGGGTTTGACTTCGGCCACAGCGAGGTGAACGAGGCACTGGTACGCCAGCTGCACCGGTGCGACTTCTTGGAGAACGCCAACAACGTGGTGCTGGTGGGTGGACCGGGTACGGGCAAGACCCACATCGCCACAGCCCTCGGGGTGCAAGCCATCGAGCACCATCACCGCAGGGTGCGGTTCTTCTCCACGGTGGAGCTGGTCAATGCGTTGGAGGAGGAGAAGGCCAACGGCAAGCCCGGACAGTTGGCCCACCGCCTGGCCTATGCCGATATGGTGATCCTGGATGAGCTGGGCTACCTGCCGTTCAGTACGTCAGGAGGCGCCTTGCTGTTCCACCTGCTGTCCAAGCTGTACGAGCGCACCAGCGTCGTGATCACCACCAACCTGAGCTTCAGCGAATGGGCCAGTGTGTTCGGGGATGCGAAGATGACTACGGCATTGCTGGACCGGCTTACGCATCACTGCCATATTCTGGAAACCGGTAACGACAGCTATCGATTCAAGAACAGCTCTGCACAGCAACCACCACAGACCACCAAGAAGGAGAAGACAGCCAAGAACTTATCCACAACGTGAGCGTGAAGTTCACAAACCAGGGTGGGTCAGATCGAGATGGAAATGGTGGGTTAGGTTTGCGTGGAAATCAACAGTAGGCGTGATCGTCGCTATCGACACGGCTATGCTGGGTGGACTAGGTGCAGCCTTCAGCACGACGGAGGCGGCAATGCGCACGCATTGGGTAGTTTTGTTCTGCCTTGCTGCGTCGATTTTCCTGGGTATCGGTCTGGCCTGCGCATCGATGGCGGTGTTGCCTCGCGTCACCGGACCTTGTTCTTCCTTGCTTTTCTTTGGACGCATAGCAAACGGTGAGGAGGTTGATTACACCAACAGCTTCAAAGGTGCTTCCGTTGATGCGTTGCTCACGGATTGGACGGCCCAAATTCACCGCAATGCCCAGATTGCCTGTGACAAATTTCGCTGGGTTCGACGCGGGATGTTGTGGTCGTTTCTGGCCATTCTGCCGTGGTTCGCTGCCATCATCACATTGGTTCATAAGTAACCGGTGCTCAGGGCGGCACGTGCAAGAAACGACGTCCAACACAAACCGCTCGTCGTCGGAGTGCAGAGCGTCACAATGTGCGAAGTTGCATCCAAGCACTCGGTATGGAGATAGCGTTGCCCAAGACACTCACCCAGATGAAAAAACGCCTTGAAGAGGCGATGAATGAAGCCCATGAAGCCGAGGAGATCATTCCGCTGATGAAAGAGGTGATCGCCAGGTTTGAACTGGTGCCGGACGACCTGTTTGAAACGGGTACGCCGGAATCCAAAGTGGGTATCCGAAAGACGTCCCGAGTAGATCAGCCATCAGGTGGTGAAACGAGCATGTACCGAGACGCCCATGGCAACACATGGGTGGGCAAGGGCCGCCGTCCCAAGTGGTTGATCGAAGCCTTGGAGAGGGGCAAAACCCTTGAAGATTTCTTGCCTCGTGAAAGGCGTCTTCGAAGCGCTAAGTAGTTGTGGCTAAAGGACTTTAGTCAGTCGAATTCCGTTTTTGCATAGAAACCGAGGTTACCCCAGCCTGGCCGACCGCAGCGCACCTTTTCTGAGGGCGAGACCTCAATGATGGCCAGAAGTTTGGCAGGGAGGTGGGGCTGTTGCGTCACGGCTTGGGGCTCCTTTTATGCGTTTTTCATCGGCGCAAACGCCGGCATGGCCAACTGAGATGGAGCATCCCATTGCCACCGGCATTCTGCGCCAAAGCGCGCTGCCCAGTATGCGACCGTATGGCTTTTGGGCGTGCGTGCGGAAGAAGTGAGATTCGAACTCACGGACGATTTACCGTCGCTGGTTTTCAAGACCAGTGCAATAGGCCACTGCTCATAAAAAGCTAATCAAAGCTGATCACGATTTATCGCGTTCGCGGCGGTATTGCTTCGGGGAATAGTGCGTGCGCACCGGATCAAACCGGCCCTGCTGTTTACGAGAGCGCATGAGCCGCGCTGGCTTCTTACCGCGACGAGCACCCGTGCGAAAGAGTCCTGCCAGTTTGATCGCCAGCGCCAGCGCCAGCAGTGCACCCAAAACAAGCCACGGATGAGCAATGGCCCACTGAGCGGCGGTCTTTATTGATGCGACATCGAGACTCATGCTTCAGTTGCAGTCGGTTCGAAACGGCAAAGATCCTGCTCAGCTGACATGCGCGCCGATGAGCTTGGCCATTTCGAACATCGAGACTTGGGGCTTGCCAAAGACTTCCTTGAGCTTGGCATCGGCGTTGATCATGCGCTTGTTGCTGGCGTCCTGAAGGTTGTTGGCCTTGATGTAGACCCACAGCTTGCTCACGATCTCGGTGCGCGGCAGTGGAGCGGCGCCGACGACTGCGGCCAGGGCGGCGCTGGGCTTGAGAGGCTTCATGAAAGCCGGGTTCACCTTCTTCTTGGCGGCGGTATTTTCGTTGGACATGGTGTTTTCCTTTTGCTGGTTGAGAAATGTGTGATTCGAAACTGTGAATGGCTACTGCGGGCGCTTCGATTTCAGGTTATCTCTGATCGTCCGAAGCGCAATGGGCCAAGTGACTCTGTGCTAAATCTGGTTCCCGATGCGGGCCGTCATGCGCCCGGTTCGCGGGTCTTTGGCGACCGTCACGTCGAGTACCTTGATGCTGGGCGTGGTGAGAGTTGCCGGCCCCATGGTTACGGTGCGTGTGCCGAGCACGCCTTCTGCATTCGAGGCGATCTGCACAGAGGCACTGCTGCCCTGCGCTCCACCGTAGTTCGCCAACGAGAAGCTGTATTTACCTTCGGCAAGTTGAGTTGTGTCGCAGTTGGGGACGCCCTGGGGAGAGTTGCTGCCGTATTTTTCCTTGAATTTTTGCATCGCGTCCTCAGCCTTCTTTTCGGTGGTGAGGACGCCATTGAAGAACCCAAAGAGCAGGCCACCGCTGATGCAATTTGATGGCGATGGCGATGGCGATGGCTGCGCGGCCACTGGCGTGATGGTGCTGCAGGCGATGGTGGCGGCTAGGACGGCCGCCGTGATGCGCTTCAAGGGCTTATTCACAGGTGTCCCCCTCGGGCAAAGACCACACACTGCCACTGAGCGCCTTGTTGTAGGCCATGTAGGCTTTGAGTCGAGCCTTAGTATTGAAGGTCATCGAAACAATACTGTCCGACACGACATAGGGGTTCGTTTCTCGGGTTGCGCTGTTGAACTGGTCAAACAGGCAATTAGATGCCCGAGATCCTTCGATCTTGAGCGTCTTGGCCGCGATGCGATCACCTTCTGGCAAGTCGAACACCTGCTGGTATGCGCGAGCAAACTGCATCGTCGCTCCCAACTGAGCGCCCTGGAACTGTCCCTTCAAGCTCGCTTCGATGTCATCGCGCACGCCATCGCTATTCGCATCAGGCCCCTTCAGGTCTGTGCTGCGATCCAGCTTGGGCAGCTTGCCATCGGCTTCAAGGGCTGCAATGCGTTCTTTGTCGTTTTGATAGTTGGCGGTGGTGCCGCTTCCACCGCCACACGCCGCAAGTACGGCCGCTGCCAAGAATGGAGCGGCCAGATTTTTTATGAATGCCATTGAATTTTCTCTGTTGAAGTAGTACCGCAACAGCTCATCGCGAACTGCCGCAGCGCCTTTGTCTCAATTGAGGTGCGACTGGGGCTGCAAGGCCTACTTGGTTTCCCGGCGCCAATCCCATGGGGGTGTTGGATTCTTGTCTGACCACAGGCCTGTTTTCGCCTGCTGGGCCGCTTGTTCGGCTTCGGCGTAGTCCCGGCGCTCGTTCTTTGGCTGGTCGCGCTCGTAGCGCTTGTAGTGCCATGCCATGCCCTTCTGGATCTGGTGA
>LNAP01001139.1_pt1 | contig 28713 bp, 25 predicted proteins | sample 602601 | NCBI WGS metagenome assembly LNAP01 (sample SAMN02440304, study PRJNA202911) | soil metagenome | biome: Subtropical and temperate rainforests or woodlands; isolation source: soil samples (1 kg each in a 20% v/v slurry with milli Q water) were... ... | reverse complement strand
ACGCTGCCCTATGGCAAGTTCGCCCACGGCATATTCCGCTCCGCGGCCCTGCTGAAGTTCAATCTTGAGAAGCGGCTGCCGAACAGGCTTGGGCTGGGCGGTGAATAAGCAGCGTGAACGCAGACGGGAATATTAGCGCCATTCTTCCGCAACGCCCTGCCGCTACTTGAATCGCGACGTCTGTAAATCCCGCGTAGTCGATACTCTAGACTAGTTGCCGTAGATGGCAGCTCGTCCGTTCTTGTCATCCTGAGTTAATGCTCGACGCTTTTGACCGATCTCTAGGCTTTCTTCCCTTACTGGCGGATCGGTTGAAAATGGATTCTCTGGCATATTTCCAAGGCCAAGACAGTGTCCCAGCTCATGGACTGCCGCGCTTCGCAGGTCCCATTTATCGCTCGGAGGATCACTCGAGCCAGTATGCCAATTCAGACCGGGATTGAGCCGAATGTCGCATTCCATGATTTTACCGTCAGTGGTGAAGGGCTTAGTGGCACCTGGTGCGTTGGCGACAGGTAGAGCTCCAAAATCAATCTGGTTCGTTCCGTTGTCTATAAGAAACTGTCCACTTGACGAACATGCACTGGCTTTGAACGTAAACTTGAATTTGGGATACTCCCAAACCTTGGCTGCATCTTTGATTGCCTGCTCAGCTCCGCTTGGGGCGTTGGCAAGACAGTTCTCAAAAACCTCTCCCATGGGATTTGAATTGTATTTCCAGTCGCTGCCGATCAATTTGTAAGCGAAGACGTCTTTTGCTGACAGCAGACCGAACAGCGCAATCAATACCGCCGACTTGGACGGTGGGCATCAGCCTTGCGGCGCATCTCGGTACCGGTATCGCGCTCGGGGTGCTGTATTTACGCAGCCTGTGGTAGAACGCCCGGCGGCTGAGCGGTGGCGGCCGGGTGACGACGGTGATCGCCGTGATGATCGGCCGCTTCGCGCTGCTCGGCGCGGTGCTGACACTGGCGAGTCTCGAAGGCGTCCTGCCTCTCGCCGTGCCATTTGACGTCATGTTGCGTAGCAAAGAATCCTATTTCCTTGCTTATCCCGAAGGCGCCGAGGACTTTCCCGCGCTTCGGGCGTTTCGCGAATGGTTGTTGCGGCAAGTTGCCAGCGGCGTCTGATCCAGCAGAAGTGCGGTTGCCATCGGCCTCTGCCAGCACACAGCGCCAGTCGGCCCGCCGATTGCATGGAGCATGAGCGACAGCGCCGCTTGCCGCTGCACGTAGAGCTTCCGGGCAGATGCGAGCATCGCTTTGCCGAGCTGTTCGCGCCGATGCGACGGGCCGAGTTTCAATTTTAGAACGGAGGCCGATGTGTCATCGCGGTTAACCTTTCGTCAGATAGAAGCGTTTCGAGCGGTCATGCTGAAAGGCACCACGATTGCGGCCGCCGACATGTTGAACACGACGCAGCCGTCGATCAGCCGCTCGCTTGCGCAATTGCAAACCGCGGCCAAGCTCAAGTTGTTCGAGCTGGATCGAAGCCGGTTGCGTCCCACGCCCGAGGCGGTGAAGCTATTCGAGGCCGTGCAGCGTAACTTTTTCGGCCTGGAAACGATCGACGAGACCATCGCACAGTTGCAGCGGTCCGGCACCGGCCTGCTGCGCGTGGCCTGCACGCCGGCGCTGGGTATGAGCGTGATGCCCGGCATCATCGCGAGCTTCAAACGCAGACATCCCGATGCCTACATCACGTTTCGTACCATCAGTTCCTACGATGTGCGCGAAGGGTTGATGAACGGGCTGTACGATCTCGGGGTGACGACCAACCGGCTGCATCTGGAGGGGGCGCAGCTCAAGGCCAAGGTGGTCGACCAGGCGACCGCAGTGTGTGTGGTGGCGAAGTCTCACCGCTTCAAGGACGAGCCGCATGTGGGACCGCGGCACTTCCGATCCGAAACCCTGCTGACGCTGGATCGCGAGGATGACCTGACCGACGGATGGCGCCGTATCCTCGCCCAGGCCGACGTGGCGCCGGCCTCGATCATCGAAACGACCTACTCGGCGACGATCTGCCGGCTGGCCGAGGCGGGCGCCGGAATCGGCGTCGTCAATCCCTACATCGCGTCGCTGTTTTCGGAGATGGTGCGCGTGATCCCGCTGAAGCCGTCGATCGCGGTCAAGGTGTATGCGGCCTATCCCGCCCATGTCGCCATGTCGTCGCTGACAACGGCCATGATGCAGCTGATCAGCCACCACTTCAGGGAAGGCAGCGACCCGGCGGCAGGCGCCGATCGCCAGGCTGAGCGCCCGAAACGGCCGCGGCGCACCGTGTGATTCGGTATATCCGAACTGCATAGGCTGCCGGAGAGAAACGATTGGCCGGGATATCGCCCGTATGTCTACAGTATCGGTGCCGGGTAACACACGTGATATTGGGACTTCAATCTATGCGGTTGATCACCACAGCGCTTTCGATCCTGCTGGCCACCTGTTGTACCTCCGGTTCTTTCGCGCAGTCGCATCAGGCGCGAATCGTCGTGCCTTTTGCCGCCGGCGGGACCGCGGACGTGCTCGGCCGTATCATTGCACAACAGATGGGTGTGCTGAGCGGAAACCAGGTCATCGTTGAGAACCGCCCGGGCAGCGGCGGCAACATCGGAGCCGAAGCCGTCGCGCGCGGCCCGACCGACGGTTCGGTCTTGCTGCTCGGCACGATCGGCATCCATGCGGCGAGCGAGATCTACCGGAAGCTGCCGTATGATCCGGTCAAGGATCTGCAGCCGATCACGATCCTCGCCGAAGTGCCGAATGTCCTCATCGTGAATCCGTCCGTCGCGGCGAAGGACGTCCGCGAGTTCATCGAACTTGCGCGCCGCAACCCCGGCGCGCTGAATTTCGGTTCGGCCGGCAACGGCTCGTCGACGCATATGATCGCCGAGCTGTTCAAGCTGAAGGCTAAGGCCGAGTTGACCCACGTTCCTTATCGTGGCAGCGGCCCGGCGTTGAACGATCTGATCTCGGGGCAGATTCAGGCGATGTTCGAAAATCTGCCGACGGCGCTGCCTTTCATCGAAAACGGCAATGTTCGCGCCCTCGGCGTCACCAGCGCGACGCGCTCGCCGAGCCTGCCGTCTTTGCCGACCATCGGCGAAGCCGGCGTGCCGGGCTACGACGCAACCGCGTGGTTCACGCTGGCCGTGGCCAGCGGTACGCCGCCGGCAACGGTCGAAAAACTCAATGCCGAGATCCGGCAGATCCTGCAGCAGCCGGACATCGTTGCGCGCTTCAAGGGCCTCGGCGCCGTCATCGTCGGCAACAGCGTTGCGGAAGCCAAGACCTTTGTCGAAAGCGAAACGACGAAATGGAATGGCGTGATCGATGCAGCCGGCATCAAGATCGACTGATTCAAGCCAAGCCCCGTCCACAGACAGGATACCGAGAATGCCGTTGTCGCGATTCACTGTGCTTGACCTCACGCGCGTGCGCTCCGGCCCGCTCGCCGTGCGGCAGCTCGCGGACTGGGGCGCCCGCGTCATCAAGATCGAGCCGCCGGAAAATATCGACGGCTCGAAGGGCATGGGTGGCGAGCGCGACGGCTCCGACTTCCAGAACACCCATCGCAACAAGCGCGGCATCACGCTCAACCTGAAGTCGGAGCAGGGACGCGAACTGTTCTATGCGCTGGTCGCCAAGGCGGACGTGGTGGTGGAGAACTTCCGGCCCGACGTGAAGGCGCGGCTCGGTATCGATTACGCGAAACTGCGCGAGATCAACGCGGGCATCGTGCTCGCCAGCATTTCGGGCTTCGGGCAATCCGGACCCTATGCGCTGCGGCCGGGCTTCGATCAGATTGCGCAGGGCATGGGCGGCCTGATGTCGGTGACCGGCTTGCCCGGCCAGGGGCCGGTCCGTGCCGGCATTCCGGTCGCCGACCTGTCAGCCGGGCTCTATGCGGCGATAGGCATCCTGATCGCGCTGCTGGAGCGTGACGCTTCCGGAGAGGGCCAATGGATTCACACCTCGCTGCTGGAAGCCCAGATCGCCATGATGGACTTTCAGGCGACGCGCTGGCTGATCGACAGGGACCTTCCCGGCCAGGCGGGAAACAACCATCCGACGAGCATCCCGACCGGCCTGTTCCGGGCCCGCGACGGCATGCTGAATCTGGCCGGCGGCGGCGAGACGATGTGGCGCCGGATCTGCTCGGCGTTGCAACTGGGTGACGTTGCCGACCGCCCGGAGTTCGCCACCGACCGGTTGCGATCCGACAACCGTGACGCGCTGAACGTCATCCTGCAGGAGCGCTTCATCGGCGACACCGTGGCCAGCTGGGTGGCGATCCTGAATGCGGCCGGCGTGCCCTGCGGGCCCGTCTACGGCATGGATGAGATGTTTTCGGATCCGCATGTCGATGCCCTCGACATGCGTCTCCCGGTCGATCATCCGCGCCTCGGCCGGCTCGACCTGCTGCGCAGCCCGGTCTCGCTGAGCCGCGCCGTCCGGCGGGCGCAGCCCACGCCGGAGCGGGGCGAACACACCGCGCAGGTTCTCAAGGAGTTCGGCATGACCGCAAAACAGATTGAATCGCTCTACGCGCAGAATGCCGTCTAGCCAGATGGGAACCCCGATGTTGACCGAATTCCTGCACCTGACGACCGAGGACGGCGTCTCGACGCTGACGCTGAACAATCCAAAGAGACACAACGCCATGAATTTCGCCATGTGGCAGGCGCTGCCTGGCGTGCTGCAAGCGTTCGCCGACCGGAACGATGCCCGTGCGCTGATTCTCACCGGCGCGGGCGAGCGCGCATTCTGTTCCGGCAATGATGTTACCGAATTTGACAGGGTGCGCAGCACGCCGGATCAAATCGCTCACTACAACGGGCTGCAGCGCGCCGTGTGCGATCGCCTGTCACAGCTGACCAAGCCGACCATCGCCATGATCGACGGCTACTGCTTGGGGGCCGGGCTCGAATTCGCCTTGCTGTGCGACTTCCGCTATTGCACGCCGGCATCGAGCTTCGCCGTGCCGGCCGTCAGGCTGGGGCTGCCGTATCGCCATGAGGACATCGTCAAGGTGCTCGACGTGATCGGTCCGGCGCGAACCAGGGAAATGATACTTGGCGGGCGTCGCATCGACGGCGAGCGGGCCGCCGAAATCGGGCTGGTTCATGAGGTGGCGGGTTCGCGCGAGGCGCTTTTGGCCGAGGTTTTGAAGCTGGCCGGCGAGCTGGCTTCGAGCGCGCCACTGAGCCTTGCGGCCGCGAAAGTCACCATCAACGAGATCCTGCGCCGCGATCATTCGGCCGACCTTGCGCTGTGCGAGCGACTTGCGGACGAGGTCTATGCCAGCGCCGACTACGGCGAGGGCCGCGCCGCCTTTGCGGCGAAACGCCCGCCGCAGTTCACTGGCCGTTGATCGGCACGATCCTGCTCCCATTGAAAGTTTCGGATTCACGATGACGTTTCGAATTGCGATCGATATTGGCGGCACCTTCACGGATGGTGTGATCGAGAATGTGCAAACCGGCGAAGTCCGGCTGGCCAAGCGGCTGACGACTCAGTCGGACCCCGGCCAGGCACTGGCCGATGTCGTCGACGACCTGCTGAAGACGGTCGGTCAGGCTGCCGGCTCGTTGTCCGCGATATCGGAAGTCGTGCACGGCAGCACGCTGGTGACAAACGCCCTGATCGAGCGCAAGGGCGCCAGCACGGCGCTGATCGTCACCGACGGCACGGCGGATGTCATCGATATCGCCCGCGAGGTGCGGTATGATCTGTACGACCTCGATATACAAATGCCCGCGCCGCTGGTGCCGCGCGAGCGCCGCTTCGAGCTTGCCGAGCGGGTCGCGGCCGACGGCCGCGTGCTGCTGTCGCCGCTGCCGGCCGATATCGATGCCGTCATCGAACAGCTGCGCCAATCCGGCGCCTCGGCTGTGGCCGTGTCGTTTCTCAACGCCTACGTCAATCCGGAAAACGAGATCCGCGTCGGCGAGGCCTTGGCCCGCGCCCTGCCGGATATTGCGGTTTCGCTGTCGTCACGGGTGGCCCGGGAAATCCGCGAATACGAGCGGACCACGACGGCGACCGCCAACGCGTTCGTACAGCCGATCGTCGCGAAATATCTCAACCAGCTGTCGACGCGTCTGCGCGCGACCGGCATCGACGCGCCGTTGCGCATCATGGTGTCCAGCGGCGGTTCGACCTCCGCGATCAACGCAGCGCAAGTCCCGATCGCCACGCTGGAGTCCGGCCCGGCCGGCGGCGTGCTGAGTGCCGCCAATGCCGGCCGTGCCGCCGGGTTCGACGACGTGTTGGCGTTCGACATGGGCGGCACCACCGCAAAAATCTGTATCGTGACCGGCGGCGCGCCGGCGGTCGTGCACATGTTCGAGGCGGCCCGCGTGCGGCGCTTCAAGAAGGGCAGCGGACTGCCGCTGCTTGTCGCCAGCATCGACCTGATCGAAATCGGCGCTGGCGGCGGCAGCATTGCGCGGATCAGCGAGCTCGGCCTGCTCACCGTGGGGCCCGACAGTGCGGCGGCGGATCCGGGTCCGGCCTGCTATGGCCGCGGTGGCGACGCATCCACAGTAACTGATGCCGACCTGATGCTCGGCTATCTCAATCCGGATTTCTTTCTGGGCGGGCGGATGAAGCTCGACGCGACGGCCGCCGAAGGCGCCATCATGCGGCTGGGCGATCGTCTCGGTCTCACGCCGCTCGACGTCGCCAAGGGCATTTTCAATGTGGTGAACGAGGCGATGGCGGGTGCGGCCCGCGTCCACATTGCCGAGAAGGCGCAGGATCCTCGCCGCTTCACCATGGTGGCGACCGGTGGCGCCGGTCCGGTCCATGCGATCGAGATGGCGCGCAAGCTGCGCGTCCCGCGCGTCCTGTTCCCGATTGCCGCCGGCGCCGGATCGTGCCTCGGCTTTCTGGCAGCGCCGATCCGCGTCGACCGGTCATGGTCAAAGCCGACCCGGCTCGAGTCGATCGACTGGAGCGAGGTCGAGCGCACGCTCGTTGAACTCAGGCAAGACGCCGAGCGCGATCTGGCGAGCGCCCTTCGTGCCTCCGACGAGGTGGTGTGGCAGCTGCTGGTCGAAATGCGCTACCTCGGGCAGGGCGCCAACCTTTCCGTCGCCTTTCCGCTGAAGCCTATCGAGGCGTCATTCGCGGCGGAGCTCGAGGCCGCCTTCTACCAAACCTACCGCAAGAACTATGGCGGTGTGGTGCCGGCCGGCCAGCTGGAAGTCGCCACCTGGCGGATCGTCGGGGCGACACGCGAGGACATCAGGCAATTCGCGTGGCCGGCCGGCAGCGCGGACGCGGGCGTGTCTCCGAAGGCGCCGCGGCCGATCTTCTGCACGCGGCTCAATCGCATGGCGGAGGTGGCCGTCTACGACCGCTATTCTCTGCCTGCCGGGACAAGGCTTCGCGGCCCGCTGGTGCTGGAAGAGTCGGAATCGACGATTGTCGTTCCGGTCGAGGCCGACGTCGAAGTGCTGAAAGATATGAGCATCCTGGTTCAACTGGATTATTGATGATGACAACGATCGATCCGATCACCCTCGAAATCCTCTGGACACGCCTGGTCAGTCTGGTGGACGAGGCCGCTGCGACACTGGTGCGCACGTCCTTCTCGACCATCGTCCGCGAGTCCAACGACTATGCCGTGGTGCTGCTCGATCGCGATGCGCAGTTGCTGGCGCAGTCGAGCCAGAGCATTCCATCCTTCATCTGCACGCTGCCGGAAACCGTGCGGCACTTTCTCAAGCGGTTCCCGCGCGAGACCCTGAAGCCGGGCGACGTCATGATCACCAACGATCCATGGCTTGGCACGGGACACCTGCCGGATATCAACATCGCCATGCCGATCTTCCGCGGCGCGGCGCTGGTCGGGTTTGCCGGCAGCGTCGCGCATTCGCCGGATATAGGCGGACGGCTGCGCTCGCCAAGCAATCGTGACCTGTACGAAGAGGGGTTGCGCATTCCGCCGATGAAATTGATCGCCGGCGACGTCACCAACGAAACGCTGATCGATATCATCCGAAACAACGTCCGCATTCCCGAGCAGGTGCTGGGTGACCTGTGGGCGCAGGTTTCGGCCAACCGCATGCTTGGCGAGCGCCTGCTCGATATGCTCGACGACACGTCCTGCGATCTGATCGCCGTGGGCAAGGAAATGCACGGGCGCTCTGAAGCCGCGATGCGCAACGCGATCCTGGCGCTGCCGGACGGCGATTATGTGTATGAAGCGCGGGTCGATGGCTTTATAGAGCCCGTGACGATCAAGTGCCGAATCTCGGTCCGCGGCGATGCGCTCGCCGTCGACTATGCCGGCTCGTCGCCGCAATTGCCGCGGGCCATCAACGTCGTGCCGATCTACACTTTCGCCTATACAGCCTATGCGCTGAAATGTGTGCTGGCGCCGAATGTCCCGAACAATGAAGGATCGTTCCGGCCGATTACGACGTCCGCGCCGCTCGGCTCGATCCTCAATCCGCAATTCCCCGCCGCGGTCAGCGCGCGCGCGATGACCGGCCACTTGCTGCCCGCGGTCATCATGGGTGCTCTGGCCGACGTCCTGCCGGACCGCGTACGCGCCGCTGCCGGATCGCCGCTGTGGTGCGTTCAGATGGCCGGTTCGCATCAGGGGGAGCGTTTCGCCACGACGCTGTTCCTCAATGGCGGCCAGGGCGCCGGCGCGGCGGGCGACGGTCTGCCGGCTCTCAGCTTTCCCAGCAACCTGGCCAATACGCCGATCGAAGTGATCGAGTCGCAGGCGCCGATCCGGGTCGTGCGCCGCGCGCTGCGCCGTGGCACCGGCGGGTCGGGCAAGACGCGCGGCGGCGACGGGCAGGTGTTTGAGATCGATCTGCTCACCGAGGAACCCGTGGCCATGACGTTCATGGCCGACCGCCTCCACACTGCTGCGCCCGGCTTGCGCGGTGGCGAAGCAGGAGCTACCGGGCGAGTCCTGCTAGACGGCAAGCCGATCGATCCCTGCGAACCGCTGGTGGCTGCACCCGGCGCCAGGCTGAGGCTGGAAACGCCGGGAGGCGGGGGCTTCGGAGTGCAAGCAAGTTAGGCGAATGCGACAGGAACCGCTGGCATGCTCTGATCTATATGGGAATCTCAATAAGATAGTGGCGTCTCGGCTTCCAAGTCATGGCCGCAAGTGCAGCGGACCGGTGGTCGGGTAGTCGATCGGGTTGCGCGCCGCGCGTTCAGGCCGGCCATCGGCGAAGCAGAAGCCGCCAGGCAGCCATGCCGCGTTCGATGTCCGTCAGGCGGCAGAATTCATCGATGCCGTGCATGTTTTCGTCGGGCAGGCCGAAGCCGAAGATGATTGTATCGACGCCGAGCATGGAAGCGACCGCGCCCGGCATCGGTATGCTACCGCCGGAATAGGAGTACCAGGGCTCCCGCCCGTCGACCTCCTTCAGCACGCCAGCGGCGATCTGCTGGAACGGATTTTCGCGCGCGATTCGATATGGTCGGGATTGCCCGGGCAGGACGATGATCTGCCGGTCGAAGCGTGTCGGTATCGCACGATCAAGAAAGTCCGCCAGGAGTTTCGCGATGATGCCGGGGGCCTGCCCCGGTACGAGGCGGCAAGAAATCCGTGCGCTCGCCGAACGGGGGACGATCGTGCGCAGGCCGGCGGCGTAATGTCCCGCTTCCAGGGCGTTGATCTCGATCGTCGGATGCAGGCCTGTCCGCTCGCCAATGCAAAGCTCCGGCGGAACGGCTCCTTCACGCAGGCCGGCCCGCGCAAGCCATGCCGCGCGGTCGAGCGGCTGCTCGCGGAAACTCTTTCTATCGATCTCTGTCGGAAGCGCGGCATCGTCGAGAAAGCCGGGCAAAGCCACGTTTCCATCGATGTCGTGCAGCATCGAAACCGCCCGCGCCAGCGCCTGTGCAGGATTGGGCGCAGCCCCGCCGAAGGTTCCTGAATGCAGGTCCTTGGAAGAGCCGCTGACGGTCACTTCCACACCGCAGAATCCTCTCAATCCGACCCGCAGGTCGCCCTGATCGGCGGCGGCTTGCCAGCCGTCGGTGCTGAACACGCAATCGCATTGCAGCAAGGTCCGGTAGCGATGAAGCGCCATGTCGAGGTTGGGGCTCAGGATCTCCTCTTCGCCCTCGAAGAACACCTTCACGTTCCAGGGGAGGGCACCCGGATCGCACTCCGCCAGCGCAAAGACCGGCAGCAGAAGGTTCATCTTCTGGTCCGCGGTGCCCCGCGCGAAGATCCGCCCGTCGCGCAGTTCGGGCCGGAATGGATCGGAGGCCCAGCCGTCAGCCAGGCTTGCCGGCTGCACGTCGTAATGGCCGTAGAGCAGGAGGGTCGGGCGGTCCGGCCGGATCTCGGTCTCTGCGTAGACATAGGGCGCGGCCGGTGTGTCGGTCAGCAGGGTTGCCTGCAGTCCGGCCCGTTTAAGCCTTTGCCGCAGCCACGCGGCGGCGCGATCGAGATCGCCTCTGCCATTCTCCCGAGCTGCGATGCCCGGGATTTCGAGGAGTTCCATCAGGTCAGGCAGGAACCCTTCCGGGATGGCGTTCATGAGGTCTTGACTGCGACATCTGCTCCAAGCTGACGAAGCAGGACGAGAGAATCGCGCACCACCCAGCTTTCGGCAATCATCCCGTCCCTGATTTCATAGATGCCGATGCCGGGCACATTCACCTTGCTGCCGGTCGGCGCGATGCCCATGAATGGCCCCTCATGCGTGCCGGTCATTGTGTAGTAGGCGCAGATCCGGTCGCCTTCGGACAGCACCAGGTCGAGCGTGAAGGCAACGTCGGGAAAGGCGTCCTTGAGAGAACGGTAGTTGGTCAGGATGCCGGCGGGCCCCTTCAGTGTCCCGCGGGCACCGGCATGGTTCACATAGCTTTCCGCGAAGAGCGCCGGGATGGCATCGGTCAGTCCCTCGTCCCATACCTGACGATAATAATTGAAGATGACCTGCTTGCTCTCGGCCGTCATGCCGTTTCCTTTCACGATTGCGGATTAGCTGAAAAGCTTGCGTTCCATCTTGGTCATGCGGATGCCGCCCGCGGGCGTGACCACGACGGTGTCGCTGAAGGCCATCCCGGCAGCCCAGGTGTACATGTGGAACACCTGGTTCTGTTCCAGCTGCCAGTCGCTCTCGGCCAGGAAAACACGCGTGAAGTCGCTGGTGCGCGGAATGAAGACGAGACCCAGCGAATAGCCGGTGACGTTGGTGTAGCTCTCCCTCAGCCCTGCCGACAGGATGCCTTCGCGCAAGATGCGGTCGACGTCGCTCGCCGCGGCTCCCGGTTTCATGGCGCGGAACTGCTCATCCTGGATGCGGACCATGGCTTCCGCCGATTGAAGCTGTTCGTCGGTCGGCGCGCCGATGGACTTGGGTCGCATGACGCGCGAGGTGTAGCCCCTGAAGTGCGGGACCATTTCCACATGCAGGATATCGCCGTCCGTCAGTGTGCGATGGCCGAGCGCGCCGTGCAGCGCTGCAGAACGGGGTCCTGAGGCCATCAACACCAGGCGTGTGTTGTCTGCGCCGCATCGCAATGCCTCGGCGGTGATCGCCGCGCAGACCTCACGTTCATTCACGCCTTCAGCCGCTGCAGAGAAGCCGGCAGCCGTGGCCCTGTCGCAAATTTCCGCTGCCACTTGCAGGCAAGCGAGCTCGGCCGGCGACTTGACTTGGCGCATCTGCCACATCACGCCCGAAAAATCGACCAATCGCGCATCGGGCAGGAACGTCGCCAGTTCCGCCGCCCGGTTGACCGTGAGGAAATTGCTGTCGCGCTCGATGCCGATGGACGCGGCGCCATGTCCCCTGGCGATGATGGTATCCGCAACAACCTTCAGTGGATTGTCGCTGTCTCCGATTGCCACGCAATCGGACAACCAACTCGTCTCAGAGAAGACCGGCGCGTCAAGTGCGCGGATCACCGCGACAGGCTCGCCGGCGAGCGGCACCAGGAGTGCCTGGTACATTGCGGCTGTCGGCAGATGGCCGCCGAAATACACCATGTGCTCGAATTGATCTATGACGAGCAAGTCAACGCGGCGTTTCGTCATCACGGCACGCAGGGCCGCGAGACGCAGCTGGAACTCTTCGAGCGAAAAGGCGGGAGGGAAACTAGACGTCTGCATGTGCGATCATTTCTGAATGGCAAGGGAACGGGAGGCCTGGTTGAGGCGGACTGGGCCGCCGGCTGTCAAAGCGACAATGTCTTCGACCCGCATGCCCCAGCGGCCGGGAAGGTAGATGCCCGGCTCGTCGGACATCACCATGCCGACGTCGAGCACGAAGTTGCTGCCGCGCACAAGATACGGTTCCTCGTGAGCATCTAGGCCAATGCCGTGACCGACGCGATGGGTGAATGCCTCGCCATAGCCTGACGCCGCAAGAATGTCGCGGGCGGCGGCGTCGGGCGCGCTTGCCGGGGCTCCGACGCGGATCGCCTGGAAAGCGGCCTCCTGGGCCTCGAGCAGAACGGCATATGCGTCGAGATAGTCCTGCTCCGGCTGTCCCGCTGTAGCGACGCGGCAAATGTCTGCATACCAACCGCCGTAGACGCCGGCAAAATCGAAGACGACGGGGTCGCCGCTGCGTATCACGTAGTCCGAGCCGTGATGCAGAGAGGACGCGCCGTTGTGACCTGCCCCGACGTCCACCCAGGCGACGTGACTAAAACCTGCGTCCTGCATCAGCTGCTGGATCGAGGCACGCAGCTCGAGTTCGGTCTTGCCGGTGAGCACCGGCTGGGTGTCGATAAACCGGCTCCATACCAAGTCGATTTGATGCGCAGCGCAGCGCAACGCTTCAACTTCTTCCGGCGATTTGATCGCCCGCATCAAATCGAGCGCGGCGGTGGTCTTGAACGCAAGGTCGGGCGCATGGTTCTGAAGGCGGAGCAGGAAGCCCGACCAGAACTCGCGATTGACTCCGATCGTGCGGCTGCCTCGCTCCCGCAGCAGCATGGATGCGACGAGGGTGGGATCCTCGTGTTCATCCCATACGGCCCGACCGATCGGCAGGTGCTCGTAGAGCGGTGCCTGCAGGCGGGGAATGACGATGAGCGCGTCATCCGCGGTAACCAGCAGCGCCACCATTCTCTCGGTCAGGTTGGCGTCGCGCCCAAGCAATTGCCGAAAGCTGGCGCTCGGGCCGATGATGACAGCGTCCAGCCCCTCGGCGCTCATGAGGGCTCTCAGTTTTGCGATGCCGCCCAGCGGCGAAAATCGTTCGTCGGGATCGTGAGCGATAGCTGCCTCCTTACTACTGCATGCAGCGATGTAGCCATTTCTCTCGCCGAATGACAAGTCCGACAACTACCCGACCGGTGATCCTACATAGTTGCTCATATTATAGTCGATCTTGCCCAATAATCCCGCTTTCCAGCGGAATAATCACCAAAATTGCCTACGTCGCCGTCATTTGCGGAGAAGTGCAATTTTTTGTGCAGTTCGCAGGTTGACCGACTGCATACAGCATGCACAAATCCGTCGGTCGCAAATGCAGTACGTGAGGAAAAGAGACCGATGTGGACAAATCTGACGAGTGAACAGCAGCGCTGGCTGGAGATCGCCAACGAGGTTGCAGCAAAGATCAAGCCGGCCGACAGGAGCTTCGATCGCGCGGCGCGGTTCACCGACGACAACATGGCTCTCTTGCGCGACGCCGGCTTGCTGAAGCTTGCCGTGCCCGTTGCCTATGGCGGCGAGGCGCCGGAATCCGGCAACGCGCATTTCGGCTGCTACATCGTCACCGAGGCCATCTCGCGGGCGTGTTCGACGACCGGCTGGAACCTGATCATTCACTACCATCAGTGCGGCGCCGTTGCCCGGCTTGGCAACGATGAGCAGAAGCGCCGTATCCTCGGCGACGTCGCCAGCAACGGCGTGCTCATGGGCTCACTCGGCAGCGAGATAAACCACCAGGAAAGCGTTGCCAGCAAGGACACCAAGACCCGGCTGTTCTTCAATGCCGGCATGGAGCCCGTCGACGGCGGGTTTTTGGCGAATGCCTCCAAGCATTTCTGCTCGAACGGACCTGTGGCGAAGTACCTGCTTTACTGGTCGATCGCGCCGGGCGCAGAATCAAGCCGCGAGGGTCTGACGCTGTCGATCGTCGAGGCAGGTAGCGCCGGCCTCAAGTTCAACGAGAATGGCTGGGACCATATCATCGGCCTGCGCGGTACCGTGAGCTGGAGCGCGACGCTGGAAAACGTCTTCATTCCCTGGAAGAATGTGCTTGGAGAACCGGCGGACTTCATCACCAAGGACCCCTATACGCTTGAGCTGTCCCAGGCGTTCCATCTCATCGGCTCCGCACGAGGTGCGTTCGACTGCGTGCTGGAGACGATGCGCAAGCGGCCGTTCCTGCGAAAGGAAGACGGTCTGATGGTCGAGGTCGGACATATGGCGGCCTCGCTCCAGGCGGCTGCAGGCTCCGCTTTGCTGGCAACCCGCCTATGGGAAGCTAAGGCCTGGTCCGATGCCGCGTTGGCCTCGCTCAGCGCTCACCATACGGCACGCGAGACGGCACTGGCGGTCGCGACCAAGGCGTTCGATATCATCGGTACCCGTGCCCTGTTGAATACCATGCCGCTGGAAATGTTCTGGCGCGACATTCGCGCAGCATCCCTGCATACGCGCGACAGCCAGCTGATCCGCCTCGTCGCGGATGCGACGGTCGACGGCCAGTATGCCCCCAAGCAGAAATACGGCGACATCGGCAAGACGCTCACGTGGGCGGAACTGGGCCTCGGCCCCGAAGTGACGGCGAAGGCCAGCTAACGCATGGCAGATCGGACGACCACTTCGCCGAAGCAGACCGGGCAGGGCGCGTCGCTCTCACTGCGCGCCCTGCGAAAGGATTTCGGCCACTCCACTGCCGTGCGCAGTATCGATCTCGACCTCGCGCCGGGCCGGTTCCTGACCCTGCTCGGGGCCTCCGGCTCGGGCAAGACGACAACGCTGACGATGATCGCCGGGTTTATCGAGCCGACCAGCGGCACGATCCGGATCAACGGCAGCGATGTCACCACGGTGCCGGCGCACAAGCGGGGCATCGGCATGGTGTTCCAGAACTATGCGCTTTTCCCGCATCTGACGATCCTCGACAATGTGGGCTTCGCGTTGAAAATGCGCGGCGCCGGCAAGCAGGAAACGCGGGATCGCTCGTTCGAGTTTCTCGAGATGGTGGGACTGGCGGAGTTGTCCGCGCGCTATCCGAATCAGCTGTCAGGCGGTCAGCAGCAGCGCGTCGCCCTGGCTCGCGCGCTGGTCTTCAGCCCTTCACTTGTGCTCATGGACGAGCCCCTTGGGGCGCTCGATCGCCGCCTGCGCCTTCAGATGCAGGAAGAAATCAAGCGCATCCAGACCGATCTCGGTCTGACCGTGGTCTATGTCACGCATGACCAGGAGGAGGCGCTGACCATGTCCGACGACATCGCGGTCATGGAAGACGGCCGCATCGCCAGCTATTCGTCTCCGCGCGACGCCTACGAGGCGCCGACGAACCGCTTCACGGCGAACTTCATCGGCGAGTCCAACTTCATGCACGGGCAGGTGACCGCCCACGAGGACGGCTCGACCGTCGTCGAAATCGCGGGTCGCAATTGCCGCGTGGTCGCCGAACCTGCTGCCGGCACCGGGCTTGCGACGGTGGTCTTCGTGCGCCCGGAACGCCTGCGACTGGTGGTGGCGGAGGATCTCATCGCCAATGCGATGTCCTGCCGGATCCTGTCGCAGCTCTATCTCGGCGAAAGCATCATCTACACCGTGGAACTGGCCGACGGCCAGAAGCTGAAGATCCGCCGCCCGAACAGGGGCGTCGGGGCCGAGATCGGTGCGGGCAGGCCGCTCTGGGTCGGCTTCGAGCCGGAGAATGCCCGGATCTTGTCGTCTTGATCGGAACGGCCATGGCAATGGCCGCCTATGATTGCCGTAACCTGGAGAGCATGAAATGAGCTGCAAACGTCTTCGCGAAAACGTCCTGGCCGCGGGCGCGGCCTTGACACTTGCATTCTCGGCAGCGCAGGCGGCTGCGGAAGATCTGACGATCCTGTCGCTCGGCGGAAGCTATCAGGAAAACCAGAGCCAGTACTGGTTCAAGCCCTATGCACAAGCCACCGGCGTCAATGTGAAGGAGGCCGCAGGCTACAACTTCGCAAAACTTCGGGTGATGATCCAGTCGGGCAATGTCGAGGCCGATCTCGTCGATCTGTCGGCAGACTCGGTCAACGCGCTTGCCAAGGATGGTCTTCTTGAGCCGATCGACTGGGCGTCGATCCCGGAAAGCTGCAAGGCTGGCGTTCCGGCGGAGATGCGAAATCCCTATGCCTTCCCGACGATTCAGTGGGCGATGGTGATGGCCTACAACACCAAGACCTATCCGAAGGGACCAAAGAGCTGGGCGGATTTCTGGGACGTGAAAGCTTTTCCCGGAAAGCGTGGGTCGATCGGTGCCACGCGTCCGCCGATCGAACAGGCCGCCATGGCCGTCAACCCGGGTTCAGCGACGCTTTATCCATTCGATCTCGGCAAGGCGTTCGATAAACTCTCCGAACTCGGCAGCAACATTGTGTATTCGGACGGCTACGCGCAGGTCGTCCAGTTCCTGGCCGATGGCGAAGTCGACATGATCGTTATTCCCAACGGCCGCATGGTGCCCCTCATCGCCGAGGGTAAACCGGTCGCCATCAACTGGAACCAGCATTTGCGTTTCCCCAATTTCTTCGTCATCCCGAAAGGCGCTCCCCACGCCAAGGCGGCGCATAAGTTTTTGAACTGGGTTTGTGAACCTAAGACCCTGGCACTGTTGGCCAGGCCGACCAACTACGGCCCGATCAACACCGACGCCTATCAGTTCATCGACAAGGACGTCGCGCCGCTTCTTCCCGGCAACCCCGCGACGGCTCAGCTCGGTCGGGTGGCCGATACTGGTTGGCTCGGCGAGCACCGCCAGGACATCGCCCGGGGCTGGGCCCGGCTTGGGGCTCGCTAGGCATGGCAGAGACGTTGTCTCAAGTCAGCGAGGTGGCCGCCGTGGCGGCCACCTCGTCCAGATCACGCGCAGGGACCGGCGGGCGCTTTCCGGTTTTTTTGACTCCGGTTCTGATTTTCTACGCAGTGTTCTTCGGCTATCCGCTGCTCCGCATCTTCTGGCAGTCGGTCTCCGGAGACGACGGTTTCACACTGGTCGGCTTCCGGATGTTCCTGGAGGAGCCGGCGTACTGGATGGTGCTGCTCTATAGCGGGTTCCTAGGACTTCTGACGTTGGCGATCACGCTGGTCTGCGGCTACGCCGTGGCTTACTGGCTGGTGACGCTGGAGAAGAACTGGGCCGTCGTACTGATGGCTTTCGTGCTGATCCCGTTCTGGAGCAGCGGGCTCGTCAGAACCTACGCCTGGCTCGTCATCCTCGGGCGGCAGGGTATTCTCAATTCCACGCTGATGCATTTTGGCTGGATCGACACGCCCATGCCCTTCATCGGGACGAATACGGCCGTCGTCTTCGCACTCGCCTATTATCTTCTGCCATACATGATCCTCAGCCTTTACAGCGTCATGAACGGCATCGACAAGAACCTGCTGCTGGCAGCCCGTAGCCTCGGCGCCAGCCCGATGTCCGCGTTCCGGCATGTGTTCGTGCCGCTCACCCGTCCGGGCGTACTTGCAGGCTCCTACATGGTCTTCATGCTGGGGATCGGCATGTACATTACGCCAGCGATGCTCGGCGGGCCGAACCAGACGACGCTACCACTGATGATTGCAATCCAGATCAACGAAGCCATGGACTGGACATTCGCGGCGGCGCTGTCGGTGATTCTGCTTGTCATAACCGGCGCCATGCAGCTGATGGCCAACCGCTTCCTCGATTTCGATCGCCTCTGGGGCGGAGCCAAATAGGATCAAATGGGAATATGAAGATGCCCCTATCTCCCGGAAGGCTGGCGCTAGGCGTGTTCTCCTGTGCGATCCTTGCCGTCCTGATTGCCCCGATCGTCATCATCTTCTTGGTATCGTTCACGCCGACCAAGATGCTCCAGTTTCCGCCTCCAGGCTTTTCCCTGCGTTGGTATGAAGCGTATTTCGGTGATGCCATGTGGATGCACGCGACGCGCGTGAGCTTTGTCGTGGCCAGTCTCACCGCCATTCTCTCCCTGGTGGTCGGATTTACGATTTCACTTGCGCTTGTCCGCTATCGCTTTCGGGGCAAGGCAATGTTTCGCATGTTGGTCATGAGTCCGCTTATCCTACCAAAGATCATCATCGCTGTCGGCCTCTACTTCCTTTACGTCCGGCTGCGGATTCTGGGGACGACAGGGGCGCTGGTGATCGCCCATACGCTTATCGCCGTCCCCTATGTCGTGATGATTGTCACGGCTTCGCTTTACGGCTTCGACCGGCGGCTCGAATGGGCGGCCCGCAGTCTGGGTGCGTCTCCCACCAGGGCAGTCTGGCTGATAACTCTGCCGAACCTGCGGCCCGCGATCCTGGGCGGCGCTCTCTTCGCCTTTGTGGCATCCTTCGATGATATCATCCTCAGCCTGTTTCTGACCCAGCTAACCGAACCAACTCTTCCACGACAGATCTGGGTAAATGTGCAACAAACGATCGATCCAACAATTGCGGCCGTATCGACATTCATGACAGTCGTATCCGTCTTGGGGCTCTGGCTTGTCACGCTGGCACAGAGACTGTCGAAACGGTCCATGTGAAAGAGTTGCGCTGGCTATGACGACGAGAAGCAACGATATTGGTTTCGATCTGACTGCGGTGGAGAAAGAGCCGGCGGTGCTTCACGTTCACCGGGAGCTGCGTCGGGCGATCCTCAGAGGCAGTATTCCGGCCGGGACGCGGATGGTGGAAACGCAACTGTCGAACCGGCTATCGGTCAGCCGGACGCCCGTGCGGGAAGCCATCTCGCGCCTGGAAAGCGAAGGATTGGTGCTGCGACAGAGCAACGGCGGCGTTGTCGTCGCTGAGGTCGGCAAGAAGCTTCAGGAGCTCCTGATAATTCGTCAGGCGCTGGAAGGAGCCGCGGTTCGTCTTGCCTGTGAGAATGCTTCCGACGAGGAACTGTCGCAAATCCTGCGCAATTGCCGCGAGGCGGCGCGTGCAAGCGCCATCGCAGACAGCAGCCGCTCCGAACACGATCGCAATTTTCACCTCTCCATTGCCCGGGCGTCAGGCAGCAGTCGCCTCATGCATCTGATCGAGGAGTTCTACGAGTACTCGTTCCTTGCGGTCGGGATACGTCCAACCCCGGCCGAAAGCGCGCGGTTGCAGGTGCACCACCTGGAAGTAGCAAGCGCCCTCATTCAGCGCGACGCCGAGGATGCCGAGCGGATCATACGCAAGCATTTCGACGAAGTGCTGCGGATCGCCAACGATCACCTGCAAATTAGCGAGAAGACCGAAGAGACGGAATTGCGATGACGGGCGCAGAGGAGATGGAGCCCGGTTTTGTCCCGGTCGACGCCAGCAAGTTTCGTTCAATCATGAGGAATCCGGTGTCCTCGGTGGCGGTGGTCGCAACGGGGATTGGCGGCAATCGCTCCGGCTGTACGGTGACGGCGGTGTGTTCGCTGTCGGACACTCCGCCCTCGCTGGTCGTGTGCCTGAACCGCCAGTCGACCGTCCATCGGGCCATTCTCGAGAGCCGGCAGTTTACGTTGAACTATCTCACCGAAAGCCAGCAGGACGATGCGGACAGATTGGCTGGCCGCTCGGGCGCTCACGGTGACGGGAAGTTTATGGCTGAGCGATGGACAACCGGGCCCTACGACCTGCCCTGCCTCAGGAACGCTCTCGCCGTGCTGGTTTGCGATCTTGCCAACGTCACCGAGTTCGGCAGCCACTCCATCCTTTGCGGCACGATACGTGAGGCAAAGCTGCAACACCAAGCCCGGCCCCTTCTTTATGGCCAGGGCAGATACACCACGGCTGCGAGCTAGTTTTCGCCGGCCTGCAAGCACATGACGCTGCAAGCGGAAATGCACGCTGCCTGGGCATTTAATTAGACTGCCCCATTTTCCCGGCTAGAAAGCAACTAAGTAATTGACATAACGAGTGATTAGGCTTGCACGGCGGTCACGCGGCCGCAGTTCTGGCGAGAAAGCGGGTGATGGCGTAGCCGAGCCGGGCGCTGTCCAGCGGTTCGGCCAGCGACGCCTTGGCGGTCGCGATCAGGCTGTCCGGCGCCCGGCCCTGGCGTGCCTCGCACAGTGCAAGGGCATAGGCCGCATCGAATTCCGGATGCGGCTGCACCGACAGTGTCACGCCATTGGCATAAAGCAGCCCGGCATGCGGGGTGAATGGTGAGAACAGGATGGTCTTCGCATCCGCCGGCGCTTCGATGACCTGATCCTGGTGCGAGCAGGCGATGGCGATGTGCTCCTCCTCGATCACGCCGTTGCCGGGCGTTACCTGGTAGACGTGGCGGCCGATCCCCCAGCCCTTGTCGGACTTGCGCACCACGCCGCCCAGCGCCTGCGCGATCAGTTGGTGGCCGAAGCAGACGCCGACCATGGGAATTCTGCGTTCATAGACGGCGAGAATGAAGTCTTCGAGCGGCGCGATCCAGTCGAGTTGATCGTAGACGCCGGCCGATGAGCCGGTAATCAGGATGGCCTGCATCTGGCCGGGATCAGGAAGCGCTTCGCCGTTCGCTAGGCTGACGACGTCGAAGGTTGCCGCCCCGTCTTCGGCGCGGATCAGGCGCTCGAACATTTGGGGATAGGTGCCGTGGCGCTCACGATGCTGCGGGCCGACGAGTCCTGTTTCGATGATTGTAATGCGTGGTATCTGGTTCACGCGCCCAGACGTAAGAGATGTGTCGCGCTGGTGCAACCGTGCGTCGGGCAAGTTTCCCATCTTCCACAATACAAATTGGCGGTCCGGGAAGCCCTGAAGCCAATGATTCTTGATGCAAACATGTAAAATTAGTCGCGGTGGCCCACCGGCGGCGGGAATTCAACTTCACGGACATCCGTCGCAGGCTCGCCTGCGCCGATGACGGCAACCGGCAGATGGTCGACATCCGTCGCGCAGCAAACGTTGCAATGAGGTTGTCGACCGGACCCGCGCCAAGGCCGCCTATATGGCTGGGTGATTGGCGTTCGACAATCCGTCATTTGCGAGGAGCTCTACACGCCACGGCCAATTTCGCCAACAGAGCTGAGCCTGCCGCACATGGGCGAGCTGCCCGGCGTCGCGGGCGCGCGCAAGTAAACGGTCGGCTCCGCTGAAGGCATGTTGTGGTACGCGGTCAAATTTGTGAACGACCGCGTCGCATGGCCATAACGAGCTTGGAGATTGCTTGCCGCCTCTGGCGTTCCGCTGAGCGCGCGACAAAACGAGCCGCTCGCACGTCTGTGACCTTATGATTTCGAAATGAAGGCGATCGTTCGGCGGTGCTGACCGGATGCAGCTTGCGGCGCCCGGGCAAATGGTGCGGGACTAGCGGGTCATCGTGATCCGCGCGTGGCCAGGATCGGCTGGTGAATCCAAGCAGGCGCGTGAACGGTCGCGGGTGCGACACCAACTGTGATGCCGGACACCAAACAACGCATCGACCGCATGATCGAGATTAAGCCCTCGTTCGACAGCGATGTGCAGAAGGTGAAGGAAGATACCCGGCATTGGGCGGCGCATCGGTATCGGTGGTTGCGCCTCCGCGCAACCAATCCAACTTGCACACTTTGCAGAGTGGTCTGGCTTTCGCTTTCTGAATGGCGATATTCGTTGCAATGACGCGTGAGATCCGGGCTCAGTTCTTGAAATCGAGCCCGATGTCGAGAATAGCGACGCTATGCGTCAGCCAGCCAATCGAGATCAGATCGACACCAGTGGCGGCGATCGATGGCGCCGTAGCCGGCGTAATGCGGCCGGAGGCTTCGGTGACCGCCCGACCTGCAACCATCGCGACGGCTTCCGCGAGCGTAGCCGGATTCATGTTGTCGAGAAGCACTGCATCGACGCCCTGGTCAAGCGCCTCGCGCAACTGATCCAGCGTATCGACTTCGAGTTCGATCTTGACCAGATGGCCGACGCCGCGCTTTGCCCGCTTCAACGCTTCGGTCACGCTGCCGGCGATGGCGACATGGTTGTCCTTGATGAGGACCGCATCGTCGAGGCCAAACCGGTGGTTGCCGCCGCCACCGATACGCACCGCATATTTTTCGATCGCGCGCAAACCGGGCGTCGTCTTGCGGGTGCAGACGATCTTCGCCCGGTGGTCCTGGACGGCCGCAACCAAATGTGCTGTCGCGCTGGCAATGCCGCTCAAACGGCACAGGAAATTCAACGCCACCCGTTCCGCCGTCAGGATACCCCGCGCCGGGCCCGTGATGGAGGCGATCACGTCACCCGGCGCGATGATAGCGCCGTCGTCATGCGTGATCTGCACCTCGATCGCAGGATCGATCAGCTGGAAGGCGAGCCGGGCCAGGTCGAGCCCGGCGACGACACCAGGCTGGCGAGCAACGAGAAGCGTGGTGGCGATATGGCCGGACGGTACGATTGCATCGGTTGTGAGATCGCCGGCCCGGCCGAGATCCTCGAGGAGGGCCATTCGTACCAGCGGCTCGGTCATGACTCGGGGAAGCGATGAGGGTGTCATAGCGATCCTTTGGGTTAGGCAACGGGTTCCGCGATGCAGTTGCGTGCGGTCTGCAGCGCGTCATCGAGGTTCAGCGTCGAACGTTTTGCCGGACCGGCGCGTTCGGGGAAGTCGGTGCGGGCATGCGCGCCGCGGCTTTCCTGCCGGCGCAGGGCGGCGATTGCGATCATCAAGCCGACGATCGCGGGGTCGCTTGCTGCTTGCAGCGAGACCGCAAGCGGGTAGAGGGCGCGCGCGGCGGCACGCAGACCTTCGCCGTCGCGCAGCACACCGGTCGCGCGCGACAGGATGGGACGGACCAAAGCCGGATCGCTGCCGGTGCCTTCGTCCGCGAGCGCCGGCATCGGTCGTCGGATCGAGGTCGTCGCGGCAATGTCGTTGGCGACCCAGTCGCCGCACACCGCCGCCTCGAGGAGCGAGTTGCTGGCGAGCCGGTTTGCGCCATGCAGGCCGGTGCAGGCGGCTTCGCCACAGGCCCACAGCCCGTCGATGGAGGTTCGCCCGGAGCGGTCGACCATAATGCCGCCCATATGGTAGTGCGCGGCGGAGCGGACGGGGATCGGCTGCGCAACGGGATCGATCCCCGCATCGCGACAAAGCGCCGTGACCGCCGGGAAGCGCCGCGCGAAGTCGAGGCCTTTCACGTCCCTCGCGTCGAGAAAAACCCGATGGCCCGCCGCCATGTGCCGCCAGACGGCGCGTGCCACGATATCGCGGGGCGCAAGCTCGGCGCCGGGAATATCGGCCATGAAGCGATCGCCGTTTTCGTCGATGAGGACCGCGCCTTCTCCGCGGACGGCTTCACTGATCAGCTTCAGCGGAGACGATCGGCTGTCGAGTGCGGTCGGATGAAATTGAACGAATTCAAGATCGGCCATCACCGCGCCGGCGCGTGCCGCGAGCGCGAGACCCTGGCCGAAGGACCCGGCCGGATTCGTGCCATGCAGAAACAGGCCGCCGATGCCGCCGGTTGCGATGACGACACGATCGCAGGCAAGAAGCACAGGTCCGCGGTCGGTATAAGCGAGCAGTCCGGTGACCGCATTGTCGTCGACGATCAGGCGCCGCGCGATGGTCGCCTCGCTCACCGTAATCGAAGGCGTCTCACGGACCCTGCGGGCCAGGGCCCGGATGATGTCCCGCCCGCTGGCGTCGCCTCCGGCATGGACGATCCGGCGGCGCGAATGCGCCGCCTCAAGCCCAAGAACAATGTCGCCATTGGCGTCCCGATCGAAAGCCACGCCGAGCCGCACCAGTCGTTCGATCGCGACCGGCGCCGCGGCGAGAATTGCTGCCGCGATGGCTCTGTCGCAAAGGCCATCGCCAGCAGCGAGCGTATCCGCCAGGTGCAGCGACGCATCGTCGTCCGCTCCGACGCTGGCAGCAATGCCGCCTTGCGCGAGCATGCTGGACGTCTCGAAGCCCAGCGGCGCTTTGGTCAGCAGCAGCACCGGCTGCGGCGCCAGGGCCAGCGCCGTCATCAAGCCGGCGAGGCCGCCACCGATGATGACCGGCGCGCCGTCGGTATCGTGCAATGCCGTCATGTTACTGCCAGCATCCGCTCGACCGCGAGTCGCGCGCGCGCTGCGATGCTGTCGTCAATGGTGACTTCGTGCTGCATCGTCTGCAACGCTTGGCGGATATTGCCCAGCGTGATCTTCTTCATGTGCGGGCAAAGATTGCAGGGACGAATGAACTCAAGGTCCGGATACTGAAGGGCGACGTTGTCGCTCATCGAGCATTCCGTCAGAAGCACGACCCGCGGCGGCCGCCGGTCGGCGACGTAGCAAGACATGGCGGCGGTGGAGCCAGCGAAGTCGGCCTCTGCCAGCACGTCGGGCGGGCATTCCGGATGGGCCAGCACGACGACGCCGGGATGGTTTTCGCGCAATTGCCGCACCTCTGCGGCGCTGAAGCGCTCGTGCACCTCGCAATGGCCGGTCCAGGTGATCACCCGGACCCGGGTCTCGGCGGCGATGTTCCTGGCCAGATATTCGTCGGGCAGCATGATGACGCGTTCAACGCCAAGCGACTCGACCACTGCCCTGGCATTGCCCGAGGTGCAGCAGATGTCGGATTCGGCCTTCACCGCGGCCGAGGTGTTGACATAGGTGACGATCGGGACGCTGGGGTAGGTTTGCCGCAACAGCCTGATGTCCTCGGGCGTGATGGAGTCGGCAAGCGAGCAGCCGGCGCCAAGATCAGGGATCAGCACGGTCTTCGACGGATTCAACAGTTTGGCGGTCTCGGCCATGAAATGAACGCCGGCGAGAAGGATGACGTCGGCGTCTACCTTCATCGCTTCGCGCGCCAGAGCGAGGCTGTCGCCGACAATGTCGGCCACGCAGTGGAAGATTTCAGGGGTCTGATAATTGTGGGCCAGGATGACCGCGTTGCGGCTTCTCTTCAATGCGATGATCGCGTCGATGTCTTCCGCAAAGACCGGCCATTCGATCGCGGGGATCGCGCGCTGCACCTTGGTGTAGAGATGTTCCGACGGCCGCAGGTCCGATGGTGACAGCATGTATTATACTCCTATCGAGCATATATTATACTGGATATGAGTATAAGTCTTGTCAAGCCCCGGTGATGGGGAGTTTCGTGCCGGAAATCGCCCGTTCTGCAAAGACCGCGCGGCGGAACCGGAAGAGTTTCGCGGGTCGTCCCCCGGTGTCCTGGCTCAGTTCGCCGGTCTCCTCCACCAGCTCCTGTTGCTCGATCAATCTGCGAAAATTCGGCTTGTGCACGGGTTTCCCGGCCAGTGCCTCGACGCAGCGCTGCAATTGCAGCAGCGTGAACTTGTCCGGCATCAGTTCGAACACCACAGGGTGGTATTTGATCTTGGCCCTGAGCCGGGCGATTCCGGTGGCCAGAATCCGCCGGTGATCGAGGATCATGGGCTTGCCGGTCGCCGCCGCCTTGTCCGATGCAGGCGCCGGCGAACTGCCGCGGATGGCCTCGGGTATCAATCCCGCCTCGTACAACAGTTCGTAGCGTTGCAGAACCAGTTCCTCGTTCCAGCCTTGATCGTCGAAGCCGAACAGGAATGCAGCCCGCTGCCTCCGACCGCGCTGTGCCGTCCGGTCGGCGGCTGCGGCAGCCCAGGCCTTGAGGCCAGGGCGCAGGATCTCCTCAATGAGCGGCGGTGCGCCAAGGCGATGATCTTCCCAAGGGAAATAGTCGTACCAGCTGTCCCAGCTTGCCTCGTATTCGCCGGATGCCGGCTGTTCTCGCGTCAGGCCGAGATAGCTGATCGAGATCACGTGCTGGGCGGCGGCGCCGGCGCGATCGCGATCGGCGAAGGTGTAGAGCTGCTCGACATAGCCCAGCGGCAGCCGGGTTTGCCGTTCGACCCAGGCACGCAGCCCCGATTGCAGCGACCGATGGGCGAGTTCGAAGGGCCCGGATGGAAGGGCGCGCCGATCCTGGATCGTCAAGACGCGAGGCGCGCTGCCGGTGACGGCCACCAGCACCGCAATGAGTTCTGCCGCAATTCCGTTCGCCGATGGGGGTGCTGCCGAACGCATGTCTGCCCTGAGTTTGATGTCGTCAGCGGGGTTCATGACCTGGTCCACTCAGATGCGCAAAGGAGCTAAGGGTGAAAAAGCGGCTTCGTTCCGACGCGCCGATCGATGTATAGAGCCGCAAGGTGAACCGCACCGCAAGACCCTACACACTCGTACCAAGTAGGCCAATTGGATCTCAATAGGGCTGCCAGTAGCGAGGGTTCGTTTCGGCGGTTGCGGATCCACAATTGAAGTGGGTCAGGAGAAGCCCATAGTATCTAGCGGATGAAAGTGAGCTGGTCCCGGTTGTCTGAACAGTATCTCCGCGTCGATAAGTGGAGCGTCTGCCGGGGTTAGGCCGCCGCGCGGAGCGGAGGAAGATCGAAGTAGGCTTGATCCGGGGTGCGGTCGTCAAGGCTCGAATGAGGGCGACGGCGATTGTAGAAGTCGAGATATCTGCCGATCGAAGTGCGTGCTTCGCCGACGGTTTCGTAAGTCCGCAGGTACACCTCCTCCTATTTGACGCTGCGCCACAGCCGCTCCACGAACACGTTGTCGCGCCATGCGCCCTTGCCGTCCATGCCGATGGCGATGGCGTTTCTGGCGAGCACGCCGGTGAAGGCCGCGCCGGTGAACTGCGAGCCCTGATCGGTGTTGAACATGTCCGGCTTGCCGTGACGAGCCAGAGCATCCTCCAGGGTCTCAACGCAGAAGGCCGCCCCCATCGTGATCGACAGCTGCCAGGACAGAACCCGGCGGGTCGCCCAGTCCAGCACGACGGCGAGATAGACGAAGCCCTGTTCTCTCGATTTACTTGGATGCGCAGCTAGAAAATTTTCGCGATCGCTTCAAAGTCGATAGCGAAAGCGAAGACACCATCCCCGGCATACGGAAATTTAAGAGGCGTATCGAGCGACTGAACGCCTGGTGGGGTGCAAAAATCCTTGGCGAGGTGAACGGAGAGGCGTGTCGCTCCTATAGGAAGAAACGACGCAACCGAGGTGGTGCCAGGCGAGACCTGGAAGATTTGCGCGCGGCCATTGGTCATCACGCCGCTGAAGGTTATCACCGTGAAATCGTTAAGGTCTCGCTCCCGGAAAGAGGCCAGCCGCGGGACAGATGGTTGACGCGTAGTGATGCGGCCAAATTGATCTGGGTCTGCTGGCGGTATCGCGAAATGCAGAAGAGATCACGTCGGCCGACAGACGATGTGAAGGCTCCGACAGCGAAGCGTTCGCTCCGGCATCTTGCTCGCTTCATCTTGCTCGGAATCTACAGCGGGACGCGTGCGGGAGCGATCGCTTCCGCATCTCCCATTCCGGCGGTGGGCCGCTTTTTTGTCGATATCGAGCGCGGGCGTTACTATAGGCGCCAGCAGGGCAGCGCGAAGACGAACAAGCGTCAGCCAACGGTCCCGATTCCGTTGCGCCTGCTTGCGCATCTGCGGCGTTGGCACCGGATCGATCCGGAGGCCGAGCACTTCGTCGAGTTCAATGGCAAGCCGGTAACTTCGGTCAAAACATCGTTCAAGAGCGCTGTCAGGCTCGCCGGGCTGGGTCCTGGTGTATCGCCGCACACGTTGCGGCACACGGCGGCCACTTGGCTGATGCAGAAGGGCGCGGACCCGTGGCAGGCAGCCGGCTATCTCGGAATGTCACTTGAGGTTTTGCTCAACACCTAGGGCCACCATCACCCTGACTATTTGGCGGATGCAGTCGAGAAAATCGCGATGCGCACGCCTGGTCGCGAACGAAAGGCGCACGTATCTGGTGCGGTCATTCCGCTGCGGCGAGGGAATCCCTGACTAAGCAATTGATTTCATTGGTGGGCCCGGCAGGACTCGAACCTGCAACCAGACCGTTATGAGCGGTCGGCTCTAACCATTGAGCTACAGGCCCCGCCGGGCGGCGCGCGCGCGGTGCCGTCACCCCTTACATGGCCGGCCGCGATCCGGCAATGCCGCGGCACCGCCTGCGAGACCATGGACTTCGCCGGACAATTACGCTGATCTTGCCGCCAACCGGCGATGTCAGCCGAACGACAATGCGGGAGGATGGGTTGGTGGAAGGCATCGCCTGGGTTGCGGTGGATTGGGGAACTTCCAATCTCAGGGTGTGGGGAATGGACCGTGCCGGTCAGATCCGCGCCGAGGCGTCGTCCGCCAGGGGCATGGGAAAGCTGGATCGCGCCGGCTTCGAGCCGGCGCTGCTCGAACTGATCGGCGACTGGCTGCCCGCCGATCGCCAGACGCCGGTGATTGCCTGCGGCATGGTCGGCGCGCGTCAGGGCTGGGTCGAGGTGCCGTACCGGCAGGTGCCGTGCACGCCGGTGGCGCTGGAACTGGTCGGCCGCCCGGAGACCCGCGATCCCCGCCTGATGGTGATGATCGTCGGCGGTCTCAGCCAGGTCGCGCCGGCCGACGTGATGCGCGGCGAGGAGACCCAGATCGCCGGCCTGCTGCTGGATCGTCCCGGCTTCGACGGCGTGCTCTGCCTGCCGGGCACCCATACCAAATGGGTCAGGGTGCGGGGCGGCGAGATCGTCGCGTTCCACAGCGTCATGACCGGCGAACTGTTTGCGTTGCTGGCACAGCAATCCGTGCTGCGCCACAGCCTCGAT
>LNAP01001322.1_pt1 | contig 28716 bp, 23 predicted proteins | sample 602601 | NCBI WGS metagenome assembly LNAP01 (sample SAMN02440304, study PRJNA202911) | soil metagenome | biome: Subtropical and temperate rainforests or woodlands; isolation source: soil samples (1 kg each in a 20% v/v slurry with milli Q water) were... ... | reverse complement strand
ACCCATCATCAAGCCCAGGCCGATGGCCATGTCGCTGTAACCGGAGAAGTCGAAATACAGCTGCGCGGTGTAGGCCAGTGCGCCGAGCCAGGCATCGCCCGTGGTCGGGTTCTGCAAGGCGAAGCAATGGTCGGCAACCACCGCCAGGGTGTCGGCGATGAAGACCTTCTTGATGAAACCCTGCATGAACCGCGTGCAACCCTCGGAGAACTTATCCAGGGTGTGCGTGCGGTTGTTGAACTGATCGGCAAGGTCGCGAAAGCGCAAAACCGGGCCGGCGATCAGGTGCGGGAAAATCGCCACGAACGCTGCAAAGTCAATGAGGTTGCGGGTGGCCGGGGTATCACCGCGATACACGTCGATGATGTAGCTGATGGACTCGAAGATGTAGAACGAGATCCCGATCGGCAACAGCACGTGAGTCAGGATGAACGGCTCAAGCCCGACCGAAGTCATCATGGCGTTGATGCTGTCCACACCGAAGTTGGCGTACTTGAAGTAGCCCAGGATGCACAGGTCGACACCGACGCCGAGCAACAGCCAGCGTTGGGCCGGCTTGGTGCGAACACCTGCGGCGCCCACCTTGAGGCCGATCCAGTAGTTCCACAACGTGACGGCGGCAAACAGCGCCAGGAAGTCCACTCGCCACCAGGCATAGAAGACGTAGCTGGCAACCAGCAGCAGCAGGTTGCGGTAGCGTTGCCCGCTCAAGTAGTACAAGCCGAGGAAGATCGGCAAGAACAGGAACAGGAACACGTTGGATGAAAAAACCATCCTTATCTCTCCGTTTGTCCAACAGTCAAAGGCCGAAGCCCCCCCAAACCCCCCATCGGTAAATGGGGGTTAACGCAGTACTCGTAGGAACGATCTGTGGGAGCGCGCAAGCTCGCTCCCACAGGATTTGCTCCGGCAGCTTTAGCTGCCTTTGTCGCCCTTCTCATGGCTCGGATCGAAGACCTTGGTCAGGTCGCCACCGAGGCGGAAGGTTTTGAACGGTTGCATCTTGTGTTTGTTATCGAGCACCTCAGGCTTGCAGGTGTAGAGCGAGCAGTACGGTTCCAGCCAGGCAAACTTGCTGTCGATCTTCAGATCGGTCATGTCCTGCTTGTCGCCGTTTTTCTGCTTGAAGGTGTCCGGATCCTTGACGCCGCTGAGTACGCGCTCGCCCAGACGCTGCAACGCGCCGTTGTTTTCCGGACGCACATCGACGCCGTTGACCTGGGCGAAACTGGCGATCATGGCCAGCGGCGGCAGGGCGTAGTTGTGATACGACAAGGCACGCTGATTACGCTTGAGTTCGTTAGGCAGGAAGCCGTCTTTGTCGACCTGATTGGCGCCGACCTTGAATTCCTTCACTGCCCAGTCGAACAAGTCCTTGCGGTTGGTGGCGACCGAAGTTGCCATCACCGACCAGGCAGCCCAGTACGAGTGGTTGTTGATTTTTTCCAGCGGCAGGTTGTCCCAGTCGCTGACCACTTGATCGGCCAGCTTGCTGAACCAGGCTTCGATGACTTGTGCCTGTTGCTGATGCGCCGCCAGTGGGTGCGAATCGGAGAACTTCAGGCGCAGGTAGGCGGAGGACATGCTGCCCAACGCCCATTTGCGCATCGATTTACCGGTGTGGTTGAAGTCCTTGGACTCCAGCGCATCGGCCTCGGCCCAGGTGGTGAGCATGTTCAGTGCGCAATCGAGCTGTTCCGGACGGCCGTCGCGCATGTACTGCATGACGACTTTGCTGATGCCGCGTTCCAGGGTGGTGATCGACTTGGTCGCCTCACGGAAAGCTTCTTCCGATTCCTCGTTGAGGGTCGAACGCGCCTTGTCGGAACCTTCGTATTTGCTGCGGAACACCAGCTTGTCGGTGTACGGTTTCGGGATCGCGTCACAGGTGAAGTTGTTTTCGCCGGTCTTGAGTTTTTCGATCGGCGCGTAGTACCCCTGCGGCGGCACGAGACCCGTGGCGGCGCTGGCTGCCCCGGCAAACATCGCCAGAGACAGCAGGGTAGGGAGCATCAGTTTCGGAGTGTGCATTGGTAGCCTCATAACCCGGCTTGCGCGGTGTTCTGCGCAGTTCTCGGGAACACGTTACGTTTGCAAACCTTCGCCTCGATCTTCTGCGGTGCAGCACCCGCTTCCGGGCCCTGTACTTCCAGTGCGAGCAATTGCTGGTCAGCCCAGTCCTTGTCTTCGCGCAGTTCGAAGGAGAAGCGTCCGTCGGTATCGGATGTTTCCGGTTTTTCGATTTTCAGATCTTCGTGACGGCCGTTCATGTACCAGAGTTTGGCCTGAAGGACTTTCACCGACGGGTCGGCATAACGAATGTCGATCTGATTGCCGCCGTTGCGGATGTCCTTGATTCCGTTCTTGCCATTGACCAACACTTCGTTGGTGCCCGGCTTGAGGGTGGTGCTGGCACTCATGATGGCCGGCTTGCCTTCGCAGCCGTTATCCAGCAGCGACATCATCTGGCGATAGATGGTCTCCTGGTCCAGACGGTACAGCGGCGAGAATTCCCAGATCAGGACCTTAGGTGGACGCTTCTGAAAGTCTTCACTGCCCAGATACTGCAGCATCGAACCTTCCAGACCACCGCCAGGGAACGCGACGTTCAATACGTCAGCGCCGATGTATTCCTGCAAAAAGCCGGCGAAGTTGTAGTTCTTGCCGCTGTGGCTGGTACCGACCAAGGTGATTTCCGGGTTGCCGGAATCACCGAACAGATCGCCATCCGCCGCTTCGCCTTTTGGCTCGGTGGTGAATTGATCCATGTACTGCACGGCATAGGTATTGCCGCACAGCTGCGCGGCCATATTGTGCAGGGTGCCGGTCTTACCCATGCGGCCGGAGACGTGGCTCTCGAATTCGCGCTTGGGAATGCCTGCGTAACCCGGAACTTTCTTCACGGTTTCAGCAACGATTTTCGCGGTGCGCTGGGCGCCGTATGGCGTCCAGTGTTGGTCACCGCGGAAGTAGAAATCATGCGCCTGTTGCTCGTTGGTCAACGGCGACAGGTCCGGCACCCAATAGCCCATCTTGCTGAAGCGACCGAGCATGGCCTTGTAGTTGGTCAACGCTGTTTCATAGTCGAACTTGTCGCGCTCGGCCGGGAACAGTTTGTTGCGATCTACCAGGCCGCGAGTCGGCTGGTAAACCACCACCAGTTCCACACCCTTGCTCTTGAACGCATCGTGCAGTTCTTTCATGCGACGGTAGCCTTCCGGCGTCGTGTCGAACTCGGTGCGCAAATCTTCCTGGGTCCGGAACAGCCAGTCGCCCTGAGCCTGCACCAGCGTGGTGAAGTTCTGCTGATAGCGGGTCACGTAATTCTTGGCATCGTGAGCTTCAGGACACAGGTTGCAGCAAGGCTCGGCGGTGAACGTCGGCGCCGTTGTGTCGTCGGCGCGAGCGCCGCCACTGATAGCGATCAGGGCTGCGGTCAGGCCGGACAGGCTGAGTAACTTGATCAAATGTGCGTGCATAAAAATATCTTCCTCAGTCCTGAAGTTCTGTCTGGCGCTCGACCGGGTCGATCAGCACGGCTTTCTTCTGGCGGACCAGCAAGTCGAGAATCTCGTCCTGGCGCTCGCCCAAGATGCCGTTGAAGCTGATGCCGTTGCTCTTGGTCGGTGCCAGCATCGCCACGCGATACAGCTCGATACTCAAGGGCGAGTCGATGGACAGCGGGCCGGAGTTGTTGCCGGTCAATTCACCGCCAACGACGATCAGCGACACTTTGGTATCGAACGGGTCAAGGTCGATGTCGCGGTCGGTATCGCTCAGGTCCTTGATGTGGCCGTAGACGCCCATCAAACCGTTGGCCATGGCGACGTTTTCGTACAGCTTGATGTTCACGCTGTTACGTACGCGGATGCCGTGACGACGGTTGGCGATGACACGATTGCCCCACAGCAGGTTGTCGCCGCTCTCGTACAAAGTGATGCCGTCAGAATGGTTCTGATAGACCTCGTTGTACGCGACCAGGTTGTTGCTGCTGTTACGGTCCAGGACCACGCCGGACAATTTGTTGTCGTGGCTCTTGTTGCGGAAAATGAAGCTGTCGTTCACCTCACGGGACACGATGATTCCGTGCTTTTTCTTGGTGCCGTAGACGTCATTCTCGGCAATGATCAGCCCGTGGGAACGGTCATGGGGGTCAATGCCGTACACGATGTTGTCGCGATAGGTATTGCCCTTGACCACGAAGTCACGGGTTTCATAGCAGTAGAAGCCGTACCACATGTCGGCGAACTCGGAGCCGATGATCCAGCCAGTCGGTTCCGGACGCTTCATGACCTTGGCCATGTTCGGCGTGTATTGGGAAATACTCACACCGTAGGACTTACTCTTGGAGTAGCCCAGGCTCGCCATCTTGCTGTTGACCACGTAAGTCTGCGAACCGCCCCAGGACAGCAGGAACGGACGAAACTCGGTCGGCGAGCGGAACGAGGCCAGGCCTTTATCCGCTTCGCGCCAGCCATTGAGCTGTGAGTCAGACATGAACAGCTTGCCTTCGATCACCAGGAACGAACCGCCCTCCTGAGAAAGGCGCAATTCGTTCTTGGCGATTTCCAGGGTTGCATGCTCGGTCACCAGGATCGGCACGCGGGCCAGGAACACACCTGGGGAAACTTCGTTCAGGTACTGCTTGGGTACTTTTTTCGCCAGGTCTTTGAGGGTGGCATAACCGTCTTCAACAACGATGGCCTGCGGGATGCCGCGTTGGCGGGCAACCCATTCGGCCATCTTGTTATCGCCACCGATGAATTCCTTCAGACCGTTTTCCGCCATCATCCGGCCCATGCGGACTTTCGCCGGCTTGCCGCGCACGATTTTTTTCGCAGCGGCTTCGGCGGTGTAGCCGGTCAGGTCCGGCAGCTTGGGCTTGTCCATCATCAGCGGCTCGACGGGCGGGCTGCTGATGGTGTAGGTCTTGGCCTGTTGCAACTCTTTAACGACTCCGACCTTGGCGGGAGCGGTCGCAGCCGGCGCACTGTTAGCCAGTGCCATCGTGCTGCCGAGCAACAGCGCGCTGCTCAGCACTGCGCTTTCCAGCAGGGCTTGTGGCCAGGCCCGGGTTCGCCAGTTGCTTGCTTGACTGTTCATCTCTCGCACTCCTTTCGCGGCTCGCATCAGAAGCGCCAGATAACGTCGACGATGGCGCGGTGCATGTATTCATCCACGCCACTGTGATAAGCGTCGCCGGGCTTGAAGACACCGGCGCGCAGGCGCACCAGCGCCGAAGGCTCGTCCATCGACTGGCTCAACGCCGCCGGCAACAGGCCTTGCTTGAAGTACTTGGTCACGACCAGGTCCATTTCCTGACCCAGATCCTTGCGACCGTCTTCCAGCGGCAACGAATCGAAGGTGTTGGTTGGCACGCCGTTTTCGTCGAAGTTTTCGCGATTGGGGTTCACGCCAGCGCCGCCGATACGGGCATTGCCATCGACACGACGAAACTTGTGGTAGATCAGCGACGCATCGTAGTCGTCACGCAGCTGCCAGGAGGCGAACAGCGAGCCGGTTTCCACGTTGGCCATTTCGCCCTGGAACGCTTCGCCGAAGCGATGCACACGCGAGCGGGTACCGGTCCAGTTCGAACGGTTGCTTTCCAGGCCGTTCTGTTCGTAATTCTTGCTGGCCCGCGAGTAAGCGGCGCCGACTTGCCATTGCGGATCGAGACGGAAACGCAGGCCCAGATCGGTCGCCCAGCCGTTGACGTTGCTGCTGGTCTTGTCGCCCGCCAGGTATTGATCGGTCGCCGAACTGAAGGTGGTCGGGGTTTCGTCACGATCACCGGTCAGGTACGTCAGGCTGCCCCAATAGTTGATCGGGTTGGTGTTGCGATAGTTGTAAGCGTCGCTGTTGGCCTGCAGACCCAGCCAGGTCAGATCGCCCCGGGAAGTCTTGTCCAGGTCGTCCACCACCTCACCGCGGTCCTTGAGACTGCCGCCGTCGTGGCTGTGATGGGCGCGCACACCGGCCCAATTGCCAGGGGACCATTGGTAGGCCACGTCGCCGAACACGTGCTGACGGTCTTTGTCTTTCGGGTCCAGCTCTGTCAGGTCGGTGCGGTATTCGCTGAAGCGCTGGGCAGCGCCGACATCGGCACGCAACAGCGTGGTGTCGAACGTCCAGTTCACCGCTTCGATGTTCACGTCATGCCACTGGCCGTCGTCGTTGCGCAGGCGCTGACGACCGACCTTGAGCATTTCGCCAGGGTACGGAGTAAAGCCGCTGTAGCCGATCCAGAATTCGCGCAAGGCCAGATAGCTCTTGTCGACTTCCCGCTCGCTGGCATTGCCGCGCGCGGTCTGGGTGCCGCTGCCATCGCTGGTGGCTTGTTCCAGCGGGTCAGTCTGGATGGTGTCGGTGGCGGTTACCACCTGACCCATGGCATAGCCACTGAAGTTACCGCGTTCGCCGTAGATCCATGGACGCACGTCCAGACCGATACCGTTGACGTCGCCACCGGAGCGGGTGCCCAGGTCGCGGTCGTCTTCGGCCTGGCCGGTGATTTTCACTTCCAGACCAAAGTTCTTGTCTTCAGTCATCGCCGCCAATGTCGGCGTCGCCCACATCAGCGTAAAGCCCAGGCCCATGCCGGCAGCCATCAGGGAATTCAGTTTCATAGGGGTGCGTCCTCGCCGTCTTCTTTTTGCAGGGCTTGCATGGCCAGCGCGTTCTGGCTGCTGGCGCCCCGGACTTTTTGCTCTTGTTCCAGCAACCGTTGGGCTGCGGCGAGCTTTTCAGGCGGTAGTGCGGCGCTCAGTTGCTGCGCCAGGTCGGTGGCTTGCGGCGTGCCTTGCTTCAGCGCCAATTGGCTGAAGACCCAGGCGTTGACCGGGTTGGGAATCGTGCCCTTGCCTTGGGAATAGAGCTGGGCGATGGCGTAGTCGGCACTGTTCTGACCGCCACGAGCGGCGATCAGCAGTTCGTCCACTGCCTTCTGTGGATAGACCTGGCCGAGATAGCCCCGACGATAGATCTGCCCCAGGTAGTAATGTGCGGCGATTTCCGTGCCTGCAGCTTTCTTGAGATGCTCTTCGGCTTTTTTCGAATCGGCCGGCACCCATTTGCCTTCGTAGTACAGCTTGCCCAGCAGCAGTTCGGCGCGGGGTTGATCCGCAGCGCGACCGTTGTCCAGGTATTCCATCATCTTGTCGACGTCGCCCAGATCGGGGAAGTCGTAGAGCAGTTTGGCCAGGGTGACCCAGGAAATCGGATAGCCCGGCGCGACTTGTTCCAGCAATTGCTGGGCAGTCTTTTCGTCCGGCGTGCCGATCTCGGCGTCGCCGAGTACGCGGGCCACGCTGTCCACGCGCTGGGCGCCGACCGTGCCGATCGCGTAAGCGCTTTGCAGCTGCTTGATCAGCGCTGCCTGCTGTTCGGTCTGGCCGCGTTTCTGATACACGGTAGCCAGTTCGACATAGCAGATGTCAGTGGTGTTCAGCGCGGTCTTGCAGATGGTTTCGACTTCATCCAGATGCTGATCGTAAGTGCCTTGGGTGCGATACAGCAGCACTTGGGCCAGACCTGCTTCCGGGTAGCCGGCAGCGCGCCATTCGCTGATCTTCTGCTGCGCGTTCACGTTGGGGAACGTGTGCGGGTATTGCAGATAGAGCATCGCCAGCGGCGTCAGAGAAGAGGTGTCGCCATTGGCGAATGCCTTCTTCAGCAACTGCTCGGCTTCTTTGTGTTCGGCTTCGGTCGCGTACGGTTTGGCGGCCAGCAGGCGACCCAGACGCGATTGCGCCCGAGGCGACGTTTCTGCGGCGGCGCGATAGGTGGCCTCGGCCTGCTTGAGCAGGGCCGGATCGCGGCTTTCTACCTGGATATCGGCCAGACCGACCTGTGCATCGCTGTAGCCCAGGTCCGCCAGTTGCCGATAGTTCTGCTCTGCCAGGGCGGTGTCGCCGTTTTTCAGGGCTTCATTGGCCAGGCGCTGGTCGGGCAGGCCGGCACAACCGGTCAGCGCGAAGGCAATCGCCAGGCTCAATAGCGTTGGGGTCGACAAGGTTCGTAGTGGGCTACCCATGTTAGAGACCCGCGGCCATGGCTTTGTCGATCAGCCAGTTCATCGAAGGGCCACGATCACTGGTGACTTCCACAGGGCGACCGGACAGCGAGCTGTCCAGCGCTTCGTCAGGCTTGATCTGCACGCGGATGTCGGTGGACAGGTCGGCGTCGCTCAAGTTGGTGCTGCTGATGATCTGACCGGTACGCACCTTGTCTTCGCCTGCCACCTGGAAGTTCACGTGGGTGCCAGGTTTGACATCGTTGAACTGGCGATAGGTGAAGCGTGCTTCGACGTTGGCGGCGGTATTACGCGGCACCAGCTGGAAGATCACCTGACCTTTGGAGGCGAACTGACCGTCCGACACCAGTTGCTTGGCAACTACGCAGTCACATGGGCTGGTCAACGTACCGGCCATTTGCTTGCCGTACAGCTCTTCGATTTTGGCCGGTTGCAGATCGTCGCCGTTCAGGCTGCCTTTGAGCATTTCCAGCATGCTGGTGCTGAACGAAGCGAGCGGGGCGCCTTTGGCAATCGGGCCGTTGACCTGAACCAGGCTCTGCACGGTGCCTTCACGTGGCATGGTGACATCCATCGACGGCAAGGTAACCAGGCCCGCCGATGCATGGCTGACAAAGTACAGGCCGTAGACGGTCTTGAAGATGAAGCCGAATGCCGCCAGGCCAACGATGAAAATGCCGAGGCTGAAGGTCACCGCGCGCAGCCGCGCAAGGGCGCCCATGCCGCTGCCTTCGCCCTTGTTCTTGCGTGCCTTGGTGAAGTTGTCGCGCTGCAAGGTGGCCAGCACTTCGCCCATGCTGACGATGTCGCCGCTCAGGTGCGAGGTGATCAGGTGGCGCAGGGTGGCGATGTCTTGCTGTTCCAGATTCTGGAACTGGCAACCCACGCGGCCGGTGGAAGCATCCACCGAACGGACCTGCATTTCGATGTCCATGGCCAGGCCAAGGTTGTCGATCAGAAATTGCAGGCGACCCTTGATCACCGAACCTGTAGCCAGGCGCAGATTGTTCGGGGCAACAAAGCTCAGGCCACCGGCAGACAAGTCTTCGACCTGCACCAGAGGGGCGTTGGGCTGGCCATTGAGCAGGCGCAGCTTGGCGGGAATCCGGATCCGGGCGTGTTGACGCTGGGCTTCGGATTCATGGACGACGTTCGCATTCACGGCTGTATTCATGGTTAATTTTTCCTACTTAAGCGATTAATCCGTGGGTCTGGTCAAACCATCGTCAACAGCACTGCGACGAAGATGGTGCCAGCCGAGAAAGTCATGGTTCGGGAGGACCATGTGTTGAACCAGCCCTGGAAACTGGCCATGTCACGGCTGAGTTTGGTGTCCTGACGAGTCCAGGACTGTCGGTCCAGGCGGAAGAAGACGTAGATCTTCATCAGCGCACCGACGATCTGGTTGTAATAAAGAATGATCGGATAGGCCGGCCCGATCGTGTGCCCCGACAAGGACAGCATTAGGGTGAGAATCAGGCGGGTGATGCCGATCCACAGCAGGTACATCAGGATGAACACCGCGCCGTATTTGCAGGCGGCGATGATCGCGACGGTCAGGCCGAGGATCGAGGTCCACATGGACACGCGCTGGTCAAACAGCACGATGCTGGTGAACAGGCCCAGGCGACCCAAGCCCAGGCCAAGTGCCCGGGAGTTCTGCCGCAGGTTGTTGCCGTACCAGCGATACATCAGTTTGCGGCTGGCCTTGATGAAGCTCTTTTCCGGCGGGTGCTCCACGGTGTTGATCGCGGCATCCGGGACATAGAACGTGTCGTAGCCCAGACGCATCAGGCTGAACCAGCTGGACTTGTCATCGCCGGTCAGAAACCGGAACGTTCCCAGACGCCAGTGCTTGAGCGAGTCGCTCTCGACGTCGGCAATAAACGCCGGGTCGGTCACCACCGAAGCACGAAACACCGACATGCGGCCGGTCATGGTCAGTACGCGCTTGGACAGTGCCATCGAGCACATGTTGATGTGACGCTGGGCGAAACGCAGCTTGTGCCATTCGCTCATGATGTAGCCGCCGCGTACTTCGCAGAACTCGTTGGTGGTCAGGCCGCCGACATTGCCGAACAGCTGGAACCACGGCACGGTCTTGCGTACGACGCCTTCGCTGAGCACGGTGTCGCCATCGATCACGGCAACGACAGCGCGGTCATCCGGCAGGTGCCGGGAAATGGCGCGGAAGCCGAAGGCCAGCCCGTCGCGCTTGCCGGTACCTGCGATGCGCACGAAGTCCAGGTCCACATGGGCGGGCGGATTGGCCTTCTCCCACATCGCCTTGACCAGCAGCTCATCAGACATTTCCACGAGCGAACAGACGATCGTAGTGGGGAAACCGCATTCAATGGCTTCGCGAATCACCGAGCTGTATACCTGGGCCGTGGTCAGCGCATCGATACGAAAGCTGGTGACCATCAGGAACACATGGGACGGGTCCGCGGATTTGCCGAGCTTGCGAACCTTGCGGCGCAGGTGCGGGTAAACCACGTACAGAAACAGCATGCCGCGCAGGAAGTGCGTGGCACCCATCGAGTAGCGCCAGATACCAACAGCGCCAATCAGGAAAATAAAGTTCTTCGACTCGGCGTCGAAGATACTTGTAGGCAGCGCCAGAGCGAGGCCCATCAATAAACTCAGGTAGAACAGCCAACCGGCGGCCTGTAAAAGGCCGGTCTTTAGCCTGTGCATAATCGGTATCCCTAAGTAAGTTGCAAGCCGCAAGCTGCAAGCCTCAAGTTGGCTTGCAGCTTGTGCTTGTGGCTTGCCGCTTGAAGCTTGCAGCTGCTCTATGCGTTACCAGCAGATACCTTCGGTACGGTCGCTTTCGCTGGTTGCGCTGGTCATGAAGCCGACCAGATCGACAACGTGCTTACCGGCTGGCGCATTGTTGGCCAGGGCGCGGAAACGCTCGTCGCGGTTACCCAGGATGATCACGTCAGCGTCGCCAATCACGGTGTCGAAGTCCGAGTTGAGCAACGACGAAACGTGCGGGATTTTCGACTCGATGTACTCTTTGTTGGCACCATGAACGCGAGCGTATTCGACGTTGGCGTCGTAGATGCTCAGGTCAAAGCCTTTACCGATCAGCATTTCGGCCAGCTCTACCAGCGGGCTTTCGCGCAGATCGTCGGTGCCGGCCTTGAAGCTCAGACCCAACAGGGCGACTTTGCGAGTGTCGTGGCTGGAGATGATGTCGAAGGCGTTCTGCACCTGGGACACGTTGCTGCGCATCAAGGAGTTGAGCAGCGGTGCCTCCACGTCCAGGGTGCTGGCGCGGTAGGTCAGGGCACGAACGTCCTTTGGCAGGCAAGAGCCGCCGAAGGCGAAGCCGGGACGCATGTAGTACTGGGACAGATTCAGTGTCTTGTCCTGGCAAACCACTTCCATCACTTCACGACCATCAACGCCGACTGCTTTGGCGATGTTGCCGATTTCGTTGGCGAAGGTCACCTTGGTGGCGTGCCACACGTTGCAGGTGTACTTGATCATCTCGGCCACTGCGATGTCCTTGCGGATGATCGGAGCGTCAAGTTCTTCGTACAGGGACTGCAGGACATCGCCGGAAGCTTTGTCGAATTCGCCGATAACGGTCATCGGTGGCAGGTCGTAGTCCTTGATCGCGGTGCTTTCACGCAGGAACTCAGGGTTCACTGCAACACCGAAATCGACGCCGGCTTTCTTGCCGGAGCAATCTTCCAGGATCGGGATAACCACGTTGGCGACGGTGCCAGGCAAAACAGTACTGCGCACCACGATGGTGTGGCGGGAAGTCTTGTCGCGCAGAACAAAGCCAATTTCGCGGCAAACGGATTCGATGTAATCGAGTTCCAGATCGCCGTTCTTCTTGCTCGGCGTGCCGACGCAGATCATCGACAGGTCGGTGGCCCGAATGGCTTCAGAGAAGTCTGTGGTGCCGCGCAGTTTGCCGGTACGAATACCCTGCGCCAGGAGGTCTTCCAGGCCAGGTTCTACGATTGGCGATTTGCCGTTATTGATAAGGTCGATCTTGGCTGCAGAGATATCCACACCAACAACATCATGACCCCGCGCAGAAAGGCAACCGGCACATACTGCACCGACATAACCCAAACCAAAGATGCTGATACGCATCGTATTCTCCTCGATGTTCACGCCATAAGTTGGCTGGATATTAAAATTTGACCAGCAGTTATCGCGCGCTCGAAAAACGTGACTCGATGAAGTCACATATCGAACGCAGGCATAGTTGAAAGGTGAGCGCCAAATAATTAAGGCAGACTCAAGTACTGCTGAGTATTCGTGGCAAGTAACCTGTATGTAACGCGACAGGATCCTGCTCTGGGACGCGGCAAGCCACTCCGGTCGGTGCCCCCAGTGGTCTCTAGGTCAAAGGCGCGGGCTAAAGCCGTTGCGGTCATTCCTGAGTCTCGCTGTGTGCACCTCGATAGTGCTTTGCCCAATAACCAATCGTTGCCAAATGGTGCATTTATCTCCAGATACCTACCGCCTTGACCCGTCAGGTCAAACATCGTGGCCGGCAACTTCCAGTTTTCCCATCGTGTCTGTAAGTGATCTCTCACAAGCTCGACGAGAATTGTTACGGGATGTAGGAGCCCCTGATTTCGAGATAAGTTCCTGGCCACTCGTCCTCTTTTTGAGATTCGCCGATTTCAAATCGCCCAAATAAGTAATTGCACAGTGATGGCATCTGCCGTTCAGGCCTTAGTTCTTAGGGGGTTTAGCGTCTTAATATAAAAACGCCACCACCGCGAAAAATCAAAATGCTAGCACTAAAAAAATTTGTTAATTTTTTGAGAATTGAAAGTTGGAAAACTCGAAGACTTAATATTGACGTCATTAAGTCGTCAAAATCGCGTCGCGATAAAAGGGGTATCAGCGCAACCAGGTCTTCAGTTGCGCTTTATAAGGGATTTTACTGTTCGGGAGTTTCGCGCAGGAACACTAACTTGGCAGGCGTGGACTGTTCGCTGCTGTAGCGGTAGCCCTGAGCGTCGAACTGCTTTAGTGCATCGGGTGTATTGATCTGCTCGGAAATCACGAAGCGACTCATCATGCCTCGCGCCTTTTTCGCATAGAAGCTGATGATCTTGTATTGCCCGTTCTTGAAGTCCTTGAACTCGGTATCGATGATCCGGGCCTTCAAGGCGGGGCGTTTGACTGCGGAAAAATACTCGGTGGACGCCAGGTTCAACAGCAAGTCGTCGCCTTGCTCGGCCAGCGCCTCGTTGAGCCATTCGCTGATACGCGTACCCCAGAATGCGTAAAGGTCCTTGCCGCGAGCATTGGCAAGCCTGGTGCCCATCTCCAGTCGATACGGCTGCATCAAGTCCAGCGGTCGAAGCAGGCCGTACAGACCGGACAGCATGCGCAAGTGCTCCTGGGCATAAGTCAGCTCGGCGTCGCTCAGGGTTTCGGCTTGCAGGCCGGTGTACACATCACCCTTGAACGCCAGCAACGCCTGTTTTGCATTATCTGGCGTGAAAGCCGGGTTCCAGCTGCCGAAACGCGCGGCATTGAGCCCGGAGAGCTTGTCGGACAGGTGCATCAACTCGCTGATCTGCGCCGGGCTGAGCTCGCGCAACTGGGTGATCAACTCCTGAGAGTGGTCCAGGTATTGCGGCTGAGTGAAGCGGGCAGTGCTCGGCGGGGTGTCGAAATCGAGGGTTTTCGCTGGGGAAATCACCATCAGCATAAAGTCGTCTCCTTTAATCGTGGCGCGATTCTAGGTACTTCGGCCTGCGGGAGCCAACAAAACGCGTAAACGGCTGGTGAAATGTCCCTGTGGGAGATTCTATGTTGCAGGGGAACCCTGCAACCTTAAATTAGGTAGATATTCGCTCTGGTTTTTCATCAGGGCGAATGCCACCCGGCAAAGCTTGCGGGCGAGGATGACCAAGGCTTGGGTTTTGGCGAGCCCCCTGGCCAGAAAAGACTCGTAGTACGGCTTCCAAGCGGGCGATCGACACGCCGCCATTGCCGCGTTGTGTGCCAGCCGCCGCAACTCCGCATCGCCCTTTTTGGACAGATGGCGAGGCCCGTTCTTTTTGCCTGAGTCCTTTGCTCGCAAGTCCATACCCAAAAAAGCAATGAAAGCATCACTGCTGGCGAATTGGCCGCGCATGAAAGCGGTTGCCAAGGCAGTGGCCGTAAGTTCTCCAACCCCTTCAATGGCTTTGCAACGCTTGATGTTTTCAGTGATGCCAGCCTCTCGGCTGACTTTGCGCAGCAATTGCTGAAGGGCCTGTTCAGCTTGTTCGTAGGACTTCAGAAGTAGGGCCAATGACTCTTGCAGAAGCGGTTCGCCAGACCAGCTCAGCGAGATACTGACACGCAACTTGATGAGTTCTGCACGTCGTTGAAGCAGGCTTTTCAAGACTTTGTAGGCATGCGGAGGTGGGCTCCAAATGCGCAGCCGCTCCTGTTCACTGCTCAGATAACGCGCCAACAACCGCGCATCACAGGGATCGGTCTTCGCCCGCTGGCCAACACTTTCACGGTAATGACTCACCCGATAAGCATCCACGACGTAAACCCGATGGCCCATTTTGTGGGCCATTTCAACGGTATCCAAGTGGTAGATACTGGTCGCCTCCAAGGCAATCGAGCTTTGCGCTGGCAGCGTTTTGAGCCAGCGGCCTACAGCCTGGCGGTTGTTGTCGATGGCTTGAATGGTTTTCAGGTCTTCGCGATAAACGACTATTTCGGCTTTGGCAACATCGATGCCTACCACCGTTGGCGAGGTAAGGATTGTCATGACGAATCCTCCGAGCTAGGGTTTAGGTACTTGTCGGGGTGCTACCGTTGCGCTGGCTTGCCTCTATCGTCGGTTTTACCGATGAATTCCTTATCGGCGCTTTGGGTAGAAAGGGCGGGACGAGAAGTCTCCCACGGTCCGTACTGGCTAGAGTCGGAATCAAGCTTTTAGTCCCGCCCACCCCTTCAAGTCTAAACATACAAGCGAGCTTGCTCGCGATGGCGTCGGGTCTTGCGAAATTGTTTCGTATGACGCATTGCTTCGCGAGCAAGCTCGCTCCCACAAACGGCTGTGAGTGTCATGTGCTTTGTATCACCCTCGACATCAGCCATGCCGGGCATTTGGGCTATAGTGCCGCGCTAATCTGGCGATTAAGGGAGCGTTTGGTTTTGCGTAAGTTTTTAGCAGTTTGCGCGTGTCTGTTCGGGCTTGAGGCTCACGCGGCATTACCCGAGGTGGCAACCATCGATCGCAGCGCGTGGCCTGAGGCATTGGTCAGCGCTGATCTGTTCGACGTGGCGTCGCGTGCCGAAATTCTCGGTTTCGCCCATGCGCTGTATCTCAGCGAAGGCCTGGATGAAGAAGGGCTGAAGAAACGACTGGGCCTGCGCTACATCAATCTTCAATCGTTGAACCTGATCCGCAACCGGCTCTGGAACCGCTTGCTGGAGAACTACCAGAGCGCGCAAAAAAGCTGCCCGCAGGACGCGTCGTTCTGTGTACTGGTCGAAGACATGGACATGCTGCGCGCGCGGGCCGCCGAGTTCAAAATCGCCGATGACTCGTTCTACGCCAAGTGGGCGGCGCCCAGCGCAACCTTTCATGAGCGCTATCTCAATGAACTGTTGTTTCAGGCCGCGCTGTTCCCGCAGACCAGCAGCGAAATCGCCCGCTACAACTCCGACGAGTTGAGCGGTGATGCAATGGCCGATCGAACCTTTCAGCTGAATTTCGACGGCGGGCCTACGGTTGCCGAGGGCGGCACGGACTGGCTTGCCGACTTCATGCGCCAGCAGAAGATGAACGCGACGTTTTTTGTACTGGGCAAAAGCCTGCAGGAGCGCCTCGAAGCCGGTTCTGCCACCACCTTGCAGTCGCTGTATCGTTTGCAATGCGTGGGCATTCAAGGCTGGGAATATCGTTCCCACAGCCAGTGGCTGGAATGGCAGAGTTCAGTGCTGCGCAGTGCCGGCTTGACCCAGCAACTGCTGCCGGACAACTACGTGCCGCTGTTTCGCCCGCCTTATGGCCATCGTCGTGCGGACAGCGGGCAGTTTTTTCGTGATCAGAACCTGCGGGTTTCGCTGTGGACGATTGATGCCCAGGATGCCAGCGGTCGACTGTCCACCGAGCAGATCACTGACCGGATCATCAGTCTGATGCTGTTGTGGCGACGCGGGACGGTGGTGTTTCACGACGCCAGCGCCAAGGTGCAATCGGCAGTGCCGCTGTTGCTGGCCAATACGGCGCAAAGTGAGCTGGTCTGGGACGATTGCCGCAACATCCCTGAGAACCGCGCAGAATAAGGGGTTGCACTCGTTTGGATAGGGTGCGTGCCGAGATTTTGGGCATATTTCGAGCGGGGTGGACTTCCGACTGTAAGCGCACTGACGCAGGTCGCCAAGGGCTATTCGTCATACTGTGAAATAAACTTCAAAAAAGTGTCAAAGAGCTTTTTTCTGTCATGGGTTTTGCGGTATTACCACTACAGACCGCCGAAACCTGCAACACAGGTGGCGTCCCCCCAGACTCCATCTTGAGCAATTCTCCTCTGCCTGAAGGGGAGACACCGGCGGCCTTTTCGTGGCGCAGTAGTTGTTGTGGTTCTGCGTCGCCTGGCTTTTATAAAGGTGAGCGAGTATGGATGATCACGGACGCACCCCTTCCTCAAACCAGCCAATCCTTTACGTGCTCGATACCAACGTATTGATTCATGATCCTAATGCCCTGCTGAATTTCGAAGAACACCGCGTTGCCATTCCCATGACCGTCCTCGAAGAGCTGGACAAGCTCAAGGCCGGTAAACATTCGGTTGCCGCCGAATGCCGCCAGGCGATTCGCCTGATCGACAAAACCCTGGGCGAAGCCACTCCGGAGGAGGTTGAGCTTGGCGTACCGATTGATCGCGGTACCGGCGTGCGTAAAGGGTTCCTGTCCATCCTGATGAGCAAGCGCGAAGAGCCTAACAATCTTCTGCCGGAACACCTGAACGACAACATCATCATCAACCAATTGATTGACCTGCATGCGCGCGACAAGGATTTGCGCCTGGTGCTGGTCACCAAAGACATCAACATGCGCCTCAAGGCGCGGGCGTGTGGGATCGCCGCAGAAGACTACAGCACCGATCAACTGGTCGACGACGTGTCGATGTTGTCCCGTGGCTATCACACCATGACCGGTTCGTTCTGGGATCGCGTCAGCAAGGTCGAAACCCGCCAGGATCATGGCCGCACCTGGCACCGCGTGCAGCTCACCGATAACCTGCCGGCGGTTCACATCAACGAGTTCATCATCGACGAACAGGGTTTCGTCGGCTGGATCAAAGGCATCAAGTCTGACGAGTTGCTGATTCTGGACATGCACCAGGAACCGTTGATGCACCAGGAAGCCTGGGGCCTCAAGCCGCGTGACATCTATCAGGGCCTGGCGCTGTTTGCCTTGCTCGATCCCGATATCCATCTGGTCAACCTGTCCGGCGCTGCAGGCTCGGGCAAGACCATTCTGGCGCTGGCCGCTGCCATCGAGCAGACCATGGTCAGCAAACGCTATCGCCGTATCATCGCCACCCGCAGCGTGCAGGGTCTCGATCAGGAGATCGGCTTCCTGCCCGGCACCGAAGCGGAAAAAATGGAGCCGTGGCTCGGCGCGATCACCGACAACCTCGAAGCCTTGCACATGGATGACGAAAACACCCATGGCAGCGTCGATTACATCCTCAGCAAAGTGCCGTTGCAGTTCAAATCCCTCAACTACATCCGGGGTCGCAGCTTCCAGCAGAGCCTGATTTTGATCGACGAATGCCAGAACCTGACGCCGCACCAGATGAAAACCATCATCACCCGCGCCGGCGCCGGTTCCAAAGTGGTCTGCCTGGGTAACCTGGCGCAGATCGACACCCCTTACCTGTCAGCCACCAGTTCCGGGCTGACCTACCTGACGGAGCGTTTCAAAGACTTCCCCAACGGCGTGCACATCTCGCTGCAAGGCGTGCCACGCTCCATCCTGGCCGAGTATGCGGAGAGTCATCTGTAAATAGAGGGTGCAAAACTTGGGAGCAAGCTTGCTTGCGAAGTCGGTTTTCCAGACACAGCCGTTTGCTGGAAGTACTGGTCTCTTCGCGAGCAAGCTCGCTCCCACAACTCTTTATTAGGTTTACAATCCCTGCTCCTGTTCAGGAGTAAGGCAAGTGCTGACTCACCTCGATTCCCAAGGTCGCGCCAATATGGTCGACGTCACCGATAAATCCGTGACGTTTCGTGAAGCCGTGGCCCAGGCGCGCATTCGCATGCGCCCTGAAACCCTGCAAATGATTGTCAGCGGTGGTCATCCCAAAGGGGATGTGTTCGCCGTTGCGCGGATCGCCGGCATCCAGGCGGCGAAGAAAACCAGCGATCTGATCCCGCTCTGCCATCCGCTGATGCTCACCAGCATCAAGGTCGAACTCAGCGCCGAGGGTGAAGACACGGTACAGATTTTCGCCCGCTGCAAATTGTCCGGGCAGACCGGCGTTGAAATGGAAGCCCTGACTGCCGCCAGCGTTGCCGCATTGACCATCTATGACATGTGCAAGGCCGTTGATCGCGGCATGGTCATCGAGTCGGTGCGCCTGCTGGAGAAACTCGGCGGCAAGAGCGGCCATTTCATAGCCGATGAATCACAAACGGAGGCGTAATGAGTCTGCAAGTCCAGTATTTTGCCCGTTATCGTGAAGCCCTCGGCCTGGACGGCGAGCAAGTCACAGGCGAGTTCGCCACCATCGATGACCTGCGCCAGCACCTGTTGCAGCGCGCCGGGGCCTGGGAAGTGTTGGCCGAACAAAGCGTGATGTGCGCGCGAAATCAGGAACTGTGTTCCCTCGACGAGCCACTGCAAGCTGGCGACGAAGTGGCGTTCTTTCCGACTGTGACGGGAGGCTGATCATGGCGATTCGGGTCCAGGCGGCTCCTTTTGATCCGGGAGCGGAAGTCAACGCGCTGCATGCCGCCAATGTCGGCATTGGCGCGGTGGTGGGTTTTGTTGGCTACGTGCGGGATTTCAACGAGGGCCGGGATGTGGCGGGGATGTTTCTCGAACACTACCCGGGCATGACCGAGAAAGCCCTGGGCAAGATTGTTGAAGAAGCCGAACAGCGCTGGCCGTTGCTCAGGCTGGAGGTGCTGCATCGGGTGGGCGCGCTGGAGCCGGGCGAACCGATCGTGTTTGTCGGCGTGGCCAGCGCTCATCGTCAGGCGGCGTTCGACGCCTGCGATTTCGTCATGGACTACCTGAAAACCCGCGCGCCATTCTGGAAGAAGGAAACCACTGCAGACGGGCCGCGTTGGGTCGAAGGGCGGGACAGTGATCTTGCGGCGGCAAATCGCTGGAAGTAAGCCGACATGCGTGGAGGGGGCGAGCTTGCTCGCGAAAGCGGTGGTGTTCAGGCGCACTTGTTGAGCCTGAGACACAGCCTTCGCAAGCCAGCTCCCACTGGTGGAATACCATCATCCCGTGCAGTCTGCGTGGGACCGGATTTATCCGGGAAAACATTGGTGCAGACAACACATCAGTGGCAGCTGTGGGTTGCCCCTAAACCTAGAATCTCCCACAGCGTCGTGAACTCCCGTTACACCGGCTGCGCGGGCTTGCGCACCACCGGCTTCAACAACTCGGCTGGCGGGGTTTCGCAGCTGATCTTGCGCCCGAGCTTTTCTTCAATCGACGGCAGTTGATACGAATCGTCTTCCCCGGCAAAGCTGATCGAGACGCCGCTGGCGCCCGCGCGACCGGTGCGGCCGATGCGGTGCACGTAATCGTCCGGCACTTCCGGCAGGGTGAAGTTGATCACGTGGCTGATGCCATCAATGTGAATTCCGCGACCGGCAACGTCAGTCGCCACCAGCACGCGAATCTTGCCTTCGCGGAAACCTTCCAGCGTCTTGATGCGCTTGTGTTGCGGCACATCGCCGGAGAGCTGCGCGGCGTTCACGCCATCGCGCACCAGACGTTCTTCGATGCGACGCACTTCGTCCTTGCGGTTGGCAAAGACCATCACCCGTTCCCAGTTGTTCTCGGTCACCAGGTTGTAAAGCAGCTTGTACTTGTCGGCGGCGGCCACGGCATAGATATGCTGTTCGACCATTTCGCTGGCGACGTTCAAGGCTTCGATTTCAACAATGGCCGGTTCGGTGGTCCACTGCTTGGCGAGGTTCATCACGTCTTCGGTGAAGGTCGCAGAGAACAACAGGGTCTGGCGTTCACCCTTGTGCGGTGTTTGACGAATAATCTGACGCACTTGCGGGATGAAACCCATGTCCAGCATGCGGTCGGCTTCGTCGAGCACCATCACTTCGACCATATCCAGATGCACTTCGCCACGCTGGTTGAAGTCCAGCAGACGGCCCGGCGTTGCCACCAGAATGTCGCAATGGCGCGCTTCAAGCTGCTTGAGCTGTTTGTCGAAGTCCATGCCGCCCACGAACGTCATGACGTTCAGGTCGGTGTATTTGGTCAGGTCGGCGGCATCCTTGGCGATCTGCACCACCAGTTCGCGGGTCGGCGCGATGATCAATGCCCGAGGCTCGCCCATGTAGCGTTCTTTGGGCGGCGGGGTCTGGGTCAGCTGCGAGATGATCGAAATCAGGAAAGCTGCGGTTTTGCCGGTTCCGGTCTGGGCGCGGCCGATGGCGTCCTGACCTTTAAGAGTGAAACCCAGCACCTCTGCCTGAATCGGTGTGCAATACGGAAAACCCAGATCCTGAATCGCGTGCATCAATTCCGGTGCCAGATCGAAGTCGTGGAAGCGGGTCTTGCCTTCCTGCGGCTCGACGACGAAATCTGCGAGGTTCCAGGCCACCACTGGCGGCTTGGGCGCGCGTTCGCGACGAGGGCGCTCGGACTTTGGTTTGGAGGAGCTGACCGGTTCGGCCTTGGCGGGCTCCTCGCGCGATTCCTGAACAGCGGCGGATGCGACGGGCGCAGCCGAAACCTGGGCATGACGATCCTGATAATCGTCAGCAACAGGGCTGATAGGGGCGGGGGAGGATGTTACAGGGCTAGGCGCGAGCTGCTCAGCCTCGCTTTTACCGAACATCTTTTTAAGTGCTTTGAGCACGGTCATCTCGTCAATTGATTAGGGAATGTACGCCGAGCAGTGTAAAGCAAGAATCGGGCTCGGCGTAGTCTGATCCGGAATGGGCTACACGATGGGTACGAAAGGTGCATTCCAGAGGCTTTATAAACAGTGTTACCGAAGTTTGTTGCTTAGCCAGCTACCAATGTCGGAAATCTCCTGCGGTAACACTTCGTGCCCCATTGGGTATTCCTGCCATGTGACGGTGACGCCCAGTGTCTGGAGTCGCTCATAAACGTCACGTCCCATGCTGTACTGGACCACATCATCGTGTTGGCCATGCAGGCAATACGTCGGGATGCGTTGCTGACTGGCAGAAAGCGTCATCTGCTCATTGAATGTCGGTGCATAAGTCGACAGCGCGAGTACCCCGCCCAACGGGCCCTGCCAACGACGAAAGGCCGCATGCAGAACCACGGCGCCACCCTGGGAAAAACCGGCCAGAAAAATCCGCGCCGGGTCGATGCCGCTGTCTCGTTGCGCTTCAACAAGGTTCAAAACCGCCAGCGCCGACGCCTCCAGTTGGTCGTGATCAATAGCGCGTGCGGGGTTCATCGCCAATATGTCGTACCAACTGGGCATGGCGTAGCCACCATTGATCGTCACTGCGCGGGTCGGCGCCTGAGGCAGCACGAAGCGGGTAGTGAGCAGCGTTTCCTGAAGCATTTCCGCGACGGGCATGAAGTCGTAGCGATCCGCGCCCAGACCATGCAGCCAGATGACGCAAGCATCGGCAGTCTGGATCGGCTCTAGAACAAGGGTCTCACTCATGTGTGCTCCATTAGCGTGCAATTCGCTCTTTTGCAGTGCGTTAAGGCGGTGCACGGCCTGTTAAAAATGAAAGAAGATGTCGCAAGGTTACAAGTTTTCCTATTGACCTGTCGCTAATTCGACTCTGCCACCATGCTGGTACGGGCTTTGCTATAAAAACGGTGGAGTGAAAGCGCTCACCTCGGTCGGTAACACTATCAGCGTATTACTGATAACCGCCGGGGCTGGCACGAAATCCATGCATCAGGATTTTCGGCAAGGTTCGTCCTGTACCGGGTTGGTCCAGGAACATCATGGGGCTTGAATCTGCCAGACCGTTTCGGGGTCCTGATTACGAGTGACGAGAAGATCTTGCACTCGGTTCAGGATCCGGGTCTTACGCCGCATGACCCAAAAATAAGCCAGCACGGGTCATCAGTGCCTCACAAGGGTGCGGCGGGGCTCAAGCTCCGACACAACAAAGAGCAAACTGGAGGTTTGAATGAAGATGTTGAAATCCACCCTGGCCGTAGTGGCCGCCGCAGCAGTTCTCGGCGTGAGCAGTTTTGCTCAGGCAGGCGCAACACTGGACGCTATTCAGAAGAAAGGCTTCGTACAGTGCGGCGTCAGCGACGGTCTGCCAGGTTTCTCCGTTCCTGATGCCAAGGGCAAAATCAACGGTATCGACGCTGACGTCTGCCGCGCTGTTGCTGCTGCCGTTTTCGGTGACGCGACCAAAGTGAAATTCAGCCAGTTGAACGCCAAAGAGCGCTTCACCGCGCTGCAGTCCGGCGAAATTGACATCCTGTCGCGTAACACCACCTGGACCAGCTCCCGTGACGCTGGCATGGGTCTGGTATTCGCCGGTGTGACTTACTACGACGGTATCGGCTTCCTGGTAAACAACAAGCTGGGCGTTAAAAGTGCCAAGGAACTGGACGGTGCAACCATCTGTATCCAGGCCGGTACTACCACCGAGCTTAACGTTTCCGACTACTTCCGTTCGAACGGTCTGAAATACACCCCGATCACTTTCGACACCTCCGACGAAAGCGCCAAGTCTTTGGAAAGCGGTCGTTGCGACGTGCTGACCTCCGACAAGTCGCAGCTTTTCGCACAGCGCAGCAAGCTGGCCGCAGCTAAAGACTACATCGTTCTGCCAGAAACGATCTCCAAAGAGCCTCTGGGCCCGGTCGTGCGTAAAGGCGACGAAGAGTGGTTCAGCATCGTCAAGTGGACTCTGTTCGCAATGCTCAACGCTGAAGAAGCTGGCGTGACCTCGAAAAACGTTGAAGCCGAAGCCAAAGCGACCAAAAACCCGGACGTTGCCCGTATGCTCGGTGCTGACGGCGAATACGGCAAGGACCTGAAACTGCCGAAAGACTGGGTAGTGCAGATCGTCAAGCAAGTCGGCAACTACGGCGAGATGTTCGAACGTAACTTGGGTAAAAGCACCGCACTGGAAATTGATCGTGGCTTGAATAACCTCTGGAACAATGGCGGCATTCAGTACGCTCCACCAATTCGCTGATTGACCCGGCGCCCGACAGTCTGAACACCAGGCTGTCGGGCGTTGTTCTGTTCCATTTTTCCTGGGGCATTCAATGGAAAAGCAAATCGTCGCACCCAAGCAAAAGCTCTCTCTGAGCGACCCGAAAGTGCGCGCGTGGGCATTTCAGATCATCACCATAGTGGCGGTGATCTCGATGGGCTGGTTCTTGTTCGATAACACCCAGACCAACCTGGAACATCGTGGCATCACCTCGGGTTTCAGCTTTCTTGAGCGCAGTGCCGGATTTGGCATTGCCCAGCATCTGATCGATTACACGGAGTCGGACACCTACGCTCGCGTATTTGTCATCGGTCTGCTTAACACCCTTCTGGTTTCGTTCATCGGTGTCGTCCTGGCGACCCTGCTGGGCTTCATCATCGGCGTTGCACGCTTGTCACCCAACTGGATGATCAACAAGCTGGCAACTGTCTACGTTGAGGTATTCCGCAACATTCCGCCGCTGCTGCAGATTCTGTTCTGGTACTTCGCCGTGTTCCTGACCCTGCCGGGGCCGCGTCAGGCACATGGCTATATGGAGATGTTCTTCGTCAGCAGCCGCGGCCTGAACATGCCCAGAGCGCTCGCCGCCGACGGCGCGTGGCCGTTCATCATCAGCATCGTGCTGGCTATCGTCGCTGTGGTCATGATGACCCGCTGGGCCAACAAGCGTTTTGAAGCCACCGGGCAACCGTTCCACAAGTTCTGGGTCGGCCTGGCGCTGATCATCGTCATTCCCGCCTTGTGCGCCGCGATCTTCGGCTCGCCTGTGCATTGGGAAATGCCGGAACTCAAAGGCTTCAACTTCGTTGGCGGTTGGGTGCTGATCCCTGAACTGCTGGCCTTGACCCTGGCGCTTACGGTGTACACCGCAGCGTTCATCGCTGAAATCGTACGCTCGGGTATCAAGTCGGTCAGCCACGGTCAGACAGAAGCCGCCCGCTCCTTGGGCATGCGCCCCGGGCCGACGCTGCGCAAGGTCATCATCCCGCAGGCTCTGCGCGTGATCATCCCGCCGCTGACCAGCCAATACCTGAACCTGGCGAAGAACTCCTCGCTGGCGGCCGGTATCGGTTATCCGGAAATGGTTTCCCTGTTTGCCGGTACGGTGCTGAACCAGACCGGGCAGGCGATTGAAGTCGTTGCCATCACCATGAGCGTGTACCTGGCGATCAGTATCAGCATTTCCCTGCTGATGAACTGGTACAACAAGCGCATTGCGCTGATTGAGCGGTGAGGAAGCGCACATGACTACCCATACGTTTAAACCTGATATGCCACCACCGGGCAAAGTGTTCGGCCCCGTGGCATGGATGCGGCAAAACCTGTTCTCCAGCTGGATCAACACGCTGCTGACCTTGTTCTCGATCTACCTGGTGCTCCTGATCGTGCCGCCGATTCTCAGCTGGGCGTTCATCGACGCCAACTGGGTCGGTACAACACGCGCCGATTGCACCAAGGCCGGCGCTTGCTGGGTGTTCATCGAGCAGCGCTTCGGTCAGTTCATGTACGGCTACTACCCTGGCGACCTACGCTGGCGTGTAGACCTGACCGTGATCCTGGCGATTGTCGGTGTTGCGCCGCTGTTCATCTCGCGCTTCCCGCGCAAAGCCGTCTACGGCCTGAGCTTCCTGTTCATCTACCCGGTGGTTGCGTTCTTCCTGCTGCATGGCGGCGCGTTTGGTCTGACCAACGTTGCAACCAGCCAGTGGGGCGGCCTGATGCTGACGCTGGTGATTGCCACGGTCGGTATCGCCGGTGCATTGCCGTTGGGTATCGTGCTGGCGCTGGGTCGTCGCTCGAACATGCCGGCGGTGCGCGTGGTCTGCGTCACGTTCATCGAGTTCTGGCGCGGCGTGCCATTGATCACCGTGCTGTTCATGTCCTCGGTGATGCTGCCGTTGTTCCTGCCGGAAGGGATGAACTTCGACAAACTGCTGCGCGCCCTGATCGGCGTCATCCTGTTCCAGTCGGCGTATGTCGCCGAAGTGGTGCGTGGCGGCATGCAGGCCATTCCCAAAGGGCAATACGAAGCGGCTGCGGCCATGGGCCTGGGTTACTGGCGCTCCATGGGTCTGGTCATTCTGCCCCAGGCGTTGAAGATGGTTATCCCCGGCATCGTCAACACCTTCATTGCCCTGTTCAAAGACACCAGCCTGGTGATCATCATCGGCCTGTTCGACCTGCTCAACAGCGTCAAACAAGCGGCTGCCGACCCGGCCTGGCTGGGTATGGCCACTGAAGGCTATGTCTTCGCGGCATTGGTGTTCTGGATCTTCTGTTTCGGCATGTCCCGCTATTCCATGCATTTGGAACGTAAGCTGGACACAGGCCACAAGCGTTAGGAGTTATGTGATGAGTGAAGTTATCAGTAAGCCTCTGGGCGCCGAAGGCATGATCCGCATGGAGGGCGTACACAAGTGGTACGGCCAGTTCCACGTGCTCAAGGACATCAACCTGAACGTGCGTCAGGGTGAGCGAATCGTGTTGTGCGGCCCGTCCGGCTCCGGCAAGTCAACGACCATTCGTTGCCTGAACCGCCTGGAAGAGCACCAGCAAGGCAAGATCGTCGTCGACGGCACCGAGCTGACTTCGGACCTGAAACAGATCGAAACCATCCGCCGCGAAGTCGGCATGGTGTTCCAGCACTTCAACCTGTTCCCGCATCTGACCATCCTGCAGAACTGCACGCTGGCGCCGATGTGGGTGCGCAAGCTGCCCAAGCGCAAGGCCGAAGAAATCGCCATGCACTACCTTGAGCGCGTACGTATCCCGGAACAGGCCCACAAGTTTCCCGGCCAGCTTTCCGGCGGTCAGCAACAACGCGTGGCGATTGCCCGCGCGCTGTGCATGAAGCCGAAAATCATGCTGTTCGATGAGCCGACCTCGGCACTCGATCCGGAAATGGTGAAAGAAGTGCTCGACACCATGGTCGGCCTGGCTGAAGAAGGCATGACCATGCTCTGCGTAACCCACGAAATGGGCTTCGCCCGCACCGTGGCCAACCGACAAAGGCGAAATCGTCGAACAGGCTCCACCCAACGAGTTCTTCGACAATCCACAAAGTGACCGCACCAAACTGTTCCTGAGCCAGATCCTGCATTGATTGGGTAAGGTGACAGAGAAAAACCCGGACCTTGTGTTCGGGTTTTTTTATGGGGGGAACAGTAGCAATGGTTAGAAATAAGGCGTGAATTTTTTGTCGCTGCTGGTATAAAAGCTTGCGGTCACCAGTGGGAACAGGATGACTATGGTGATCAGCGAGGGCAGTGGTTCTAATGGCGCGAAATATAAAATCATGAGCGTTAGTTTTAACGTGTAAAAGACGGAAAAAAATATAACTTTAATATTCAGTGCGATAGCGAGATATTGGATGTGAAACCAGGTTGTGTCCATTGTGCTTCCTGTGAGTGCGGTTACGTAACATTTATGCGTTATTTTATTTGTGTTTAAGCGATGCAGTGATACTCACTGCTAACAAGGTGGTGTCTGTGGTTATGCTATTTACTAAGCCCCCACGGCTTGATATTGCGCTCCGTTGGGATCGCATACATGTATAAAAAAAGCATTGCGAACGAAACCCATCCAATGGTGTCCGGTTCTATTTCACCTATGAACGGTAGTTGGTTGTTTTTAATAAAATTCAAATGAATAAAAAAGAACACTCCGTTATATGTCGTTGCTGTTATTGACTTTCTGTACGAGTATTTGGCGCCTGAAAAAGCGAATCTAGCCCAGAGTGATGGCAAGAAAAATAATAAGCTTGTTGCGCAAAATGCGCTGTAGAAAATTGCGTTATTCATTCGCTGTTTTCATTGTCTGCGTTCCCTTTATAATTCTGATGAGGGTAAATAAATTTTAGTTTAAGTTTTTCATTTTCGATTTCTTCTTTGCTTGGTGGTGCAGGATTGTCCCAAGCGTCCATATAGCCAAGTAGATAACGTATATAGCTGCTTTTGTAAGGTCTCGCCAAGGTGGTTGTAGTGTTTCGAAACTTGTGAGTTCATCTAATAGTACTATAGTCATGGTGGCGCACCAGATAGAACAGACAAGTAGTATCCAGTTGACTCTAAAGCTGTGAAGTCTATTCTGAAGCGTTCTTTTAGTGCCGAATGACGGCGCTTTTATTTTAAATGAGGGGTTGTAGTGTTTTGTTTTATAGCGCTTGCGTATGAGGTGTGTTCCTAGCGTTGCTAAGGCTAAGAATAAAATTACTCCGGCAGCTCTTCGTGTCGGTAAGTCCAGTGTCTCCATCGGAGCTACCTGAATTAGCAGATAGCTAATAATGACCGTGTAAAATGCTGATGTCGCTAGAATGATCAGCGTCCATTTCGCTAAAAAAATAGCTTGGTCGAGACCTATATCCAATAACCTCAAAAAACCGTTATCAAATGCTAGTGAAGTGTCTTTGTTTGCGTAAGCGTTTACTTCCAAGGCGCCGATACTGCGTGCGTGAAAAATCGCAAAGGCAAGGCCTAGATAAACGATATAGGAGTTTTCGAAGGTGTCCAGAAAAAGAAAACGTCCTTTAATGAAAAAAATTGTTTGCATTATTATCAGTGCGGTGTTGTAAATAAAGCCTGCTTTAAAAATAATCCCGCGGTGTCTTGCACTGGCTGTGAATCTTACTATCGCAAGTGAGATTATCGTGAAAAGTGTGCTGAGACCTACGTAAACGATATGTTGCAGTATTGGATTCATTTCTCATTTTTCCATTCGTTTGAAATACCGCTCGCTGTTATTTCGCCACTCATGGCATCAATTTTTAGAATTGTTGAGGATGTCTCTTTATACGCTCTTACGTAGTCTGCATCTACGTAGCGGAATAGGCGCCAGGCATTTCTTTTTAACGTGAGTCTAAACGCCCCGAATAGGGATAACCCAATATCTGCAGTTCCATAGGCGATATTTCCTCCGCTTTTACCGCCGCCAAAGTATTCAGAAACAGCTTGGTAACTAACTCTTAACCACCCTTCGGTGTTGGATCGGCCCGTCAGCAAATTGTTGCCATTTTCATATATGTTGTTTAAGCCGTGTCCTATCATCACACCGGCGGGGACACATGCCCATCCGACTGATCCTACGCATATGCCAATACCTCCTGTCACTTGGAGTCCACCGGCGACTAGACCGAGACTCTGAGACGTTACTCGCATAGACTGATCCAACAAGCTCTTCTGCTCACCTTCTAACGCCTGCAACGCCTCCTCAGCACTCTTCCTCCCATCCTCCACATCCCGAACAATCCCTCGCGCGTAATACGCCACTTCGCGGTTGAATTGAATGCG
>LNAP01003456.1_pt1 | contig 28731 bp, 27 predicted proteins | sample 602601 | NCBI WGS metagenome assembly LNAP01 (sample SAMN02440304, study PRJNA202911) | soil metagenome | biome: Subtropical and temperate rainforests or woodlands; isolation source: soil samples (1 kg each in a 20% v/v slurry with milli Q water) were... ... | reverse complement strand
AGCCGGTATTCGTCCCGAGTAAGCTTGGGGTAGGGTGCGTGACCAAGTGGGTCACGCACCACTTAGCGGAGCCATCCCTCCCCATCTATATTTACTTTGATCCATTGCCCGTTGGATGTTTTTAAGGTCCCTCCATCTTAGCGGCTTCCCGCTGAAAAATAATTCTATTGCCCTAACAGCGAGGAAAAGGAGTTTCTTGACTGCCTTTCTCTCCTATAGTAGTATCCATCTTTATTAGATATCTAACTAAAATTTATCTATGTTTAGGAACACTAGGGGCGTAGTGGCCAGGTCATAATGAGTAATTAACTGCTAATTGCCCCCAGTCGTTCGCCTATTAATAAATAGATAGTCTGGAGGAAGCATGAGAAAACTTGCTGCGCATATATTCTGTGCAATGGCTTTTGGCGCTGGCCCATGGTCTGCCGCGAACGCGGCCGAATCTTACCCGGAACGTCCGGTCCATATCGTTGATGGATTTCCAGCCGGCGGCAGTACCGATATGCTCGCTCGATATGTTGGGTCTCAATTGTCCGCAGGTTGGGGGCAGACTGTGATTGTTGAGAATCGGGCAGGGGCATCGGGGCAAATAGGGGCTGGCTATGTGGCAAAGTCGTCGCCAAATGGCTATACCCTTTTTGTTGCCCCGAACCCTGATATTCTTGTCTTGGCTCCTTTGTTATACAAGAACCTGCCTTATGACGTCGATAAAGACTTTACTCCGGTAGCCATGATGGCGACTGTACCTTTGGTCATGACGGTTAATCAGTCGGTCACTGCCAAAGACGTGAAAGAGTTCATTGATCAGGCAAAGGCCATGCCCGGAAAAATAACCTATGGTTCAGCCGGGCAAGGCACAGTGCATCATTTGACCGCTGCTAAATTTGGCTCGATGGCCGGGATAGATATGCTGCATGTGCCTTACAAAGGCACCGCTCCAGCCGTTCAGGATCTGATTGGCGGGCAAATCAATCTAGTGTTTTCTCCTATTAGTGCGGTACTGCCCCATATTAAAAGTGGAAAGCTAAGAGCATTAGCGGTGGCCGGTACGAAGCGTGTGGCTGCCCTTCCTGATGTCCCTACTGTGGCTGAATCGGGCCTTGCCGGGTATGAAAGTAACTTGTGGGTAAGCTTGATCGCGCCGGCTGATACACCTAAAGCGATCATCGAGAAATTGAACGTGGATGTCTCCAAGATTATGGCGACAGATGACGTTAGGAAACTGCTTGCTGTGCAAGGTATTGAGCCCGCTACCGACACGGTGGATGGTATCAAAAAACGCTTGCAGGCAGATACGGCTGACTGGAAGAAAGTCATTGCTGATGCAAAGATTAGTATTGATTGAACAGATCTGGCATTGGAAATTGATCTGTGTGGCAACGCTATTTTGTGAGAGGTTGCGTGGATACCATGCAGCAAATATTTTGTTTGAGATTTAAAAGGATAGGGCTTTGACTACGCTTAAAAATAGCGATGCTGAATTTTTTGCCGAACGAGGTTTCGGTTTGACCATGGGGTTTGGCAAGCGGCCTGCCTTGATTGTGGTTGATATCATTCGCGGGTTTACCAATGCCGACATGCCGCTGGGCGCCAATCTGGATACAGAGCTGATGCACAGCAATCGGCTGATCGACGCGTGCCACCAGGCCGGTGTTCCTGTGTTTTTTACCACTACGTCGTACGACGATGCAGATTTGTCCGATGCCGGTGTTTGGGCATTGAAACAGAAAGGCGCCCAGAGCTTGCGGGCAGGCACAGACGCAGTGCTATTGGATTCCCGATTGCATAACCGTCCAACCGATTCTTTGTTGGTAAAAAAATATGCGTCATGTTTTTTTGGAACCGACTTGGCGTCGCGTTTGGTATCGCGGCGCATCGATACGACGATTATCGTAGGGTGCACCACCAGCGGATGCGTTCGTGCTACGGCAGTCGACGCGGTACAGAATGGTTTTCGCCCAATGGTCGTGCGCGAAGCGGTAGGGGATCGCTCTCAGATCGCGCATGAGCAGAGTCTTTTCGATTTGGATGCCAAATATTGCGATGTTGTCGGAGTTGACGAGACGTTAGCTTATCTGCAGGCGCAGCAAGGTAGCTGACGCGAACATTGATAGTTTGCTGGAGGTGGCCAAGAGCGCCCATCTCTGGCATTACAGGCTTATCAAACCTGGAGGCTTATCAGCGGCCGCTTGGGTGTATCTGTAAAGCCCCTCGTACGATATCTCTGATCCAACGGTTCGCTGAATCTCGGTGAAAACGTGCGTGCCAGATTTGTTTGATTTCTACAGTCGGGCTGGCGAACGGCAGCGGGTATATTTTTACGTTTGTCTGTGTTCTGAATGCGTCCGCGAGATCATTGGGAATGATAGCGACTAGATCAGTACTGGGAATAAGACTTAACAAACTTAGGTAGTGGGGCACGGTTACTACAGCCTGGCGAGATATCCTCAGTTTCATCATTGCCTTTTCAATCACCTCCATACTCCGGCCCTCTGTCCGAACAGCCACGTGTGGCGCTGCCATAAATGATTTGAGGCTGAATACGCCATTTTTGGCATGGGGGTTTTTTTCATTTGCGATGCAAACAAACCCCGAGTTACGCAGCAGCTTTTGCTGAAACACGCCGGCTTTCTTCAGGTCCGGAAAATAGCCAATGGCCAAGTCGACGTGGCCCGATTCAAGGCCTTCTTCTTGTTTCTCGGCAATAGGCGATACGATCCGTATTTTTACAGAAGGGGCATGAGCCCCTATCTTTTGGATAATGTGTGGCAGATATGCGGTAGCCCCGATATCTGTCATGCAGAATGTGAACGTTTTTGTGGAAGTCGTGGGATCAAAGTGCTGGCTTTGAAAAATCTCTGTTCTTGCAAGTTTTAGTGCTTGCCGTATGGGCGCTTCGATCGCTTTGGCACGGGGTGTGGGTTGCATTTCATTTTTTATACGAATGAATACGGGGTCATCGAAAGCTTGACGCATCTTGGTCAACGCGTGACTCATGGAGGGCTGGCTTATGCCTAGGCGGTCAGCTGCCTTGGTTACGCTGCGGGTTTCTAGAATAGCTTCAAACATCAGCAAGTTATTCAAATCCATTTTTTTCATATTCATTTTCTGAATACAGAGAATAGGTTAAATCGGCTTGAAGGATAGTATCAGATGCCTACAATTTATCTTTGGATAGGCTGAACGCCATATTCATCAATAATTTAAATTAAGTTGGAGCAGGGGTGTTGAACTTATTGCTTTAGCGTTCGGGTCTGACGGAGTGAGGCATATGAAATTTTTACGAATACTGCCATTGTGCGCAGTGACGCTTTTTAGCGGCTGGGCAACCGCTCAAGCAGAGTCAAATTATCCACAACGGGCCATCACTATGATCGTGCCTTTTCCAGCTGGCGGTCCTACCGACATACTGGGACGTGTGATTGGGCAAAAGCTTTCAGACAGCCTGGGGCAGCCAGTTGTAATCGAAAATAAAGGCGGCGGCAATACGATCATCGGCGCTAACCTGGTTGCACATGCGAAACCTGACGGATACACGTTGTTGCTAGCCATCGACAACACATTGGTTATGAATCAATCACTTTATTCCAATCTTTCGTACGATCCAATCAAGGATTTCGAGCCCATCAGCAAAGTGGCTATTTCTCCCTTGATTATTGTGGCTGGCGCAAGCGGGTTTAAAACAATGAAGGAGCTTATCGAGAATGTCAAAGCCAATCCGGGTAAGGTTTCCTACGGGTTCGGCACTATCACCACTCAGCTGGGCGGCGAACTTCTAAAAAACTCACTGGGTTTGGATATGCTGGGTGTTCCCTACAAGGGCAGCGCGGGTACGGTGCAAGGGTTGTTATCGAATGATGTCGATTTTATTATCGACGGGGTGACTACAGCTTTGCCGCATATTAAAACCGGTAAGGCTAATGCTATAGCTCTTCTTGGAAAAGAAAAAGCGCCTGGTTTGGAAAATTTATCCAGGGTTGCAGATGAGCCAGGCTTGGATGGTTTTGATGTATCAGTTTGGATGGGGCTCGTGGCTCCCAAGGGAACCCCAAAAACTATTGTCGATAAATTGAGCCAAGCGATTGCAGCAACTGTCGTCATGCCTGAGGTAAAGGAAAAGCTTAATGGGGCAGGGCTTCGGCCAGAGTCAAGTACGCCAGCCCAACTGCGGGAATATATCTTGTCAGAATCTGCAAAATGGAGCCCTATTATTGAGAGGGCGGGCATCCAGATTCAATAGATGGGTGTAGTTAGACATATTTAATGTGTTATCGAGTCAGGAGAGCAATATGGGAACAGAAAAGAAAGATGTGGCGCCTATTGCCAATAGTGCGGCCGAGTGGACCGAGGAAATGGTTCGTTTAGCTAAGAAAAAAACGCCCAGTTTTTTTCACGTGCGCGCCAGATTGCCAAAGAAGGGGCGGACCAACCAAGTGTTGGGAGCGACCGACTATATGAACGTTGTTTTGAAAACCTACGCAAGCGGCGGCGAGAATGAAATTCACGCTCATACTAATGAGGACCATGTTTTCGTTATCTTGCAGGGCGGAGCAGTTTTCTATGGCCCCAATGATGAGGAAAAAGAGGTGGGAAAGAACGATTGTGTGCTTATTCCCGCTGGCTCATTTTATCGATTTCAGGCCAGAGAGGAAGAGCCTTTGGTCATGTTGCGTATAGGTGCTGCCCTTGATCCCGACTCGGATATTTTGGCGCGGATAGATATTGAGGGAAAGCCGTTTGATGGTTATTCGGTCAAGAACAAAGAGGTAGACTATGTTCTTGAAGAAGACGGGTGGTTCGAATGACTTCAATGTCGCTGAATGGTTTGTCAGATCGCGACGGTTCGATACCTCTGTGTCAGCCTCCCGATCCAAATCCGCGTGCGCCAGAATTGATTTGCCCTCCTGGCACTACGGATTGTCATGTGCATGTTTACGGTCCAAATGCGTTATATCCCGTTGCTGCAACACGGGCTTTCGACGTGCCCGAAGCGCCTCCGAGTTCGTTGCGCCATCTTCTTGATGTATTGGGCGTCGATCGCGTCGTGTTGGTGCAACCTAGCGGCTATGGTACCGACAATCAGCGCCATCTGGATGCGGCGCTTGAGCTTGGAAGGCCGGCGCGCATTATCGCGGCTTTGCGTGCGGATGTGACAGAGGTCGAATTAGACCGGCTGCATGAGTGCGGTGTGCGCGGGGTTCGGTACAACATAGGTCATGCCGGCGCCATACCGATTGCAGAGATGCCAGTTTTGGCGGCCAAAATCGCTCGTTTAGGTTGGCATGTGCAATTGCATGTCATGGATGACGGGGGGAGCGCACCGCTTGCTCAGATGGAGCCGGTATTGGTTAATTTGCCGACTGACGTGGTGATCGATCATATCGGGTCCATTCGTCCTGAAAAGGGAATAGAACAACCTGGTTTTCAGGCATTGTTGCGTTTGGTGCAGGGCGGACGGTGCTGGGTCAAGTTATCGTGCGGTTACCGCATTTCATCTCAAGCATCTCCTTATGCGGATGTGATTCCATTTGTAAATGCATTGTTGAGTAGTCGGAAAGATAGATTGGTATGGGCCAGCGACTGGCCACATGTTTCATTCAAAGGAGATATGCCTAACACTACGGATCTATTGGATCAGATGCTGACGTGGGTGCGTGATGAGAAGGTGCGTCATCAGATATTGGTCGACAATCCGGTTGTACTTTATGACTTCTGATTGAGAAAGGCTGATCAAGAGAAAGTGGTTATCGGGAAATGATCGATCGCGTTGAAGGGGCTTTTGTTAAGAGGTAATGAACTTTGCTCGTGGGCGTAAGAGCATGCTTGAAAGTCTTTGTTCCTGCACGTGGGCTACCCAGCCTGCAATTCGAGCAAGTACGAATAAGGCGGCAGGGGTTTGTTTAGGCAGACCCATTGAGCGAGTGAGCGCCACAATGGCAAACTCATGGCGCGGATGGCATTGATGTTCAGTGGTCATATATTCGGCAAACTCACATGCTCTGTCGAGCGCTTCATGATTTTTGCGCAGTTGCTGGACGCGACTCATCAAATGCCGTCCTCTGGGATCGCCGCGAGGATAAAGAGGGTGGTTGAATCCGGCAGCCACCATGCCTTGTCTTTGTAGGTGGTTGGCCCTTTCAATCATATCCCGAGAGGTTTGGTACTGCTCAAAAAAACTATCTACTTGCTCATATAACCTGCCGATTTTTACTCCCGAGCTCGTGCATATTGCAGAAGCAATACAACTATGTAGTGTGCATCCGCTGGATGCTGCAACTCGAGCCGCTAGGGTGCCGGGAGATAGTTCGTGATCGGCCAAAATAACCAGGATAGACCTGAATATTTCATGATTTTCATCGGTGCTATCAAGGCTCAACGCTTGGGTTAAGCCTGCGGCAATTGACTGGCCTTCTTTTATAGGTGTGTAGCAGCGTTTTCGCGATATATAACCAAAGCAGCCTGTAAGAGTTTGGATAATCTCACGGCCTGCGGCTGTGGTGTTGCCGAAGACGAGGCGTTCCGAGATTGACCCGCTTAGTAAGCCTAAATGCAAGGTGATGGAGGCCAGTACCTCTAGAAACTCGTCGGAGATGTTGGTGTCAATGAATTTTGTGAGAGCCATGATTTTTTCATGATTTTTAATGCCAGGCCATCCGGGGTGATTCGCTGTAATGACCCCTTTCCACAGCAGCTCTGTCACAGACTCAAAAGATGCTCCGGATTTTGCAAGTTCGATAGCATTGTGCCCCCGCAACTTTGGTCCCTCAGGAGTGATTTCAGTTATTGAAGTGGGGATTATGGGCTCGCCCCAGTTCATCGCTGAGGCTGCCGCTGGTCCATGGCCGTTTCTGGCTTTTGAGCGTGCATGCAATCGCTCTAGGTCTTCTTTTAAGTACAGCTTGTCTTTGAGACCAGGCTGAGAAATGCTTCGAACGAGTCCGCGGCTTACATAGGTGTAGAGCGTCTGGGGCTGAACTTTCAGTATGGTCAGCGCTTCTTTTGCCGTTGCGTAGTCGGGACGCGTGTTTGTTTGAGTGAGGGGCATATTGAGAATTGAGTTTGCGGATCCGTAATATTTATTATATGTCGATTTAATAATCAAGATTGATCGACCTGAAGTTTTCAAATAGTCTAATGCTATCGACCACATTCGCTGCTTCGGATGGCATTGTGGCTTAAGAAAACAGGCGCCTGCAACGAGTTGTGTAGAGGCGGATTTTTAAATGGGGCCGAGATGGCAATTAAAACTATAAGACGAGATATTCCAGTAGAAAACGAGAGCAAAGGCAGATATTGGGGCAGTGACGCCATAGCCGATGTCATACGGGAGATCGGCGTTCCGTATGTGCTTTTAAACCCAGGCTCAAGCTTTCGCGGCTTGCACGATAGTCTGGTAAATCACCTTGAAAATCAGGATCCGCAAATTCTCGTTGTTCTGCACGAAGAGCACGCTGTTGCGATTGCCCATGGATACACCAAAGTTACCGGGCAGCCTTTAGCAGCCATTGTGCATAGCAATGTCGGTTTGATGCATGCAACGATGGCGGTATACAACGCATGGGCGGATCGTGTTCCTGTCATTGTGCTGGGCGCCACGGGCCCCGTTGATGCGGCCAAGCGACGGCCTTGGATCGATTGGTTGCATACGGCTCAGGACCAAGGCGCGTTGATTCGGAATTTCATCAAATGGGACGCACAGCCCGCCTCTGTAGCGGCTGCGCAGGAGGCTTTGCTCAGAGCTAATCAAATTGCCACGACGGCACCTAAAGGGCCGGTCTACGTCTGCTTCGATTCTACTTTGCAAGAAAGTCAGTTGTCTCAGAGACCTAGGGTTCCGGACGTTTCCCGTTATGGCGCTCCTCCGCCGTCGCGCCCGGAGACGTTTCAGATTGATGATGCCGTTGCGCTTTTGCAGTCGGCCAAAAAAATAGTTGTGCTGGTGGGGCGAGTTTCTAGAAGCGAGAGCGATTGGCAGAATCGTTTGGAGTTGGTCGAGCGTCTGGGAGCGTCGGTATTGACAGATTTGAAGCTGGGCGCGGCGTTCCCGACCGAGCACGAGTTGCACGCGGCTGCACCGGGATTTTTTCTGAGCCCCGATGCGATCACCGTGTTGAAAGAAGCTGACGTGGTCTTGAGTCTCGATTGGCTTGATTTAGGAGGAACATTAAAGCAGGTCTGGGAAACTGACAACGTAAAAAGTAAGGTAATACAAAGCTCTGTAGACCAATATAACCACAATGGTTGGAGCATGGATCATCAAGGGCTGCCGCCTGTTGATTTGTATTTAATGGCTGATCCGGATTCAGTGGTCAAGCTTTTGCTCGAGGAAATCAAGCCGCGAGAGCAGCCAAAATCATTCAGTCGGCAACGGGCCATAAAGAAGCTTACGGCTGTTGCAGAAGAGTCGACTATCAGTACTTCATCGCTTGCCCGCGCTCTTAGAAAGGCGACAGAGAATATTGATACGTGTTTGATTCGGCTGCCATTGGGTTGGAGCGGCGAAATGTGGGACTTCAATCATCCTTTGGATTACTTGGGGTACGACGGTGGGGGCGGCATCGGATCGGGTCCGGGAATGGCGGTTGGCGCAGCATTGGCCTTGAAAGAGACCAATCGGTTGCCCATAGCAGTGCTTGGCGACGGTGACTACATGATGGGTGTTAGCGCATTATGGACCGGTGCCAATGCCCAGATCCCAATGCTGATCATTGTCAGCAATAACCGTTCTTTTTTTAATGATGAATTGCATCAAGAACGCGTGGCTAAAGATCGTAGCAGGCCAGTGGAAAATCGCTGGATCGGGCAACGTATCAGCAATCCCGACCTCGATTTGGCAATGATTGCAAGAGGGCAAGGCTTGACGGGGATTGGACCGATATGGTCCGGGTCCGAGTTGGAGCAGGTATTCCGCGACGCCATTGTTGCTGTGCAACGAGGCGAAAGCGTTGTGGTTGATGTACGGGTTGATCCTGGCTATAGCCTGTCAATGTCAAAGGCAATGACACGCACGCATGATGATTAATGACGAGAATATATCAATGAATATACTAACTCTTAATGCCCATATGCCCGCTGATGATGCCGATCTATCCGATGAGCTAAGGCATTGTCTGCCGAAGTCATCGGGATTTTATTGGGACGGAAAATGGCAGCCTTCTGGTTCAGGAGAGCGCTTTGTTTCAATCAATCCGTCAACCGGAGAAATGTTAGCTGAACTGAACGCGGGGGCTCAGGAGGAAGTCGACCTGGCTGTAGCGTCTGCGTTACGTGCAAGTGCGGGATGGGCGGCTTTGCCGCCGCTGGATCGTGCTAACAGGTTGAAACGTGCGGCGAGCATAATTCGGGCTCACGCAGTAGAGCTGGCGCTAATTGATGCGGCCGATTGTGGAAATCCTGTAAAGGCAATGCTTAATGATGCGGAAATTGCAGCGCTGCAGCTGGAGTACTTCGCTGGCCTTGCGCTGGAGCTCAAAGGTGAGACTATTCCGACGGCAGACGGGTCGATTAACTATACGGTGCGCGAGCCATTCGGCGTTGTGGTCCGTATTTTTCCTTTCAATCATCCTTTCATGTTCGCAGCGGGCAAGATTGCGGCGCCGTTGGTGGTAGGCAATACGGTAGTCATCAAACCACCCGAGCAAGCCCCGCTTTCCACAGTCAGACTGTTTGAACTCCTTGACGGAGTGTTTCCGCCTGGGGTTTTAAATTGTGTGGTTGGTGACAGGAGCACGGGTGCGGCTTTGTGCGGCCATCCTGATGTCAGTGCTGTCGGGCTTATCGGAAGTGTTCAGGCGGGGAAGGCTGTCCTGAAAGGAGCTGCCGACACAATGAAGCGGACGCTCTTGGAGTTGGGCGGGAAAAACGCCATGATAATTTTCCCTGATGCCGAGTTCGACAAAGCAGTCGACGGTGCTGTGCGAGGAATGAACTTTACATGGTGTGGGCAGTCTTGTGGCTCGACCAGCAGATTGTTCCTCCACGAGAGAATATACGATCAATTTATTGATGCGCTGGTAAAGCGTGTGCAGCAATGTCATAGACCAGGTATTGCCACGCGGATGAGTACAACGATGGGAGCCTTGGTCAGCCAAGCGCAATACGAGCGTACGCTGAGTTACATCGACAAGGCACAGAAAGAGGGGGCAAGACTGGTTTATGGCGGTAAGCATCCTGAAGGCTCAGATCTCCAAAATGGATTCTTTATTGAGCCTACTGTTTTTCTCGATGTGACGCCCGATATGACGCTGGCAAAAGAAGAGGTTTTTGGGCCTGTTTTGGCGGTGTTCAAGTGGAGCGACGAGTCAGGCATGCTGGCAGCGGTAAACGGAACTGACTTTGGCTTGACCGCCTCAATCTGGACTACCCAGTTGGCGAACGCCCATAGAACGGCATCCAAAATACAGGCTGGCTATATCTGGGTAAACAACTGCTCCGCTCATATTCTGGGCGCCCCTTTCGGAGGATATAAAAGCTCCGGTCTTGGGCGCGAGGAATCGAAGGAGGAGATGTTTGAGTTCACGCAGTTGAAGAACATAAATATTTCTATTTGAAGCGGGTGTTTTTGGTTGAAACATACACGCCCTTTCATGGGGCTATGGATATATGTCAAGCCATTAAGAAAATAAGCATTTACCTAAAGGATTAAGGAGAAAATCATGAATTTGAAGCAACGTTTTATGCTCGCCCTTGCGGCAGTAGCCTTCGCCACTGGTCCGGCACAGGCGAACGACTATCCATCTAAACAAATTAATGTCATCATCCCTTTTACGCCGGGGGGTAGCAACGATGTGCTCGGCAGAGTCTTAGGCAAAGCTTTGGAACAGCGGCTGAAGGTGTCTGTAGTGGCTGAAAACAAGGCAGGGGCTGCTGGCAATATAGGGGCAGCCTATGTAGCACGGGCTGAACCGGATGGGTATACCTTACTGATTACGCCCAGTAGCATTACCACAATGAATCCGAATCTGTATAAAAGTCTGTCATTCGATCCGTTGCAAGACTTTTCTTCCGTTTCTTTGCTTGGAACCGTGCCAATGGTGCTTGTGGTGCATCCTGACCTTCCAGTTAAGAGCGTGAAGGAACTCATTGCCTATTGCAAGGAAAACCCAGGAAAACTGTCGTTTGGTTCTTCGGGTATAGGGTCGCCACAGCAGCTGTCCGCCGAAATCTTCAAGTCTATGGCGGGCGTGGAGATGGAGAATGTACCCTACCGAGGTGCGGCGCCGGCGATTGCTGATCTTTTGGCTGGGCGGGTCCAGGTTCTTTTTGGGCCTATTAACTCAATCCTTCCACATATTAATGCGGGGAAATTGAGAGCTCTTGGTATTACAGGGAAAAAAGGTACTGCCTTACTGCCCGGCGTGCCAACTATTGCTGAGGCGGGGTTGCCTGGATATGATTTTACGATTTGGGCAGGCCTGGACGCACCTAGTAAAACACCCAAAACTGTTATTGATAAGCTAAACAGCGAATTGGTGACCATATTGGCACAACCGGAGATTAAAGCGACGCTCGCTGCTCAGGGTATTGAAGCCGAATCCAGTACTCCTGCGGAGCTTAAGGAGCTAACTTTGTCGGACTACGCACGTTGGAAGAAGCTTATCGATGAGCTGGAAATTCCTAAGCAATAACGTAGTCTGATTTTTGGTTGCCAAGTGGATCTATTAAGTATATTCATTTGGTCGCCTATTCGGTCTATTCCAATTAGCTTTCGCCCAGATTACTGAGCTTCTTGGTGTCCGTCACTGGGGCTTCATTCCCGACTCCTTCATCAAGTTGGCGTACATGGCTATGTCGCTTTTAATGACCCTGTGAAAATCTTCTGGCGATCCGCCGATAACCTCGAAGCCTAAGGACTGGAGTGTATTCTTCAGCTCTCCGGAAAGTGATTTTTCGACACTTGTATTAAGCTTCGAGACAATGTCTGCGGGAGTGCCGGCAGGGGCCATTAGCCCGATCCAGGCCGTCAGTGCTACTTCGGGTAACTCCATCTCTTTCATTGTGGGTATGTCCGGCATAATGGCAGAGCGCTCGGCTCCCAAGACGGCGAGCGCGCGTAGTTTTTTAGCTTGGAGCTGCGGTAGTACTTCAGGCGCCGGTGCAAATATCATGTCTACATGTCCTCCGAGTAAATCAGACATGGCAGGCCCGCCACCTTTATATGGGATATGCAGCATGCTGGTCCCAATTGCACGAGAGAACATCATCCCCGCAAAGTGATGTGGTGAGCCTTCTCCCCCTGACGCATAGTCCAGTTTTCCAGGGTGAGTCCTAGCGTAAGCAATCAGTTGTGCAAGTGTTTCGTACGGTGAGCTCGTATTCACAACTAGAACCATGGGCTGGTTCACCGCCAATATGATCGGAGCTAAATCTTTTTCCGGATCGTATGGCAGCTTGGCAAAAGTGCTGGCATTGGATGCTATAAATGCCGCGGGTGCCATGGTCAGTATGTATCCGTCGGGCTGCGCCCTTGCTACAAAATCTGTTCCTATAATGCCAGAGGCGCCTGGGCGGTTGCTTACCACGAAGGGCTGACCCAGTGATTGGGTGAGCTTTTCTCCCACGGTTCTGGCTATCACGTCTATGCTGCCGCCCGGAGGAACGCCAACAACTATTTGTACCGGTCTCTGCGGATACGACTCTTGAGCTGTTACAGCAAAGGGGGCGAGCGTGAAAGCTGGCAGCGAAAAAATTGCTTTGATGGCGGTTCTGCGTTTCATGAAAGTCCTTGCATTCAGGCAAAACGATTGCTGTTGGCTGTTGGCAAACGCGCCCTTACTTGAATAGTTGTTGTGGCCACATCGTCTGCGGCAGCAGCTGGTTTGGCTTTATTTACGTCGCGTCTATAGCATCTTTTTCGGCGAAGTAGGCATTTTCTTCAGCAGCCAAATGGTTGGCCCATATCCGAATTTGCTCGTCGCGCTCAGGGGCGTGATGCCATCGGCGCCCATTGCTGCACAATCCGTGCTGTCTTGTTTTGTAGTTGATACGAAGCTCAACCATTTGTCGTAACAATTCAAGAATGGATTCGCTACAGCTTGGCGGCGTACCGTCTACCCATCCGTGTGCCATACCCGACATGGGGTCGATCATTCCGACCCGGGCTGCAGTATCGACCACTCTACGCTCCATGCTGACGGAATGTAGAACCTCTGGGAGGTGCAGAGCCGCAGCAAGACAGGCTTCGATTGCATAGGCTCCCCAGTTGGCAATTGCGCCCACGACCAGCATGTCTGTTTTGACGGACGAGCCGATGATTGCGCCCGTTGAGACAATCGTACGAACTTCGTTTGCAATAAGCCCCATACCGACTTCATTGCCGCCATCGCCGATTCCTATTGTTAGGGCGCCATATTCCTGTGCGGCCTTCACAAAGTAGTCGACTTTGCCTACGAGGGAGCTGACATCTACCCCCGATCCAGTGTGGTAGGTCCCCGCAAATGATGGTGATGGCTTTTCGATACTGATCATTGCTACTGGTTTAATCACCTCTGTTAAGCTTTGCGATAGCTGTTCTGCCCGAGCGGAATCTATAGGTAGAGGAACTATTGCTGCTTTGAAAGCGGTTGTACGAGCCAGCTCTAGATCAAGTACTTCGAGGCCTGTTGCCTGGATGAGTGCTTCCACACGCGGGATATTTGTTACTTCCGTCAGGAACACCGGCGTGGCATTGAGTGCGGCAGCCAGTGCGCGACCCAATAAGACCGCGCCTATTGGTCCGTCGCCTTCTGTAATCATTGAGGGCGGGTCAAAAAAGCCTGTGCAAATAATAACGGTGTCTCGGGGTTTGATGCGTTCAATCAGTGCTTTAGCAGCCATGTAAGTCAGAGGGGCGCCTTGTTGCGCATAGGCGGCCTCGTAGAGAAACTGATTGATGTTGCGTACGGTCGGATCAGCGCCGCCGCCAGACATGAATATTTGTGAGGAAATCAGGCGGTCTGCAGCTTCTCCAACTGCACGGCAAAGTTCAAGATCCAGCGTCATTATGATTTTTCCTTTGTACTGTGGGTTGATATGAGGTTTTGGGGATCTGGAAGAGATAAGCTTGTGTCGGCTCGAGCAAAAGCCACAGAGTTACGCAAGATGCCAATCTGTTCTATTTCTGCTTCAATGACATCGCCAGGACTCAAGTGATAGTCGAATAGCCCGGGTGGTGAGCCGGTCGTAACGACGTCACCCGGCTCAAGGGCAAAAATGTGGCTAGCGATTGAAACCAAGGTTTCTATCGAAAACAACATTTCCGATAGGGAACCTTTCTGGTACACCGTGTCGTTTACGCGTAACTCAAAGTGCAGGGCCTGCGGGTCAGCGATTTCCTCTGTCGGAATAATATATGGTCCGAGCGGCCCAAAAGAATGAAATCCTTTTGTAAGGCAGACCGGATACCCTGCAATTTCCAGGTCTCGCTGAGTAATATCATTGAATACGGTGTATCCCAAAATATGCTTTCTGACATCGTCAGGAGAAACGCAATGCATGGCATCTTTGATTACGATGCCAAGTTCCACTTCTCCGGTGACCTGACCATAGGGAGCAGCAAAGTTCTTACGAATTAAAGGGGTAATGTCGGGCAGATATATGGGCTGTTCGTGTGACGAGATTGAGCTTGGAGCTTTTACAAAATAGAAAGGATTACCCTTGATTTCGTCGCCTATGCGAAACCACTCTGATAGTTCTGCATTGTGGGCTGCGTAAGACATTCCTCCACAAATCACCTGCCTAGGTCTGCTGGTAAAGGGAAAAGGCATCTTGTATCCTTAATTAGATAGCTGATCGATAGACGTTGCTGTCTGGCACTTTCAGTCGAGTTTTATATTCAACGGGGGCAGAAATTTACCCCATCGGTCGTAGTCGGCTTTGGCAAACCCGTCGGCTTGGCGACTGGCGGTTGGACTGCGGACTTCAAAGCCAGCTTCTTCGAGTCGCTGGATAACGTCGATGTCGGTCATGGTTGCGCCAAGAGCTTCATTCAATCGATCCACTAGAGAAAGCGGCGTGTCGGCAGCTACCTGGAAGGAGACGTCGTAACCAAGCTCATTAAGAGTGGGTACGTCGGGTAATATCGTCAGTCGGTTCGGTGTTGCCGTTGCCAAGACCTTCAGCTTTCCTGACTTCACATGGGGCATGCCATCATTTGGGCCAACAAAGAACGCAGATGTTTGACCGGTTGCAAGGTCTGTCAGGGCGGCTGGAGAGCCTTTGTATGGCACATGCGTAAGCTTCAGTTTGCTTGCCCGCATGAACAGTTCCATTGTGAGATGTGTGGGGTTTCCTATGCCTGAGGATGCAAAGTTCACGGAGCCAGGGGGCTTTGACTTTATATGGTTGACAAAATCTTCGAGTGTATTGATTTGTAGCTCGCTAGGAACGAAGAGAACCATGGGAATATTGACCATCATCCCAACTACTTTGAAGTCCCGAGGCGAGTCGTATTTAAGACGTGAGTAGAGGTGTGGATTCAATGCATAAATGCCAACATCCGCACTTAATAGCGTATAACCATCGGATGGAGAGGCAAATAGAGCACTGGCGGAAATAGCACCGGCTGCACCTGGTTTGTTTTCAACAATAATCTGTTGGTGCAGGTGTTTGCTCATGGTGTCAGCAACGACCCGTGCTACAAAGTCCAATCCGCTTCCCGCTGAGTATCCAACTATCCAGCGAAGTGGTTTTGTTGGAAAATTTTGTGAAAAAGAAGGCATCGGAGCGGAGACAAACAATGCGCTTACTGCACATAATAGTGTTCTGCGTTTTTGCTGCATATTCTATTCTCCCTGACGAGATTTATCGTTGACCTAACGCCAAAAGAGTACGCTGGTCGTGGCTCAACAGTCCAAGACCAAATTTGTATTGTTTGATACCTAAGAGGTTGATTTGAATTTTCGCCATATCAGATATTTTCTGGCTGTCGCTGAAGAGCTGAACTTCACCAGGGCAGCCGCTCGATTATGCATAGCACAACCTCCTTTAACTCGTCAGATTAAAGATCTGGAAGCCGAGGTCGGAGCAGCGCTTTTTATACGCGAAGGACACCGAACCAAGCTGACTCCTGCCGGGTTAAAACTTCAAGAGGAGGCCTATCACATACTTGACCAGTGCCAGCACGCCCTAATGATGACGCGGGCGGTGGCCGCCGGTGATGTGGGTGTCATTCTGATTGGATATATGCCGGTCAGCTTTTGTTATAAACCGTTTCTTGAGACTCTAAAGTTGTTTCGGTCGCGTCACCCACGCGTACAGCTAACGCTTACGCAAATGTCGCCGGTAGCCCAACTTGAGGCATTAAGATCAGGAAGAATTGATTTTGGTATGGTCCACATGAATACAGCCCATGACCGTGGGTTTGCTGTCGAGCGGGTTTTTGACGAACCGATCGAGCTATTGCTTCCTGTTGATCATCATTTAGCAAAGTTGAGTCAGTTAAGTATGGAGGATATTGCCGAGGCTCCCTTTATTATGATGACGCGTCGCTGGTGTCCCACTTTTTATGATCAGTTTTTAAAATTTTGGCATGAAAGCCAATCAGACCCTAATATAGTGCAGGAAACAGAGAGTTTTGCCGTAAGTTTGGAGCTCGTCGCGAATGGAATGGGCGTAACAATTGGCAGCAGTGCATTACGCAAGAGCTTCACAGCTGCTGTTCAAGCTCGGTCATTGTCAGGTCTCGATATGCGAATGGGAGCTGATTTGGTTTGGTCCGAAGCAAAAGTTTCCTCTGCAATGAAATATTTTATTGATGCCCTGCGCGAAGTGAAGAAAAAGTGTTCGCCTGGCGTTTGACGATGCGTAATGGTGCATCGAGTGCGAGTCTGTGAAGAGCCCTGTCCTTTCAATGGAAAAACAATCTTAACGATTGACTTCAGAGTCTTTCAGGTTTGAAGCGGACCGTATCTTCATGAGGTAGGTGGGGCCGCTCCGGCGCACAAGATGTGCGCAAAGTGGAACGGTACTGTTTCGGTGACACACTCTATTGCGGGAATAACTTCCCGGCATACGTCCCGAGTTCCTGCCCTTAAACTCTCCAATCTTTGCGAATGTGTTCAGCCTTAGGGCGGTGTTTCGTGCGCCCACATTTGGCCAAAATTCTTGATGATATCAACGTCTCTATCAGGTCGTTAGTCCTGGGTTATGTCGACAGTCGAGCACCTCGAGGCGCTTTTCTGAATGGATCTGTCGCATTGTTCCTACCTTATTATTCCTTATTGGGAAATTAATTTCATTAAAAGAAATTATCTGCTAGAATTTTGGAAATTGACAAATCAGCAGAAAAGGAGCTATCGGATGCGTGATGCCTTGGGATACCGCCACAGAATGGCCATTATTGCGCCATCAACCAATACGATCGTAGAGCCCGAGATGAACGCAATGCGTCCTCGCGGTGTGACAAATCACTTTGCCGGCATAATGGTTCGCAATAGTCCCGTTACTGACGACAATGGCTTTTCTCAGTTGATGAAAGACATCCGTGATGCGATGGATGAGGCCGTGGAGAATGTGATGACTGCACAGCCGGATCGACTCGTTTTGGGCATTTCATCAGAATCGTTTTGGGGGGGGATTAAAGGCAGCAAACAGTTAGAGGCTGATATGCTTGCCTTGACCGGCGGCGTTCCAGTCACGTCTGCTGCTAACGCTATCGTAGATGTACTAAGAAATATCTATAACGTCCAACGGATTGCAATCCTGACTCCTTACATGGAGGTCGGAGATGCTGAGGTGCGCGGATATTTTGAAGAAACGGGGTTCGATGTTGTCGCGGTCAATGGGCTTCGCTGCTCCTCCCCTACCGCGATCGCGCAAGTTCCCGCCGCTACGTTACGCAAAACAGTGTTAGATCTGAATCGAGCCGACGCACAATGCATTGTTCAGTTGGGGACCAACCTGCCATTTGCCCGGCTGGCTGGCGAAGCTGAGTTTTGGCTGGATAAACCGGTGCTGGCCATCAATACGGTTATTTACTGGGATGCTCTGCGAGCCAGCAAGATTGCCGATCAAGTGGATGGATTTGGTTCGCTCTTAGCGCACTATTGAATTGCTCTGGCTCTATATGGCACGAAGCGATTGCTATTTAAAGAGAACTGTTCCGAGCCAAGTTTGAACTGTTTTGAATGCAGTCACATTTTTACTACTCTTTTGAAGGTGTTCAATGAAACCTGTCAATATTCTTATTTTTTTCGCTGCGCTGCTGGCAAATACAGTGAATGCGACAGAGGTTGCGCAAAACAGTTATCCCGAAAGGGCTGTGAATATTGTGGTCGGCGTTCCCGCCGGCGGTAGCGTCGACATGGTGGCGCGGTTGGTAGGACAAGAACTCACGGAGGAATTAGGCCAGCCTTTCGTGATCGAAAATAAGGCAGGTGGCGCTGGCGTTATTGGTACCAATGCGGTAGCCAAAGCCAAGCCCGACGGGTATACGCTGGGTCTTGTGCCAGCGGCATTTATCGCAACCAACAAAAGTATCTTTGCAAAATTGCCCTATGACCCCGAGGCGGATTTTGCACCCATTTCCAAGCTGGTTAATCAGACTATGGTGCTGGTGGTTCGGTCGGACAGCAAATTCAAGTCGGTTGCCAATCTGGTTGACTACGCAAGAAACAACCCCGAACGATTAAATTACGGTTCTGGCGGAGAAGGTTCGCCGCACCATTTGTCGGGAGTATTGTTTGGCAATAAGGCGCAAGTAAAGATTGTCCATATTCCATATAAAGGAAGCGCGCCGGCTTTGTCGGATCTACTCGGTGGCCATGTGGATATGGCGTTTGCCGGTATACCCGAGGTAATTTCAAATATTAAGGCGAATAAATTGACCGCTCTTGCCGTGCTTAGCGGGCAGCGATCCCCCTTGTTGCCAAGCACTCCAACATTGGTTGAGGAAGGCTACCCCGGAGTGGAATTGTCTGCATGGATGGGGCTGCTGGCTCCTGCCAACACACCAAAGGAAATTGTGCAAAAGCTGAGTCAGGCTGTAGTCAAGGTATTGGAAGGTGGTGCACGGACAAGGCTGGCAGAAGTGGGGCTTGAGGCCTCGTCCAGTACACCGCAGGAGTTCTCGGAATTGATCCATAACGAGATTAATTTTCATCGGGATTTGGTTCAGTCGGCAGGTATAAAGCCTCAGTAATGGTCGAGTGCTCAAGGAGAATGCTCATGAAAAACGTTATCTCGTATGCAGTTCGTCTAGCCTTTATTGCTGTACTTGGCGGCTTTACTACCGCCGGTGCCGCGCAAGCCTTTCCGGAGCGACCGGTACGTTTGGTGGTTCCGTTCCCGCCTGGAGGTCCCTCCGACATATTGGGACGTGTGTTGGCCGAAAAGCTGTCCCAAAAGTGGCGTCAATCTGTTGTTGTAGAAAATAAGCCTGGTGGGCTGACGCGGATCGCAGCCATGGATGTAATGCACGCGCCGGCCGACGGTTATACATTGTTAATAGGCATCGATGCGACATTTTCAATGAATCCGTTTCTTTACTCTAGGCCTGGCTACGATCCATTGAACGACTTCACCCATATTTCACTGATCGCAACACAATCATTAGTGCTGCTAGCCAACAAAACTACGCCCATCGACTCGGTCGCTGCGTTGATCGCCTATGGCAAGCAACACCCAGGTGAGCTCAATTTCGGTTCCGCAACAACATCAACGCAACTGACCGGAGAGCTGTTTAAGCGGATGGCTGGAGTCGATTTGACCTATGTACCTTACAAAGGAAATTCTGAAGTCACCAGAGGCATGCTAACGGGTGATATACAGATTAGTTTCGATGGAATTGCAGCGAATACGCCTTATGTTAATAATGGGCAGTTTTCAGCGTTGGCAACGACTGGTTTGCAGCGTACGCCAGCTATGCCTGACGTGCCCACTTTACATGAGCTCGGCCTTAAAGACTTTGAAGTACGGGTTTGGAACGGCTTGTCCGCTCCGGCCGGGGTGCCGCGTCCTGTAGTCGACAAGATCCAGGCTGATGTAAAAGCTGTCCTTGAACAAGAAGACATCAAAGAGAAACTATTAACCCTTGGCCTTGAGACGGTAGGAAGCACACCTGAAGAGTATGTGGATGCGATCAAGCGCGATGCGGAAAAATATGCTCCATTGATCAAAGAGCTGGGCCTGAGGATAGACTGACGCATGAATGAAGCTTTATCGTATCGGGTGGGAATGATCTTGCCGTCGGCTAATGTTGTTGCCGAATGCGAGATGCCCGAATTACTTCCTGCCAATATTTCCGTGCATACGACGCGATTACGTTTGACAGGAAGTTCGTTGTCCGACCTGCTCGGGATGCAGGAGCAGGTCGAACACGCGGCAGCGCTGCTCGCTGACGCTGAGGTGGATCTTATTGCTTTTCACTGTACTGCCGTCTCTACCCTTAGCGATGCGGTAGAAGCGTCGATTGTTGCCAGAGCAGAGAAGTCCAGTGGACTGAATGTTATGACTACCGGTCAGGCGCTCGTTGATGAATTGTATTTCAACAATATAAAGCAGATTGTACTTGTTACGCCCTATTTATCCGAGATTACCGGCCGCGAGTCGGCCTTCTTTGCTCGCAGAGGGGTTGAGGTTCTATCAAGTTTCAGTGCAGGAATATCGCTTGCGACTGATATGCCCAAGTTACCTGCAGAGCATTGGCAAAAAATAGTACTTCAGCATCGGCATCCGGACGCGGATGCTTATCTGTTAAGTTGCAACGGAATTTGGTCGAATAAGTGCCGTTCGCAACTGGAGTTAGAGTTAGGCAGGCCGGTCATTACAAGTAACTCGGCGCTAGCGGCGTATTGTGTACGTGCCTCAGACCGAAAATTCGCCTTGTCCGATTAAAAAGAAGCCATATGCCAAATGTTAGAATCCCGCTCTTGAAAGGAGTCTTCATACTATGGCTGCAAGTTCGGATAAGCGTCAGATAGAGAAAGCCACAATACAGTCAGTCAAAGGGAGCCTTAGCACAGGAATACAGTCTATCGAGGTGGGCATGCCTTTGTTGGCTGCCCTGGCTGATGCGTCAAGACCGTTAAGTTTGTCTGAATTAGCGCGTGAAACCAACATGGCTGCCAGTAAAGCACACAAATATCTGGCAAGCTTCATACGATGCGGTGCCGTAGAGCAAAATCAGGCATCAGGCTTTTATGACTTGGGGCCGTTGTCCTTGCGTCTTGGGCTATCTGCGCTGCGTCGTGTGGATATTGCTGAGATTGCCTATGGAACCTTGAATGCCTTGCGCGATCAATTAAACCAGACTATATCGTTGACTTCCTGGATGCCCCTCGGACCGACCATTATCAGGCTGGCGGAAAGTAGCCGTTCAATCAATCTGAGTCTACGCCTGGGCTCCGTTTTGCCTGTATTAAGTTCGTCAAGCGGCCCCTTGTTTGCTGCCTATCTTGATCGTGCGCAGACCAGGAAGCTTATTGATGATGAGTTGGCCCATCCGTCCAAAACATTATCGCGGCTTAAGATTGCGACTATAAATGACGTTGAGTTATTCCTCGGTAAGGTCCGTCAACGTGGCTTCATGCATAGTGAAGAAACTGTTATTCCGGGTGTTATAGGTCTTAGCGCCCCGGTTTTTGATCATCAAGGTATTGTAGCTACTTTGTCTATTATTGCGGTAAAGGCCGCTTTGGATCTTTCCTTCCGAGGTAATGCTGCACACGCTTTGTTGCAGCATGCTAGCCAGCTTAGCGAGCGGCTGGGTGGCACCACCGGGTTTCCCTAAAATCCAGCTCACCCAATCCTTCGATCCATACTCGCATTACATCGCCTCGTTTAAGAAACATGCCGGATTCCATGCCGACGCCGGCTGGAGTACCGGTAAGCATGACATCCCCGGGCAGCAAGTCTAGTCGATGGCTTAGGTAGCTAATTTGGTCGGCAACGCTATAGAGGTGGTTGTTGGTGTTCGAATCTTGCTCGATCTCGTCATTTAGTCACAACTTGATTCCAAGGTTCTCGGGTGAGTCGATGAATTCACTGGGGGTAATGAACGGCCCTAAGGGGCATGCACCTGTAAAGCATTTGTGTCCGATCCAATCAAAACGAAAGGGCGAAGAGGGATCGATCTGTTTACGCTTGAGATTGTCGCGGGCAGACTGGTCATTGGCGCAAGAGTACCCTGCAACGTATTCTAGAGCATTATCGGGCGACACACGTGATGCACGGCGTCCAATGATGACGGCGAGCTCTGCCTCCCAGTCGAGCATATTGGTGTGTTCAGGAAATGGGATTTCCTGTTTGTGGCCGGCAAGCGTAGCCTGACCTGCCTTGATGAAATGCCAGGGTGGGATGCCGTCCGATTTCGGATCGAGTACGAGTTTCATGTTAAAGGCTCGTGCCATGGCTTCTACGTGATCCCGATAATTTGCTCCCGCGCCATACACCACACCACAGCGTGTCAACGGTGGTAGTAGTTCAATGGTGTCTGCAGCAAGCTCCGCCGCGTTTTTGGAGTGTTCCAGTTCTACCGCAATTTCACGCAGGGCCCGGTTGGCTTCGGGCCAATTTTGCAGAAGATCGTCGATACAGCGCCATGCTTCATATTTTATGCCCATGGCATCACGTAAATCGTACATGCGGTTGTTGATGATGATACCGGGACGAGCTTCCCCTTCCGATGTACGATAAGTGAATACTTGATATTTCATTGTTGAAAATTCCTGGCGAATTAAATACGACTGACCGGAGTTGTGGGCAGTGGCCGTAACGATGCTTTCATGTTGTAGACCGCTACTGGAAGGTCGAGTTGGCCAATACTTGTCACTCCAACCGTTAGGCTATGTGTCGCTACAATGTCTCCTTTTTAAACTCTTTTTACTGTGCTCATTCTATCGGCGTGTGTATTTTTAGACTATATGGATTCATTGATATTCATATATAAAATAAATTTATACTTTAATAAAAAAACGGCCTTGATCTGGCCGTATAAGTTGCTATCTCGGATTGTGAAATGCCATCAATGATTAGCCGTATAAACCTTGACAAAAAGGTCGCGCAGCCATTGATTGGCAGAGTCTTGATGAAAACGTTCGTGCCAATAAAGGGCGATTTCGAAGCTTGGCAGATCCAGTGGCGCGGGCTTAATAACTAAAGGGTAGTGTTTGGCCAGTCGGATGGCCAGGACGGCTGGAACACACCAGACTAGATCCGATGAAATAATGAAGTGGGGTGTCGATAGGTATTGAGGGAGTCGCATTTTGATTTGATTACGTGCGCCGGCGTTAATTAGTGCTTTTTCCAGGACCTAGTGGCCGCTGCCTGAATACTCCACAAGTAAATGGTCGAGCTTACGGAATAGGTCGTAGGTGAGCTTTCGCTCGGCTAGAGAGAGCGTCAACGGAAAGTCAGGGGTCAGAAGTAGAGTGTCGCGAGCCGTGTTCTTGCGAGTAAGGTTTTCAATGGCTATTCGTCCTCCTGCTCCGGGCTTGTTGTCGACAATAACAGTGTCGGCATATACGCCTTGGAGTTGTTCGGCGATAAGACGTGCAACAACCTCAGTAGTGCCGCCAGCAGGGAAGCCGACAAGCAACTGGGCCAACTTGGGGATGGATTGGCTAAATGCATTCCGGGCTGCGTAATGCATCAGGGCTGGGCCGGCAATGGCCCTTAGCATTCAGTACGTCTCCTGTTTTTTTACGACAATATGTCGTATGGTTCTACTGATCTGTATGCGCACCGTATAAGATGCGCTTTTAGCTTTTAGGTTAGGTCTAGAGTATCTATATGGCACGCCCTAAAAGCCATAGCTCTTGAGTTATAGATTGGTATAAAGCTTATTTATAGATAATTGAGATGTACCCGGAACCGTTGGGCATATGGCTGGCTCGGTGATACCGGGTCGACCCCTGAGCGACTAAGACGAACACCTCCATCGGTAGCACTGAAAGGTTTACTGTGGTTGCATACCCGAGGCTTTGATCAAATCGGCATATAAAGTGATATCGTTTTGGATGAGGCGTGAAAACTCTTCGGGCGTCCCTCCAACTGACTCATATCCCATTTGGTTAAACTTTTCACCTAACCCTGTTGTTAATGCGTTTGCATAGGCAACGTTGAGCTTTTGAATGATGTCTATAGGCGTGCCCGCCGGTGCAAGAAGCCCAACCCAGGTATTAAGCTCCATATTTTTTACTCCTGCCTCTGCCATGGTGGGCACATTAGGTAGAACTGTTGCGCGCTTTGTGTTTGTTACGCCGAGCGCCCGTAAGCTGCCGGACCGTATATGTGGGAGTGCTTCTGGAACAGATAGAAATATCATATCTATGTGGCCACCAAGTAAATCGACCGTTGCGGGAGCACCGCCTTTGTATGGAACGTGCATCATCTCTATGCCGGTCTTTTGCTCAAATAGCACCGCTGATAAATGATGGGGTGTACCTTCACCCGCCGAACCGAAACTAAGTTTCCCCGGCTTAGCTTTTGCTTGTGTAATGAAGTCTTGGACGGTTTTGTATGGGGACTCTGAGCGTACGACTAAAACGCGAGGCGAATTTACCGCGTTTGCTATCGGGGTAAAATCGCGCGTGGGATTGTAGGGTAGTTTGGAGAACAGGCTTATGTTGGTAGAAATGAATGCGGCTGGCGCCATGGTTAAGGTGTAGCCATCGGCTTTCGATTTTGCAACGAAGTCAGTACCTATGATTCCAGATGCGCCAGGGCGGTTACTGATGATGAACGGTTGCTTTAGCGCGGTTCCAAGCTGCTCTGCCACCATACGCGCGACTGTATCAACGCTACCGCCAGGACTAACTGCGACGATCACTTCGACCGGTCTTTTAGGGTAAGCCTCATCGGCCCAAGAAATAGTAGAAAAGAGCAAGGACCCCAGCATTAAAACCGTACGGCTTAGTATTGTCCGTTCCATATTGCCTCCTGTTGTGTGGTTTTACGTGGCGTTAGTCTTTTTGACCGAGTTGCCAGGCTTGCGACAAAAACGATGGTTCGATGTAAGTGTCAGGATTCATCGATGCTTTCGCATTGATGAAGCCCGCCTTTATTTGTGTGTCCAGAATTTTGCGTAGTCCAGCATGGTTGATGGATAGATCCTCGGTCAGCGTGTTTGTTGAGGTGTAGTATTGCCAAGCGCGTTTCGCATACGGAAGTGACGTTGGTAGTTCTCGTGAGGCAACAGCGGACGCAGTCGTCTCATCACGGTAAACAATCGCCGTTGATTTCAGTAATGCACTTAAAAACCTGACTGTTGTGTCTTCGTTGGCTTTCGCCCAATCAAGATTCGTGTTTATTGATACAAATTGCCAGTCTGGAACGTACTGTGTAATTTCACCCAGGTTATTCAGCCCTTCGTCTTCTGCTACGTAGTTCCAGGGGATTGATTGCAAACCGGCATCTATTTCGCCTGAGAGCAAAGCATGATGCCGGGGAGGAACCCCCCCCATCTCTTTGACAAAGTAGTCATCAGGGTAGTGAAGCCCATGATGTGCCATTAGTTCTTGCATTTGGAAGAAACTGCCTTCCGACAAATTTAGTACACCCAGGGTTGCACCGCGCAAGTCATCGATTTTTTTAAAAGGTTTTCTTGTAATCAGGGAGTGACTCAGTTTTCCTGTATTGCCTGCGATGATGCGTAGCGGACCATCGTCGCTTACGTTCTGCATAATTGATTCTGGCGTGGCTATAGCAAAATCAAGGTCCCCTTGCAATAAGGGTTCAACTTGAGAAGCATTACCTAAGATGCTTAGCTTTACATCAAGACCATGTTTTGCGAACACGCCTTGCTCTATGCCAAGCCAAAGTGGTACATAAAAAAAAGTCTTCGATACAATACCCACACGTATTTGTGTCAGGCCTCGATCATCTGGGTTGCGCGGACTATTCATGATAAAAACTCCATATTCATGCACAACGAAAATTAGCCACCGAATTTTGTTTAATGGGTGCTATAGGAACGGTATTGGGGGGCAATGTAAGATGGTCAGGGGTTAATTTGCTTATTTGATCGCAGCCTAGCAAAGCCATTACCCGTTCTACTTCATCTTTCAGGATATGTAGCGCGCGTGAGACTCCGGCTTCGCCGCCGGCAGCTAAACCAAATAGTGTGGCTCTTCCAAGTAATATTGCATTTGCGCCTAGCGCTAGCGCTTTGACGATATCAGAGCCTCTACGAAATCCTCCGTCCACAAGAATTGTCATGTTTCCACCTACAGCATGCGCTATGTCCGGCAACGCTTCTAGGGGGGTGACTGAACCGTCAAGCTGTCGTCCACCATGGTTGGAAATAACTAGTCCGTCCAAACCGATTTTTTGGGCGATTAGTGCATCTTCCTGAGTCAAGATTCCTTTCACGATCACGGGGCCATCCCAGCGACCCTTGATCCATTCAAGATCCTGCCAGGTCATCGCCGCGTTGCGCTGATTACGCGTGAATTCCGCTAATGCAGATGCGTTTGCTCCCACTGGTAAAAATTCAGCGATGTTTTCGAAACGCGGCATTCCATTGCGAAGCCAGACGGAAGTCAGCCAACGCGGATGTTGCAAACCGTCAACCATCACCCCAGGAGTTAGTCGCACTTCATGGGCAAATTTGTTACGTGCATCACGTTCTCGTTTACCGCCGATGAGTGAATCTACTGTCACTACTAAAACCCGGTATCCCGATGCCTTGGCGCGATCCAGAAGACGTTTGAGGACAGCTCGATCACCCCAGGGGTATAGCTGAAACCATTTTGGGCCTGTGGTGCTTTGAGCGGCTGTCTCCATCGACACATTGGACGCGGTAGAGAGCGAAAAAATAGTATTTGCTTTAGCTGCTGCGTGAGCTAGCGCAATATCTCCTTCCGACCAATGAATACCATTCAATCCCGTTGGGCCAATTAAAAATGGCAGACCTATACGCTCTCCGAACAAATCAGTCGACAGGTCAACCTTACCGCCTGCCGACAAAACACGAGGACGGAGCAAGTAGTCATCGAACACAGAGGAATTACGCCGTAACGTTTTTTCATCTTCTGCGCCTCCCGCTAAATAGTCGTAAATAACCTTCGGTAAACGGCGACGAGCCAGCTCTTGAAGATCCTGAATATTTATTGCATTTTCTAATTTCATGTGTTGCTATCCGATTAATTGGTCATTTTTTTAAGATATCGGCTTTTAAAATGATTGGACGCCATCGGTCGACTTCTGTACTAACAAGGGTCATAAACTGTTCCGGCGGCCCGTTCGATACGACTGCTCCAGTTATTTCTAATGACTTTCGGGTTTCAGGGTCCAGGATTGCCTTGTTCAATGCCTTGTTAAGCTTTGCTATCACGTCCGAAGGGGTGTTTTTCGGGGCCAGAAAACCGTACCAGGCCTCAACATTAAAATTGTCCAAGTCTGCTTCAGCTGCAGTTGGAACATCCGGCAATAAAGCGGACCTTTTTTCAGTAGCAATAAATAACGCTCGTACTTTGCCACTTTGGATATGCGGTAGCGCTGCAGCCAGTGTGTCGACCATTAATTGAACTTGCCCAGACATAAGATCGGCTGCAGCCGGACCAGAGCCTTTATAAGGAACGTGTACGATGTCGATCTTTGCGAGGTCTTTAAGAAGTGCGCCACCAAGATGCTGGGAGGTTCCGTTGCCTCCTGAAGCAAAATTGAGAGTGCCCGGTTTGCTCTTGGCCAGTGCAACCAGTTCTGAGTATGTTCGTACGGGCAACCCTGGATTTACAATAAGTACCGTAGGCATTTTGGCGATTTCTCCTACGGCCGTAAAATCTTTTACTGCATCATAGGGAAGCGATGGGTAGATCGTGGCAGCCAGGGCATGAGCTGAAGGGGTCATCATAAGCGTATAGCCATCCGGCGCTGCGCGAGCAACCATGTCGGCTGCGATTGTGGCGCCTGCTCCTGGGCGATTATCAACAAACACCTGTTGCCCGAGGTTTTCAGACATTTTCCGAGCTACAAGGCGTGCGATGATATCGTTGCCTCCCCCCGGCGGAGCGCCTACTACCAAGCGAATGGGATGGTCTGGAAATGACGCAGCATTGGCGTAACAGGAAACCAGACTCAAGGCCAGCGTGGCCAGGATACGAGTAAATGAGAGTTGATTCATGGAGCCTCCTTAGAGTAGTTTTTTTATGGCTAGCGCTTTTGTTATGTTTGTCTTATTCGCGAAAACCGGGATCTATGCGGTCGGCAATTCTTAAATACGCAGACCAATCGTCTTTGCCGCCGTGAGCGTCATGATGATCCCATTGTCGAGCTGCATGCTCACATACGGTTTCAGGCGGGATGACGATTTCCGCACCGGACGCTTCCAGCATCAGTTGCGTCTCGCAAGCCGTAAGTAAATAACGCATTTGCGTAATGGCTTCACTTGCGCTAACGCCACACGTGAGCACTCCGTGATTGCGCAAAATCATGGCTTTGTTTTTTCTACCAAGATCCGCTGCGAGACGATCGCTTTCAGCTATGTCGGTGGATATACCTTCGTAATCGTGGTAAGAGAGGCGATTGTGGAAACGCATGGCACCTTGTGTCATGGAAATCAGGCCGTGTTTATGGGCCGACATGGCCATGCCTACTTTGGTGTGCACATGCAATGTGCATTGAATGTCCGGCCGATTTTTCAGTAATGCTGAATGGATGGTGAAACCAGCGGCATTTACGCCTTCTTCTTCGGTAAAGTGAGTTTGACTCAATGGAATCTTTAGGGAAGGTCTGAAGAACTCGATTTCAAACATCCAAAAATCGACCTCATGACCAAAGTATTCAAAAATGGTTAAAAACTGCTCAAATCATCGC
>LNAP01001312.1_pt1 | contig 28739 bp, 14 predicted proteins | sample 602601 | NCBI WGS metagenome assembly LNAP01 (sample SAMN02440304, study PRJNA202911) | soil metagenome | biome: Subtropical and temperate rainforests or woodlands; isolation source: soil samples (1 kg each in a 20% v/v slurry with milli Q water) were... ... | reverse complement strand
TTTGCCGTACTGCCGCCGCCCGTGGATGGCCTGGGTACGTCCAGCGGATTCGAGTTCCGCCTGCAGGATCGCGGGGGTCTCGGCCATGAGAAGTTGATGCAAGCGCGCACCGAGCTACTCGCGGCTGCCGAAAAAAGCCCGATCCTGATGAACGTGCGCGAAAGTGCCCTGGCCGAGGCGCCGCAGGTGCAACTGATCGTCGACCGCAAGCAGGCCAATGCACTGGGGGTGTCATTTGCCGACGTCGGCAACGTACTGTCCACGGCCGTGGGCTCAGCCTATATCAACGATTTCCCTAATCAGGGGCGGATGCAGCGCGTCGTGGTACAGGCCGAGGGTGACCAGCGCAGCCAGGTGGAAGACCTGCTGAAGATTCACGTGCGCAACACCCACGAAAAAATGGTGCCCTTGTCAGCCTTCGTGCAGGCCACGTGGACGCAGGGCCCGGCGCAATTGACCCGCTACAACGGCTACCCGGCGATCAGTATTTCCGGTGAACCGACTCCGGGCCACAGCACCGGCGAGGCCATGGCCGAGATCGAGCGGCTGGTGGCGCAAGGCCCGGCGGGCCTTGGCCAGGAATGGACCGGGTTGTCGCTGCAGGAACGGCTGTCCGGCAGCCAGGCGCCGATCCTGCTGGGGCTGTCGCTGTTGATCGTGTTCCTGTGCCTGGCGGCGTTGTACGAGAGCTGGTCGATCCCCACCTCGGTGCTGCTGGTGGTGCCGCTGGGCGTGCTCGGCGCGGTGCTGGCCGTGACCTTGCGCGGGATGCCCAACGACGTGTTCTTCAAGGTCGGGCTGATCACCATCATCGGCCTGTCGGCGAAGAACGCGATCCTGATCATCGAGTTCGCCAAGAGCTTGTACGACGAAGGCCACGACCTGATCGACGCGACCCTGCAAGCGGCACGCCTGCGGTTGCGGCCGATTGTCATGACCTCGTTGGCGTTCATCCTTGGCGTGGTGCCGTTGGCAATCGCCACCGGCGCCAGTTCGGCGAGCCAGCAGGCCATCGGCACCGGGGTGATCGGCGGGATGATCACGGCGACGCTGGCCGTGGTGTTCGTGCCGGTGTTTTTTGTGGTGGTGATGAAGCTGGTGCGCAAGCGCCATAAAAACATCTAACCAACACCACAGCCCCACACCTGTAGGAGCGAGCTCGCTCGCGATGGTCGTCAACGATAACGCGGGGAACCTGACACCCAGCGGCGTTCTTGAGTTCATCGCGAGCAAGCTCGCTCCTACAAAGGTCCTGCGCTATGGTGCACTGACGCCCTGCCACAGTGAGCCTCCATGCCCTACCTCACCCACACCCACCCTCGCCTGTCTGCCGCCACGACGCTCGGTATCGCGGCGGGTATCCTGGTTCCGTCGGCAAAATACTCATCGGCTGGAATGCCGGGGTCTGGACTTACCTGATCCTGATGTCCTGGCTCGTCGTGCGTTCGAAAGCGACTGATGTGAAACGCATCGCCGAAATCGAAGACGAAAACGCCGGGCTGGTGCTGTTCGTGGTGTGCATTGCGGCAATTGCCAGCCTGGCAGCCATCACCCTCGAACTGGCCGGCGGCAAAGACCTGGAAACCACCCGCAGGCTCCTCCACTACGGCTTCACTGCTTTGACGGTGATCGGTTCGTGGCTGCTGATCGGGGTGATTTTCAGCGTGCACTACGCGCGCCTGTTTTACACCTGGGAAGGCAAGGAGCCGGCACTGCGTTTTGCCGAAGGTCTGACGACACCCAACTACTGGGACTTTTTGTACTTCTCGTTCACCGTCGGCGTGGCGGTGCAGACCTCGGATGTCGGCGTGGCGACACGGGAATTGCGCAAGATCGTGCTGGCGCAGTCGTTGATCGGTTTTCTGTTCAACACGGCCATCCTCGGGTTCTCGATCAACATCGCCGCCGGGCTGTTCAACTGAACGCTGCACAAACGTTTTAGTCATTGGCCTGACGGCCACTTCTCGGTCGTTGTTCGACAATCCATCATCCGGGGCTTGACGGCGAAATGGTTTTTGGTGTCTTCTGAAACCGGTTTCAGATGGATCTCACGAACCACTCGACCCTATAAATCCAATAAAAAGGTTTCAGACCGTGAACGATTCGCAGCCGCGTGACCATGCTCGACGTGGCCGAACACGCCAAGGTCTCCAAGGCCAGCGTTTCGCGGTTCATCGGCGAAGACCGCGCCCTGCTCTCCGATGCCATTGCCCAGCGCATCGAACAGTCCATTGCCGAACTGGGCTACCGCCCGAACCAGATGGCCCGAGGCCTGAAACGCGGGCGCACCCGCCTGATCGGCATGCTGGTGGCCGATATCCGCAACCCATATTCGATTGCCGTGATGCACGGGGTGGAAACCGCCTGCCGTCAACACGGCTACAGCCTGGTGGTGTGCAACACTGATCGCGACGACGAGCAGGAACGCCAGCACCTGGCACTGCTGCGCTCGTACAACATCGAAGGCCTGATCGTGAACACCCTCGGTCATCACCCTGACGAATTGCACGAACTGCACCGGGAAATGCCCCTGGTACTGGTGGATCGCAAGGTCGAACACCTTGAAAGCGACATGGTCGGCCTGGATAACCCGGCGGCGGTCAAGATGGCCCTTGCACACCTTGAAGAACGCGGCTATCGCGACGTGCTGTTGGTAACAGAGCCGTTTGACGGCACCAGTTCGCGGATCGAGCGGGTCAGCAGTTTCAAGACACAGATCGCACAGCGCCCGGCCCTGCGCGGCACGATGATTGAGACCGGTAGCGAACTGACCGAGCAGCTGAAATCCTTCCTCGCCACTCCAGGCCCTGGCCCGAAAGCGCTGTTTTGCGCAAACGGGATCGCGGCGCTGGCCAGCACCCATGCCTTGCGTGAGCTCAAGTGCAATCTGTTTGAAGACGTGGGGCTGATAGCCCTGGATGACCTGGATTGGTATCCGTTGGTGGGCAGTGGCATCACCGCTTTGGCCCAGCCGACCACAGAGATTGGCGCGAGTGCGTTCGAGTGTCTGCTCAAGCGGTTGCGGGGGGATGACGGAGCGTTGCGGACGCTGGATTTTTCGCCGCAGCTGGTTGTGCGGGGGTCGACCCTTGGCGTTTTTAGATGACTGGACTGGCCCCATCGCGAGCAAGCTCGCTCCTACAGTGGTTTTGGGAACGCAGGCCCATTGTAGGAGCGAGCCTGCTCGCGATGGCGTCCTGAACAGCGGCACAAAAAATTTTTGAACAAAAATGAAACCGGTTTCAGAGGTACAAAAACAATGAATAAACCAGCCGTTTCCATCAGTCTCTCCAGCTACGGCGCCGATCTGGTGCGCCAACGCGGCCAGGGCAGTTTCATCGCAGTACTGGCCGCCGCCGGGGCCACGCGCATCGAATGGCGCGAAGAGCTGCTGACCTTTGAGAACCCCGAGCACCTGGCCGACGCGACTCAGGCCGAGGGCCTGGAAAGCGTGTACTCATCACCGATGGAACTGTGGCTGGCCGGTCAATCCAAACCCAATCCCGAATTGCTGACAGCACTGCAACGCGCCCAAATGTTCGGCGCCAAATGGCTGAAAGTATCGCTGGGTTACTTCACCGACAACAGCGACCTGCAACGCCTCGCCCGCATGCTCGGCGAAAGTACAGTGCAATTGCTGGTGGAGAACGACCAGACCCTGCACGGTGGCCGCATCGAGCCGTTCCAGCGTTTCTTCAATGAAGTCGAGCAACACAACCTGCCGATCAAAATGACCTTCGATATCGGCAACTGGCAGTGGCAGGATCAGTCCGCCGCCAGCGCCGCACGGTTGCTCGGTCGGCACGTCGGTTATGTGCACTGTAAAGCGGTGACGCGCCGTGCCGACGGCAAACTGGTTGCCATCCCACCCGCCGCCAGCGACTTGCAACAGTGGGAACACCTGCTGCGGCACATGGACCAAGGCGTTATGCGAGCCGCGGAATATCCGCTGCAAGGCGAAGATCTGGTGCAGCTGACAACCGAGCATGTCGCCGCCCTCGCCCACCTCGGCCAATCGTCGCTGGAGAACGCTCATGTCTGAGATCGATATCCTCTCGTTCGGCGAAACCATGGCGATGTTCGTTGCCGAGCAGACCGGCGACCTGGCCAGCGTCAACGCGTTCCACAAACGCATTGCCGGCGCCGACAGCAATGTCGCCATCGGCCTGTCGCGCCTGGGTTTCAACGTGGCATGGTTGAGCCGCGTCGGCGCCGATTCCCTGGGCCGATTCGTGATCGACAGCCTGGAAAAGGAAGGCCTGGATTGCCGCCACGTCGACATCGACCCCGCGCACCCCACCGGTTTCCAACTCAAGTCGCGCACCGACGATGGCAGCGATCCTGTCGTCGAGTACTTTCGCCGTGGCTCGGCGGCCAGTCACTTGTCGTCGCATTCGATCGTGCCCGACTTACTCAAGGCCCGGCATCTGCACGCCACCGGCATTCCTGCGGCGTTGTCGGAAACGGCACGGCAGATGTCCTTCGAATTGATGACCCGCATGCGCGATGCCGGGCGCAGCGTGTCGTTCGACCCCAACCTGCGCCCCAGCCTGTGGGCCAGCGAGCGACTGATGATCACCGAGACCAACCGCCTCGCCGCCCTCGCTCATTGGGTGTTGCCAGGGCTGAGCGAAGGTCGCCTGCTCAGCGGCTTCGAAGACCCGGCCGACATTGCCGCGTTCTACCTCGACCAGGGCGCCGAAGCCGTGGCAATCAAGCTCGGCCCCCACGGTGCTTATTACCGCACGCATCTTGATCAAGGTTTCGTCGCTGGTGTGCCGGTGCAAACGGTGGTCGACACCGTGGGTGCCGGCGATGGATTTGCCGTCGGCATGATCAGCGCACTCCTGGAAAACCACAGCTTTGCCGACGCCGTGCGGCGGGCCAACTGGATTGGCAGCCGTGCGGTGCAGAGTCGGGGGGATATGGAGGGGTTGCCGACCCGATCCGAAATGGTCAGCGAATTTGAGGCCGCCATCGCGAGCAAGCTCGCTCCCACACTGGATCGTATTCCAATGTAATTCCCCTGTGGGAGCGAGCTTGCTCGCGATGAGGCCAGTACAGGCACTGAAGTACAAACCGTTACCTGCTGCGACAAAAACAACAAGCTCAGGAGCATCACCCATGAAAACCGCAACGCTCGCCGCCCGCCGCTGGTGGTACATCATGCCCATCGTGTTCATCACCTACAGCCTGGCGTACCTCGATCGCGCCAACTACGGTTTTGCCGCCGCCTCCGGAATGGCCGCCGACCTGATGATCACGCCGGGCCTGTCGTCGATGCTCGGCGCACTGTTCTTCCTCGGTTACTTTTTCTTCCAGGTGCCAGGGGCGATCTACGCCCAGAAACACAGCGTGAAGAAACTGATTTTCGTCAGTCTGATCCTCTGGGGCAGCCTGGCGACGTTGACCGGGATCGTCTCCAACGCCTACTGGCTGATCGTCATCCGCTTCATGCTCGGCGTGGTCGAAGCCGCGGTGATGCCGGCGATGCTGATCTACCTGTGCCACTGGTTCACCCGTGCCGAACGCTCACGGGCCAACACCTTCCTGATCCTCGGCAACCCGGTGACCATGCTGTGGATGTCGGTGGTCTCGGGGTATCTGGTGCAGCATTACAGCTGGCGCTGGATGTTCATTGTCGAAGGTTTGCCGGCAGTGCTCTGGGCCTTCATCTGGTGGCGTCTGGCCGATGATCGTCCGTCCCAGGCCAAGTGGCTCAACGATCAGGAAAAACAGGATCTGGAAAGCGCACTGGCGGCCGAACAGGTCGGCATCAAAGCGGTGAAGAACTACGCCGAAGCGTTTCGCTCACCCAAAGTGATCATCCTCGCGCTGCAGTTTTTCTGCTGGAGCATCGGTGTCTACGGTTTCGTGTTGTGGCTGCCGTCGATCCTCAAGGCCGGTGCGCAGATGGACATGGTCGAGGCCGGCTGGCTGTCGGCGCTGCCTTATCTGGCGGCGGTGATCGGCATGCTGCTGGTGTCCTGGGGGTCGGACAAACTGCAAAAGCGCAAACGCTTCGTCTGGCCGCCGCTGCTGATTGCCTCGATTGCTTTCTATGGTTCCTACGCGTTGGGTGCCGAACACTTCTGGTGGTCGTACACCCTGCTGGTGATTGCCGGTGCCTGCATGTATGCGCCCTACGGTCCGTTCTTCGCGATCATCCCGGAAATCCTCCCGGCCAACGTCGCGGGCGGTGCCATGGCGCTGATCAACAGCATGGGCGCGCTCGGTTCGTTTGGCGGCTCTTATCTGGTCGGTTACCTGAACAGCTCCACCGGTTCGCCCGGCGCATCCTATCTGTTGATGAGCGGTGCGCTGATGCTTTCGGTGGTGCTCACGGTGTTCCTCAAGCCCGGCGCCAGCGACCGGGAGCGGCCCACGGTAGCGCGCCCCCTCACGGCTCATTCCTGAATTGAAGTTGAGATCACGAAGATGAAAAAGCAGGTCGTCCTGTACAAGAAACTCTCGCCGCTGCTCATGGCTCGTCTGCATGAGCACACCGATATTACGCTGATCGACAGCCTCGATGCCGAAGGTCTCGGCAAACTGCGCGACGCCCTGCCCCGTGCCCACGGTCTGCTCGGTGCCAGCCTGAAACTCGATGCCGAACTACTGGATCTGGCGCCCAACCTTGAAGCCATCGCCAGCGTTTCGGTGGGCGTCGACAACTACGACATCGATTACCTTACCGAGCGGCGCATCCTGCTCAGCAACACGCCGGACGTGCTCACCGAAACCACCGCCGACACCGGTTTCGCACTGATCCTGGCCACTGCGCGGCGGGTGGTGGAATTGGCGAACATGGTTCGCGACGGCCAGTGGACCCGCAACATCGGCCCCGCACATTTCGGCAGTGACGTACACGGCAAGACCCTGGGCATCATCGGCATGGGCCGCATCGGCGAGGCGTTGGCCCAGCGCGGGCATTTCGGCTTCGGCATGCCGGTGATCTATCACAGTAACTCGCCGAAACCGGTGGTCGAAAAACGCTTCAATGCCCAGTACCACAGCCTCAACGACCTGCTGCAGCAGGCGGATTTTGTCTGCCTGACGCTGCCGTTGACCGCCGCAACCGAAGGGCTGATCGGTGCACGGCAGTTCGCGCTGATGCGCCCGGAAACCATCTTCATCAATATTTCCCGAGGAAAAGTCGTGGATGAAGCGGCGCTGATCCAGGCCTTGTGCGAACGACAGATTCGCGCGGCGGGGCTGGATGTGTTCGAGCGCGAGCCGCTAAGTCATGACTCGCCATTGCTGCAACTGGACAATGTGGTGGCGACTCCGCACATGGGCTCGGCCACCCACGAGACACGGGAAGCCATGGCCCGCTGTGCGGTGGACAACCTGTTGGCGGCGCTGGGCGGGCAGCGGCCGGTAAATCTGGTGAATGCCGCTGCCTGGAAAGTCGGGCCTGATCGCGCGAAGTCAGGATGACGTAGCGGCCGCCGCGCCGTCAGTGAACGTCTTCGTTACCGACAGGGAACGGTTTCCAGCGGCATCTTTGGCCCTTACCTCAAAAACGTCCGAGCTCCCCAAGCCTGAAACCGGGTAACTGGTACCGCTCACCGCAATCCAGCTACCCGAATTGCGACGCACCTCGTAGCCGGTAACCGCGACATTGTCCTGCGATGCGCTCCAGCTCAATAGTGCGTTACCAGGTGTCGAAGGCGTCAGCTTGAGGGCCGTCACGCGAATCGGCGGGACCAGGTCATGGGTCACCAGGTTCATCACAGCTGACAACGCCGGTACGGGGCCTTCGGGCCGACGAGGCTGAACGGTGAACCGATACTCACGTTCGGGTACCAACCCCGTGGCGATGTGTTCACGGGTGCTGGTGCGTACGACCGGCCGCCCCGGGCAGGTAACTTCATAGTCGATCAGATAAGAGGCGTCCTGAGGCGCGTCCCAAGTCAACCTCGCTTCGTTGAACGTCCTGCCCGGATTACTCAGGTTTCCGGGTTGTGTCCGGTCCGGGCCGATGGTGACGGTTGCGTATGAAGGGGATGAATATCCTGTCTCGTTGAAGGCTCGCACTTCGATGAAATAGGTCACATCGGGAGACAGGTATCTCAACAGCCAGGTCAGGTGCTCAGTTTCATATCGGGCAATGACTTGCGGGTGTTGACTGAGCAAACCGTAGGCCACCTCGTACCCTGGCTGATTGATCGTGGCCCAACTGACGCGCACGGTATCAAAGGTGTCCAGCACAACCAACGGGCCAGGCTTGGGGGGCAACGGTGGGCCATCCAGCGTTCGTTGAGTGATGCGCGACGGAGGAGATTCGCCGTTGGCATTGCGAGCACTGACTTCAACGAAATAAAGGGTATTTTTGTTGAGGTTAGCCAGCGTCTCGCGCAGAAGTCGCGTGGTCAGTGGATAGACTGTCCCGCCGGGTTCAACACCGTAACGGATGACATAATCGACGGCGCCGGTGACGGCGGACCATTGAACCTCCAGCGTCGAAATTGTCGCCGTCGCCCGCAAGCCAGCGGGCGCCCCGGGCACTTGCAAGGTCTGCCGGGTGATCCGCGTCGGTGGCGAATCGCCGACGTTATTGGACGACTGCACATCGAAGTAATAGTTGGTACCGGCGCTCAGGCCACTGACCGTGTGAGCCGCCGCCACCGATGTTGTGGAGCCGATCACCGCGCCACTGGGGGCAAGTCCGTAGCTGATCTTGTAGCTCGACGCATCGGCGGGGCCGGACCAGGTCAGGGCCATGGTGTTTTTGGTGGGTGTGGCACTGAGGTTGGTCGGGCTTGCCGGCACAGAGGCTGCGGGATGGGTTTTGGCCTGGGCGTCCTTGCTGACTGGCGATACCTCGCTGCCCTTGAGCCCGAAGACCTGGATGAGGTATTGCGTGTTCGGATTGAGCCCGCTGATGATATAGGTCAAGGAGTTGATAGGAACATCGAACTCGCCGACGGTGGGGCCGCCGAGCACTCCCCACTTCACCCGCGAACCGGTATGCCCACCACCGGCCGTGTACCCCCAGATCACCCGTATGGTCGACGTCGACTGGGCGGACGCGGTAATGGCGATTGGCGGCATTACGTAAGCGGTATCGGTCAAGGGTGGTTCGTATTCATGCCCGCTCATCCAGAAGTCTCCAGCAACGGTTTGTCTGTTTCCATTTAAATACCGTTTGCGGGTGCACCACCACTGACAGAACTGATAGTGGCGGTCAGTTGATTTCTATGCTTGTCACGGCCGGATCTGGCCCGGGGACAGGTTGGGGAATATCGAAATCCGGATCGCCGATGGACAACAACAGGACATCGACGCCCTGCTCGCGCAATTGCAGCGACGAACGGGCATATCGGTGCCGATCGAAAACTGCCCCTTGCCTCGGCATCTATCCGGTGAAAATCTGCGTGGTGACTCGACTCCGTTCAATACACAAAACCGCGTCTAATCAAAAAATTAACGCGCATTTCTCGGGACATCATCACTCGAAGATCCCTCCTACAACCACTGGAGCATTCGGCTGACAGCCTTTTCCATAACGCCTGATTAAAGTCCCTCACCTGTAATTTCTGACAGGTTCCAAGTCGGAGGATTCGCGCTATAAAAAGACCTCACCTACAGCCCTGTACCGGGCTTTGTAGGACGGCCCAGCGAACCATGCCTTTATGAAGTAGGACGATTCTGCCGCGCCCACGCCGTCAATGATGATGAATGGGAGATCCAAAATGCATCAGTCCGCTACCCCCTCAGTTCGCTCATCGATAACCCCGCTCACTCAGCTCGATCAGGAGGTCGCTCAACCGAAGAAAATCAAGCTCACCCCCAGGGAAAAAGAAGTCCTGATGTGGATCGCAGCGGGCAAATCGTCCTGGGAAATCGCGCAGATCATCAGTTGTACCGAGTCTGGTGTGAACTACCACTTTTGCAACATTCGCCGAAAATTCGACGTGAGCTCACGCTGGGTTGCCTTGGTCAAGGCGCTGGAACAAGGCTTGATCCGAATGCCTTGAACTTGCTGCTCTCATCAAGGGTCCGCGTGTCGTCGACCCTGTTGAGACATTTCATGAATCCGGAACACAAGCCTCAATTCTTGCCGTCTACACCCGCCCGCCAAAGTGCCTGTGACGATACGTCCGTATCGTACGGGCACCGAACCGACTCCCCGCAACGCATCATTCTCGCCGACGACCATCCCGTGGTGCTGGGAGGCGCGAAAATTGCCCTGTGCTCGCCACCTGGCTCGATGTTTTCGGTGGTCGCCCTGGCACACAACGCCGATGAACTGATCAACCATCTGGAGCACACACCCTGTGACCTGGTGATCAGCGATTATTCGATGCCCTATGGGCGCTTTCCCGATGGCATGGCGTTGATGGGCTATCTCAAGCGCCACTTTGCCCACATCCCGCTGGTGGTGATGACCACGATGCGCAACCCTTCGCTGTTGCAGGCATTGTTGAACGCTGGCGTCAAAGGTCTGTTCGACAAGCGCAGTCCGATGAAGGAATTGAAACGGGCGGCACAGAGGGTGGTCGGCGGGCGAAGCTACCTCTGCCCGACTTTCGCCAGCGCTCTGCAGGCCCAGACCCTGGTCGAGTCTCAAAGCGGTACGGCAGCGGTGAGTCTTTCCGAGCGTGAACTGGAGGTGGTGCGGCTGTTCGTCCAGGGTTTGTCCGGCCGGCAGATCGCGGCGCTGCTTAACCGCAGCGAAAAAACCATCAGCCGACAGAAACGCACCGCCATGGACAAGTTGGGACTTGACCATGACGGTGGGTTGGTGGAGTTTGCGCGGGTGAGTGGGTTGATGTAGTGAAGTCCTGCGAAAGTCATCAACCCATCCACTCCCCCCCTACAAGTCACTAGATAGAGATTCTTAAATAAATATAACTAAGGTTGCTCCCTGAATCTGGCGGACTCTTTTGGAACATCCATCCAATTACTCTTTTTCTTTGGCGCAGGCATACCTGTTGTGGGATCTATACCACCTCTATCCAAATATCTTTGCCTATCGAACAAACCCAGCTTATTGAATTCTTTGGTGGAGAGTGGCTTTGGCGGCTTCGGAGCAGGTATCGCTGGGCCAGGTTTAGTTTGTGCCACTGCTTGTCGCGATTGTTGAGGAGCATAATTCACGGCAGGAGTGGCACGACTCGGTCCCGGCATAGAGGGCACCGGTGCGGATGAGATACTGCTAACCCCCCTGGAACCGGTTTGTTGAGCAATCGATGTCGTCGCCTCAAGCGTGCTGGATCTACTGCCGGTAGATATCGTATAGCCCCTCAAAAATAATTCATCGCTAGCTTGCAATGTCGAGTTCGCTGTATTTGCTGCCCGGCCCGCAGTTCTTGATGTGCTCTGTATGACCGAACGAGAGGCTCTCGATCCAGTCCTGCTTGCCACTCTCGCCACATCGTCGGTATTGCCGCTCATAAAAAAAATCAAGAGTTTATAAAGCTTAATATGCCCCGTCGGATCCGTATAACCAATCGGATTCCCCGCCACATACGCATACCCATTCATCCCCCCTTTCCCGAACGGGCTCAAACTGTCCGGACTTTCAAACCGCATCAATGTCGAATTGAGTGCCCGATACCCTTTCCCCAGCAAATACCGACCATCGCGCACTTCACGCTGTTCACCGTTGTACCCCAGCGCCCCTTCCCCACCGACCGAATAACCATAGGGCGTATAAGCCAGGTCCAGACGTTCACCGTGGCCGAGTTCATGCAGCACGCTGCTCTTGTCATCAGCGGCCAGCAGCAGGGACTTTGGGCTGGCACCTTCCTGGTGCTCGGCGAGCACGACACCTTCTGCTCGAACGAAGGTGCTGCTGTCCGCGCCTTTTACCAGGTTGACCAAATCACCATTCTGGTAAAAACGCCGTTCGTTGCCGCTGTCGGAACCGCTGCCGCTGAGGATGTCGAGCGTGTCGTAGCGATAATCACTGGGAGATTCGTCGGGCAACGCACTGACGCTGATCAAGCGGCTCAGGCTGTCGTAACCCAATAGGCGCCCGGCTTCATCATTCAACAAGTTGCCGTTGGCGTCATAGTTGAAGTCGATCCTGGGCGGATAATCGGGATCGCCGGGGCGTGGTGGACTCAGTTCATTTTCCAGCGCGCTCAACTGACAGGGGTCTTCGTTGTTGTATTCGAAGTAAATCGAATGGCGACCGCCATCGAAGGTGGTCTCCAGGTAGATCAAATTGTCCTTTTCATCGAAACCGAATAGTTGGACTCTGATGATTTTGCCATACGGGTCCACCGGACACTCACTGCCTTCACAGCGGTAACTCACCAGCCGCCCTCGTTCATCGTAGGCGTAGGTTTCATCGCGCAGCAGCTGACTGTCTTGCTGCAACGTGCGGTGGATCAGGCGGTCCGCTTCGTCGTAGGTCTGGGCCAAGGTTTGGATGACACCCTGCCCAAAGTCGAACGTACGCAGTACTTCACGTCCATAATCGTCGTAGGCGATCGTGGTTTCCAGGACTTGATCGCCGTCGACCGTCCTGATCGACTTGACTCGCGCCAGATCATCATAGGTAAACGTTGAATGCGTGTTGCCCAAGCGGGTTTCGATCAACTGCGCGCGCGGATTGTAGGTGTAGGTCTGGTGCTGTCCAAGCACATCGATGTAGTTGAGCAGACGCGCCTGGCGACTGTATTGGTAGTGCATCACGTACGGCTCTTCATTGGCCGCCCCACGGCGTTCGCTTTTCAACTCACCGGTACTGAAATACTCACGTTCAAGTACATGGGTAATGCCGTTCTCATCGACTTCCTGGGTTTTCCTCAAGCGCGCATTTTGCTGATCGTATGTAAAGACAGCGGTGCTCTCCACAGCGATTCGCTGTTCCGGGTCTTCGCCCAGTTCCGGCCGATAAACGTAATCCGTCGTGACGCCGCTGGGGCGCAGTACGCTTTTGGGCTGGCTTTGCCCTGGATCGAAGGTGTATTCGCTTCGCCGCCCGCCGGTGGTGGATGCCGTCATGCGATCGAGGCCATCGAACTCCTGGGTACCCAGTTCGATACCGCCGACACTGATGCGCGTCGGCAAGTCTTCGGTGCTATGGGGCGCATACTCACGGTCGACCTCGTAGTAGTCCGGCAACACGGTCTTGACCATGCGATCGAACGCATCGTATTCGTAGGCAGTCCGGTTCCCCATGGGGTCATGCTCTTCAGCGGTGCGACCCATACCGTCATAGCGATAAAGGTGTTCGCTGTAGGCCACGGCGCCGGGTGCGGTTGGGTCGACGCCCTTGGCATAACGCTTGATGCTGTCCGGCTTGTCGAAGAGGTTATTGGCGGTGACGGTTTTGCCGGTGGCATCCTTGCCCTCGACTTCCAGCCACTGGGTCGTGGTTTGGTGGATGGGGTCGGTCACCTCATGTTCCTCGACACCATCGGCCCGTACCACACAGCGTTGCTCTCCCCAGTCGTCGTAGCGCAAAAGGCTGGTCAACGGGACGTTCTTCGGCCCTTCCCAGTCGATGACCGTCTCGCTGATCAACTGTTCACGGTTGTTGTATGTGGCTTCGTAGGTCAGGCGCAGTTCGTCTTTCGGGTTGAATCCTGGCGCGTCGGCGTCCTGCCGGGCTTCCTTGATCGGCCGGTTGAAGCCGTCCAGCCACGTGGTGGTGGTGACTCCCTTTACGTCGCAAGCGGTTTGCAGAGCCTGCTGCCCGGCAGCGTTGGTCAATCTGTAAGTATAGGAACGGCTGGCTTCGTAAGCGGTATTGGGGGCCACGGTCTCCTTGGTCACCCGGCTCAGCAAGTCGTATTCATAGGCGATCTCGACATCATTGTCGTCACGATTGAGCCGCGGCTCGCCGTTGTAGATGGAATGCATCAGCGTGTATCGCTTGCGCACCGGTTTCGTGGCGCTGTCATCAAACCCGACGAATTCGGTGTCGGTATGCAATACCGGTTCGTCGGTCCGGGCATACCGGGCCATGCGATAGCTGTAATGGGTCGCGGTGACATTGCCTTTGTGCGCCACCTCGTCCAGCCGTTTGCGGCCATGCTCGAATGGGTTGCCTGGATTATTGAAGTAAGCATACGTCGTTGTTGTCAGCTCCAGTTCGTTACCGGTGCGGATCTGCATCAGCGTTTCATTTTCTATCGCCAGCCACTTTTCCCTATCGATCAGGCTCGGCAGTTCGCTGTAGGTGTAACGGGTCTGCAGGGTCGGCGCATTGCCGTAGTCAGACTTCGCCGGGGTCACGGTCTTGCGCTTGAGGTTGCGCACGAACCCCTGGGGGTCTGCCGGGCAGCCGTCCTCGCCTTCGGCCTTGTACCACTCGCTGGTTTCGGTGACGCCGTTGGCGTTGACCTGGGTCAGCAGGTTGCCGAAATTGTCATAGGTGGTGGACACGGTTTCCACATGGCGCGGGGTCGTGGCGGCGACCAGGTGCCAGGTCTCGGTCACGGTTTTCGGCAACTGGCAATAAGGCGGCTGGTCCTTGAACTCCAGGTTCGGGACGAGGTGATATTCGGTGTCGGTTCTTTTGAGGGTGTGCTTGCTTGGGTCGCTGCTGTACTGGGTGGTTTCTTCCAGCGTTTGCAAATGGAAGTGATTGAACACCCGCCGGGTTTCCTCGACTTTCTGGTTGCCGATGCCGTCCCAGAGGATCTCGGTGGTTGTATACCAGTAAGTCGAACTCACCTTGTACAGGTTGTCCAAACCGTCGTCGCTCCAGGACACGCCGCTGCCATAGCCGAGAAAGTTGTGGTCGCGAGCGTCGTACTCATAGCGTTTTTCGACCGCGGGTTGGCCGAACCCCGGGTTACGCACGTGACGTTCGACCCGTGGCAACTTGCGTGAGGCCAGGCCTGGGAAGGCGTGCGACTTCGCCGAGTAGGTCACGGTTTCCCGGGCGCCGGTGGGGGTATCGACTTGTGCGAGGCAGGTCAGGCCCTCCTTGAGCACGTAGCCAAACCGCCAGGAGGCCTGGTCGTCGGTGGGCAGGATCAGGCTCGTGGTCTCGCCGCCGACGATGTTCATACGGAACAGGGCTTCATACGCACTGCCCGGAAACAGCGTGATATCCAGCCAGTTGGTGTTGCGCACCAGCGTAAGCAGTGGCGTGCCATCGGCGTTGCGGATGCTGCTGAGCAGCGGCCCCGTGCCGAAAGCCACGTATTCGAGGGAAACGCTGTGGCCCTGGGGCGAAAGCATTTGCACTGGCAGGGCTATATCACCTTGAACACGCGCCAGGATTTCTACCAGGCCGGATTTATGCTCGACGCGGTAACGCTGGTTGCCCAGGTCATGGAAGTGGAAGGAATCGATTTTTTTCTCGGGAATCTCCGCCCCATTGGCGCCGGGATTGACCTTGAAACTTTCGCCGGTGTAGAGCGACAGTATGCGATTGGTGGTGTTGAACTGTGACAGTTTCAGGTCCCAGCCCTTGCCGAAGCCGCTGTCGGGTGTGTTGAGCGGGTTGAAGATCAGTTGCAGGGTAACTATCGGGCCGCACAGGTTATTGGCTTTGAGTTCGGGCAGTGAAATGGCACAGGTGTACTGCCCGGTGCGAGGGTCGACCTGGCTAAGTATGAAACTCATGAAATTGAAGGCGTTGGAATGTACGGAAGTTGAGGTCGACATGACTAACATCCTTAAGAAAGTAAGAGTGCGATCCACAACGGACCGCACTGATATTTAACTACTGATTCATGAACCGATAATTCTCAGTCTATTCCGATTGGTACCATCGAAGCCGATTCGCACGCTGTGTTTATTGCCATAAACATCGATGACAATCACATGCAGGGACGCATCGAAATCAGCTTTGGCATAACGGTCATACTGCCAATATTCACGGCGATGCAGGCTGAACAACACTTGACCTTCAGGCACCGGGAACGATGGATTGACGATGGGAAGTGGTACTTGGGTCTTGTCGCCCAAACGACGCAACAGAATATCGTCAATGTGCAGGACCTGCTGACCCTGGGCATTTTTGACATGGGGTAACGCATAGCCGGTAATGCTGTAAATATCCTCCAGCTGAGTATCACTTTCCCATTTGACCATGCTGGAATTACCGACAAATTCAATATCTTTAATTCTTACCTGCACACCTCTGATCATCAACTTCAAATAATAGTAATACGTGTTGTTTAGAGTAACGTCGTCTCCATCGCCCTCCACGCGGAGCGGCTCACCATCACCGAACGTCAGCAAGACCTGACCGGCAGTTCCACCTTCCGGCGGTGCGACTGCAACCAGGTTGCGTGCCTTATTATTATGTTCTCCGTCATCCTGGCTGGGGTTGGAATAAAACGTATCTTTGCTATCACTGCGAATAGTGGCCGACACCGTCAGGTTCTCGACTTTATGGCACTGAACAAAAAACTCCTTGGTATACATCCTTGGCGCGCGTGTTTCCTCTCCGAGCGTTGGTTGAGCAGTAACCAGATCCGGGTGAGGCCTATAACCGTTTTCGGTTTCAGTGACATACCATTTCCCACCCTCCGGTACACCGTCCTCCCCCACTTCCGGCAATGGATTTTTTTCATTCGCCGAGACCAGACGAATACTCTTGTACTCTGCATCAGACAGCTCCAGCGGATCAGGCGCCCCTTCATAGTCCGCCGGGCGGAACCGAACCACGACCCTGGCCTGCTGCAAACCGTTGGCCCAGACCCGGGTTGGAGTGGAGTCCACCGCAAAATCAAAGGTGTCGACGGCAAACCAGTTCGACTGCCGGGCGTGCTCGTTCAGGTGAATGATGCTGTAGCCGGAAATCACCCCGGCCAGGCTGCCTTTAACCACGCTATAAGGTTGTGAGATGACGCGGGGGGCGGTGAATTCGCCCGTGGCGGAATTGACCTGCCCTTCACCTGCGACCACTGACCAGACAAGAGGAGCGCCATCGGGATGTTTCAAGAACACGCGGCCATTTGCCCGTACGCCGGGAACGAAGGCCGGGGTGACCGGCAGTGAAAAGGTCCCGTTGAGCAACAACACCGTAGCGATGGCCTTGTCACCGGTGAGACTGTCCTCGACATCGATCAGCACCGTTTCCAGGGTGTTCGCAGGTGGCGCCTGTGGTCGTGTATAGATCACTTCGGGGCCTTGATTGGCGCTCAGGGACCCCTGATTGCCACGCAACGACCACTTCAGCGTGCCGGCCCCCAGGGTGGTGGCCTTCAGCGTGACAGTTGTTGCGCCATTGTCCCTCATATCGATCTGCGCCATTGAAGGCGTCACCACCACACCGGCCAACGCCACGGTGACCAGTGCCGAGGCGGTCACCTCGTTACCGGTGGCAGGGTCGGTGTAAGTGGCGGTCACCACATTGCGCGCTGCCGTGCTTTCGAGCAACTGAACGGCCGGCGCCGTGTATTCACCATTGTTGCTGATGCTGCCCAGAGCCCGGGCACCGTCGACAATGCGTACGCTCCAGGTGACATCCGCCGACTTGGCGCCTAGTTGACGGATGGTGAAGGTTTGCTTTTCACCGGCCTTGATCACCGGCATCAGCGGCTCGAGGGTGAACGTGGTTTCTTTCGGGTCAATGTGCCCGAAAAGCGCCAGGTCACCGGGCAGTCGTGCTTCAGTCAGTTGCAAGGCATTGTGTTCGGGGAAGAGCAGGTTGCTGATGGCCAGGACGTTGATTTCGGGGATATTGAAACTATCTTTGATAGCCGAATCTTCCAGCGTTTTTTTTATCTCTGCAAACTCGGCAAGATATTGCTCGTGAATTTCTGCCTGAATCCATTCAGGATAGTTCCAACCAATTAAATACAGTAGTTGAATATCGATATCAAATGAATAATCGGGTCGCACCTCAAAGCGCACAGAATTATTAGTAGAATCAATAACAGGATCGTATTCGGCCTTTATTTTCGGCGATACAGGCAAATCACCATATGATATATCGTCCCGGAAAGGCCATACCCATTCTCTATGCCTAAAAGGCAAGCCCTGTCCTCCCGAAAGCTGAACCTTCAATGAATTATCAGCCGTAGAAAACACGCGCAAACCATTCTCAATCAATTCGTTAGCATACTTAAACGCTAAAGGACCGTTGTTTCCGATTTCTGTATACTGGGTCAAATTCTCATGATATCGATTATAATAACCTTTTAATGGTCGCTCACCATGTACCGCGTATAGCTCCCGCGCAATTTGATTTGATTCATTGACCCGTTCCAGGCGTAAATCACCATTATTGATTGTTTTTTGCATGTAGTGTTGAATATACCAATCAAACACCACCCGACTGGCCAATACCAACGACCCAGAATAAATGGCTTTGCCTTGCGCATCCCGATCATTGGGAATCAAGTAGTCCAGCGCGCCTTCCGCCGGTTCATCCCCCTCCAGCGGATTTCCCTTGGTCCTGACCAGCAGCACCACCGCGCCTTCACCGTAGTCGTCGGATGTGCGTACCTTTCCTTCTTCAGTAGCCATGGTGTAGATCTTGAATGAACGGGGCGCCAGCAAATCGACGTCGCGCAAGTCCAGCATGCCCAAGGTATATACCCGGTCCTCGGGCTTTTGCTCAAGGAACAGCGCCTTGAAGAAATCGCCCAGCTTCCCTTGCGCATTCGTGTCAGTCACCAGGTTGCAAAGACAGTTGTACCCGTCACCGATATCGACAACCACCTGGCCCTGTTCATTCACCGTGCCTTTACTCTCGGCGAGGTCAATGTCCATGGTTACTGTGTACCCTTGATGGGCGCTCACCACATAACTGTAAAGAATGACCTCCGGAACCTGGGGGGTTCCCTTGCGTACATAGGAAACCGTGCCCGACACAATATCCATGGTCGCGGTCACTTGGGAGTTACGCAGCGTAGCCTTCTCGAAACTCAAGCGAGGCTGGCTCAGAATCAACCCACTCAACTCAAGCACCTCGGAACCGTCCGGTGTCATCGCCGGAGCTCCGTAGACTTGCTTCATGAAACTGTCCTGGTTGAAGCGCGTAATGTACTGCTGCTCCAACAGGCTGTTTACTTTGGCCCGATTCATGAACACAACGGCGTCCCAGCCGAGGGTAATCGACTTTCCTTGCATCCGACGCGTAAGTTCAACTAAAGAATAATTTGACATAGCACACCCGACTTAATTGATAACTTAATAATTAGGCACTGCGAACGGTATGATCGACCGCCTCAATCAACTCTGCGTACTTACTGAGAGGTAAAGGAATGACAATTTGACCGTGCAGCTTCATAATGCCGGAAATATTTGCAGTGCCGGAAAGAACTACAAACTCACCCGGTGCGACCTTGTCCGGCTCGGTATATATTCCGGTAGCGGCATCGAAGTCTCCATTCCCTGACAGCTTGCTCCAGCTCAGCGTAATAACGCCAGGAACGGGAACAATCGGCCCCTCTTCACCCATCAACTGAAAGTGCGCCTTGCCACCCGGAAGATCACTTGAACCGGCCAGCACCATGGGAGCAACTGTCAGCACTTTCTCAATCATCAGCGAGATATGAGACACGACGCCAGTTGTGGGATTCTTGATCTCTATTTTATCAATCGGGAAAGGTGTATCGACGTCCATGTTCGTCCCGGCGGTATACAGATATTGGTTCGGATCTGTCGGGTCTACGCTGAGTGTCGATCCCCATTGCGGAGTCAAAATGGACCACCGCAGCGGTTTCTGGTCCAGCGATTGCGCCGCCAGGGTTATCGTTTTGCCTGTTTCACAACTGGCGTACAACGGATTGGCCACGATGGTGCTATGCATCACGGAGACCAGCGCTGAACTCTTGACCGGTGCACCGTTCAGCGTCCCTTGTGCAGTGACCATTACTGCGACGAAACCATCGATCAAGCTGTCCGCAGACGGCGCCGTGTACTCCCCGGTGGAACTGATCACCCCTGGTTCAGCGATATTGCCGTCGACATCCTTTACGCTCCATTGCACGTTGCTGGGCATCGGCGACAGGGTAAATTGCAGTTTGCCGCTGGCCTCGATTGTGGAGTTCATTGGCGAAATAGTGGTGGTTGTGCGTAGCGGATCAACTTTACCGAAAACCGCCAAGTCTCCGGGGACGAAGGCGTCGGTTAACTGCAGGGCTTTTTGTCCAGGGAACAAAAGGTTCCGCAGCAGAAAGGTATCCAGTGTGGGGGACGTTAAACGACTGAGTAGAGCGATGATCTTGGGTTTAAAAAACTCTTCAATTTTAGGCCTCATGTTCGGAAACTGACTGATGACATCTTCCAGTCCGTCCGCCCCGGCGATATTCAGACTGAATGTTGAGGACGCTTCATTCCGTTCAAAACTGACAAGACCTGTTTGTTTATCGAGTTTAATATCAAAATGAACACTATACCGGCATATAAAATCCATGTTACCAGAATCATCTTTATCCGGATCCAAAGGGGAAAAGTATTTAATTTCCCGTCTAAAGACAGTTTTATAGGATTTATTCCACACAAACTCAATACGATTACCTTCCGCCTTAATAGTTAAAGGAGTGCCGCCACTGTCCGCTTTGAAGTCATGCTGAATAGGTGTTGAAAAATAAAAAATACCTGTTTTAACACCTCCATACCACACATCATATTGATACTTGAAGTCTTGAAATATACCCCCTGCGCATCCCTTTAAAGAAAATGCAAAATCCGTCCCCCCGTCGTACGCAGCAAAATTAATATCATTGCCAATATCTACCATGGCCGGGCCTCGCATGATCCTGTCGAAGAGCACCCGACTCGAGAGCAGCATCGCCCCGGTATATCGGGTGCCCCCCTCGTCCGACGGAATCAGGTAAGTCGAACGGGCATTCGGAAACGTATTGCTGTCCTGGCCGTCCCGCAAAGTGATGAACAACATCACGGCGCCATCACCGTAGGCTTCATCTCCCAAGACGGCCTGGGGGTCGGATTTCATGGTTCTGATTTCAAAATTTTTAGGCGTCAATACACCGTTCAGGTCGCCCGCCAGTCGTCCTAGCGGGAAAATCTTCTGTTCCGGCTTCACCTCTTTCTCAAAATATTCCTTAAACCGTTTGCCCACATCCTCCTGGGCCAAGTCTCCCAGTACAAAGTTCGCCTTGAAAGTATCGGCATTCTTGATGTCAATCACGACATCGCCCAAGCCACTGACTGTCCCTTTGGTTACTGGTTGATCCATCCATAATTGGGGGCCACCTACCGGAAGGACCTTGAGCATCTTCGAGACAAAAACAGCGCCACCTGTATTTTTTTTAGTGCTGACGATCATCCCGCCGACCATATCCATGGTCAGGCGTGCCCGCGCGGCCAGGCTGGGATTCGAACTTTCGAACGACAGTCGTGGCGCACTCAATTTCAAGTTGAATATATGTTCTTTATAAGAACCGTCGCCCCAACTCGCCTGCAGATTGGCCGGTTCAAAATAGCCATCATCCGTATTGAACCGCTCAACGTAGAGTTGAAACAGCAATTCGTTGGCTTTGCGTTGATCGTACAATGTCAAGGCATCCCAGCCATGGGTCATGGACTTACCCTGCATTGCGCCTACTAACTGTGTCAATGTCATCTTACTCATGTCTCAGCCCCCAGGATAAATAACGATTGCACCGTCAAGCCAGAAGTTTCAGTGAGAGTGGCCTATTGAAGACGGTGGTCGTGTGCCCACCATCAAAGCTCGCACTGGCTCTCAAGGTTAATGTGCTGTTGATTGCAATACCGACCAGATCCGCTCTAAATAATCTGGCCTTGATGCCGTCGGTAGTTTCTTCAGGCTTGACCTCACGGACGGCAATAATGTCTCGGTCCGCAATGTCCGGAGCGGCCAACCATAAACGCACTGTTTGTTCAGTCGACATGAACGCCCAAGTCTCCACACTCAACAAGGCACCTTCCGGTGGAATATCCGAGAGACTGAGCGTTGCCGGCGACCCGATCTGGGCTTTGTCACACTCAATGCCGGGATGACTGGTGATGTGTCGAATAAACAATTGCAAGGGAGGTTCGGCGTCCTGCCCTGCTACTTTGTAAGTCACCTCGACGGTTTTAAGGAAGTTTGCCGGAAGCACCTCGGGCGGCACTCGGAACTTCATGGGATTGAGTTGGCTGTATTCCTTTGTTTCATAACTACCCGTCGGGCCAAAACCTTTCCAGCAAGCCGTTACTTCATCGCCATCACCAATGGTGGCACCGGCAGGTATCGTGATGTAGGCACCGCCGATAGCCAGGCCTGGATTGAGTTCGTCACGCCCATTAATGACCACGCTGCGATCAACCGTCGGCGTCGGCAGTACGAGAGGTGCGCGAATACTCAACTCCAATGCGGCACCGGAACCGGCGGCATCGGGCCTTGCATACTGATAACGCAGGCTGACGGTACCGCCGCTGTTGTCCCGTAACCATTGCGCGGCAATGGGTACTTCAATCCTGCCGGTTTCGATATTGGAGATATCGATCTTCAGGTACTGGATGGTGTTTTTGTTCAGTCCACTGCCAGAGCCAGTGCGCGTGCCGTACACCAGCACTTCATCACCAACGCGAATGCCCGGATACACCGGAACGACCACACGGATGCCATCGGGAAACAGACCGGGATTGATTTCGCTACCGGTCAGGTCCTTGACGCTGGCCACGGGCAGTTCCGGCGCCGCAGGCGGTGTCACCAGGAAGGTGCGTTCGGCCGATACGGTGTCAGCGAGCCCCGACGAGGCATAGGTAATCTCGTAATGCAGGGTGATCTTGCCGCCTCGCAGCGCTGCTGCGCTGGTTCTGGGCACTGTCCAGCTCAACACCTGGCCGGGGTTGTTGCTCGGGTCGGTATCAGTATCGTTCAAGGTCTTGACGGGAATATTGACGGCGGGGCCATTACTGCCATCGGCACGCTCGCCTTTCCAGATGACACTGACCACGTCACCGTTGGACATCACGGTATAAGGGACCACCGCAATGGTCATATTGCTGTCAATCGCGTCCGGGTCCAGCTGGAGGTCATGGGACTCTTTTATCTGCGGCGCGGATAACAACCCATGCCTGCCAATTCCGAAATGGATTCGCTTGGACTCTTCCCTCGGCGCTCCGTCCACACGTTCCAGAAAAAACGAATAGAACACTTGCCCCTTGGCCAGCGCTTGCACAGTGTGATGTGGGACCGGCATCAGGAACTCGGTCTGACCCGGTTGGGGGTCCACATCGATCCTCAAATTGCCGTGATCTACCGAAGTACCGTCCTCCGCCAAACCGATCCAGCACTGATAAAGGCCATCGCCCAGCTTCGGATCGGTATACCTGGCAAACGTAGAAAGTGGTTGGCCATTCAACGCATCCGGATCAATTGTACCGTTGATCAAAAGTGGAATGATCGGCGCGTCTAAATCACCCGCAGCCATAGTACTACTCCTTCACAATTCAATAACATGAATAACAAAATCGACATTTGGCGCCGTAGTAAAACTTGAATAACGACCCTCGTTTTACGCCTAATTAATAACCCTGGGTACTAGCAGAACTGCTAGGTTGTCAAACTCACAGCCGGTGCTACAGTCGGAAAGAAATAGACCCTTCGCGTCTTCCGCGAACCTGTTGGAGGTAATTGACAATGAAGTTATACACGTCACTATTCAGGCTGACCGCTTGTGCATGCCTTGCACTTTACGGGGCAGGCTCTGCTATCGCAGCATCGGGTGAAAACAGCCCACAAGCCAAAACCATGGCTAACTATGGCGATATTGTTTTTTTCAACGGAAAAGGCGAAAAAAAATGCACCCTGTCTATTCCAGAGACTAAAGCGCGGTTCGATTTTAGCGACTCCAGCCAAAGCTGCGAAAACGACATGGCTGCGAGTTTTTCACTCGAAAATGTCCCTTCAGCAACACTCATTCAGTTTTACGAAGGCACACATTGTAGTGACGCACTAACCAAGGACAACTTTTTTGTAAAACTCAAAACGGTCAAACAACCAACAGATTGGACTTCCCCTCCAAACCCACCGACACCGACAATGAACTTCAATGATTTCAAAAAAAGAAAGGCAGGTGACCTGATCCCACAGAGAGACATTCGAGTGGAAGCACAGCATGAAGGGGATGATTTTGCCAGCAGCGCTTGGGATGAACGAATCAGCTGCGTTTATATCGAGCGCTCCCAACCGGTTAATTAAGCACCCTCCCGGATGATTTTATATTTTTGCCTTTTTGCCAAATAACGAGGTGCCTTTTAATGAGCACGTCCACTTCAATACATTCCAACGCTTTCAACTTCATGGACTTCATTCAAAGCCAGGTCGATCCGCGCACCGGGCAATACACCTGTTCCATTTCACTGCCCGAACTGAAAGCCAACAACCTGTGCGGCCCGATAGTTCTGCTGCGACTGAGCTTCAACCCGCTCAATGCCGCCGATAGCGGCTTTGGCAAGGGCTGGAACCTGCAACTGTCGCAGTTCAACCCCACCAACGGCGTGCTGTCGTTGTATACCGGTGAAACGTTGAAGGTGATCCTCGGCGGGCCCAATGGCCCGGTTATTCCGGAACAGAAAATCGACTCCTTTCACTTCCATGACCTGGGCAACAAGCGTTATCGCGTCGAACACAAGTCCGGGCTGGTGGAGATCCTCGAGGTCCGCCAGGGCGAGGTGGCACTGCCAGTGCGGATGCTCTCGCCCCAGGGCCACAGCGTTTCGCTCGAATACGTAGCCTTCGGCACTGAACCGCTGTTGAGCAGCATCACCAACGATACCGACAACACCCGCTTGCTCAGCCTGGAGCGTACCACCAACCTGTTGAAGATCATGCTGCACCCGGGCAGTGCCTTCGAAGCGCTGTTCCAGATGAGCATTCTCGGCGGTGAAAGCAAGACCCTGGTCCTGCCCACTGACGACAACGCTTCGTGGCGCTTCAACTACGTTCCCGAGAGCGGCTTGACCTGCCTCAAAGAAGTCTACACCCCCACCGGCGGCCATGAGACCGTCACCTATTCCAGCCGCGCTCATTATTTTCCCGGCCAGGCCGGGCGCACCCTGCCGCGGGTGGCGAGCCACAGGCGCGACCCCGGTTTTGGCCAGGCCGCCATCGAAACCCGCTACGAGTACGATACCCGGGACCATAACTTCCTGGGCTTCGGCAGCGGCCTGTCGTGGCGCGACGATGGCCTGGACAACCTTTACCAAGTGCGCACGGCGTATGAGTACGAAACCCGGGAAATTCTCTGGGACGCCATGGCGGGCAAGGCGGTCCGTGAAACCCGGCGGGTGTATAACCGCTTTCATCTGATGACGCAGGAACACACGACCCAGCACAGCAGCGATCCGGCGAAAAGCACCCAGCAGACCACCGAAACCGAGTATCACTTCAATCCGGACCTGGCCTTCAAGGACCAGCCACCCTACTGCCAACTGCCGAAAAAAGTCACCCAGACCTGGCGCCTCGCCAACGCCACGCTGCCCCGGCACGAGGAAGTCGTCACCACCACCTTCGACGACTTCGGCAACCTGCTGACCCAGGTCAACGCCAACGGCGTGACCGAAACCAGCGAATGGTACAAGGCCGAGGGCGAACCAGGATGCCCGGCCGACCCGCAGGGGTTTGTGCGCACCCTCAAGAGCAAGACGGTTACCCCCGCCCGATCAGAGTACGGTCAGGCGCCGACCCTGCAAACCCGCTACACCTACACGGCCGAACTCGGTCTTGCCGATTCCGGGCCATGGCTGGCAGTGCGCGATGAAACGCTGCAGCACATGGTCGATGGCCGTGTGGCGACGCAGTTACGGATCATTCGCCATGACTATCTCAACACACCTCAAAATCCGCTGACCCATGGCCTCATCAACAGGATGACGCAAACGTTGCATGGTCTTGCCCAGACCCTGACCACAACGGTGTACCGCTACAGCATTAGCCGCAATGCCCGCACAGGGGCAATGGTCATGCGTACCGACAGTGAGCTGGTCGGCTGCGATGACCAACCGGGCGAGCCAATACGTAAAACCATCACCCAGGAGCACTCGCTGCTTAACGGTTACAGGCTGCTCACCCAGGATGACGGGGACGCAAAAGTCGCCTTCGAGTACGACCGCCTCGGTCGAGTGATCGAAGAGATCGTCGCGCCAGACTCCGATCACTACAAGGCCAGCCGTACCTATACCTATACGCTGACCAATGGCGGGGTGGGTCAACAAGCGACGCAAAGCGTCAAGGACGTCAAGGGCGTTGAAACCATCACCTACCTCGACGGCCACAATCGCGCGATCAAAGTCACTCGCCGGGACGCCGATGCCCTCGGCGGCGATGCACAGGCGTTTCGCGAAACTTACAGGGCGTCCTACAACAACCTCGGGCAATTGCTCAGCGAGACCATCACCGACTGGGAAGGCGCCGTCGACAAGCCCTTCACCAGCCACCATCAATACGACGCGTGGGGCCAGGCATACAAAATGATCGGCGCCGATGGCGTGGCCGAGGTCACCGAAGTCGATCCGTCCACCCAAACCCTGCACAGCTGGACTGAAAGTACCGTGGCCCCGATCAAGGTCAGTGGTAAACGTCGCGCGACGCTCAACCGATTTGGCAAGGAAGACAAAGTCGAGGCGCTGGACGCACAGGACAAGGTCGTCAGCTCGCAAAAGTATCTGTATGACGGTTTGGGCAACTGCGTTGAGCAAATCGACGCAATGGGTGAGTCCACCCGCTTCGAGTTCGATCTGTTTGCCCGACTGCACACCACGACCCTGCCCGACTACACCAAAGTGCGCCGCATTTACGCCGAGCACAGTGGCGGTGAGCTGCCTATCGACCTGCAGGTGCTCGTCAATGAAGATGCGGTCAGCGTAGGCACCCAGACCTTCGATGGCCTGGAACGCCGGACTACCTTGAAAGTCGGGCCGCGTCTGCAGTCATTCGAATACAAAGATGGCGAATCTCAGGTCAGCACGGCGATCACCGCCAGCGGCAAAAAGATCACCTACGAATACACGCCGGGCCTCGTGGGCACGCCGGTTGGCAGTATCGCCCCGGACGAGCAGTCGAGCTTCAACTACGACCCACAGAGTGCACAACTGACCTTGTCGCAAAACACTCAGGGCGAGTTGAGTTTCAATTACAACAGCAGCGGCCAGTTACTCAAGGAATTGTGGAAGGACGAGCGTACTGGCAAACATTGGGAAAGCCGTTACACCTACACCCTGATCGGGCGTCCACTGACCCGACTGGATGTCGATGGATTGACCTGCACCTATGCTTACGACGAAAAGGCTCGGCTCAAAAGCGTCACTCAAGGCCAGTTGGTCGCCACCTTCGATTACGACGATCTGGGGCGAGTGTGCAAAACCACAACCTGTAACACCTACAGCAATCAAGCCACGACCATCACGTTGACCTTTGACGACCAGGGCCGGGAAGTCAGCCGCACGATGGCGCTCGACGGTCACCCGGAGCAAACCATCACCCTGACCTACCGCGAGGACAGCAAACTGCAAGTGCGCCACTCGCAAGTGGATGGCCAGACCGAACTGCACGAAACGTTCGGCTATGACCAGCGCGGACGTATGGTCGCCTATAACTGTGAAGGCCCTGCCCTGCCTCGGGATCGCTATAACAACGCCATCAAGGAACAGTTGTTCGAGTTCGATGCGCTGGACAATGTGACCGGGGTCTACTCGCTGTTTGCCGACGGTACACGGGACGATGCCATCAGTTATTTCGCCGCGAACGACCCATGTCAATTGGTCGAAATCACCCACAACCACGCCCACTACCCGACCAGTTGCAAACTCGACTACGACGACGACGGCAACCTGTTGCACGACGAAAACGGCCAGCCCCTGCACTACGACTCTCAGGGCCGGTTGCTACGCGTCACCGATAGCAGTGGCAAAGACGTCAGCCAGTACCGCTACGACGCCCATAACCATTTGCTGGGCGTGACCCTGGGCGCACAAGCTGAAACGTTGCGGTTCTATCAGGACGATCGCCTGAGCCGCACCGAACAGGGCAACAGAAAGATTGATTACCTGTACCTCGACGACCAGCCTTTGGGCCAGCAAGAGCAAAACGCCCCGGAGCAAGCCCTGTTGCTGATGACGGACGTCAAAAACAGTGTGCTGGCCGAAGGTGGTCGCGATGGTTTGCAAAAAGCAGTCTATGGCGCCTATGGCGAACGCAACCCGGACCACTATTTGAAATGCCTGCTGGGTTTCAACGGTGAAGTGCGTGACGAACTCAGCGGCTGGTACCTGCTGGGCCGGGGATATCGGGCCTACAATCCAACGCTGATGCGCTTTCATAGCCCGGATTCGTTGAGCCCGTTTGGTGCCGGCGGGATCAACCCCTATGTGTACTGCGCAGGGGACCCCATCAACTTTGTCGATCCGACTGGGCATGCCAGTCGCGGATGGAGTGTCGAGGGCACTATTGGCGGGGCTCTGTCTGCTGTCGGCATTTTGTTCACGATCGGAACTACAATAGCCGCAATTATTGCGCCACCGATTGGCTTCTTAGCCATCGCGCAGACCGTCGTTTTTTCAGGCGTTGGGTTTGGTCTCGGTGGCTATAGCATTTACGAAGCGGTTATGGCCACAACTGCAACCAAATTGCAAGATCGTCAGAAGCACGCGAGCTCTGCCCTCATCTCTGGCATAGCAGAAGTTGCTTTAATCGGCATCGGCCAGGCTTTTAAAGCTGTAAAAGCCTTTAAGGCGGCTAAGAAAAATAAACATCCACAAAGGCCGAGGGGTTCTACAAGCGGTTCAGCGGATGGAGATGGGCGTGTCGGGCGACCGGGGCCTGACGGGCAGCCGGGGCCTGACGGGCGGCCGGGGCCTGACGGGCGGCCGGGGCCTGACGGGCAGCCGGGGCC
>LNAP01007196.1_pt1 | contig 28745 bp, 25 predicted proteins | sample 602601 | NCBI WGS metagenome assembly LNAP01 (sample SAMN02440304, study PRJNA202911) | soil metagenome | biome: Subtropical and temperate rainforests or woodlands; isolation source: soil samples (1 kg each in a 20% v/v slurry with milli Q water) were... ... | reverse complement strand
GGCCGCGGTAGACGCGCATCTAAAACCCTCTCCCTAACCCTCTCCCGCAAGCGGGCAGAGGGAACTGAATCGTGTGCGGTCTGCTCCCCTCGCCCGCTGGCGGGAGAGGGGCTGGGGGAGAGGGCAGCGGTAGACGCGCATCTAAAACCCTCTCCCTAACCCTCTCCCGCAAGCGGGCAGAGGGAACTGAATCGTGTGCGGTCTGCTCCCCTCGCCTGCTAGCGGGAGAGGGGCTGGGGGAGAGGGCCGCGGTAGACGCGCATCTTAAAACCCTCACCCTAACCCTCTCCCGCAAGCGGGCAGAGGGAACTGAATCGTGTGCGGTCTGCTCCCCTCGCCCGCTGGCGGGAGAGGGGCTGGGGGAGAGGGCCGCGGTAGACGCGCATCTAAAACCCTCTCCCTAACCCTCTCCCGCAAGCGGGCAGAGGGAACTGAATCGTGTGCGGTCTGCTCCCCTCGCCCGCTAGCGGGAGAGGGGCCGGGGGTGAGGGCCGCGGTAGACGCGCATCTTAAAACCCTCTCCCTAACCCTCTCCCGCAAGCGGGCAGAGGGAACTGAATCGTGTGCGGTCTGCTCCCCTCGCCCGCTGGCGGGAGAGGGGGTGGGGGTGAGGGCCGGGCCCAACGCCGTCAACCGGTCCCGCCAGACGTTTGATATACAATGCCGCCCCTTACCCCGGTCACAGCCCAAGCAGTAGGAGACAGTGGTGGAGCAAGAAGCCTGGCAAATCCTTATTGTCGAAGACGACGAACGTCTGGCCGAACTGACGCGCGAGTACCTGGAGAGCAATGGCTTGAAGGTGGCGATTGAGTCCGATGGTGGCAAAGCCGCTGCGCGAATTCTGCGCGAGCAACCGGACCTGGTGGTGCTCGACCTGATGCTGCCCGGCGAAGACGGCTTGTCTATTTGCCGCAAGGTGCGCGGCAGCTACCACGGCCCCATCCTGATGCTGACCGCGCGCAGCGATGACATGGACCAAGTGCTGGGCCTGGAAATGGGCGCCGATGACTATGTGTGTAAGCCGGTGCGCCCGCGCGTGCTGCTGGCGCGCATTCGCGCGTTGTTGCGCCGCAGTGAAGGCGGTGGCGGCGACGCGGTGCCGGTCGACCAACGTCGTCTGCAATACGGTGTGCTGGTGATCGACAGCGCCATGCGCGAAGCCTGGCTGCGTGAGCAGAGCATTGAGCTGACCAGCGCCGAGTTTGATTTGCTCTGGCTGTTGGCCTCCAACGCCGGGCGCATTTTGTCCCGTGAAGAAATTTTCACTGCCCTGCGTGGCATTGAGTACGACGGCCTCGACCGCTCCATCGACGTACGTATTTCCCGTATCCGCCCGAAAATCGGTGACGACCCGATGCACCCGCGTTTGATCAAAACCGTGCGCAGCAAGGGTTATCTGTTTGTCGCCGAGGCCGCCGAAGCCTTGGCGCACTAAAACGCTCCTATATATAGAGGCCACGGATGAACTCGATTTTTCTGCGCATCTATGGCGGCATGCTGGCGGCGTTTGTGCTGGTGGCGCTGCTCGGCGTGCTCAGCTTGCACTTGCTTAACGAGGTGCGCGGCGACCAATACCGCGAGCGCCTGGCGCGCGGCACTTTTAGTTTGATGACCGACAACCTCGCGGCCATGAGCCCGGTGGAGCGTCGCCGCGCCGTGGTGGTGTGGGGGCGTTTGCTCGGTATTCCCTTGGCCCTGGAGCCGCTGGCCGATCAGGCGCTGGACAGCCGCGCGCGCAGCCGCTTGCTCGACAACCAGGTGCTGGTGGAACAAACCGGTCCGCACGCGGCCAAGGTTTACGGTTTGATGGGCGAGCAAGAGCAACTGGTGCTGGTCGGCGAGGTGCAGCAAATCAGCGAACAGCTGGCCCGCGCCACCGTGTATTTGTTGATTGACGAGCTGATCCGCTACCCGATTGCCGAGCAACCGGAGCGCTTGAAGGCGTTAAAGGCCAACAAGGCGTTCGGCTTTAACCTGCGCCTGGTCAAGCCCGAACAAGCCGAGCTCGACGCCGACCAGCGCCGCCGTATTGATGAAGGCGACACGGTGATGGCGTTGGGCAAGGAGGGCGACTCCATTCATGTGTTCTCCGGTGTGGCCGGCACGCCGTGGGTGCTGGAAATCGGCCCGCTGTACCAGATGAACCCTTACCCGCCGCAGCTGTTGGTGTTGATTGGCGCCATCGCCCTGAGCCTGATCGGCCTGATCGTCTACCTGCTGGTGCGCCAGTTGGAGCAGCGCCTGCTGGGCCTGGAAGAAACCGCTACGCATATTGCCCTGGGTAAGCTCGAATCGCGGGTGCCGGCTGGTGGTGCCGATTCGGTGGGGCGCCTGGCGGCGGCGTTTAACGCCATGGCCGAACACCTGCAGCGCTCGCTGACCATTCAGCGCGAGATGGTCCGCGCCGTGTCCCACGAACTGCGCACGCCGGTGGCGCGCCTGCGCTTTGGCCTGGAAATGATCGGCGACGCGCAAACCGATGCCGCCCGGCGCAAGTACATGGACGGCATGGACGGCGATATCCAAGACCTGGATAAGCTGGTCGACGAAATGCTTACCTACGCGCGCCTGGAGCAAGGCGCGCCGGCACTGAACTTTCAACCGATCGACCTCGACGCCTTGCTCGACCAAGTGATCGACGAACTGGCACCGTTGCGCCCCGGCGTACGCGTCGAACGCGGCCCAAGCATTCATGCCATCGACGGCAGCGGCGCGCTGGTGGAAGCCGAATGGCGCTACCTGCACCGCGCCCTGCAAAACCTGGTGAGCAACGCCATGCGCCACGCGGAATCGCGGGTGCGCTTGAGCTATCAAGTTGGCTTAAAGCGCTGCCGACTGGACGTGGAAGATGACGGGCCGGGCATTCCTGAAGCGGAGTGGGAGCGACTGTTTACGCCGTTCCTGCGCCTGGACGACAGTCGCACCCGCGCCTCGGGCGGGCATGGCCTGGGGCTTTCGATCGTGCGGCGGATTATCTACTGGCATGGCGGGCGGGCGCAGATCAGCCGCAGTGAGGCGCTAGGTGGGGCGTGCTTCAGCCTGGTTTGGCCGCGTAAACAATGACGCTGAGTGAGCGTTTGTTTGCCGGGCGGTTGGCCGAGTTGGCGCCGACCTTGGCCGATGCCTCGGGGTTAAGCCTGCGGGCGTTTCTGCAGCCGGATGGCCTGGAACAGCGCTTGCGCGCTATCTACGGCGACGACCTGTTCGCCACGCAGCGCGACGTGTTGGTCTCGCAGTATTTCAAGTACTACGTGATGGCCCTGCTGCCGCCCGTGTTGGTGGCGACGCTGGTGCACGGCTGGCGCTTGCCGTTGGATCGTCTTCGCGTGGTGTTGGACGAGCGCGGCTTGCCGGCGGCCATTGCGCTAACAGCGGAGGGCGAGCCGGGCACCTTGAACAAATGCTTCGCCGACCTGCTCGACCGGCACCTGCCGCCCGTTATCCAAACCCTGGCCGACTACGGCCACGTGGCACCGGCCGTGCTCTGGGGCAGTGTTGGCGACTACTACGAAAGCACCCTGCAAACGCTCGGCGCACTCACCGAAGCCGACCTAAGCGCTGGCTTCGAACGCCTACGCGACCCCACCAGCCCGCTTTATAACGCCATCCGCTACAACCCGCAGCGCCAACGCCGCACCTGCTGCCTGGCCCATCAGGTAGACGGTATCGGGCATTGCCACCATTGCCCGCTTATATAAGCGCATAAGTTCGTAGGTTGGGTCGGTCCGCGTTCGGTGAGCCAACGGCGAAGCCCAACGGGCCGGCCGCAGGCCGGCGCGTATCGGTCCCGAGATAAACCGATACGCAGCTAGACCGATACGCAGCGAGACCGATACGCAGCGTCCTGCGGACGCTTTGTTGGGCTTCGCTGTGCTCAACCCAACCTACGGATGCCCACCACACTCAACAAGCGCCCATCAAACCGCCCAAACTGCCCCTCCAACTCACTGCCGTTTTGCCACTCTGGCGATAGGTCGGTCAGCAAGCGCAAGCGCGCATAGCCGGCCTCGGTCCATTCCAGCACCTCGGCATGTTCAAAATAAAAGCGCTGTAAGGTCAGTGGATATAGCGCCTTAAACAGGCTTTCTTTTAGCGAAAACGTCAGGGTTACCAGCAGCCCCAGTTGCTCGGGGTCGAGCACGCTGGCGCGGCGCAGTTCGGCGGGGGTGAGAATTTCGCCCTGTAGGCGTGCGGCGCGTTCGCTGCTCAGCAGGTTTTCCACATCCAGCCCCAGCCCACGCCAGTCGCTGCTGTTGGCGACAATCGCTGCCGCCCAGTTTTTGCCATGGGTAATCGAGCCGCTAACCCCCGCCGGCCATTGCGGCGCGCGGTCGGCGCCAACGGCCGGCACCACCTCGCTGCCATTCAACCGCCGCAGCGCTTCGCGAGCGCACACGCGGCCAGCAAGAAACTCCGCCTGGCGCTTGGCCACGCCATGGGTGGCGGGAATTTGGCTACGTTGGAAGTCATCGGGCTGCAACAACGCCGGATCGAATTGGCTGCTGATAAAGCGGGTATTGGCCAGCGGCTGCGGCAATGGCCAGTGCTCAGCCAACGGGCTGCAACAGGCGGGGAGGGTATAAGTCGACATGCCGGCATTTTGCCGCGTCGCAGCCTAAGGGGCCAGCACCACTGGCGTTTACATTTCTTTGCACACGCGCAACAAAGCGACACGGAATGTAGCGCGGGCATTTGCCAGACTGCTGCCGCGTTTCTTCGGAACGCAGGTGAGGTTGTAGTTTGGGCCGGACGCGTAGCGAAAGGCACCGAACCTTAGTCACTGATTTAAGTGCGGGAGCCCGTTTGGGCTCCCGTTTTTTTTGCCGGGTTACATGCCCGCGAGTGCCCGCCACCAGATCGGGTAACCTATGCGCCCGCCATTACCCGCGCCAAGGCTCGCCATGAAACCCGAAGACCACCCGCGAGATGCCGTATGGCAAGTACAAGGGCCGGTTGATTGCGGATTTGCCGGGGCCTTATTTGAATTGGTTTGCCCGTGAGGGTTTCCCTAAGGGCGAGATTGGTCAGCTGTTGCAGTTGATGCAGGAGATTGATCACAACGGCCTCGGTGAGTTGCTCACGCCACTGCGCAAGAAGCCGCGCAACCCCCTGTAATGCGCCGCCTTGCGCAACTTTCTCGGTTTACTCCTATGCTGCAAAAGCTGCCCTGCCAACGGGGTGGTTGGGGGAGGACGTGTGGGCGTGGGTAGGGCGCCTGCTTTCATAGGGATCGTGCGGGGCACTTCGAATGCGGGACAAGCGTCGCCTGTTCGTGTTGGTGTGGCCGTTTATTGCCATCGTTGTGCTGCAGGCAGTGCTGGCGGGCATTAGCTTGGAGGTTATGTCGTCGGTGCGCGCTTATGTGACCGGCGAAAGCCTGTGGTCCAAGGGCCAGAAGGATGCGATCACCCATTTGACCCTGTACGCCGATAGCGCGGATGAGGCCGATTACCACGCCTATCAAGCGGCTATCGCCATCCCTCTGGGCGACTACGCCGCGCGCTTGGCCATGGATTTGCCCAACCCCGATTACCGCGCCGCTTATGAAGGGTTTCTGCGCGGCGGTACGCACCCGGAAGATATTCCCGGCCTGATCTGGCTGTACCGCGACTTTGCTGAGTTCAGTTACCTCAAGCGCGCCATCGGCCATTGGCAGGTGGGCGATCATTTTGTGTTGGCCTTGCAAGCATTGGCCGAGCAGATGCATCAGAGCATTAGTGCCGGCACTGCCACGGCCGCACAGATTCAAGGCTGGAAGGCGCAGATCTACGCCATCAATCTGCAAGTCACCCCGGTGGAAAAAGCCTTTTCCGACACCCTGGGCGAGGGTTCGCGTTTTATTCAGCGCCTGCTGTTGGCGGCTAATGTGCTGGTGGCGGTGGTGCTGATTCTGTTGGCCACGCTGCGCACCCTCAAGTTGTTGCAGCAGCGCGAGGCCTCTGAGTTGGCACTGCATACGGAAAAGGAGCGGGCGCAAACGACCTTGGCCTCGATTGGTGATGCGGTGATCCGCACCGACCGCTTTGGCTGCTTGGAGTACCTCAACCCGGCCGCGGAGGATTTGATTTTGTGCCGCTACGATCAGGCCCGAGGCCGCTCGCTGGTGTCGCTGTTTAGTTTGCAGGACAGCGAGTGTCAGTTGGCCGATGCGCCGTTGATTGAGCGCATTCTGGCTGGCGAAATTGGCAGCAGCGCCCATGCCCAGCAAGTGGTGCGCCTGGATGGCAGCAAGGTGCCGGTGGCCTTGGTCGGCGCGCCGATTCAAATTGCCGGGCGCATTGTCGGCGCGGTGTTGGTGCTGCATGACATGACCCGCGAGCGCCAATACATCGACACCCTGTCCTGGCAGGCGACCCATGATGCGCTCACCGGCCTGGCCAATCGGCGGGAGTTTGAGCAGCGCCTGGACAGCGCCTTGGCCCGCCTGGAAAACCACCCCGGTCAACACGCCTTGATGTTTCTCGACCTTGACCAGTTCAAGGTGGTCAACGACACCTGCGGGCATGCGGCGGGTGACCAGTTGCTGCGCCAGGTGTGCGTGCTGTTGCAGGAGCACCTGCGCGAGGGCGATACCCTGGCGCGCCTGGGCGGCGATGAGTTCGGCATTCTGCTGGAAAACTGCCCGGCCGCGCCGGCCGCGCGCATTGCCGAGCTGCTGCGTATGACCGTGCAAGACCTGCAGTTCGCCTGGGACGGGCGCAATTTCAATATTGGCGTAAGCATTGGCCTGGTCAGTCTGGCGCAGTCGCGTATCACCCTGGCTGAGGCCCTGCGCTCGGCGGACATGGCCTGCTATATGGCCAAGGAAAAGGGCCGTAACCGCGTGCAGGTGTACCAGAGCGACGACTCGGAAATGTCCAACCGTTTCGGTGAAATGGCCTGGGTGCAGCGGATTCATGCGGCGCTGGAGGAGGAGCGATTTTGCCTGTTCTACCAACTGATTGCCCCGGTCGCGGCCGACCCTGGGCAGGGCGTGCACCTGGAATTGCTCCTGCGCTTGCGCGATGAGGACGGCCAGTTGGTGCCGCCGATTCGCTTTATTCCGGCCGCCGAGCGTTATGGGCTGATGCCACTGATTGACCGCTGGGTGGTTAGCCACGCGTTTAGCGTATTGGCGCAGCGCCAGAGCAGCCAGGACAGCGAACCGATTGCTACCTGCGCCATCAACCTCTCGGGGCCGACCTTTGGCGACCAAGCGTTTCTCGGCTTTGTGCGCGAGCAGTTCGCCCACTTCAATATCGCCGCGCAGCAGATTTGTTTTGAAATCACCGAAACCAGCGCCATCGCCAACCTGGGCAGCGCCATGCATTTTATTCGTGAGCTGAAGGCCCTGGGTTGCCGCTTTTCCCTGGACGACTTTGGCGCGGGTATGTCGTCGTTTGCCTACCTCAAACACTTGCCGGTGGATTACCTGAAGATCGACGGCAGCTTTGTTAAAGACATGCTCGAAAACCCAATCGATCGCGCCATGGTGGAGTCGATCAACCAGATCGGCCATGTGATGGGCAAGCTGACCATTGCCGAGTTTGTCGAAACCCCGGAAATCATGCAGGCATTGGCGCAGGTGGGGGTGGATTACGCCCAGGGCTATGCGATTGCCAAGCCGCTGCCGTTTGGCCCACAGGGGCGCTTGAGCGTTGAGGCGCAGGCGTTTGAATGGGCGACGGTGGGGGAAAGCCGGGAGTAGGGCGGCATCGCTTGGCAGAGAAATGGGCCGGGTTGGCAAGAAAACGTTACGCCGCGGCCGCAGCGTTTGTTGGCCGGTTGCGCGGCGGGCTGAAACCCTGGGTCCCCGCCTGCGCGGGGACGATGGTGAATAGTGGAAAAACCTCCGTCGTTCCCGCGCAGGCGGGAAGGCAGAATCGCTGAGGAAAAAGCGCGTGTTAAGCCCGCGTAAGGATTAGTTGCCAGCTTATCGACGGCAGCCCCGCCACCGCGCCACCTACCCCGCTTGTGACGCTCCTCCGCGCAGGTTGTTATGAACGCAGAGGCCACCCCGGCCACCGCATAACAACAATTCCGGAGGCGCCATGAACGCTCTGCACGCTGTCAAACCCACTCCCATCCAGCCGCACAACCCGATCGGCACCGACGGTTTCGAGTTTGTCGAATACACCGCGCCCACCGCCGAAGGCATCCAACAGCTGCGTGAGCTGTTCACCGCCATGGGCTTTACCGAAACCGCCAAACACCGCTCCAAAGAAGTGTTTTTGTTTCAGCAAAACGACATCAACTTTGTGCTCAACGGCAGCCCCACCGGGCACGTGCGTGAATTCGGTTTAAAGCATGGCCCGAGTGCCTGCGCCATGGCCTTTCGCGTGCAAAACGCTGCCCAGGCGGCGGCCTATGTGGAGTCGCAAGGGGCCACGCTGGTCGGCAGCCACGCCAATTTTGGTGAGTTGAATATCCCCTGTGTGGAAGGCATCGGCGGTTCGTTGCTTTACCTGGTGGACCGTTATGGCCACAAGAGCATTTATGACGTCGACTTTGAGTACATCGAAGGCCGCACCCCGCAGGACAACGCCGTGGGCCTGAGCGAAATCGATCACCTGACCCATAACGTTAACCGTGGGCAGATGGATGTGTGGTCGGGCTTTTACGAGCGCATCGCTAACTTTCGCGAAATTCGTTATTTCGATATCGAAGGCAAGCTCACCGGCCTGCTGTCCCGCGCCATGACCGCGCCGTGCGGCAAGATCCGTATCCCGATCAATGAGTCGGCCGACGACAAGTCGCAGATCGAAGAATTTATCCGCGAGTACCACGGCGAAGGCATCCAACACATCGCCCTGGCCAGCGACGATATCTACGCCACCGTGCGCCAGCTGCGCGCCAATGGCGTGGAGTTTATGACCACCCCCGACACCTACTACGCCAAGGTCGATACCCGCGTGGCCGGCCATACCGAGCCGACTGCAGTGCTCAAGGAACTGAACCTGCTGATCGATGGCGCACCCGGCGACGACGGCATCTTGCTGCAGATTTTCACCAACACGGTGATCGGCCCGATCTTCTTTGAAATCATCCAGCGCAAGGGCAATCAAGGCTTTGGCGAGGGCAATTTCAAGGCGCTGTTTGAGTCGATTGAAGAAGACCAAGTGCGCCGTGGCGTGATTGCCGCTGACTGAGCAGGAGCTACCGTATGAGCCGCAACTGGATCAGTTTTCCCCTGCGCGAAGGCGAGTGTTCACGCCAGGCGCACTGCGATTTTCCTGAAGGCACCTATGAGCGGGAAATGGGCCGCGAAGGGTTTTTTGGCCCCGCCGCGCACCTGCACCACAAACACCCGCCCACCGGCTGGGTGGACTGGCAGGGGCCGCTGCGCCCGCATGCTTTTGACCTCAACCGCGTACCAAGCGCAAGCGATTGCCCGCTGGCCGCGCCGCTAGCGCTGCACAACAGCGATGTGCGTATCCGTGTATGGAAGTGCAACGGCGCCATGCGCCACCTGGTGCGCAATAGCGACGGCGATGAGCTGTTGTTTGTGCATGAAGGCAGCGGGCATTTCTACTGCGACTTTGGCCACCTGGAATACCGCGATGGCGATTACCTGGTGATTCCCCGTGGCACGGCGTGGCGCATTGAGGCGGCTGAGCCGACGTTTATGCTGCTGATCGAAAACACCGACGGCGCCTATCAACTGCCGGACAAAGGCTTACTCGGCCCCCACGCCATCTTCGACCCGGCCGTGCTCGACCATCCGCACTTGGACGAGGCGTTCAAAGCGCAGCAAGACGAAAACACCTGGCAAATCCGCATTAAACGGCGCAACCAGATCAGCACCGTGACCTACCCGTATAACCCGCTGGATGTGGTTGGCTGGCATGGCGACAACACCGTGGTGCGCTTGAACTGGCGGGTGATGAGCCACCGCTACCACCTGCCGCCGTCGGCGCACACCACCTTTGTGGCTAATGGTTTTGTGGTCTGCACCTTTACCCCGCGCCCGGTGGAAAGCGACCCCGGTGCGTTGAAGGTGCCGTTCTATCACAACAACGACGACTACGACGAAGTGCTGTTCTACCACCGGGGCAACTTCTTTAGTCGCGACAATATTGAGGCCGGGATGGTGACCTTGCACCCCTGCGGCTTCCCCCACGGCCCGCACCCCAAGGCCCTGAAAAAGAGCCAGGAAAGCCCGGCGACCTTTGTTGAGGAAGTGGCGGTGATGATTGATACGCGCCGTGGCCTGGAGATTGGCGAGGCTGCGGCGGCGGTGGATGTAGCGGCGTATGTGGATTCGTGGCGGGCGCCGGGGAAAAGCTGAAAAGCCCCTCTCCCTAGCCCTCTCCCGCAAGCGGGAGAGGGAACTGAACCGAGTACTCCCGCCGAACCGCGATCTGTTCCCCTCGCCCGCTGGCGGGAGAGGGGCTAGGGGAGAGGGCAGCGGTCTCAAGCCCTTCACCCAACCAAACACCAACAAATTCCAAAAGGCTTTCCCATGAAACTCGCATCCCTAAACCAAGGCCGTGACGGTGTATTAGTCGTGGTCTCCCGCGACCTGACCCGTGCGGTCAACGTGCCGACCATCGCGCCCACCCTGCAAGCCGCCCTCGACACCTGGCCGACCACCCGGCCGAAACTGGAAGCGGTCTATCAACGCCTAAACGATGGCGTAGAGGGCGAAGCCTTTGCCTTCGACCAAGCCGCCTGCGCCAGCCCCTTGCCCCGCGCTTATCACTGGGCCGACGGCAGCGCCTACGTCAACCATGTTGAGCTGGTACGCAAAGCCCGTGGCGCCGAGATGCCGGAAAGTTTCTGGCACGACCCGCTGATTTACCAAGGCGGCGCCGATACCTTTATCCCACCCCATAGCCCGATTCTGATGGCCGACGAAGCCTGGGGCATCGACCTTGAAGCCGAGTTGGCGGTGATCACCGACGACGTGCCGATGGGCGTTTCGGCAGCACAGGCGGGCGCGCATATTCAGCTGCTGATGCTGGTAAACGATGTGTCGCTGCGTAACCTGATCCCCGGCGAGTTGGCCAAGGGTTTTGGTTTTTACCAGAGCAAACCGTCGTCGAGCTTTTCGCCGGTGGCGATCACCCCGGATGAGCTCGGGGACAGCTGGCGCGACGGCAAGGTGCATCGGCCGCTGACGTCGCATATCAACGGTGAGCTGTTTGGCCAGCCAGATGCCGGCACCGATATGACCTTTAACTTCCCAACCCTGTTGGCCCACGCGGCGAAAACCCGGGCGTTGGGGGCCGGCAGCATTGTCGGCTCTGGCACTGTGTCGAACTACGACCGCAGCGCTGGCTCCAGTTGCCTGGCGGAAAAACGCATGCTGGAAATCGTCGAGCAGGGCGAGGCGACAACACCGTATCTGCGCTTTGCTGACCGAGTGCGTATCGAGATGTTCGACAGCGCCGGGCAGAGCATTTTCGGCGCCATCGACCAAGTGGTTACCCAGTACCGGGGCTGATCATGCTGACGCTATACGACTACTGGCGCTCCAGCGCCGCCTACCGGGTGCGCATCGCCCTTAACCTCAAAGGCCTGGCCTATCAGTCGGTGCTGGTGCATTTGGTAAAGGACGGCGGCGAACAGCATGGTGCCGACTACTTGGCGATAAATCCGCAGGGCCTTTTGCCGTTGTTGGTGGATGGCGATACGCGCATCCCGCAGTCGTTGGCCATTCTCGAGTACCTGGAAGAGCGCTACCCGCAGCCCGCGCTGCTGCCCAGAGACCACGGCCTGCGTGCGCAGATCCGGGGCTTGGCGCTGCATATTGCCTGCGATATTCACCCGCTGAACAACCTGCGGGTGTTGCACTACCTGAGTAATGAATTGGGCGTCGAGGCCGCGGCCAAAGACGCCTGGTACCGCCACTGGGTCGAAACTGGCCTGGCGGCGGTGGAGCAGGGCCTTGAGCGCCTGCCCTCGGAACTTTCACTGGGAGAACGGCCCGGTTACCTAGAGGCCTGTTTAATTCCGCAGGTGTACAATGCGCGCCGTTTTAACTGTGACCTCCATGCGTACCCACGCATTCTCGCTGTGGTCGAGCGCTGTAACTCCCTTGAGGCATTTGCCAATGCCGCGCCGGAGGTGCAGCCAGACGCTCCCGCTCGGTAAGGGGAACGCCCACCACACCAAGGCTGAACCGCTACAAGCGCCTTGCTGAACTCCGCTGTGCCACAAGCGCGGCGGGTCCGATTCCGTCACAGATAAAAACAAATAGGTGACGTTACATGCAGAACAGTCTTTCCTCAGGCCACCTCAAACGCGGCCTGAAAAATCGCCATATCCAACTGATTGCCCTTGGTGGCGCCATCGGCACCGGCCTGTTTTTGGGCTCGGCCGGCGTGCTGAAAAGCGCCGGGCCGTCGATGATTCTTGGCTACGCCATCTGCGGCTTTATCGCCTTTATGATCATGCGCCAGCTTGGCGAAATGATTGTGGAAGAGCCGGTAGCCGGTTCGTTTAGCCACTTTGCGCATAAATACTGGGGCGGTTTTGCCGGCTTTCTGTCCGGCTGGAACTGCTGGGTGCTGTACATCCTGGTGGGCATGTCCGAACTCACCGCCGTGGGTAAGTACATTCACTACTGGTGGCCGGAGATTCCGACCTGGGCCTCGGCCGCGGCGTTTTTTCTGCTGGTGAATGCCATCAACCTGGCCAACGTGAAGTTGTTTGGCGAGGCCGAATTTTGGTTTGCCATGATCAAGGTGGTGGCCATCGTCGGCATGATCGTGCTCGGTTGCTACCTGCTATTTAGCGGTGCGGGTGGTGAGCAGGCGACCGTCACTAACCTGTGGGCGCAGGGCGGTTTCTTCCCTAACGGCATCAGCGGCTTGGTCATGGCCATGGCCTTTATCATGTTTTCCTTTGGTGGCCTGGAGATGCTTGGCTTTACCGCCGCGGAAGCCGACCAACCGAAAACCGTGATCCCCAAAGCGATCAATCAGGTGATCTACCGCATCCTGATTTTCTATGTGGGCGCCTTGGTGGTGCTGCTGTCGCTGACCCCTTGGAACCTGCTGTTGGAACATATCAACAGCGCCGGCGACCCCTACAGCGGCAGCCCGTTTGTGCAGGTGTTTTCGCTGCTGGGCAGTAACACAGCGGCGCATGTGCTGAACTTTGTGGTGCTGACGGCGGCGGTGTCGGTCTACAACAGCGGCACCTACTGCAACGGCCGCATGCTGCTGGGCCTGGCTGAGCAAGGCGATGCGCCGAAGGTATTTGCCAAGGTGGATAAACGTGGTGTGCCGGTAAACGCCTTGCTGCTCTCGGCGCTGGTGACGTTTTTGGCCGTGGTGGTGAACTACGTCGTGCCACAAAACGCCCTGGAATTGCTGATGTCGCTGGTGGTGGCCGCGCTGGTGATTAACTGGGCAATGATCAGCTACTCGCACCTGAAATTCCGCCAACACATGGACAAAAGCGGCGTACGCACTGCCTTCCGCGCCTTGCTGTTCCCGTACGGCAACTACATTTGCCTGGCGTTTGTGCTGTTTATTCTCGGCGTGATGCTGCTGATTCCGGGCATTCAGGTGTCGGTGTACGCGATTCCGGTGTGGTTGGTGGTGATGTTGGGCTGCTATCGGGTGAAGTTGGCGCGGGCTAAAACGGCTGCGTTGCAGGTTGTGTAGCGCTGCCTGTTGTTGGGCTTCGCTGCGCTCAACCCAACCTACATTCTGTAAAACGTAGGTTGGGTTGAGCGCAGCGAAGCCCAACGATGCACAAAAGCCAGTACGTAGGTTGGGTTGAGCTTAGCGAAGCCCAACGATGCGCAAATGCCAGTACGTAGGTTGGGTTGAGCGTAGCGAAGCCCAACGATGCGCAAAAGCCAGTACGTAGGTTGGGTTGAGCGCAGCGAAGCCCAACGATGCACAAATGCCAGCCGCAGACGCATTACCAACCAGGTTGGTTGTGGTTGGAAGCGTCCTGTTTGGTAGCGGTGCTGTGGCGGATTTTTCGGTATCGTTGGGCTTCGCTACGCTCACCGCACGCGGACCTACCCAACCTACGCCGTCTTAAACGTGGTTCCCCTCCATGCTGGTCATCTCCAATAGCGTCCATCTGCCGGACACCGACGTCGAGCTAACCGCTATCCGTGCGCAAGGCGCGGGCGGGCAGAACGTTAATAAAGTCTCCAGCGCCGTGCACTTGCGCTTCGATATCAATGCTTCGTCCCTGCCGCCGTTTTACAAAGAACGCCTGCTGGAATGGCGCGACAGCCGGATCACCAGTGATGGCGTGGTGGTGATCAAAGCCCAGCAATACCGCACCCAGGAACAGAACCGCGCGGATGCCTTGGAGCGCTTGAAAGAGTTGATTCTGGCGGCGAGCAAAGTCGAAAAAAAACGCCGGCCCACCAAGCCCACCTTGGGCTCGAAGAAGCGGCGGTTGGAAGGTAAAAGCCAGCGCGGGGCGATTAAAGCAGGGCGGGGTAAGGTGGATTTTTAGCGCAACAGGCCGGTGCGCGCCCGATTGCGTCGTAGGTTTTACGCTGCAGTTACCTTGGCAATCGCTGCCGCCAAATACGCCAGCCGCTGCTCGTCCATTCCGGCCACGTTGGCGCGCCCGGTACTGACCATATAAATGCTGTGCTCATCACGCAGCCGCTTAACCTGCTCAGCACTCAAGCCGGTATAGGAAAACATCCCACGCTGACTGCCAATATGGGCAAAACGCTCGGCCAAACCATAAGGCTGCAAGGCTGTGAGCAACCCTTGGCGCAGCTGTGCAATGCGCACACGCATGGCTTGCACTTCTTCCTGCCAAACCAGCTTCAAGCTCTCATCGGCGAGAATCTGCGCCACCACCGCCGCGCCATGGGCTGGCGGCGTCGACCACAAATTACGAGCTATGGCGGCCAGCTGACTGCGCACATCCACCAGCTTGTCGGCGCTGGTGCAGCTCACGATTAGAGCCCCGGTTCGCTCGCGATACAGGCCAAAGTTTTTCGAGCAGGAGCTGGTGATCAGCACCTCCGGCAGCTCGGCGGCAAACAGGCGCACGGCCCAGGCATCTGCTTCCAAGCCTTCGGCAAAGCCTTGGTAGGCGAAGTCGATTAGCGGCAGCAGTTCGCGTTCACGAACTACCTCCAGCACCTGGCGCCATTGCGTTTGGCTGAGGTCGAAGCCGCTGGGGTTGTGGCAGCAGGCGTGCAGCAGCACCACATCGCCAGCGGGAATTTGCTGCAAGGCGGCGAGCATGGCGTCGAACACCAAGCGGTTGTCGGCATCGACGTACGGGTAATGGCTGACCTTAAGCCCGGCGGCGGCAAACAGCGTTTCGTGGATTGGCCACGTCGGGTCGCTTAACCAGATGCCACGGCCTGGCAGGCAATGACGGATAAAGTCGCCAGCCAGGCGCAAGGCGCCGGTGCCGCCTGGTGTTTGGGTGGCGCCGGCACGACTTTCGTTGAGTAACGGCGAATCCGCGCCCAGCACCAAGCGCGCCAAGTGCTGAGTAAACAGCGGGTCGCCATGGCCACCGATATAGCTCTTGGTGGTTTCGCTATCGACCAGGTGACGCTCGGCGATTTTTACCGAATTGAGGATTGGCGTGTTGCCTTGCGGGTCTTTGTAGACGCCCACGCCCAGGTCGAGCTTTTGCGGGTTGGGGTCGCTGCGGTAGGCGTCGATCAAACCCAGAATGGGATCGCCCGGCACCCGCTTTACGCCGCTGAAATGGTTCACTTCAAGCCTTCCGCTGTCTTGGCCACCTGGTCGGTGCGCGCGGCCATGATGAAGTCGTTGCGGTGCAGGCCTTTGATCGAATGGCTCCACCAGGTCACGGTGACTTTGCCCCACTCGGTCAGCAGGCCAGGGTGATGGCCCTCGGCTTCGGCGATTTCACCCACCGCGTTGGTAAAGGCCAAGGCCTGTTTAAAGTTCTTGAAGGCGTAGAGCTTTTCCAGCTGCAGCACGCCGTCGCGCACTTCGATATTCCAGTCCGGAATTTCTTTGATCAGCAGCGCCAACTCGTCGTCAGAAACTTTCGGTGCGTCGGCTTTGCAGGCTTCGCAGTGGGCTTGGTTCAGGGCAGTCATCGGTGGCTCCTAGAAAAGGGGATTAAGCCGCTTTAGGCGGGAATTTAGCAGGATGCAAACCTTGCTCGGTAGCGCGAATAACCATGGCCATCAGGTCTTCCTGGGCCAGGTCAAACAGGCGCTTAAGGTCGGGCAGTACGAAATACAACGGTTGCAGAATGTCGATGCGATAGGGCGTGCGCATGGCTTCTACCGGGTCGAAGGCCTGGTGTTCGGGCGCATCGGAGAGGCTGTAGAGGGTTTCCTTCGGCGAGGAAAGAATGCCGCCGCCGTAAATCTTGCGGCCTTGTGGCGTGTCGACCAGGCCAAATTCGATGGTCATCCAATACAACCTGGCGAGGTACACGCGCTGCTCTTTGCTGGCCTGCAAACCCAGCTTGCCGTAGGTGTGGGTAAATTCGGCGAACCAGGGGTTGGTCAGCAGCGGGCAGTGGCCAAACACTTCGTGAAAAATATCCGGCTCTTGCAGGTAGTCGAGTTCTTCGCGGGTGCGGATAAAGGTAGCGACGGGAAATTGTTTGCTAGCCAGCAGTTCAAAAAAGGTCTGGAACGGAATCAGCGCCGGCACGCGCGCCACACGCCAGCCGGTAGTGGCTTGCAGCACGCGGTTAATTTCAGCCAGCTGCGGAATACGCTCATGGGGCAGGGCGAGTTGTTCGATGCCATCCAGGTACTCCTGGCAGGCGCGGCCCTCGATCACCTTCAGCTGGCGAGTGATCAGGGTGTTCCATACCTGATGCTCGGCGTCGGGGTACTCAATAAAGCCGCTGCTATCCGGCTCCCGTGCCACGTATTGCGACTGCTTCATCGCTGCCTCACTTGTGCTTGTTGTTGTATGTGGGACTAGAAATAACCTGTGGCGTGCGGCTTTTCCGCTTGCCAGCAGCGGCCGGCGGCGAGGTTGAAGGGCTAATAGCGTAAAGAAATGATGACGAGTTGGCGCGAGCGGCGAAGCGTCGTGTTGCTGGCGGCGTGATCCGTAAACTATCCTTTACGAAAATTACGCCGCCACGTCAGATTTTTCCGTTGATGGCGGCGACTACAACAACAAAAACGAGCCCCGCCATGCGTATCAAAGTCCATTGCCAAAACCGGATTGGCATCCTTCGCGACATTCTCAATTTGCTCGTCGAATACGGCATTAACGTCGCCCGTGGTGAAGTGGGTGGCGAGCAGGGCAACGCGATTTACCTGCACTGCCCGAACCTGATTAACCTGCAGTTCCAATCCCTGCGCCCGCAGTTCGAGGCGATACCCGGTGTATTTGGCGTCAAACGGGTGGGGCTGATGCCCAGCGAGCGTCGGCACTTGGAATTGAATGCCTTGCTGGGCGCCTTGGAGTTTCCGGTGCTGTCCATCGACATGGCGGGCTCCATCGTCGCTGCCAACCGCGCCGCCGCTCAGTTGTTGGGCGTGCGCGTGGATGAAGTGCCGGGTCTGCCGCTGTCGCGTTATGCCGAAGACTTCGACTTGCCGGAGCTGGTGCGCGCGAATAAGTCGCGGATCAATGGCCTGCGGGTGAAGATCAAAGGCGACGTGTTTCTCGCCGATATCGCCCCGCTGCAAACCGAGCACGAAGAAAGCGACGCCATGGCCGGCGCCGTACTCACCCTGCACCGCGCCGACCGTGTGGGCGAGCGCATTTACCACGTACGCAAACAGGAGCTGCGCGGCTTTGACAGCATCTTCCAGAGTTCGCGGGTGCTCGCCGCTGTCGTGCGTGAAGCACGGCGGATGGCGCCGTTGGATGCGCCGCTGCTGATCGAAGGCGAAACCGGCACCGGCAAAGAACTGCTGGCCCGTGCCTGCCACCTTGCCAGCCCGCGCGGGCAGTCGCCGTTTATGGCGCTCAACTGCGCCGGCCTGCCGGAATCGATGGCTGAAACCGAGCTGTTTGGCTACGGCCCTGGCGCCTTTGAAGGCGCACGGCCGGAAGGCAAATTGGGCCTGCTGGAACTCACCTCAGGCGGCACCTTGTTTCTTGATGGCGTCGGCGAAATGAGCCCGCGCCTGCAAGCCAAACTGCTGCGCTTTCTGCAAGACGGCTGCTTTCGTCGTGTCGGTAGCGACGAAGAGGTGTACCTCGATGTGCGGGTGATTTGCGCCACCCAAGTCGACCTCTCCGAGCTCTGTGGCAAAGGCGAATTCCGCCAAGACCTTTACCACCGCCTTAACGTACTGAGCCTGCATATTCCGCCGTTGCGCGAGTGCCTGGACGGGCTGATGCCCTTGGTTGAGCACTTTCTCGACCAAGCCAGTCGCCAAATCGGTTGCCCGCTGCCCAAGCTGGCGCCGCAAGCGTTTGAACGCCTTAACCACTACCACTGGCCGGGCAATGTGCGGCAGCTGGAGAACGTGCTGTTTCAAGCGGTTTCGTTGTGCGATGGGGCGTTGGTTAAAGCCGAACATATCCGCCTGCCGGACTATGGCGCGCCGCAGCCGTTGGGCGATTTTTCCTTGGAAGGTGGCTTGGAGGCGATTATGGGGCGCTTTGAAAAAGCCGTGTTGGAGCGCCTGTACAGCGAACATTCCAGCAGCCGGCAGTTGGGCAAGCGGCTGGGGGTTTCGCATACCACCATTGCCAATAAGTTGCGGCAGTACGGGATGGGGAAGGATTAAAAACCGCGCTTGCCCCGACCCTCTCCCCTAGCCCCTCTCCCGCGAGCGGGAGAGGGGAACAGATCGACGTTCGGCGCCGCTACTCGGTCAGCCTCCTCTCCCGCTTGCGGGAGAGGAGAACAGATCGACGTTCGGCGTCCCTACTCAGTCAGCCCCCTCACCCGCTTGCGGGAGAGGAGAACAGATCGACGTTCGGCGCCCCTACTCGGTCAGCCCCCTCACCCGCTTGCGGGAGAGGGGAACAGATCGACGTTTGGCGCCGCTACTCGGTCAGCCCCCTCACCCGCTTGCGGGAGAGGAGAACAGATCGACGTTCGGCGTCCCTACTCAGTCAGCCCCCCCACCCGCTTGCGGGAGAGGGGAACAGATCGACGTTTGGCGCCCCTACTCGGTCGGCTCCCTCGCCCGCTTGCGGGAGAGGGTTGGGGAGAGGGGCATTTGATCTTGATCTCCATCCACCCACGACCAAGGTCTTAACCCGGTAAGACCATGGTCGAATGGCGGGAGGTCTACAAAAGGCACCATACAAAAACAACTATTCACCGAGGTATCCCGATGAGTGCTGCATCACTGTATCCCGTACGTCCCGAGGTTGCGGCCACCACCCTGACCGACGAGGCCACTTACAAGTCTATGTACCAGCAGTCGGTGGTCAACCCTGACGGTTTCTGGCGTGAGCAGGCCAAGCGTCTGGACTGGATCAAGCCGTTCACGGTGGTAAAGCAGACCTCGTTCGACGATCACCACGTGGATATCAAGTGGTTCGCCGACGGCACCCTTAACGTCTCGGCTAACTGCCTGGACCGTCACCTGGCTGAACGTGGCGACCAGTTGGCAATCATCTGGGAAGGCGACGACCCCTCCGAACACCGCGAAATCACCTACCGCGAACTGCACGAAGAAGTGTGCAAATTCGCCAACGCCCTGCGCGGCCAAGACGTGCACCGTGGCGACGTGGTGACCATCTATATGCCGATGATCCCTGAGGCCGTAGTAGCCATGCTGGCCTGTGCGCGCATTGGTGCTATTCACTCGGTGGTGTTTGGCGGCTTCTCTCCCGAAGCGCTGGCTGGGCGCATTATCGACTGCCGTTCCAAGGTGGTGATCACCGCTGACGAAGGCCTGCGCGGCGGCAAGAAAACCCCGCTCAAAGCCAACGTCGACGATGCCCTGACCAACCCGGAAACCAGCAGCATTCAGAAGGTGATCGTGTGCAAACGCACCGGCTCGCCGATCAAGTGGAATCAGCATCGCGACATTTGGTACGAAGACCTGATGAAGGTTGCCGGCAGCGTTTGCGCGCCGAAAGAAATGGGTGCTGAAGAAGCGCTGTTTATCCTCTACACCTCCGGCTCCACCGGTAAACCCAAAGGCGTGCAACACACCACCGCCGGCTACCTGCTGTACGCCGCGCTGACCCATGAGCGCGTGTTCGATTACAAGCCGGGCGAAGTCTATTGGTGCACCGCTGACGTCGGCTGGGTGACCGTTTATGGCCCGCTGGCCAATGGCGCGACCACGCTGCTGTTTGAAGGCATTCCCAACTACCCGGATATCACCCGCGTGTCGAAGATCATCGACAAGCACAAGGTCAATATTCTCTACACCGCGCCAACCGCCATTCGCGCCATGATGGCCCAGGGCAAAGCGGCGATCGAGGGTGCCGACGGTTCGAGCCTGCGCTTGCTCGGTTCGGTGGGCGAGCCGATCAACCCGGAAGCCTGGAACTGGTACTACGAAACGGTAGGCCAATCGCGCTGCCCGATTGTTGATACCTGGTGGCAGACCGAAACCGGCGGCGTGCTGATCAGCCCGTTGCCAGGCGCTACCGCGCTCAAGCCAGGTTCGGCGACGCGGCCGTTCTTCGGCGTGGTGCCAGCCTTGGTGGATAACCTCGGCAACCTGATTGAGGGCGCTGCCGAGGGCAACCTGGTGATTCTGGATTCGTGGCCAGGCCAGGCCCGTACCTTGTTTGGCGACCATGACCGCTTCGTTGATACCTACTTCAAAACCTTCCGTGGCATGTACTTCACCGGCGACGGTGCCCGTCGTGATGAAGATGGTTACTACTGGATTACCGGACGTGTGGATGACGTGCTGAACGTTTCCGGCCACCGCATGGGTACTGCGGAAATCGAAAGCGCCATGGTCGCCCACCCGAAAGTGGCCGAGGCCGCCGTGGTCGGTATGCCGCACGACATCAAAGGGCAGGGCATTTATGTCTACGTCACCTTGAATAACGGTGAGGAGCCAAGCGAGGCGTTGCGCCAAGAGCTTAAGCAGTGGGTGCGCAAAGAGATCGGCCCGATTGCTGCGCCAGACGTCATTCAATGGGCGCCCGGCTTGCCGAAAACCCGTTCGGGGAAAATCATGCGGCGCATCTTGCGTAAGATCGCCACCGCCGAGTACGACACCTTGGGCGATATTTCCACCCTGGCCGACCCTGGTGTGGTGCAGCATTTGATTGATACCCATAAGGCCATGCAGCAAGCCGTGGCCTAACGGTTTTAGTGCTGAAAAAAACGCCCGCCGACTAGGCGGGCTTTTTTTCAGCCGTCGTCCCCGCGTAGGCGGGGGATCCAGAATGGAGTGTCCTGCCTCGCGCGTAGCGGCAACCACAATCCTGAATCACCGCCTGCGCGGGGATGATGAGGTAGGCAGGGAGATTTTTATCGGCATTCACCTGTGTGAACAACGGCAGTAACACCGCGCTTCATCACGGGGCAAACCGAAACACAGCGCCCGATTCTTGGGCGATTTTTCTTATGGCGAAAAAATAGTAAACCAGAGAAACCCAGCAACGATGGGGGTTTTAAAAAACAGGCACGAATAGTGCTGTAGCTACTGGTTTAGCCTCGCCCTGCTCGCTGCCTTTTTTGGCTCAAAATCCCCTCCAAAGCCCTTTTGTAATTACTTGTCGCATTGAAGAAATATCGGCTTTGGGGCTGTCGTTAGAATGCCGCCACCCAGACGCCGCTACTCGTGCGTTGGTCGATGAGCTTCGTCTCCTTCGGGTTACTCCCCGGCAAAGATGACGACTCTTCCTATAATTTCACGGTCGACGCTGTTACCCAGTCCACGACCTATTGAGGAGTCCACGATGAAGAAGCTCGCCCTTCTCGGCGCCCTGGCGGTGTCCCTGCTGTCGTCCCTGGCCATGGCTGATGAGGCCAAACCCCTGCGTATCGGTATTGAAGCGGCTTACCCACCGTTCGCCTTCAAAACCCCAGACGACAAAATCACCGGCTTCGATTACGACATCGGCATGGCCCTGTGTGAAGAGATGAAGGTGCAGTGCAAGTGGATCGAACAAGAGTTCGACGGCCTGATTCCAGCACTGAAAGTGCGTAAGTTCGACGCCATCCTCTCGTCCATGTCGATCACCGAAGACCGCAAAAAATCGGTCGACTTCACCGGTAAGTACTACGCCACCCCAGCCAAGCTGGCGATGAAAGCCGGTACCACCATCACCGACCCGCTTGCCGACCTGAAAGGCAAGAAAGTTGGCGTACAGCGTTCTTCCGTTTACGACCGTTACGCCAGCGAAGTCTTCGCCCCGGCCGGCGCCGAAATCGTGCGTTACAGCTCGCAAAACGAAGTGTTCCTGGACCTGGCTTCTGGCCGTCTGGATGCCACCCTGGCTGACTCGGTCAATATCGACGACGGCTTCCTGAAAACCGACGCTGGCAAAGGTTTCGCCTTCGCCGGCCCAGACTTCACCGAAGAAAAATACTTCGGCGAAGGCCAAGGCATCGCCGTACGCAAAGGCGACACCGCGCTGCAGGAAAAAATCAGCGCCGCCATTCTGGCCATCCGCGCCAACGGCAAATACAAACAAGTGCAAGACAAGTACTTCGCCTTCGACGTTTACGGCAAGTAACCCGCGCTGCACAGAAGTGGCACAGGCTCGATAACACCGGGGATGTGCCACTTTTTATTTGCGCGGCTTTTTTTCTGCAGGCCTGTTGGGTGCCGCTTTTTTGCTTGTTTCATTCCGGCGCGGGCAGTTTGTTTCGCTAAGCATATTTCTCTGACTTGTGGGCTTTTCCTATGCTCAACGGCTACGGCTCGACCATTCTTGATGGCGCATGGCTGACCATTTCCCTGGCGCTGACCTCAATGGCGCTGGCGATTGTGCTTGGTCTGATTGGCGCCGCTTTTCGCCTGTCGCCAATTAAGTGGCTGGCGCTGCTGGGTGAAGCCTATGCCACGGTGGTTCGCGGTATTCCCGATCTGGTGCTGATCCTGCTGATTTTTTACGGCGGCCAAGACGTGGTGAACCGCGTGGCGCCGCTGCTCGGTTTTGAGGATTACATCGACCTCGACCCGTTCTCCACCGGCGTATTCACCATGGGCTTTATCTTTGGTGCTTATCTGTCGGAAACCTTCCGTGGCGCCTTTATGGCCATCCCCAAAGGGCAGGGCGAGGCGGGCGCGGCCTATGGCATGAGTGGCACGCAAGTGTTCTTCCGCGTGCTGGTGCCGCAGATGATCCGCTTCGCTATTCCAGGCTTTACCAATAACTGGTTGGTGTTGACCAAAGCCACTGCGCTGATTTCGGTGGTCGGCCTGCAAGACATGATGTTCAAAGCCAAAAACGCCGCCGACGCCACGCATCAGCCGTTCACGTTCTACCTGACGGTGGCGGCCTTGTACCTGGCCATCACCAGCGTGTCGCTGCTGCTGTTGCGGGCTTTGGAAAAACGCTACTCGGTGGGTTTGAAGGTGGCTGAATTATGATTTTCGACTTCTCGCCAATCTGGGCCAATTTCCCGCTGTACCTGGGCGGCATTCTGGTCACCTTGAAACTGCTGCTGATTTCGCTGACCGTTGGCCTCGCTATCGCTGTGCCACTGGGGCTGATGCGCGTGTCGCGGCAGCCGGCGGTAAACGCGCTGGCCTGGCTGTACACCTATGTGATTCGTGGCACGCCGATGCTGGTGCAGCTGTTTTTGATCTACTACGGTCTGGCCCAGTTTGAAGCAGTGCGTAACAGCGTTCTGTGGCCGTACCTGTCCAGCGCCACCTTTTGTGCCTGCCTGGCGTTCGCCATTAACACCAGTGCGTACAGCGCCGAAATTCTCGCTGGCAGCCTGAAGTCGATTCCTTACGGTGAGATCGAAGCAGCCAAGGCCATGGGCATGTCGCGGGCCAAGTTGTACCGCCGCATTCTGTTGCCATCGGCCTTGCGCCGGGCGCTGCCGCAGTACAGCAACGAAGTGATCATGATGCTGCACACCACCAGTCTGGCGTCCATCGTCACCCTGATCGACATCACCGGTGCGGCGAAAACCATCAACTCGCAGTTCTATCTGCCCTTTGAGGCCTATATCACTGCCGGTGCCATTTACCTGAGCCTGACCTTTGTGCTGGTGCGCCTGTTCAAGCTGGCCGAGCGCCGCTGGCTGGCCTATTTGGCGCCGCGTAAGGCCTGATTATTTGTTTAGCAACGTCAGCTGTGTCTGATCCACTGCCTTCCGAGAACCTGAACCATGTACAAACTCGAAGTCCAAGACCTGCATAAACGCTACGGCAACCATGAAGTGCTCAAGGGCGTTTCGTTGGCAGCCAAGGCTGGCGATGTGATCAGCATCATCGGCTCCAGTGGTTCGGGCAAAAGTACCTTTCTGCGTTGCATCAACCTGCTGGAGCAGCCTCACGGCGGCAAAATTTTGCTTAACGGCGAAGAGCTGAAGCTTACAGCCAATAAGGAAGGCGCACTGAAAGCCGCCGACCCCAAGCAGCTGCAGCGTATGCGCTCGCGTCTGTCGATGGTGTTTCAGCACTTCAATCTGTGGGCGCATATGACTGCCCTGGAAAACATTATCGAAGCGCCGGTGCATGTACTCGGCGTGCCGAAAAAAGAAGCCATCGAAAAGGCCGAGCACTACTTGGCCAAGGTGGGGGTTGCCCATCGTAAAGACGCCTACCCGGCGCATATGTCCGGCGGCGAGCAGCAGCGCGTAGCGATTGCCCGCGCCTTGGCGATGGAGCCGGAGGTGATGCTGTTCGACGAGCCAACGTCGGCGCTGGACCCGGAATTAGTGGGCGAAGTACTGAAGGTGATGCAGGATCTTGCCCAGGAAGGCCGCACCATGGTGGTAGTAACCCACGAAATGGGCTTTGCCCGTGAGGTCTCCAACCAGTTGGTGTTCCTGCACAAGGGCGTTGTAGAGGAGCGGGGCTGCCCGAAAGACGTATTGGTCAATCCGCAGTCCGAGCGTCTTAAGCAGTTTCTTTCTGGCAGCTTGAAGTAAGCTTCAGCGCGGCCATTTATCCAAGACCGCCTTGCATCACCACCTGGCATGTAAAAGCATGCCAACAGAGCCTAGACTGCCAGCCATGACTGCCCACCGAATCGGTTTTCTCCTCTGGCCCAACACCAAGGCCATGACTTTGGCCTTGGCCGAAGAGGCGTTGCGTGTCGCCCAGCGCGTGCACCCGGACGTGGTTTATGAGCTTGTGTTCCTGCAGGCCGAGCCCGTTGCCGAAGGTGCCTGGCGCTTACCGGGCGAGCCGTGGGCGGGCAAGCTCGAAGGCTGCCAAAAACTCTTTTTGCTCGCTGACGAGCCACCTGGCCAACTGGCTCCGGCGTTGTCCAGCGCGCTCAAGCAAGTGGTGCGTGCGGGCTGTGTGATTGGTGGTTTGTCGGCGGGTGTCTACCCCTTGGCGCAGTTGGGTTTGCTTGATGGCTACCGCGCTGCCGTGCACTGGCGCTGGCAAGACGACTTCACCGAACGCTTCCCCAAAGTAATCGCCACCAGCCATCTATTTGACTGGGACCGTGATCGCCTGAGTGCCTGTGGTGGGTTGGCGGTGCTCGACCTGCTGCTAGCCGTGCTGGCCCGTGACCATGGTGCTGAACTGGCCGGCGCGGTTTCCGAAGAACTGGTGGTCGAGCGCATTCGTGAGGGCGGCGAGCGGCAACGTATTCCCCTGCAAAACCGACTGGGCTCCAGCCACCCCAAGCTGACCCAGGCCGTGCTGTTGATGGAAGCCAATATCGAAGAGCCGCTGACCACCGACGAAATCGCCCAGCACGTATGCGTGTCGCGTCGACAGCTTGAACGCATCTTCAAGCAATACCTCAACCGCGTACCCAGCCAGTACTACCTGGAACTGCGCCTGAACAAAGCCCGCCAACTGCTGATGCAAACCAGCAAATCGATCATCCAGATCGGCCTGTCCTGCGGCTTCTCCTCCAGCGCCTACCGCAACTTCTTCGGCGCCACCCCGCGCGAAGACCGCAACCAACGCCGCAGCAGCAGCCCGTTCGAGCTCAGCTCCATTCCTTCCGAACGCGGTTGACCTGAAAAGCATCGCGGCTGAAGCCACTCCTATGGATGGTGCTATCTCGTAGGAGCGGCCTCAGCCGCGATGCTTTTGCTTTTAAAAACGTCCAGGCGCCACAACTCAAGATCGAGCGAGCTAGAGCAGTGCAAGGCCAATACGGCCCGGGCAAAAACATTTTTCAAGCGCAATGGGCTCGTGCCCATGAGCATTGGAAAACCGTTTTTAACGCAGCAATGCCGACGCGCAGCCGATCGTTGGTCAATCACCTAACAGCGTTTAGACTGCGCCTTCGCGACACCTTCTGTCGCCTTTATGAAAGCCGCGAAAAATACCGGGTTGGCGCTATAAGAAGTTGTCGCATGCCGACAATGCCCTGCCCAAATCAGTCCCTACAATTCAGTCCAGCGCCGGCCTTTGGGGTCGGCGGTCCTCTTCAGGAGAGCTTCGATGTCCGTTGAGCAAGTGCAGGTCCAGCGCGCCGATTTCGATCAGGTGATGGTTCCCAACTACGCCCCAGCCGCCTTTATTCCGGTGCGTGGCGAGGGTTCCCGAGTCTGGGATCAGAGCGGTCGAGAGCTGATCGACTTTGCTGGCGGTATCGCAGTGAACTCCCTGGGCCACGCCCACCCGGCGCTGGTTAAAGCACTCACTGAGCAAGCCAATAAAATCTGGCATGTGTCCAACGTGTTCACCAACGAGCCGGCGCTGCGCCTGGCGCACAAGTTGGTGGATGCCACCTTCGCCGAACGCGTGTTCCTCGCCAACTCCGGCGCCGAAGCCAACGAAGCCGCCTTTAAGCTGGCCCGTCGTTACGCCAGCGATGTCTATGGCCCGGAAAAATTCGAAATTATCGCCGCTACCAACAGCTTTCACGGCCGCACCTTGTTCACCGTGACCGTAGGCGGCCAGCCGAAATATTCCGACGGTTTCGGCCCGAAGATCGAAGGCGTAACCCACGTTCCCTTCAATGACCTGGCCGCACTGAAAGCCGCTATCTCGGACAAAACCTGTGCCGTGGTACTTGAGCCGGTGCAAGGCGAGGGCGGCATTGTGCCGGCCGACCAGGCTTACCTCGAAGGCGTGCGCGAACTCTGCGACGCGCACAACGCGCTGTTGGTGTTCGACGAAGTACAAAGCGGCATGGGCCGCAGCGGCGAGTTGTTCGCCTATATGAACTACGGCGTAACGCCAGACATCCTCTCCAGCGCGAAAAGCCTGGGCGGCGGTTTCCCGATTGGCGCCATGCTCACCACCACCAAGATTGCTGCACACCTCTCGGTTGGCGTACACGGCACCACCTACGGCGGTAACCCGCTGGCCTCGGCGGTCGCCGGCGCCGTGCTGGACGTGATCAATACCCCGGAAGTGCTCAACGGCGTCAAAGCCAAACACCAGCGCTTCAAAACCCGCTTGGAAGCGATTGCTGCCAAATACGGCATCTTCACTGAAGTGCGTGGCCTCGGCCTGTTGATTGGTGCGGCCCTTAGCGATGCCTGGAAGGGTAAAGCCAAGGACGTGCTCAACGCCGCTGAAAAAGAATGCGTGATGGTGCTGCAAGCCGGTCCAGACGTGGTGCGTTTCGCCCCAAGCCTGGTGATTCCGGATGCTGACATCGACGAAGGCCTGGACCGCTTTGAGCGCGCCGTGGCGAAGCTGACCCAAGCCTGACGGCTATACCGCAACGCTGCTGTTCACCCCATTGGTTGTAGGGCTGCTGGTCAGTCCTACCGGGTGCGAGTCGGCGGCGTTGCGCTTTTCATACCCAAAGAGAATCATGCTGGTGATGCGCCCTGCGCAAATGGCTGACTTGGCTGACGTGCAACGTCTGGCTGCGGACAGCCCGGTTGGTGTTACTTCGCTGCCGGACGATGCCGGTCGGCTGAAGGACAAGATCGCCGCGTCCGAAGCCTCGTTTGCCGCCGAAGTCAGCTTTAACGGTGAAGAGAGTTACTTCTTCGTGCTGGAAGACACCGAGAGCGGCCGCCTGGTCGGTTGCTCCGGCGTGGTGGCATCGGCCGGTTACTCCGAGCCGTTCTATAGCTTCCGTAACGAAACCTTTGTGCACGCCTCGCGTTCGTTGTCGATCCACAACAAGATCCATGTGCTCTCGTTGTGCCACGACCTCACCGGCAATAGCCTGCTGACCAGTTTCTACGTCGAGCAGCCGCTGGTGGATTCGCCTTGGGCTGAACTCAATTCCCGCGGGCGCCTGCTGTTTGTCGCCAGCCACCCGGAGCGGTTTGCCGATGCCGTGGTGGTGGAGATTGTCGGCCACAGCGACGAGCAGGGCGATTCGCCGTTCTGGGACGCCGTGGGGCGCAACTTCTTTGACCTTAACTACGCCGAAGCCGAGCGTCTGTGCGGACTGAAAAGCCGTACCTTCCTCGCCGAGCTGATGCCGCATTACCCGATCTATGTGCCGCTGCTGCCGGACGCCGCCCAGGAAGCCATGGGCCAGGTGCACCCGCGGGCGCAGATCACCTTCGACATCCTGATGCGCGAAGGCTTTGAAACCGACCACTACATAGACATTTTCGACGGTGGCCCAACCTTGCATGCGCGCACGTCGGGCATTCGCTCGATTGCCCAGAGCCGGGTGGTGCCAGCACGAGTCGGCGAGCCAGGCAAGGGGCGCCTGTATTTGGTCGCCAATGGCCAGTTGCAGGATTTCCGCGCGGTGGTGGTTGAGCTGGATTGGGTGCCGGGCAAACCGGTGAACCTGAGTGCTGATGTTGCTGAGGCCTTGGGCGTCGGTGAGGGCGCAAGCGTGCGCCTGGTAGCGGTTTAAGAGGAATAGCCATGATCGTTCGTCCCGTGCGCAGTGCTGATT
>LNAP01004168.1_pt1 | contig 28747 bp, 17 predicted proteins | sample 602601 | NCBI WGS metagenome assembly LNAP01 (sample SAMN02440304, study PRJNA202911) | soil metagenome | biome: Subtropical and temperate rainforests or woodlands; isolation source: soil samples (1 kg each in a 20% v/v slurry with milli Q water) were... ... | reverse complement strand
CAACGGCTGCAAGGTCCGCAGGTTGATGATCAAAGCGTAACTCGCCAGCTAATCCGCACATAAAGTCCTTACCGGTTTTTCCGTTGGGGAGGGTCAATCAATACCCGGCCAAAACGACGGGTACTCAGAAACTGACCCGCTGGGATGGTGGGAGTTTTAGATCGATAAGTAATAAGCATCTGTGGCTGGGAACGACAGCCTTGGCAGAAATGCGCATTGCTGTGGTGGTAATTATTGAAGTGATGCATAGAAGTTGCTGTTGGGATGCACGCTCATTCGACCCGGTATTCGAATTATCAAATGCCTGTCGAGCTTCATAGACTGAAGGCCTCTCAACGCAATAAGGATATTGCTCATGCTGGCTACGACTTCCAAAACCGCCCCCGTGGCGGTGCCCATGACATCGGCACAGCGTCTCGAAGCGTTGTTGGAGCACACAGGCGACCTGGACAAGGCGCAAGTGCTGCAGGCGTCTATCCCACAATGGCTGGCGACGGCGGATCTGAATGAAGTGCAGGCGCTGAAGGCTGCGTTCGAGCAGTCATTTGCTGCCCAAGGCAAGGTCATGGAGGTGCTCAAAAAACTCAAGCCGCTGGACGAGTTCTGCAAAGAGCAACTGACCGGGTTTCTCAAGGGCAAATGGACGATCGATTTCGACGTCGAGCGCGACACGCTGGACATCACCAAAATAATCTACACCTCAACGGGTGTGCTCCCGGTCCTTGGCGGCAAGAATAAAGAAACGACCACCTCACGCAGCCTGCTCCAGGCGGCCATGGAAAACTTCACTTCTGCGGAAGCGGCGAGCGGCGGCATTCCGCACTCGGTCGTACGAATCAATAGACAGGCGCAATCAGGCGCTGAAGCAACCCCTGAAAAGTTCGCTGCACTCTGTCGTGAACTCGACCTTGGCGCCCGCTATCAGCGCCATATCGAGCAGGTCCTGGCATTGCCGCCCAGACTCGCACGTGGTGTGCCTGTCGATGATCAGGCCTCCGCGGCGGACATCCGGCGGTTGAAGGTGTTGGACATGCAAGTCGCCCTCCACATGGCCTCCCTGAAAAAGAACATCACGCCCGCGGTCTACACGATGCTGCTGAGTGTGATCGATCAGGATCTCCCGGCTGCTCAAACCAGAGGCGCGCTGTTTGATGGCGGGCCGGTGCATTGGCAGGGCTTGATGATTCATGACGCCTGCATTTGTGGGGCACTGGTATTTACCAAAGTCTCCATCGATACCGAGCCGAAGGCCCGGTGTGTGGTTTATATGCCGAACGAACCCAGACGACCGCTGTATGAATACGCCTCGCTGGATGAATTCAAGGTCTACCTGACCCTCCATTTGCAAAGCAGACGCTACCGGAAGTCTTTCGCCGAGCAGTACCTGCACGGACACGATAAAACCGGGTTTTTTAGCCAGTTTGACAAGGGCAAGACCTTGGGCCCGCTCGCTGCCGCTCCGGCCGATACCTGCCTTGGCGATTTTTTCTTCAGTACTTTTGTCAGTACCACGCAAAAAGACGCACGAGTGCTTGCCGTGCCGACTGAAGATGTCGATGAACAACAGCGGGAAACAACCATTCAGGCAGTGCTCGATGGGGGGCTTCTGCTGTTGAACGTAGCTGCTTTTTTCGTCCCGGTGATCGGCCAATTCATGCTGGCTGCGGCAGTCGTCGACATCGTCAGTGAGGTCTATGAAGGTGTGGAGGACTGGACGCACGGCGAACGGGCCCAGGCGCTGTCCCATTTGCTGAGTGTTGTGGAAAACGTCGCGCAGTTGGCAGCGTTTGCCGTCGGCGGAAAAATCATCGCGACAGCAATGGGCAAGGGCGCGAAGGAGCAGGAGGCATTTTTCGACGGTTTCGAAGCCATCACTCGCGCTGATGGCAAAGCAAGGTTATGGAAACCCGACCTCGAACCCTATAAACAGACCACAGCGTTGCCAGGCGACATGCAGCCTGATTCGCAAGGGCTTTACCGACATGGCGGACGGACGTCGATCGTCATGGCAGGAACACCCTATCGCACCACCCGTAACGCCGCAGGGTCGGCATGGACCCTCAATCATCCTGTGCGCACTGACGCCTTTGCGCCTGCCGTCGAGCGAAGTGTGGAAGGTGGCTGGCGGCATGCCTATGAGCATGCGCACGAGTGGCGCGACGGTGCTTACGCGCTGGGGCGCACGGATCCGCGCCTCGGCGATCTCGGCACTGATCTGGAAGCGATTGCCCGCATCACCGACATGACGCCTGACACGTTGCACCTGCTCCATGAAAGCAACCTCAAGCTACCGCAGCGACTGAATGATTGTGTCGAGCGCTTCAGGATTGACCGGCGCATCACCGCGATGGTCGCGGCAATGGAACGGGGAGAGACCGCGAACAAGGACTTCATTCAGGAGCAACTGCATACACTGCCGAGGCTGCCCGGCTGGCCGGCCGATCGCTTCATTGAAGTCCACGACGGGGCGGACCAGGTCGTCTCGCGCTTCCCCGAAACCGCCCCTCACGATGATGACGTGAGCAGCGTGCACGTCCTTCAGTCGGATCTGGACTCGGGGAAATTGCTCGATACCGTCATCAGTGGCCTCTATCCGGCAGAAGTGGAGGGCATCGTTGGTCGCGCGACGACTGAATCGAAATCGCAGCTGCTGGCAAAGAAGATCGCGACAACGCTCAAGAGCAATCGCCAGCCGCTGTTTCAGTGGCTCTATAAATCGTGGGACGGCACCGCCACCGGTGACGTTGCGACGCTGGGCGAACACGCCGCGGACCTTCCTGTCCGCGTGCGACAGGAATTGCTGGATAACGCTTCTGGCAGGGATCGCCGTTTTCTGCGTGAGCGCAAAATCCTTGGGATGGATCTCGCTCGGCAGGTCAGTGAGGCACAGGCGCTGATCAGGCAGGACCGTGCGCTCACCGGGTTGCATCTCCCGCACCTGGCCAATGCCGACACCGACAGACTGACGCTCGGGTTGATGGACAGGGTGCAAGGCTGGGATGACAGCTGCCGACTGGAAGTGCGACAGGGCTCAGTGACCGGCACCTTGCTGGACAGCGTGGGCGAAGTGGAAGCGCTGTCGCGCGGGGTGATTGTCAAGACATCCACCGGGTATCAGGTCACCCAAACCAACGGCAATGTGTCTTCCACGCTGACGAGCGAGACGCTGCTTCCATCGATAGTGGATGCCTTGCCTGACAGCGCCCGTACCCGTCTCACCAACGACGATACGCTGGATGTCCCGACGCTACGATCTCGGCTGTTGAGGGCCGCCGCCGGCGATCCGGCACGTACCGCGCGGGTGTTGCGGGGGGAACTCAGTGAAACACCCAAGCACCTTTTTGCCTGTGTCCAGGCCGATCCCCCCGCAGCGGGCACTTATGCCAGAGGCTTGATCCGTAAAGTCAGAAAGCTCTATCCACTGTTCACGGATGCCCAGGTTTCGTCGTTTCTCGACAACGCCGGCAGCACCCAGATGCAGCGGGTGAATCGAATCAAGGAGCTGCAGCAGCAACTGAAAAAACTGCTCGGCGTGTTGCACACCTGGCGTGACGATGAAGTGCAAATGAAGAAGTTACCGGGGCAGATCGACGATATCCGCGCCGGCCGTCGTCAGGTGGCCGAAGCCATCGAACACTGCTGGCGCCGGGTAGAACTGCGAAATCAGCCTTCTACATCGCTCGTGCTGGAGTGCAACCCCGTCGGTCCATTGCCATCGCTGACCGAACCGGATGTCGCCCATGTGCGCAGCCTTTCAATCAGAGACATGCAGGCCGGTGATGAACTGGCGTATTTCCTCGCGCCGTTCAAAGGGCTGGTCACTCTGGAGCTGGACCGCAATCAACTCACACGATTGCCTGAGGCGTTGTCGCATATGCCCGACCTCCAGCACTTGAGGCTGGAGGGTAATCAGCTTCAACTGACTGAATACACCCTGCGCAAACTGGCTGATATGCGCACTTTGCGCACGTTGGGGCTGAGCGGCAATCGCTTGGGAGCCACGATTGATGTCAGCAAAATGCGGGATCTGAAAGAACTGCTACTGCGCGATACTTACGCGACGGAACTGCCTATCGGGCTGTCCCGCTTGCCGTATCTGGACTTCGTGGACTTGCGAGGAAATCAGATTAGGGAGTTGCCGCAATGGCTGTTCCAACTTCCTCAGCGATTCGCTTTGGCGATCAACCTGCGTCATAACCCCATATCCGAGACGAGCCGAACTTCGCTGGAGGCCTACCGGAGCCGTACGGGCATCGGGATGGGGTTGCTGCAGAATGAAACGGCGGTGCTCAATGATCAAAGGGCTCGAGACCTGTGGATGCCAAAACCGGTTGAAGAGACCTATGCCAGTCGTAATCGTGCATGGCTGGCGCTGAAGAACGAACCCCGGGCGAAAGAGTTCTTTGAACTGCTGGCGGAAGTCGGGAGCTCGGCGGATAGCCGTTTTGTGAACGAAGACATGACCCGGCGCGTCTGGAGTGTCATTGAGGCGACACGGACGGACTCGGCGTTATGCACTCAATTGCTGTCGATGGCAGTGAAAGCCAATTGCGCTGATGATGCGGCGACGATCTTCAGTAACCTCGAGGTCGCCGTCGAGATCGGCAGGGTGGTTCGACAGTCCGCCAATGCCCATGATCAGGCCGCTCGGTTGTTGAAACTGGGGCGAAGCCTGTTCCGTCTGGATTATCTTGGCAGAATTGCTCGGGAACAGGCCCAGGCCAATCCTGCGCTCGATGCGGTGGAAGTGGAGCTGGCTTATCGCACCGGCCTGGCTGACCGGCTCGAACTGATCGGCCAGCCCCGGCACATGCGTTATGCGTCGCTCAGTGGCGTAAAGGCTATTGATCTGGACGTTGCCTACAACAAGGTCATTGCCGCAGAAATCTCATCTGAACTTTCGACTTACATCAGTGGCCGCACGTTCTGGAGCGACTTTTTGCGACAGCATCATGGCCAACAGTTCACCGACCTGACGGCACCCTTTCACGTGCGGATGGAAACAGCCTTCGAAAATGAGGCGACGCTGGGCTCGGACTATCGTCCGCAGGTTGACGGCATCGCCGATGAGTTGAAGCAAGCCGAGACTGCGTTGCTGAAGCGTCTGACCGAGGCGGCCTTGATGGCTGACGAGTCAAGGACTTGCTTTGCGCTGGATTGAGCGCCTCAGGCCTTGCCCCGGATCAATCGGCGCAAGGCAAACCGGTTCGGATGGCACGCCTCGGCCACGGCTCTGGGCACTGGCAACGGTTCGTTATCCAGCCACGCCGCCAGCAACTCGCCTGACAACGGAGCGGTGATCAAGCCTCGGGAACCGTGGCCGCTGTTGACGTAAAAACCGTCCAGCCATGGACAAGGGATGTCCGGGGTTTGCCGGGCATCCTTGCTCAAGGCGCTGTAGGCGTCGACGAACGCCTGGCCGTCGGCCAATGGACCGACAATCGGCAAGTAATCCGGGCTGGTGCAGCGAAACGCTACGCGCCCTTCAAGTGCTTCAGGCTGCAATCCATTCGCGCCGAGCCGAGCGACCAGGTCTACGGAGATTTCTTCGAGCATCTGCAGATTGCCTGCATGTTCGGCAGCGGTCGGCGTCAGGTCGTCGGAGTTGAAATCAAAACTGGCGCCGAGGGTGTGTTCACCCAAACGAGCCGGCGCGACGTAACCTTCGGCGCAGACGACGGTGCTCAGCGCCTGGCTTTCAGAGGTCTGTGGCAGGCGAGTGATTTGCCCGCGAATGCGTTTGAGTGGCAGCTCGCTGCTGTAGGAGAAACGCTTGATCTCGGCAGCGCCGGCCAGTACCACCACCGGGGCTTCGGCCAGCAGGGTTTCGCCATCCAGGGCTTGCCAGTGTCCCTGCACTCGGCGCAACTCCAGCACATCGTGATGGGGCAGGATCTGTATGTTCGGGTGCGCAGCTTGCCATTGGCACAGGGCGGGCGGGTGCACCCAGCCGCCTTCGGGGTAGAACAGGCCACCCGATTGCAGCGCGATGCCGGCACGGATTTCGGCCTGCGTTTGATCGAGCGTGTGCAGCAAGTCCTCGGGAAACGCCGCGGCCAATTGCGCCTGACGCTCGGCTTCCTTGGCGTTGAAGGCCAGTTGCAGCACGCCACAATCGTCCCAGTCGAGACCTCGATGCAAATGCTCAAGCAAGCGTCGGGTGTGGCCGAACCCGCTGACGATCAATTGCGACAACGCGGTGCCATGTGCGGACAGCTTGAGGTACAAAACCCCTTGAGGATTGCCCGAGGCTTCCTGCGCCAGTGCTGCATGACGCTCCAGCAGACTGACCTGCCAACCCCGGGCCGCCAGGCTGGCGGCTGTCGCGCAACCGGCGAGACCGGCACCGATCACCAGGGCACGACGTTCGCTGGTCAAGGAGGCCGGACGGGCAAACCACGGTTTCGCCATGGCGGGCTTCGCGGCCTCCTCTGGCCAACCGAGAAACACCCCGCGCAGGATTTCCCATTTGTGGCCGATGCCGGGCGTGCGCTTCATCTTGAAGCCTGCAGCATTCAACAGACGACGCACCCACCCGGTGCTGGTGAAGGTGCTGATCGTCGAGCCGGGCGCCGCCAGTCGGGCCAGCTCGGCAAACAGTTCGGCGGTCCACATGTCGGGGTTTTTCGCCGGGGCGAAACCGTCGAGAAACCAGGCATCAATCTGCGCATCCAGTTGCGGTAACTGTTCCAGCGCATCGCCGATCAACAGCGTCAGGGTAATGCGTCCCTGGTCCAGAATCAGGCGCTGAAAGCCTTGATGGATTGCCACGTATTGCGCCAACAGTTGATCGGCAAACGGTTTGAGCTCTGGCCACAAGGCCAGCGCCCGCTGCAGATCGGGCAGGCTCAGCGGGTACTTTTCGACACTGACAAAATGCAATCGCGCACCGGCCACCGCGTGCTGCTCGAACAACTGCCAGGCGCACAGGAAATTCAGCCCGGTACCAAAGCCGGTCTCGCCAATCACCAATCTCCCGCCCACCGGCAATGCGGCAAAGCGTTCACGCAGCGCGTTCTGTTCGAGGAAGACGTAACGGGTTTCGTCCAGCCCGGACAGGTCGGAAAAATACACGTCATCGAACACCCGCGAACGCGGGAGCCCTTGGTCGTCCCAGTCGAGCTGGGCGTGGGGCAATACAGGTTTCATGGCAGGCTCGGTAACGGCAAGGCGGCCATTCTAGCCGATCGCCGCCGACGTGCTTGATCCATGGCAAGGCTTGCCGATCTGGATCAGCGAAACTTCCAGGCCGGGAGGGGCGCTTTGTGGTGAGGGAGCTTGCTCCCGCTCGGCTGCGAAGCAGCCGTAAGCTGGATCTGCGTGTGCGTTTACTGATGTCGGGACGGCTTCGCCGTCCAGCGGGAGCAAGCTCCCTCGCCACAGTTTTCATCTCGGCCAACAAAGATGGATTTCTGCCACGCAGCAGAGGTCAATCCGCTAGTCTTGTTCAATCCTGGAAGGAGCCGTCCCATGTTCGAATCTGCTGAAATCGGTCACGTTATCGACAAAGAAACCTATGATGCCGAAGTGCCGGCTCTGCGTGAGGCACTGCTCGATGCGCAGTTCGAACTTCAGCAGCAAAAGCGTTTTCCGGTGATCATTCTGATCAACGGCATCGAAGGTGCCGGCAAGGGCGAGACGGTGAAACTGCTCAATGAGTGGATGGACCCGCGGCTGATCGAGGTCCGTACCTTCGATCAGCAGACCGACGAAGAACTGGCGAGGCCACCGGCCTGGCGTTACTGGCGGATGCTCCCGGCCAAGGGCCGCATGGGGGTTTTTTTCGGCAACTGGTACAGCCAGATGTTGCAGGCTCGGGTTCACGGCGTGATCAGGAGTCCCAGGCTCGATCAAAGCATCAACGGTGCTGAACGCCTGGAAAAGATGTTGTGCGATGAAGGTGCGCTGATCTTCAAGTTCTGGTTCCACCTCTCCAAGAAACAAATGAAAGACCGCCTCAAGGCCCTCGCCGACGACCCGCTGCACAGCTGGCGCATCAGCCCGCTGGACTGGCAGCAATCGGAGACTTACGACAGGTTCGTCAAGTACGGCGAACGCATTCTGCGCCGCACCAGTCGCGATTATGCACCGTGGCATGTCATCGCCGGGATGGACCCGCGCTATCGAAGCCTGGCGGTTGGCAAGATTTTGCTCGAGGGCCTGCAAGGTGCCTTGAAAAGACCGAAGATTCACCCGGACAAAGTCAGTGCCGCGCCCCTGGCCAGCAGCGTCGATCACGTCAACCTGCTCGACAGCCTCGACCTGTCCCTGCATCTGGACAAGGGCGATTACGAAGAGCAGCTGATCACCGAGCAGGCGCGGTTATCGGGATTGATGCGCGACAAACGCATGCGCCGCCACGCCTTGATTGCGGTATTCGAAGGCAACGACGCAGCCGGCAAGGGCGGGGCGATCCGCCGGGTTGCCGCAGCACTCGATCCCCGGCAATACAGCATCGTGCCGATTGCGGCTCCCACCGAGGAGGAGCGGGCACACCCGTACATGTGGCGTTTCTGGCGGCATATTCCGGCGCGGTCGAAATTCACCGTGTTCGACCGTTCCTGGTATGGCCGGGTGCTGGTGGAGCGCATTGAAGGCTTTTGCAGCCCGGCGGACTGGCTGCGCGCCTACAGTGAGATCAACGACTTCGAAGAGCAGATCGCCGATGCCGGGGTGATCGTGGTCAAGTTCTGGCTGGCCATCGATAAAGAAACGCAAATGGAGCGCTTCGAAGAGCGCGAGCAGATTCCTTTCAAACGCTTCAAGATCACCGAAGATGACTGGCGCAATCGCGAAAAGTGGGATGCCTACCGGGCTGCGGTCGGCGACATGGTCGACCGTACCAGCACTGAAATTTCACCTTGGACGCTGGTGGAAGCCAACGACAAGCGCTGGGCGCGGGTCAAGGTTTTGCGCACGCTCAACCTGGCGCTGGAAGCGGCGTTCGAAAAGTCCGACAAGCATGAGAAAAAGCTGAAAAAGCTGAAGACTTGAGCCGATGGCTGCGCATACGCGGGGTGAATGATTGTCGCGACCGGTCACGGGTGGACTTATGCTCGCTCCACTCTTCTCAACCGATAACAACAATGAGGTATGCCATGCGTGAAGTGGTGATCGTCGACAGCGTGCGGACCGGCCTGGCCAAGTCCTTTCGCGGCAAGTTCAACCAGACCCGTCCGGACGACATGGCGGCTCATTGCGTCAATGCACTGCTGACACGCTCGGGCATCGACCCGGCCAGCGTCGAGGATTGCATCGTCGGCGCCGGCTCCAACGAAGGTGCCCAGGGCTACAACATCGGCCGTAACGTCGCGGTGCTGTCGCGCCTGGGCACCGGCACCGCCGGAATGACCCTCAACCGCTTCTGCTCGTCGGGCTTGCAGGCGATTGCCATTGCGGCCAACCAGATTGCTTCGGGTTGCAGCGACATCATTGTCGCCGGTGGTGTCGAGTCCATCAGCCTGACGATGAAAAGCGTCAACACCGACAACCTGATCAACCCGCTGCTGAAAGAGCAGGTGCCGGGCATCTACTTCCCCATGGGCCAGACCGCCGAAATCGTCGCCCGTCGTTACAACGTCAGCCGCGAAGAACAGGACCTGTACGCCCTGCAAAGCCAGCAGCGTACCGCTCAGGCGCAGGCCGCCGGTTTGTTCGACGATGAAATTGTGCCGATGGCGGTGAAGTACCGCGTTGAAGACAAGGCCACCGGGCAGGTGCAGATCCTCGACGGTATCGTCGATCGTGACGACTGCAATCGTCCGGACACTACGCTGGAAAGCCTGGCGGGATTGAAACCGGTGTTTGCCGAAGACGGGTCGGTCACGGCGGGCAACTCGTCGCAGCTGTCCGACGGTGCTTCGATGACGCTGGTGATGAGTCTGGAAAAAGCGCTGGAACTGGGGCTGAAACCGAAAGCGTTCTTCCGTGGTTTCACCGTGGCAGGGTGTGAACCGGATGAAATGGGCATCGGCCCGGTGTTCTCGGTGCCAAAGTTGCTCAAGGCCAAGGGGTTGCAGGTGGCCGACATTGATCTGTGGGAGCTCAACGAAGCGTTCGCGTCGCAATGCCTGTACAGCCGCAACCGGCTGGGAATCGATAACGAGAAGTACAACGTCAATGGTGGGTCGATTTCCATCGGCCACCCGTTCGGCATGACGGGCTCGCGTCAGGTTGGGCATCTCGTGCGGGAATTGCAGCGGCGGAACTTGCGTTACGGCGTTGTGACCATGTGCGTTGGGGGCGGGATGGGGGCCACGGGGTTGTTTGAAGCGGTGCAGTAATTGCCTTGGTATTTGTAGGGACAGTTACATAGTCATCGCGGGCAAGTCGGATCGTCGTACCGCCGCTCCGACTTGCCCGCGATGCAGGCGCCTCGGTCTATCGGCTGGCGCTCAAAAGCTGCATCCGCGCGACATAAGCCTCAATCTCCCGCGCCGCCGCCTCCGGGTTTTCAAACGGCCCCTCTTGCGTGTTTTCCCGGGTGCTGAAATACAATTCCCCGTTTACCCGACACATCCGGTCGCTGCGAAAGTGTGTGGCGGGGGCGTTGTCCTGGGCGCGCATGCCATACATGGCGGTCTCCTGAAGGCTGGTGGATCCAATGAGCTTATGCATGAACCGCTTACCGCGCCTGGCCAACCGATCGACGGCAAATCGCCAATTTATTGCTGCGACCCGCACAGTTTCATTTGCGTCTGCTTGCCAACTGTCCCTGTGTGCCAGGCGCCGCTGAGCCTAGAATGACGATTCTTGCCATCTGGCCTTGGGGTACGCATGCACATTTCATCCGGTCGCTGGGTTTACGGTCTGTTCCTGGCCTTGTTGACCGCGTTGTTGTGGGGAATCCTGCCGATCAAACTCAAGCAAGTGCTGCTGGTGATGGACCCGGTCACGGTGACCTGGTTTCGGCTGATGGTGTCCGGCGGATGCCTGTTCATTTACCTGGCCGCCACCAGGCGCCTGCCGAGCCGCAAAGTGCTCGGGCCGCGCGGTGGCTGGCTGGTGCTGATGGCGGTGCTCGGCCTGGTCGGCAACTACGTGTTGTATTTGATGGGACTGAACCTGCTCAGCCCCGGCACCGCGCAACTGGTGGTGCAGATGGGCCCGATCATGTTGCTGATCGCCAGCCTGTTTGTGTTCAAGGAACGCTTCAGCGTGGGGCAGGGGATTGGCCTGGTGGTGTTGCTGATTGGTTTCGGGCTGTTTTTCAATCAGCGCCTGGCCGAGTTGCTCACCTCGTTGACTGACTACACGGCGGGTGTGCTGCTGGTGTTGCTGGCGTCCACGGTCTGGACGTTCTACGCCCTGGGGCAGAAACAACTGCTGACGGTGTGGAATTCATTGCAGGTGATGATGGTGATCTATCTGTTCTGCGGGCTGTTGCTGACGCCGTGGGTGCATCCACTGGAAGCGTTGCAACTGACTCCGCTGCAGGGCTGGCTGTTGCTGGCGTGCTGCATGAACACGCTGATTGCGTATGGCGCGTTTGCCGAAGCGCTGGCGCACTGGGAAGCCTCGCGGGTGAGTGCGACGCTGGCGATCACGCCGTTGGTGACGTTCGCTGCGGTGGCGACGGCGGCGTGGTTGTGGCCGGACTATGTGCAGGCCGAGACGATCAATGGTCTTGGGTATGGCGGGGCGGTGCTGGTGGTGCTGGGATCGGCGCTGGTGGCGTTGGGGCCGTCGTTGATTGCGGGGCTCAAGGCCCGGAAGGTTCGGATGGCGGCAGGGTAATCCGCGTCATCGTTCTTCGCGAGCAGGCTCGCTCCCACAGGAGTACTCGGTCAACTGTGGGAGCGAGCCTGCTCGCGATGACTGACTAAAGGCCGCCCAAAATCTTAACCCTTCGCCCCGGCCTCCAGCATATTCTCCGGCCTTACCCACGCATCAAACTGTTCATCCGTCAGGTACCCCAGCTGCAACGCCGCCTCCCGCAACGTCAGGCCCTCGGCGTAGGCTTTCTTGGCAATCTCCGCCGACTTGTCATACCCGATATGCGGGTTCAGCGCCGTCACCAGCATCAAACCACGCTCCAGATGTTCAGCCATCTTCTCGGCATCCGGTTCCAGTCCGGCGATGCAATGCTGCTGGAAGTTGCTGCAGCCGTCGGCCAGCAATCGGATTGATTGCAGCAGGTTGTGGATGATCACCGGTTTAAACACATTCAATTGCAAGTGCCCCTGACTGGCGGCGAAACCGATGGCAACGTCGTTGCCCAGCACCTGACACGCCAGCATCGACAGCGCTTCGCACTGGGTCGGGTTGACCTTGCCGGGCATGATCGAGCTGCCGGGTTCGTTGGCCGGCAATTTCACTTCGGCAAAACCGGCACGCGGCCCGGAGCCCAGCAGGCGCAGGTCGTTGGCGATTTTCATCAGGGTCACGGCCAGGGTTTTCAGCGCGCCGGACAAAGTGGTCAGTGGTTCATGGCCCGCCAGTGCGGCGAACTTGTTGGGGGCGGTGACAAACGGCAGACCGGAGAGCGCGGCCAGCTCGGAGGCGATCGCTTCGCCAAAACCGTGCGGTGAATTCAGCCCGGTGCCGACCGCGGTGCCGCCCTGGGCCAGTTCACACACGGCAGGCAGGGCGCTGCGGATCGCCCGTTCGGCGTAATCCAGTTGCGCGATGAACGCCGAGAGTTCCTGACCGAAGGTGATCGGCGTGGCATCCATCATGTGCGTCCGACCGGTCTTCACCAGTTTCATGTGACGTGCGGACAACTCGGCCAAACCTCCCGACAGCTCGCTGATCGCCGGTAGCAAATGGTGCTGCACCGCCTGCACGGCGGCGATGTGCATCGCAGTGGGGAAGCAGTCGTTGGAGCTCTGGGAGCGGTTGACGTGATCGTTGGGATGCACCGGCAACTTGCCGCCTCGCGGGTTGCCAGCCAGTTCGTTGGCGCGCCCGGCGATCACTTCGTTGACGTTCATGTTGCTCTGGGTGCCGCTGCCGGTCTGCCAGACCACCAACGGGAACTGGTCATCGTGGCTGCCGTCGAGCACTTCGTCGGCGGCCTGTTCGATCAGACGGGCGATGTCGGCGGGCAGATCCCCATTGCGGTCATTGACCCGCGCCGCGGCCTTCTTGATCAACGCCAGTCCATGCAGCACCGCCAGCGGCATACGCTCGTTGCCGATGGCGAAGTTAATCAGCGAGCGTTGCGTCTGAGCACCCCAGTAGGCCTCATCCGGCACTTCCACCTCGCCAAGGCTGTCGGTCTCGATACGGCTCATCATGCACACTCCTGTCAGTCTGATAGCGCAGTTTAGGCCGTGATCGCCGGCCGTGGTTCCATCGGTCTGGATTATGACCATTCAACCCCTCTAAATCAGGCCCGACAAGGCTTGGGGTTGAGCGACACACTTTTTTAGGCGCAGAATGGATGCCCTTGGGGTTTGACCTCGCCTGCTAGAAAAGGAAACTCGATGACTCGTCTTCGTGCCATCTGTACCGCGGTTGCACTGGTTTGCGCCAGCGGCCCTGTTTTTGCCGACAACGCCAGTGCCGAAGCTTTCCTGACCCTGGCGCACGCTGACAAATTGGGCACTCCGGTGTACATGCAAGTGCAGCAAATGTTCGCTCAGCGCTTTGAACAGACCAAAGCCCCTGAATCGAAAAAAGCCTTGCTGGAAACCTACCAGGCCAAGGCCAACGCCGCCCTGGACGCAGCCATTGGCTGGAAAAAGCTGAAGCCGGACATGGTCAAGCTCTACACCACCAACTTCAGCGAATCCGAGCTCAAGGACCTGGTCGCGTTCTACCAGTCGCCACTGGGCAAGAAAGTCCTGGAAAAAATGCCGCAGCTGACCCAGCAATCGGCCCAGATGACCCAGGCCAAGCTGGAAAGCGCGGTGCCTGTGGTCAACAAATTGCTGGCTGACATGACCAACGAGCTGGACCCTAAAGCCGGTGCTGCTGCTCCTGCTGTCAAGAAAAAGCCTTAAGCGGAGCCCGGTATGACCATGCAACAACGCATCGAATCGACGCTGGGCCTGTTACAGCCCGAGCACCTGCAAGTGCTGGATGAAAGCCATATGCACAGTCGTGGGTTGCAAACCCATTACAAGGCCGTGGTGGTCAGCCAGCAGTTCGAGGGGCTCAACCGCGTCAAGCGTCACCAGAAAGTCTACGGCACGCTCGGTGAGCTGATGGGCGAGTTCCATGCGTTGGCGCTGCATACCTACACGCCAGAGGAATGGGCACAGATCGACGCGGCCCCGGCCTCGCCGACCTGTGCTGGCGGTAGCAAACATTGATGTGAAGGTTGATGGGCTGAAAACCTGAAGGGCAGAAGCGCAGAAGCGCAGAAGCGCAGAAGGGCAGAAGGGCTGTTGTGGCGAGGGAGCTTGCTCCCGTTCGGCTGCGCAGCAGTCGTAATGCTGGCGACTCCACTCTTTCAGACAGAACCCTGTTGCAGGTTTTGGGACTGCTTCGCAGTCCAGCGGGAGCAAGCTCCCTCGCCACAAAGGCAACTTGCAGTCCTAAAACCACACCGTTTTTGCTAGAATCCGCAACGCGCCGCTTACCCTCGCATCCGGTTCACCCCTTACGAGGGTAGCCACCTGGAGAATCACCCATGACACAACAGATTGTCGTGGCGGCACTGTATAAGTTCGTCACCCTGGAAAATTACGTCGACCTGCGCGAGCCCCTGCTACAGGCGATGGTCGACAACGGCATCAAAGGCACGTTGCTGATCGCCGAAGAAGGCATCAACGGCACCGTCTCCGGCAGCCGCGAAGGCATCGACGGGCTGATGGCGTGGCTCAAGAACGACCCGCGCATGGACGACATCGACCACAAAGAGTCGTATTGCGACGAGCAGCCGTTCTATCGCACCAAAGTCAAACTCAAGAAAGAAATCGTCACCCTCGGCGTCGAAGGCGTGGACCCGAACAAAAAGGTCGGCACCTACGTTGATCCAGAGAACTGGAACGCGCTGATCAGCGATCCGGAAGTGCTGTTGATCGACACGCGTAACGACTACGAAGTCTCGATCGGCACTTTCGAAGGCGCCATCGATCCGAAGACCACCAGCTTTCGTGAATTCCCCGATTACATCAAAGCCAATTTCGACCCGGCCGTGCACAAGAAAGTCGCGATGTTCTGCACCGGTGGCATTCGCTGCGAAAAGGCCTCGAGCTACATGCTCAGCCAGGGTTTCGACGAGGTCTATCACCTCAAGGGCGGCATTCTGAAATACCTCGAAGAGGTGCCGCAGGAAGAAACCAAGTGGCAGGGCGACTGCTTCGTCTTCGATAACCGCGTGACCGTGCGCCATGACCTGAGCGAAGGCGACTACGATCAGTGCCACGCCTGTCGTACGCCGGTGAGTGTCGAAGACCGCGCGTCCGAGCACTACGTGGCTGGCATCAGCTGTCCGCATTGCTGGGATAAGCTGAGCGAGAAGACCCGTCGCAGCGCCATCGATCGGCAAAAACAGATCGAACTGGCCAAGGCTCGCAACATGCCGCACCCGATCGGCTACAACTACAAGCAAACCCCTTCCGAGGCTTGAACCATGTCTGCTCGCCGCCTGCTCTATGTGATGGACCCGATGTGTTCCTGGTGCTGGGGTTTTGCGCCAGTGGCCAATGCGCTGGTCGAACAGGCGCAGGCGGCGGGTGTGGATGTGCATTTGGTGGTGGGTGGCTTGCGCACTGGCAGTGGTTCGGCGCTGGAGCCGACCACCCGGCGCTACATTCTTGAACACTGGCAAGCCGTCACCGAGGCCACCGGCCAACCCTTCAAGACCGAAGGCGCGCTGCCCGAAGGCTTTGTGTACGACACCGAACCCGCCTGTCGGGCGTTGGTGACGGCGCGCAGCCTGGCACCGGATTGCGCATGGAAACTGCTCGGTCTGATCCAGCATGCGTTTTATGCAGAAGGCCGCGATGTCACCCACGCCAGTGTACTGGTGGAACTGGCGGAGCAGGCCGGTTTGCCACGCATCGAGTTCGCGGCCGCGTTCGACCGCGCCGATCAACATGCCGCGACAGCGGCCGATTTCACTTGGGTGCAGGACCTCGGCATCGCCGGTTTCCCCACCTTGCTGGCGGAGCGTGATGGTCAATTGGCGTTGTTGACCAATGGCTATCAGCCTCTAAGCGTTCTGTCACCGCTGCTCGGCCGCTGGCTGGAGCGCGCTGCCTGTGCATGACCAGCCTGACGACACCGCAACCGCTACACGTGTCGACCGTCTGAGCTGGGCGGAAATCCGCCGACTGGCCCTGCATCACAAGAAAGCCCTGTGGATCGCCAACGGTGTGGCCGTACTGGCAACGTTGTGCAGCGTGCCGATTCCCTTGCTCTTGCCGTTGCTGGTCGATGAAGTGCTGCTGGGGCATGGCGACTCTGCGCTGAAGATCATGAACCACGCGCTACCCGAAGGCTGGCAGAAAGCGGCGGGGTACATCGGCCTGATGCTGCTGGTGACCTTGTTGCTGCGCTGTGGTGCCTTGCTGTTCAACGTGGTGCAGGCAAAGTTGTTTGCGGCACTGGCCAAAGACATCGTCTACCGCATCCGCATAAGGCTGATCGAACGGCTCAAGCGCATCTCGCTGGGCGAGTACGAAAGCCTGGGCAGCGGCACGGTCACCACGCACCTGGTCACTGACCTGGATACCGTGGACAAATTCGTCGGCGAAACCCTCAGCCGTTTCCTCGTCGCCATGCTGACCCTGGTCGGTACGGCGAGCATCCTGATCTGGATGCACTGGAAACTGGCGCTGCTGATCATGCTGTTCAACCCGTTGGTGATCTACGCCACGGTGCTACTGGGCAAGCGGGTCAAACACCTGAAGAAACTCGAGAACGACAGTACCTCGCGCTTCACCCAGGCGCTCACCGAAACCCTCGATTCCATCCAGGAAGTGCGCGCTGGCAACCGTCAGGGCTTCTTCCTCGGGCGCCTCGGCCAGAGAGCTCGCGAAGTACGTGATTACGCGGTGACTTCGCAGTGGAAAACCGATGCCTCGAACCGGGCCAGCGGTTTGCTGTTCCAGTTCGGCATCGATATTTTTCGCGCCGCGGCGATGCTTACGGTGTTGTTTTCCGACCTGTCCATCGGCCAGATGCTCGCGGTGTTCAGCTACCTGTGGTTCATGATCGGTCCGGTGGAACAGCTGTTGAATCTGCAATACGCCTACTACGCCGCCGGTGGCGCGTTGTCGCGGATCAACGAACTGTTGGCCCGTGCCGATGAGCCGGAATACCCGGGCGGGGTCGACCCGTTCAACGGTCGTGAAACCGTGGGTATCGAAGTCACGGGATTGAGTTTCGGTTACGGCGACGAGCTGGTGCTGAACCAGATGAACCTGTCCATCGCTCCCGGTGAAAAAGTCGCGATTGTCGGCGCCAGCGGGGGCGGCAAAAGTACGTTGGTGCAGTTGCTGCTGGGTCTTTATACGCCACAGGCAGGAACCATCCGCTTCGGTGGTTCGACCCAGCAGGAGATCGGACTGGAAACGGTTCGCGAGAATGTCGCGGTGGTCCTGCAACATCCGGCGCTGTTCAACGACACCATCCGCGCCAACCTGACCATGGGCCGTGAGCGCAGTGACGAAGCCTGCTGGCAAGCACTGGAAATTGCACAACTGCACAACACGGTTCGGGAATTGCCCAACGGCCTGGACAGTATCGTCGGGCGTTCCGGCGTGCGCTTGTCCGGCGGCCAGCGCCAACGCCTGGCGATTGCACGGATGGTGCTGGCCGAACCGAAAGTGGTGATCCTCGACGAGGCCACTTCAGCGCTGGATGCCGCCACCGAATACAACCTGCACCAGGCATTGGCGCGGTTCCTCAGCCACCGCACCACCCTGATCATTGCGCACCGCTTGTCAGCCGTGAAGCAGGCCGACCGAGTGCTGGTGTTCGACGGCGGGCAGATTGCCGAAGATGGCGACCATCAGCAACTGATTGCCGAGGGTGGTTTGTACGCCAAGCTGTATGGGCATTTGCAACAACATTAGATCAGTGCCACAGGACGTTCAGCGCATTTTCACCGCCGTCGAAACCGAATTCCTTGATAACAACCGAACAGGATTCGCAGGGTGGCATGGTCGTGGCGACGTTAACCGTTTCGATCGATCCGGGATCGGGGTACTTTTCGCGAATCACGCTGATCAGCTTGCTTTCACTGTCCAGTGAGGTGGGTTTGTGAGTCAGTATCGGGGTATAGCTTTCAATATCTTTTATTGTCGCCGGCACCGCGAGTAATTTGCCTTCATCCGATACTCGGAGTGATGTGCTGGGAAAAACTTCGTTCATATCAACATTGAAGTAGGTCGCTGCACCCACCTTGACCTGAGAGGCGCCAAGATTACTTCTGAACAAAGGCAGATATCCCGTCGTCCCCTGTGCTCCCGAAACGCTTACATAAACTTCCCGCGTCCCGGTGGCGGTGACGACTTCGGCATAAGCGATGTTTCTGGGTCTGAACGAGCGCTGGTGACGAGGGATAAGCTTGTGAAGCTTTTTCATCGTGCCGTCGATCCTCAATGCGTTGTCGGCATTTTTCAGCACGATGCTCGGCTCAAGGAACAATGTATCGAAAATTTCCACTGTTCTTTGACGCAGGGCTTCTGATGCGACCTTGCTGCGCGACCAGCTTGTTGCACCTTTGGGCAGCTGGGTGACGATCATTCGCGTCGAGTGATCGAACAGGACCGCCTCGCCTGGGCTGGTATCGACCTTGATCAATCTGAGCGTATCGGGTGGATTGGCATGGCCGCCTATGGGTATGGCGATCTCTTCCATCGTTTTTAGCGCGCGCTCAACCCGATCCACACCATAAATATTCGCTATGTTGTTGGCATTCAACGAGCCGGTGTACACCACCATCAACTCGCGCCGCAGTTCGGCGGACAAGGTTGACGCCTGCTTGAAGACCAATGCCTCACGCAGGTTTTGCCCTTTCGCCAGCTCGGCAACGTAAAAATCCCCTGCATCGAGACGTGTGAAAACATACTGTTTCGATCCGTCGACCGAGTCGGCGATGACGGCTCCGGAGTGGAAGGTATCGGTCACACCCTTTTCAGTGAGGTTGACTTTGACCCGTCCGTACATGCCTTTGCGGAATTCCATCGTCGCGTCGAGTGTTGTGTGAGTGGCCAACGAAACCCTTGTCAGGGGCGCGTCGGCAGCGCCCGGTGTGTAAATGCTGTCGCCGAACCAGGTGGCCCAGCCCCTGGTTTCATCGAACGTGCCCTCCGCGGGTATCGGGGCCGGGTCTCGCATGACATAACGGGTTGTGCACACGTCTCCCGGGGCGCGTCGCGGTCGGCAAGGGATCGATTTCAGCCAATCGCTCGGGTCAATCAAGTCAGCACGATAAAGCGTGTCACCTTTCAGTCGATACGGTACGTCATCGATGAACAGCGTGGTTCGGCCGTCCACTTCAAGTACTTCGCGTACGTGGCGAGTGTTGGCTAGCTCCACAACCGATTGCTGATTGCCGCTTTCCAGGGGGCTGTAGTGCGATTGTCCTGGCGAGAAATCACTGGCGCGGGTGTTTAACGAAGGGCCGTAGGGCTTTGAGGACAATGGATCGACCAAGCGCATGTCCGTCTTGCCAGAGGCGCCGATGTTGCGTATTGGCACATCGTGCAGGCCTTTAATGCTGGCTAACTGATCAACCCGCGTTGCAGGCATCCAGCGTCCGGCGTCGCTCAACTGAGGCAAGCTGCGCACGTACTCGTAGTAGCGGATTTTTCCCGCAAGTTGGTTGAATCTGAACGTGACGCCTTTGTAAGTGTACTGCGCCGTTTTTCCCAAACCTTTGAGCAGCGCGGGAACAATCTCAAGCGGGTTCAACGCTCGTAGCGTCGATACCAACAGCGTTTTTGTCAGCGTGGTGAATGAAGGAAGCGTTGCTCGAGTGGCCAGCTGGCCCGCGTTGCTGATCAGTCTTATCGATCCCGTGGCGAATTTGCCAATGGGGATCACAAACGAAATCACGTCGAAAAACAGGCCGACTATTCCCAACGCGATGCGGTTCTTATCGTCTGACATCAAGTCTTCGACTGGCCCCCAGAACGGCACAAACATCTTTGCGATCATCAATATCTTTCTGCGTTGAGCGTCTTCCCGTTCAAACTTGGTCTGACCCTTCGCAAACGTGCGCAACGCTTGCGGGTCAACGAACAGGAGTTCGGTGGCTATATGTCGGCTGATTGCCGCTGAGCGGCTGGAAGACAGGGTCAACGGGGCGCGTTGATGATTCTCGGTGACCTCGGAAACTGCGCTGAGCGCCGGTGGCAGTTGATCGATTATGGCCTCGCAGAAGGCCGATGCCTTAGGCTGGGTGCCGTTTGAGTGCGCGTCCCAGTCGAAGGGTAAATGCCTGTCGCGGATGACATCCATATAGGCACCACTGGAGGTGGTTGCCATTGCCCCGATCCGGGGAGTCAACAACGTCGCATCAAAGTTTTCGAGACGACGTATCACACCGGCTTTTGGGAGAAGCTCGTAAAAAGTGGTCGCGCCAACCGCGGCTTCGTCCCCGATGGGTTCTTTTATTTGGGTCGCTTGCAGTATCACGCCGTTGCGCGCTCTGAGCGGCAAGGTTATTTCGGGCGTCTCGTCCTTGGCGGCGACTTTCCTGGTTTCCTTGCGCAGGCTGTAAATCTTCACTTCGCCCACCTCCAGGGCCAGGCGGTCGGCATATGGAAGTGAGGTTAACAGCGTTCTAATCAATGTTTGATAGGCCGCCGTGATTGTTTCCAGATGCTGCTTGAAGGCTTCGTCAAACAGCGCAGGAACATCGGGAATTTTGCTCCACGGTGACAGAACTGGCCGAAGGCGGTTTTCCCAGTTGCGACCGGGAACCGGCCACGGCCCCTCGGTTTTTACATACCGGTCCCCGTCCATCCTGATCCATTGTTTGCTTAAGGTCACGCCGTCGGCCTTAGTCACAAACCAACGTTGCCGATCGTCGAACATGCCGGACGCCAACACATCGGCGAACGAGTAATATTTGTATTCCTTGCCCCTGAGTGGCGGTGGGTCGCGAAAGCCGATCGAAGCCAACTCGTCATACCTGGCCAGTTTGCGTCCATCGGTAGTGAAGGCTTCGTTTCCGAACAGCGTTTGTATTTCAGCCTTGGCAATGGACAGGCGTTTGGGTGGCTCCTCATTGATGCGCAGAACCGCTTGATTGACCTCTTTCGAGTGTTTTTCCAGTTCGGAGCAGGCTCGTTCGATGTCGGCTTGCGTGTAGTCCTTGAGGGGCTTTTGCGCAATGAAACCGAGGGTGGTGGCCCAATCCAGCGTGGGAGGCAGCCTCGTGAGACTGATGAGATTCAATTCTTCCGTCGTTGCCACTTCGGTCCGGTGCATGGGCACGTTGACCAACTGCTGGAAGCTCAGCCTGTCCAGTAATTCAGGTGAGACGGCGTTTACGAAATTGACTCCATTGACGAAGTTGACCCAGACGGCCGAACTCCGATATGCAAGATCTTCCGGAATATCCCTGACGCGAAACTCGATCGGAAACCGGGGTAAAAAAAGTTGGGCCATGACGATTGTTTCTTTTACCGTGGCTGCCAATTTTGCAGTGCGCAAATGGGTTTCAAATTCGTTGCGGATAGCCTTGTATCCCTTTCCCCAATTGGCGCGGGACTGCAGGTCATAACCGGCGATCAAAGCGGGGTTGTCCTGGGTCTGTGCAGAAAGCCAATACTGCAGCGCGTTGGCGACCAGTCTGGTCCGGATGAATGGAGAGGTCTGCTCGTCCGCTTCTCCGCCGTACCACTTCATTGTGCTCAGTAAGATGTCGGCCAGCTTTTCAGCCTCAGGGCTTCGCAGGATTTTTTCCAGATAAACAGTCGGTGTCGCGCGGACTTGCCCGATCGTTTCCGAGGAAAGAATGCTTTTGGCTAAATAGTGCAGTAGTAACGGTTCGTTCTCAGGAAGAAACAGATTAACTGCGTCAATTATTTCGGCGCGAACCTGATCGTTATGGAGTAGTTGCACATCGAGTGGAGTGTCAGGAGACGCTTGCTGGAGAAGCTGAAATTTTTCCCGATCCTGTACCGTGAGCGGGCGCTTTAGATCGAGCGCGTCGAAATCGTATTCCAGCCTCAAGCGGTGGATGGCGATTTTTTCTTCAAGGGCTGCGATAGCCGCGGGATGTTCCTGCGGATGTAGCCGCCTCCACGGGGTAAGCCCGTAAAACTGGCATATCCTCTCCATAGTGATATAGCGGTTAGAGTGTATCGCTCCTCCCAGTAACGTCGCGGCCCGTTCGATCCGGACCTTCAGCGCCTGCCATTTTGAAAACTCCGTCAATGCCAAAGAAACTCGGTTGCCATCGGTATCCCAGGCTTGATAGATAAAGTTGCCATCATTGAAGCTAGCGTAAAGATCAGAGTGCTGAAGCTTGAGCTTTATACACATAGCTATGTAGTCGTTATCGCGCAGTAATTGCCACAACGCGTTGTACCCGTCCTCGCTCACTCTATGTAGCGGTGAAAAACGCCGAATCGGTATTGAGTTGTGCAGATTGACGTCACGCATCGCCGTCAGCATGAGTTCGTAATCTTCTAACTGGCCTTTATGCATTTGAGCATGTGAGGGTGAGGAGGGATGTGTCGCGCTTGGAGTGGCTGTTGGCATTAGTGGGCTTTCTCTTGATTATTAGTGGGGCGGTGCATCGCTCGACAGCGATGTAGACGTGGTCCGATTTCAAGAGAAAATGAGCAAGAGGGAGCGGTACATAGTTATGTGATGGCGTTTTTTTTCGGGGAACTGGTGCGCGTGGTGTGTCTGCATCTCACTGAAAACAGTTATTTACTGACAGTTGCCCATAGAAAGGGCTGCCCGCTTGCCGGGATCGAAAACGCACCCTAGTCTAGCTGTAGCGATCACGTTGGATGATGATCGGGCAGTGCTAAAACAAGGGACCTCATGAATCGAACGCGGACTCTCGGAACGCCCCGGTTGTTGGGCATTGTCTGGCCATTTATCGCCGTCGTGCTGTTTCAGGCCTTGCTGGGCGGCGTCAGCCTTTATGTACTTTCGGCGGTGCGCGGCTACGTCGCTGGCGAAAGCCTCTGGTCCAAGGGCCAGAAAGACGCCATCTATTACCTGAACCTCTACGCGGACAGTCGCGACGAGAGGATATTCCTCAAATACCAGAACTCCATCGCCGTGCCTCAGGGCGGCCACGAGTTGCGTCTGGCGCTGGACCATCAGCCTCCGGACATTGAAGCGGCACGCCAGGGGGTTCTCAAGGGTGGGAACCACCCGGACGACGTGTCCAGCGTGATCTGGCTGTACCTCAATTTCCGGCACTTCAGTTACCACGAGAAAGCCATTGACCTCTGGAGGGTAGGCGACGCGTATCTGGTGCAACTCGATGACATTGCGCGGGAAATGCATCAGCGCATCACTACCGGACGGGCCACCGATGCCGATATCAAGCGCTGGAAAGATCAGATATTCGTCATCAACGAAAGTGTGACACCGGCGGCGAAGGCCTTCAGCGATGCCTTGGGTGAAGGCTCGCGGATGATCCTGCGGCTGTTGCTGGTGACCAACCTTGCTACGGCGCTGGGCTTGATTGTCCTGGCCCTGATGCGCACGCACAAACTGCTAAAGCAGCGCCATGCCTTCGCCGACGCGCTGCAGCTGGAAAAAGAACGCGCGCAGATCACTCTGCAATCGATTGGCGATGGCGTGATCACCACCAATGTCGACGGCGCAATTGCCTACATGAACCCGGCCGCCGAAGCGTTGACGCACTGGAAGGCCGAGCAGGCGACAGGGTTGCCCTTGGCAGCGCTGTTCAATCTGCTGGACGAAAACGCCCAGGCCGACGGCTTTACGCTGATCGAACACATCCTGAGCGGCCAGCTCAGCGGCGGCAGCGAACACTCCAAACTGATTCAACGCCTGGATGGCAGCACAGTGTCGGTCACGCTGGTTGGCGCGCCGATCCGTAATGCCGGCAAGGTCAGCGGAACCGTGCTGGTCTTGCACGACATGACCCAGGAGCGGCAGTACATTGCCAATCTGTCCTGGCAGGCGACCCATGATGCCCTGACCGGTCTCGCCAACCGCCGCGAATTCGAGTATCGGCTGGAGCAGGTGCTGCATAACCTGACGCGGCAGGTGGGGCGCCATGCCCTGATGTTCCTCGACCTGGATCAGTTCAAACTGGTCAACGACACCTGCGGCCACGCGGCGGGAGACGAGTTGTTGCGGCATATCTGCGCGTTGCTGCAATCGGGGCTGCGCGAAGGCGATACCCTGGCCCGCCTGGGCGGCGACGAGTTTGGCATCCTGCTGGAGAGTTGTGCGCCGGAAGCCGCAGAGAAAATCGCCGAGGGCCTGCGCCAGACCGTGCAGAACCTGCACTTCGTCTGGAAAGGCCGGCCGTTCGTGACCACCGTGAGCATCGGGCTGGTGCATATCAATCAGCACCCGACCACCCTCGAAACGTCGCTGCGCGCCGCCGACATGGCCTGCTACATGGCCAAGGAAAAGGGCCGCAACCGGGTCCAGGTCTATCACGCCGATGACTCTGAACTGTCCCTGCGCTTTGGCGAAATGGCCTGGGTGCAGCGCTTGCACATGGCGCTGGAAGAGAACCGCTTTTGTCTGTATGCCCAGGAAATCGCCACATTGGGTCATGTCGAACAGGGTGGCGGTCATATCGAAATCCTGTTGCGCCTGCATGATGAAGCCGGGCGCATGATATTGCCCGACAGCTTTATTCCGGCGGCGGAACGTTATGGCCTGATGACTTCGCTTGATCGTTGGGTTGTGCAGAATGTTTTCAAGATCATTGCCCAATGTATAGCGGAGAAACATAAAGGGCCGTTGGCGATGTGTGCGATTAATCTGTCAGGCACAACTATCGGAGATGAGGCATTCCTGGACTTCCTGCGTCAACAGTTCATTACTTACTCCATACCGCCTGAAATGATTTGTTTTGAAATTACTGAAACCAGCGCCATTTCCAATCTTGGAAGTGCAATTAGATTTATTAATGAACTCAAAGGCTTAGGTTGTCTCTTTTCGTTGGACGACTTTTGCGCCGGTATGTCACATTTGCCTGTAGACTTCCTGAAGATCGACGGGAGTTTCGTAAAGGATATGCTGGACGACCCGATTAACCGCGCCATGGTCGAAGTGATCAATCACATCGGGCATGTCATGGGTAAGCGTACGATTGCCGAGTTTGTTGAAACACCCCAGATCGAGCAGGCATTGCTTGAGATCGGGGTGGATTACGCTCAAGGGTATGTGATTGAGCGCCCGCATCTGTTTACCTGCGATAGTTTGCAAAGTCGTCCTGCCAGGCCACAGCCGTTGTTATTCAAGGCGCCTGGCACGTTCCGTTGAAATCTCTTGCTGATCCTTACAATCACAATCAAAAGGAACCCGACAGTGATCGACACATTCAACAGAACCGGCCCCCTCATGGAAGCTGCAAGTTACCCCGCCTGGGCTCAGCAACTGATCCAGGATTGCAGCGAGAGTAAACGCCGGGTTGTCGAACACGAACTGTACAGGCGCATGCGAGACAATAAACTCAGCGCCAAAACCATGCGTCACTACCTGATTGGTGGTTGGCCGGTGGTCGAACAGTTCGCGTTATATATGGCTCAGAACCTGACCAAGACCCGTTTTGCCCGCCATCCCGGCGAGGATATGGCGCGCCGCTGGTTGATGCGCAACATCCGTGTGGAATTGAACCACGCCGATTACTGGGTGCACTGGAGCCGCGCTCACGGTGTCAGCCTGGAAGATCTGCAGGCGCAACAGGTTGCCCCGGAACTTCATGCCTTGAGCCACTGGTGCTGGCACACCAGTTCGGCAGATTCGCTGATCGTTGCCATTGCTGCCACCAACTACGCCATTGAAGGCGCGACAGGTGAGTGGTCGGCGCTCGTCTGCTCCAGTGGTGTCTATGCGGCAGCGTTCCCCGAGGAAGATCGCAAGCGGGCCATGAAGTGGCTGAAGATGCATGCCCAGTACGACGACGCCCATCCATGGGAGGCGCTGGAAATCATCTGCACGCTGGCAGGATTGAATCCGAGCAAGTCCTTGCAGGCGGAGTTGCGTCAGGCGGTGTGCAAAAGCTACGACTACATGTTCCTGTTCCTGGAACGCTGCATGCAGCTTGAACCTGTGGAGAAGGCTCCGGTCGCGGCGCGTGAGCGCAGGGCGCTGGCTGAAAGCTGATCGGTTTTTCATGTCGGTGAAAAAGCCCGCTCCCCCGGTATTGCCGGGGGAGCGGGCTTTTTATGAGCCGGCAATGGCTAGGTGCTGACTTTCAATCCAATCAACCCGGCAATGATCAACGCCACACTGGCGAGCCGGAACAGCGCCATGGACTCACCAAACAGAATGATCCCGGCGATGACCGTGCCGACCGCACCCACGCCGGTCCAGATCGCATAAGCGGTGCCCAGCGGCAGTTCCTTCATGGCAAGGCCGAGCAGGCCAAGGCTGATGGCCATGGCGGCAACGGTCAATGCGGTGGGAAGAGGGCGGCTGAAACCATCGGTGTATTTCAGGCCGACAGCCCAGCCTACTTCGAACAGTCCGGCGAAAAACAGAATGACCCAGGACATGAGAGACCTCCATCGATTGACGGGGTCGTCCCCAGATTAATGACTCGATCGAGCCGCGAGGTCGTCCTCGCGTTGCGCAATATAGTGCCCATCATTAAACCGGGGATCAAGCTGGTCGCTTATTCGGTTGCTTGTCGAGCTGCTGTCTCTCGATCTTCTTTCTCGCTCATCCGGCGGAAATACGTCGAGAGAAGTGCTCCGGAAATGTTGTGCCACACACTGAACAACGCACTCGGCACCGCCGCCAGCGGTGAGAAATGCGCGCTGGCCAGCGCGGCGCCCAAACCGGAGTTCTGCATGCCGACCTCCAGTGCCAGGGATTTGCGCTGGGCCAAGGGCAGCTTGAACAGACGCCCGGTGAAGTACCCGAGCAAGTAACCAAAGCTGTTGTGCAGCATGACCACGGCCATGATCAGCAGGCCGGACTCTGCGATTTTCGCCTGGCTGGCAGCGACGACAGCGGTGACGATGATCACGATGCTGACCACGGAAACCAGCGGCAACACTTCCACCGCGTGGCGAACCCGAGCGCCGAGCAGGCGCTGAGCGACCACGCCGAGCACGATGGGCAACAACACCACTTGCAGGATCGACCAGAACAGCTCCATGAACGACACCGGCAACCAGGCCGAAGCCAGCAGCCAGATCAATGCAGGGGTCAGCAGCGGAGCGAGGAGGGTGGTCACGGCGGCGATGGCAACCGACAATGCCAGATCTCCACGCGCCAGCCAGGTCATCACGTTCGACGAGGTGCCGCTCGGGCAGCAGCCGACGAGAATCACGCCAACGGCGATTTCCGGCGGCAAGTGGAAAACCTGGCAGAGCAACCATGCCACACCGGGCATGATCACGAAATGTGCAACGACGCCCAGGGCCACACGCCACGGATGGCGGGCGACTTCAGCGAAGTCTTCGAGTTTGAGGGTCAGGCCCATGCCGAACATCACCAGCCCCAGCAACGGGACGATGGCGCCTTTCAGGCCGATGAACCACGTCGGTTGCAAGAAGGCCACGACGGCGAAAATCAGAACCCAGTAAGCGAAGGTGTTGCCGACAAAACGACTCAATGCAGCCAGTGCACGCATGGCCTGATCCTTATTGTAAGAAAGCGTTAGGGAGCTAAGCATACGCCGCTGGCAAAAAAAGATCGCAGCCTGCGGCAGCGCCTACAGGGAAACGCATTCCCATGTAGGCGCTGCTGCAGGCTGCGATCTTTTACAGGCGCCGCCGATTTGTAGAATCAGATGCCTTGAGGTGTCTCTTCCCCACCCAACGCCTCAACCAGCGCCGGCAGGAAATCACCAAAGGTCAGCATCATCAAGGTGAAGCTGGCATCCAGTTGGCCGAGGGCTTCTTCGCCGCCGTCCTGTTCCGCCTGATCCTGCAGCAGATCCTCGAACTTCAGGCGCTTGACCACCATCTTGTCGTCGAGGACGAAAGACAGTTTGTCTTGCCACGCCAGCGACAGCTGGGTGACCACTTTGCCAGTGCTCAAGTGCAACTGGATTTCTTCGCTGGTCAGGTCCTGACGCTTGCAGCGCACGATGCCGCCGTCTTCGTGGGTGTCGCGCAGTTCGCATTCGTCCAGCACGAAGAAATCGTCCGCGGCTTTCTGGGTTGTGACCCATTCAGTCATGGTGGCGGTCGGGGACATTTTCACGGTCAGTGGACGCACCGGCAGTGTGCCAATGACTTCGCGCAGGGTGGACAGCAGGTCCTCGGCGCGTTTCGGGCTGGCCGAGTTGACCAGAATCAGACCTTGTTTCGGTGCGATGGCTGCGAAGGTCGACGAACGGCGGATAAAGGCGCGAGGCAGGAAGGCCTGGATGATTTCATCCTTGATCTGGTCGCGTTCCTTTTTGTAGACCTTGCGCATTTGTTCGGCTTCGATCTCTTCGACCTTTTCCTTCACGGCGTCGCGCACGACGCTGCCCGGCAGGATGCGCTCTTCTTTACGCGCGGAGATCAGCAGGAAGTCGCCGCTGACGTGCACCAGAGGTGCATCTTCGCCCTTGCCAAATGGCGCGACGAAACCGTAGGTGGTCAACTCCTGGCTTGCACAAGGACGCGCCAGTTTGGTGGCCAGTGCAGTTTCCAACGCCTCGGCATCAAAAGGCAGATCTTGGGTCAGGCGATAGATAAGCAGGTTTTTGAACCACATG
>LNAP01002180.1_pt1 | contig 28749 bp, 26 predicted proteins | sample 602601 | NCBI WGS metagenome assembly LNAP01 (sample SAMN02440304, study PRJNA202911) | soil metagenome | biome: Subtropical and temperate rainforests or woodlands; isolation source: soil samples (1 kg each in a 20% v/v slurry with milli Q water) were... ... | reverse complement strand
GGCGAGCCGGGCCCGGCCGTGGTGTGCGCGCCGGTGGCCACGACGGGCAGGGCCTCGGCGAAGACGGCATCGGCCTCGCCCGCGCTTGACGAGGCGATCCTGATATTGGCACCAAGCGCTTTGGCGCGCCGCGCGATCGCCGCCTCGTCGCCGAGCAGATAGAAGGCGGGCAGGTTCAGTTCACGGCGCCTGAGCCAGGCTGCGATCGTGATGTCGGGGCCGATGCCGGCGGGCTCTCCCAGCGTCAGTGCGAGGGGCTTGGCAGGGTGGGTGGCCATCAGCGGTTGCGATATTCGATCATCGCCGCCTTGCGGAGCTCGTCGAGATAGGTCTTCTGGGTCTTCTCGTATTTCTGCTGGTACATCTTCTCGCGGACCTCGCGCTTCTTCGGCGTGTCGATCATGGTCGGCTTGCGCGAGCACAGCACAACCATCTCGATGCCCGCCTTGGTTACCTCGGGCGCGGTCAAATGGCCGATCGGCGTGTCGTCGAGCACCTTGCGCAGCGCCTCTGGCAGCTCCGCGGTGGTCTTGGTGACGCTGTCGCGGATGGTGGCGTTCGGCGTCGAGCGGAACAGCGAGTTGGCCTCCTCGCAGCTTCCGACGCGCGAGCGATATTGCTCGGCTTCCTTCATCCGCGTCTCCTGGAAGGCCGGAGACGAGCCGCGCGGCACGATCAGCACGATCGGCTGCATCTTGTATTCGGTGCCCTCGATCTGCAGCTTGTCGCCGGTTTCGGCCTGCACGGCCTGCGCCACGTCGCGCTCGCCGACCATCAGCTTCTCCTTGTAGCGGCCGCGCACGAGGCTGGTCCAGACCATCTCGGCCTTCATGCGGCCCTTCAACGTTTCGGGGCGCACGCCCTTGACCTCGAGCGACTTGGTGAGCTGGTCCGGTGTGATGCGCATGCGCTGCGCCATGCCATCGTAGGACTGGTTGATGTCGGAGACGCCGGGGTCGACGCCGTACTTCTTGCCTTCCTTCATCTTGATCTTGTCGTCGATCAGCTCGTTGATGACCTCCTGCCGGCTCGGGGTCTTCTGTGTCGTCAGCTGGTCGAGCTTGGAGCGCTGTTCGATGTCGAAATCGGTGATGGGGTCGCCGTTGACCATGACGACGATGTTCTGCGCGCGCGACGGCGAGGGCAGGCCGGTCAGCAGCAGCCCGGCGCTGATGGCGAGGAGGAGGCGGAAAACAGGCAATGGGGTCGTCATGGTTGTCGCTCGCATGTCAGCCGAAATGAACCTGCGATCGGGAACGCGGTCGTCACTTCAGGTGGTTCATTGCATGCCGGTCAGGCCGGACGTGCTGGACCCCGACGATGTCGCCAGCGTGCGCAAGCCGATCTGGAACATGAACGCGTGGCTCAGCACGGGCGGCGTCGTGCCCGCGGAGTAGCTATACGAAGTTACGTAGTTCGCCGCCAGCACGAAGCAATCGTCGACATAGCCGGCCCCGAGCACATACTGGTTGATCTTGTTGGCCTCGAGGTCCCAGCGCGCCGAGCCCGTCACCACCCAATTGGTCGCGACCTTCAGCGAGCCTGACGTCAGGATGCCCTCGCGGCGCGTCAGATAGCCAAGCTCCGCCTGCGGTGCGTAATTGCCGTACATCAGGCTGACCGACCAGCGATTGAAATTCGCGCGGCCTTCCGCCTCGAAGCGCTGCACGTTCCAGCTCTGCTCGTCCATGCGGGAGCGAACGCTGAACGTGTAGGTGCTGTTGGGCGAGTAGCTGGCGCTCGCCACGTAATCGGAACGCGGCTTGTCGAGGCCGGAATCGAGGCCCGTGTTGATGGAGTCCTGCACCGCATAGGAGTTCAGGCCGAACAGCTGGTAGGACTGTCCGAACAGCACCTTGACGGCGCCGCCCTTGTCGAACTGCGTGGTGGACTGCACGCCGACATTGGCGCGGCCGCCGCCCTCGACGCGGTCGTAGCCGGAGAACTTGTCGACGCTGAACAGGTTCGAGGCGTCGAACACCATGCTCTGGGCGTCCTCGTTGGGAAGCTTGCCGGCATAGGTTTCGTTCGGCCGGATGATGATCTGCGCGATCGGCTCGATGGTGGTGGAGCCCCAGGGCTGGACGTTGATGAAAGGATAGCGGTATTCGAGACCGACGGTCGGCATCAGGCGGAATGCCTGGGTGTCACCGGCGGGAAAGTAGTTCGACACGCCAGGCTGATTGGAGATCGAGGCGTTGATCGCGTCAGCGCGGAGACTGGCGAACGGGGTCCAGATCTGGCCGAGCGGGTCGGTGAAGGATTTGCGCCACTGCGCTTCCGCCGTCAGGCGGGTGTAGGTGCCGGGGACGCCGCGCAGCAGGCATTGCGATGGCGTTCGGGCGAGCGGGTCGGCCGACGCCGTCGTGCACAGGCTGTTGGTGTTGGCGAGCGTCGTGATCGGATCGAACACCGCGGCATCACGCGACAGGTTGACGAAATTGGTCTTGTAGCTGAACTCGCCGCCGAACACCGGATAGTTGAGCACGTTCGAATAGTCGATCACGGGGTAGACGATCGGAACCTGGCTCTGATTGCCCGAATAGCTCAGCCAGTACATCGTGCGCGCGTCGAAGAAGCTGCGATTGCCGACACCGGTCAGATAAAGCTGCGACAATGCGTCGGTCGGCAGATACAGGAACGAACCGAGCGGATCGCGGTATTGCGCCAAGCGGTAGTCCGAGAAGAAGTAGTAGTCTGACATGACTACGCCGTCCCAGCCCCAGACCCATTTGTCGTTCAGCGCGAACTGGCCCTTGGTGTCGACCGCGCCACGGAACTGGCGGTCGCCGGGCTGGCCTGCGAGCGCGCCGGGATCGAGCTGGTCGATGCCGTAGACCCGGACTTGGTAAGCGCCGTCCATCAGGCGCTGGCGGTACTCGGCCTGGAACAGCACGCCCTGCCTGGAGGTAATGCGCGGGCTGAAGGTCATGTCCATGTCGGGCGCGATCGCCCAATAGAACGGGACTTCGACGCCGTAGCCGAATGGCGTGTTCGACGTGAAGCCCGGCATGAGGAAGCCGGTCTTGCGCTTCACGGTCGGGTCAGGTGTCGAGAAGTAGGGCATGTAGGCGATAGGCACGCCGAAGAACTCGAGCTGCGCCGTCTCGAAATACAGCATCTTCTCCTGCTGGTCGTGGATGATGCGCGCACCCTTGACCTGCCACAGCGGCGGCTTCTTCGGATCGTCCTTGCACGGCGCGCAGGCCGTGTAGACGCCGTTCTCGAACACCGTGTAGTTGCCGTTGGAGCGGTCGGAGCGGCTTGCGGCCATGCGGGTCTGGTCGGCCGTGTCCACGCGCAGCGAATCGACGAAACCGTCGCGGTAGTCGTCGCTGAGATCCAGGATCTCGGCATAGGTGATCTTGCCGTCGGCATCCGTCATGCGGATGTTGCCTTCGGCATGCAGGCGCTTGGTCTTCTGGTCGTAGATGACCTTGTCGGCCTCGACGCTGGTGCCGTTGTAGAACAGCTGGACGTTGCCGACCGCGGAGACGCGCGAGTTGTTGTAGTCGTAGTCGACCTCGGTCGCCTGCACCAGCATCTGGTTGTCGTTGGGGACCTTTTGCGGCTTCGGACGCGGCGGGAGCGGATTGTAGGTGAAGCCCTGGGCGGAGGCGGGGGCCACGAAGGCTGCATCCATCAGCCCGCCGAGCGAGGCCACGGCGGCAATGGCGAGCAAGAGCCTGCGCGCGGACAAGCCGCACCCGTTCGCGCGCACCAATGTGCGGCGCGTCAAACGAGACACGAGCCCTCGATGGACGGCAGTCACTAACCGTCCTCCTGATACAACAAGGCCAAAAAGCCGGTGAGGCCGCCCACCACCACGGGCAACCACGCCGCAGCGATCGGATGCATCAACTCAGCCTTGCTCAAGTCTTCAGTCACTTTCGACAAAACGTAGAGCAGAAAGCCTGCGCCCACGCCACTCAAAACCATCTTCTGTACGCCGCCCATCCGGAAGAAGCGCAACGACACGGAGGCCGCCAGCATCACCATGGCGGCAAGCAAAAACGGCTGCGCCAACAGCTTGTGATACTGGAGTCGATAGCCGGCTGTCGCGAAGCCCGAGCTTTCGGAGGAGCGGATGTAGCTCGGTAGTTGCCAAAAAGACACAGTCTCCGGTGTGGAAAAGCTGTTGCGAATCTGGGCCTCGGTCAGCGTCGTCGGAATCTCCAACGTGGCCTGGTCGATGGGCGGCTGGTCCAGCGAGAAGCGGCGCACCGACTTGAACAGCCAATGGCCGGACTCGAGCGTCGCCTCGCGCGCCTCGATTCGCTCCTTGAAGTGTTGCTCCGTGTCAAAACGGAACAGCGTGAGGCCGGTGAGCCGCACGCCCTGTTGCTCGCTGCGCGCCGCATTGATGATGGTCTGGCCGTCGCTCGTCACCTGGTTCAGCCAGAAGCCGGACGCATCCTGGATTCCACCGCCGGGCGCGGAACCAAACAGCTCGGCTTCCATGCGCTTGGAGAGTTCGCGCAGATTCGCCGACATCGGATTGTAGGCGACGGTGGCGATCACCCCGATCAGCAGCGCGCTGCCGAGCGCCGGCGAGATGAACTGCCAGGCGGAGATGCCGGCGGCGCGCGCGACCACGAGCTCGAGCCGGCGGGAGAGCGCGAGATAACAGGTCATGGCGCCGATCAACATGCAGAACGGCGTCAGCTTCTCGAGCAGCTGCGGGACCCGGAACAGGGAGGTCTCGGCCACCATCATCGCGGAGGCGGATGCAAGGCCCGAGGTCTTGCGCACCATCTCGATGTAGTCGACCAGCACCAGCAGCAGGAAGATGCTCGCGAACACGCCGAGCGCCGCGACGACGAAGCGCCCGGCGAAATAGCGTCCGAGTGTATTGGTGAGCATGCTCATGCGGCGACCGGCCGTCTGAACAGCCGTGCGATGCGCGCGTTTGACCTGTTGATGGCCTCCATCAGGCCGGCAGGCGGCTCGACCACGACGCCGCCGATGATCATCCACAGCCCGACGCCGATGGCGCCAATGACCATCGCGTATTGGACCAGCACCGGGGCCGGCGACTTCACCGCCATCACCGAACAGGCAAATCCCGCCATGCGCAGTCCGAACACGGCGATTATGGAGCCGCCGATCGAGAAGTTGCGGCTCTGGCGGGTGGTGCGCGGTGCGCCGAGGAAGGCGAAGGTCAGCACGGCAAAGGCGAAGGGATAGATCGGCGCCAACAGGCTGTCATGCAGGGCCGAGCGGAACTGCCCGGGAATCTGCTTGTAAACCGGATCGTCCTCTGACGGCGAGAACAGCTCCCAGAGGTAACGCTCGCGGATGCCGAGGGTGACGTCGCGGCCCTGGCCCGAGAACTTCGACATGTCGAAGCCGTAGCGGCCGAATGCCACTAGCGCCGGATCGCGCTTGCCGGCCTCGAAGCGCTGCAGATTGCCGTCCTTCAGGACCAGGAAAGAGCCGGTCTCGTTCTTAACGACCTCGCCTTGCTCGGCGACGATCGAGACGCGCTCGTTGGGGTCGCGGCGATCGTCGATGAAGATGCCGGCGAGGATGCCGCCGGGCTGGCGCTCGCGGATCCGGATCGTGAGGTTCTTGTCGAGCTGGGCGAAGCGGCCTGGCTGCAGGATGTTGGTGAGCACGTCGGCCGTGATCTCGGCATCCCACTGCTTGATCCGCCGCATCCCGTCGGGAGCAAGATAGGCCGCAATGAAGGCTACCAGCAGGGCGACCACACAGGTGGCGTAGAAGAACGGATAGAACAGCCGGAACGGCGAGAAGCCGGCGGCATTCATCACGATGATCTCGGAGTCGGTCGCGAGCTTGTTCAGCGTATGCGAGATCGCGATCATCAGCGCGATCGGCGAGATGATCAGGACCAGCGCAGGCACGACGAGGCTGGTGATACCGAGGAAGGTGAGGATGGTCTGACCTTGGCTGGTCATCAGGTCGATGCCGCGCAACGCCTGCGTAATCCAGATCACGCCGGTGAGGCTGACCAAGACCAGCGCAAACGACGCCAGCGTCGTGCGGAAGATATACCTATCGATCGACCCCATGCGCTACCGCACGAATCCCCACCAAAGCCCCAACATTCGTCCCGGGAATTTCCGGCTGTCCGACCCATCCCGGAAGGGATCCCCAGGGTCGCGCAGCCATCTCGTCCACAGGCTTACTCTCTCACTACCATCCCTTTGATCCGTCAACAAAATGGCTGCCCCGTGGCGCCCTCATTATATGGTTAATATTTCCCTCATTGTGGCTCGGCGGCCACGGGGGTGCTTGGCATCTGCCGGGCCGGTGGCCCATAGTGGGGAAAGTCCAGTGAATCGCCGTTCAGCTCCGGCCCGTGGCCGGGACCGCTAATCGGCAAAAGCCCTATGATTTTGAGGAGTTACCCATGTCCGATGCCATCAAGGTCGGCTTTGTCCCGCTGTCATCAGCCGCCCGTGGCATTCTGGTGGTGTTCTGTGACGACGGCTTGAAGCTGGGGCCGGCGACGGTCAAGGCGCTGGGCGGCGCTGGCGAACTGGTGAAGCGGGCGGCCTCCGCCGCCGGCTTCAAAGGTAAAAGCGGCGCGGCCCTCGACATCCTGGCGCCGGAGGGGGTGAAAGCCACCCGTCTGATCGTCATCGGCGCCGGCAAGGCGGCAGGCCTGAAGGCGAACGACTTCCTCAAATTCGGCGGCGTGGCGGCGGGCAAGCTCTCGGCCAGTGCCGCCGCCATGACCATCCTGGCGGAACTGCCCGATGGCGCCATGACCAGCGAGCAAACGGTCGCGATCGCCGCTGGCCTGCGGCTGCGCGCCTACAAGTTCGACCGCTACAAGACCAAGAAGAAGGAGGGCGAGGAGGGCGGCCTGCGCGCCGATATCTCGCTCGCGGTGGGTGACGTCACCGCCGCGAAAAAGGCGTTTGCCTCGGCGGGCGCTGTCGTCGACGGCGTGATCATCGCGCGCGACCTCGTCAACGAGCCGCCGAACGTGCTTTTCCCCGAGGAATTCGCGCGCCGCGCCAGCCAGCTCCGCAAGCTCGGCGTCAAGGTCGAGGTGCTCGACGTCAAGGCGATGGACAAGCTCGGCATGGGCGCGCTGCTCGGCGTCGGCCAGGGCTCGTCGCGGCCGAGCCGCACCGTGATCATGCGCTGGGACGGCGGCAAGAAGGGCGAGGCGCCGGTCGCCTTCGTCGGCAAGGGTGTCTGCTTCGACACCGGCGGCATCTCGATCAAGCCGGCCGGCAGCATGGAAGACATGAAGGGCGACATGGGGGGCGCGGCCTGCGTCGTCGGCCTGATGCACGCGCTCGCGGCCCGCAAGGCCAAGGCCAACGTGGTCGGCGCCATCGGCCTCGTCGAGAACATGCCCGACGGCAATGCGCAGCGCCCGGGCGACATCGTCACCTCGATGTCGGGCCAGACCATCGAGATCATCAACACCGACGCGGAAGGACGCCTCGTGCTGGCCGACGTGCTCTGGTACGTCGCCAAGAAGACCAAGCCGAAATTCATGGTGGATCTGGCGACGTTGACCGGCGCGATCATGGTCGCGCTGGGCACCGAGCATGCCGGCATGTTCTCCAACAACGACGAGCTCGCCGAACGCCTGCTGACGGCCGGCGTCGAGAGCGGCGAGAAGGTCTGGCGCATGCCGCTCAGCCCCGAATACGACAAGCTGATCGATTCCCAGTTCGCCGACATGAAGAACACCGGCGGCCGCCACGGCGGCTCGATCACCGCGGCGCAGTTCCTCCAGCGCTTCGTCGACGGAACGCCCTGGGCGCATCTCGACATCGCCGGCACCGCCATGGGCGCGCCGAAGACCGACATCAACCAGAGCTGGGGAAGCGGCTATGGCGTCCGGCTGCTTGATCGACTGGTCGCAGATCACTACGAGCGCAAATGATCCAAGATGACTGAAGTGCTGTTCTACCATCTGCAAAACATGACGGTGGAGAACGTGTTGCCGCCGCTTCTCGAGAAATCGCTGGAGCGCGGCTGGCGCGTCGTGGTGCAGGCGACCTCGCCGGAGCGCGCCGATGCGCTGGATGCGCACTTATGGACCTATCGCGACGATTCCTTCCTGCCTCACGCGACATGGCGCGTGAGCGACGCCGCCGATCAGCCGATCGTGCTGGCGGTCGAGGAGGACAATCCCAACGGCGCCAATGTCCGATTCCTGGTCGACGGCTCGGCGCTGCCGCAGGACGCGCAGAGCTATGAGCGCATGGTGCTGCTGTTCAACGGCGACGATCCGGACGCGCTCGCGCTCGCCCGCAGCGCCTGGACGGATTGCAAGGCGCGGGGATTTGATGTCACTTATTGGCAGGCCGACGAACGGGGCCGGTGGCAACGCCGGAATTAGCGGCCGTTCGGAATTAATGATAATTTGCACTTTTCGGGCGATGATGGTTTTTGTCACCTTCGTGCCGCAAAGTGATGTTGGTACAATCGCTTAGGGCTGGTCCTTGACGCGGGGAATTTGGTTTATCGTGCGACATCAAAAGCTTCCCAAGTCGCTCATAGTTGCGTTGGCTGCCGTAGCACCGCTGGTCGCGGGCTGCTCGGGGACCGATCTGCTGTCCAAGGACGCGCAATGGTTCAACACGCCGAGCCGCCTGTTCATCAAGAGCATCTCGATCGAATCGCCGCCGCTGACTCCCGACAAGCCGGTGACGGCGGAGGATATGGTCAGCGCTGACGGGGCCTGTCCCGGCATGGCGCCGCCCCCCGGACCGGCCGATGCCAATGCGTCGACCACGGCACCGGCGCCGATGGGCGGCACGGTCGCGCTCGGCCACACCGAATGCGATGTGGTCCGCGGCATCGGCGCGCCTTCGACCGTCAACCTCTCCAGTGACGGCGCGGGTCGCCGCGTCGCCGTCGTGACCTGGAACACCGGCCCGCGCGCCGGCATCTATACCTTCACGTCCGGCCGCCTGTCCTCGATCGAGGGCACGCCGGAAGCGCCTGTCATGCCGAAGGCGACCAAGCCGAAGGCGAAGAAGAAGTCGGCTTGAAGTTCAGAGCGACTGGCTACTGAATCGGCGTGCCGCCCGCACGCTCGATCAATTCTGCCCATTTAGGGCTTCGTTCTGGATCAGGGCGGCGGCTCCTCCAACGTGCGTGTCACGCCCTCGATGCCGAGCGTCGCGAACTTCTCTCGCGCGGCTGCTGTCGCCATCGTCCTTCTGCGCCTCATGATGGAGTCGCTTTCGAGGTGGCCGCGCGACCGAGAATGCGCTCTTATGGCGTCAGAAAAAATGGAGGAAATTATGCGGCTCATCGCCCTCGTGTCGGCTCTGCTCTTGCCGCTTGGCCCGGCTGTCGCCCAGGACTATCCGACGAGGCCCATCACGATGCTGGTGCCGTTCGCCGCCGGCGGACCGACGGACACCATCGCGCGCCTGACCGCGGCAGGCATGGGGAAATCTCTGGGGCAGCAGATCGTCGTCGAGAACGCGACGGGGGCTGGCGGCACCATCGGATCGACCCGCGCCTCGCGCGCCCAACCGGACGGCTACACGCTGCTCATCCATCATGTTGGCATCTCGACCGCCGCCACGCTGTACCGCAACCTCAGCTATGACACCAAGACGGCGTTTGCGCCGATCGGGCTTGTGACCAACGCGCCGATGACCATCATCGCGCGTCCCGATTTCCCGGCCGACACGCTGAAGGAACTGGTCGCCTACGCCCAGCAGCAGGGCGACATGCTGACCTACGCCAATGCCGGGTTAGGCGCGGCATCGCATCTCTGCGGCATGCTGTTCATGACGGCGATCCAGAAGCAGCTCACGACGGTGCCCTATAAGGGCAACGGTCCGATCATGAACGATCTTCTCGGCAAGCAGATCGATCTCACCTGCGACCAGGCGACGAACACGACCGGGCCGATCACGGCCAAGCAGGTCAAGGCCTACGCGATCACCACCAAGGAGCGGCTGAAGAGCCTGCCCGATCTGCCGACGGCCGACGAGGCCGGCCTCAAGGGGTTCGAGCTCGGCGTCTGGCACGGCATCTATGCGCCCAAGGGCACGCCGCCCGCGATCGTTCAGAAGCTGACGGCGGCGCTTCAGGCGGCCCTCAGGGATCCCGTGCTGATCGCTCGGTTCAACGACATCAATACGGAGCCGGTCCCTCAGGACAAGGCGACGCCCGAAGCACTCGGTGCGATGCTGGTCAGCGAGGTCGACCGCTGGGCTCCGATCATCAAGGCAGCCGGACAATATGCCGACTGAATTTAGCCCGCCGCCTCGTCGAATTGCGTGCTCGCCTGCAGCCACTGCTCCTCCGCGCGCGCCAGCGCGTCGGCGGCATTGGCGCGGGCCTTTGACAGTTGCGCGGCCTGCTTGGGATCGCGGGTGAAGATGTCGGGCAGCGACAGCGCGGTGTCGATCTTGGCGATGATGTCGCTGACGCGGGCGATCTCGCTCTCGGCTTCCGCGATGCGCTTCTTCAGCGAGCCGCGATTGTCAGACTTCGGACGTTGCGGCTTCTCAGCTGCGGTGCTGCGCTCGCGCGGGGCCGGTTCGCCGTTGCGCGACGACAGCACCAGGCGGCGGTACTCATCGAGGTCGCCGTCGTAATTGGTAACGGTGCGGTCGGCGACGATCCAGAGCTGGTCGGCGCAGGCCTCGATCAGATAGCGGTCATGCGAGACCATGATCACGGCGCCGGGGAATTCGTTGATGGCTTCGGCAAGCGCGGCGCGGCTGTCGATGTCGAGATGGTTGGTCGGCTCGTCCAGGATGATCATGTTGGGGCCGAAGAAGGTCGCGAGCCCCAGCAGCAGCCGCGCCTTCTCGCCGCCCGACAGTTTGGCCACCTTGGTGTCGGCCGCCTTGCCCGAGAAGCCGATCGCGCCGGCGCGCGCCCGCACTTTTGCCTCGGGCGCATCGCCCATCAGTTTGCGGACGTGGTCGTAGGTGGAGGCGTCCTCGTTCAGTTCGTCGAGCTGATGCTGCGCGAAATAGGCGATCGACAGCTTGTCCGCGCGCGTCACCTTGCCGGAGAACGGCGCGAGGCGTCCGGCGAGCAGCTTGACCAGCGTCGACTTGCCGTTGCCGTTAGCACCTAACAGCGCGATGCGATCGTCATTGTCGATGCGGAGCGTAACGCGGCTCAGCACAGGTGCTGCCGGATCGTAGCCGACCGAGGCGTTGTCGACGGCGATGATCGGCGGCGACAGGATCTTCTCCGGCGCGGGAAAGCTGATCTCGCGCACGTCCGCAGTGACCAGGGCCGTGATCGGCTTCAGCCGCTCCAGCATCTTGACGCGGGACTGTGCCTGCCGGGCCTTGGAGGCTTTGGCCTTGAAGCGATCGACGAAGGCCTGCAGCCGCGCGCGTTCGGCTTCCTGGCGCTTGACCGCCTTGGCATCGAGCAGTTCCCGCATGGCGCGTTGCTCCTCGAAGGAGGAATAAGTGCCCTTGTAGAGCGTGAGCTTGCCGCGCTCCAGATGCAGGATCTGGTCGACCGAGCTTTCAAGCAGGTCGCGGTCATGGCTGATCACGATCACCGTGCGCGGATAATGTGCGAGGTGATCCTCCAGCCACAGCGTGCCTTCGAGATCGAGATAGTTGGTGGGCTCGTCGAGCAGCAACAGGTCGGGGGCCGCGAACAGGGTGGCGGCGAGCGCGACGCGCATGCGCCAGCCGCCGGAGAATTCGGCGCAGGGGCGCAGTTGGTCGGCGGCAGAGAAGCCGAGACCGGACAGGATCGCGGCGGCGCGGCTCGGCGCCGAATGCGCGTCGATGTCGACCAGCCGAGTCTGGATCTCCGCGATCCGGTGCGGATCGGTGGCGCTTTCGGCTTCGTGAAGCAGCGCGTCGCGTTCGAGATCGGCCTTGAGCACGACGGAGATCAGGCTTTCCGGGCCGTTCGGTGCCTCCTGTGCGAGGCTGCCGACGCGCCAGCGCGGCGGCAGGGTCACCGTGCCGTGCTCGGCCGAAAGCTCACCCCGGATCACCTTGAACAGCGTCGACTTGCCGGTGCCGTTGCGTCCGACCATGCCGACGCGCGATCCGGGCGTGATCTGCACGGAGCTCTGGTCAATCAGAAGGCGTCCGGCGAGGCGGATTGAGAGGTCGGTGATAGCAAGCATGCGGCGTTGTCACCGCAGCCGGGAACAAACGCAACCCGTTTTTCCGTGTGTGCGCCGGTCAGCGTCTCAAGTCAGTGCGAATCGCGGTCGCGCTTCTTCAACTCGTCGAGGAGCTGCTCGAGATGGGTCGGGAGCCGGGGGTCGGGGCGCAGGCGCTGCTGCAGCCGTTCGCCCACGGCATCACAAATCGAGCGGCTGGTGCGCCGGTCGATCCGTTCGCTGTCATTGGCATAAAGGCTGGGCATCGCCGGGTTCCGTGTTTGCAAAGTAATGACACGGTATCAAGTCATTGGCCCCCAAAATGGTTTCGCCATTGGTGGGGGAACGCCCGGCATTCTCGTGAAAATTGCATGAGCTCGTCGTATTGGCCCAAATACAAAGCCCCGGCGCAGGGGAACGCCGGGGCCTCGCTTGGAAGGCACCTTGGGGCAAAGGTACCTCTGGAAGGTATTTTAGAAAGGTGCTGTCGGGCTCAGTAGCAGCGGTTGATCATCCGCCAGCGGGGTCCCCAGGGGGTCGGGACCAGCCGGCGCACATAGCAGCCGCCATAACCGTAGGAGACGACCGGACCGCGGCCGTAGAAGCGCGGGCCGCCAAAGCCGTAGCCGTGGCCCCAGCCGCCGCCATGCCAGCCGCCGCCGTGCCAGTGAGCGGAGGCGGAGGTCGGCGCCAGCGCGGCGCCCAGCGCGAGCGCGGCAACTGCGGCAAGCGAAAGTTTCCTCAACATGGTGATCTCCTCAGAACTGCCGGCGCGAAGCTATCGCGTCGATGGAAAGGCCTCCGAAACGGTCTGCCTCATGCTTGAATTCATGTTCGGGCTTCGGTTTCGATGGTCCGACCTTACGCCGGCGAAGCTGAACCAAAGCCTGAATGGAGGCTTCAGATTGGGTTCATCTGGGTGAAATCTCGGTAATCCAAGCCCGGGTTGGCGGGGCGGCCTGCGGCGAAGCGCCTGTGAGAGCCGTTTCTGGCCTCGCTTGCCGTATCGCGACAGCGCCGATATAAGCCCGGCAACTCCGAACCACCGCTTTCTTCTCAAGGACAAGATTATGGCCATCGAACGCACTTTCTCGATCATCAAGCCCGATGCGACCGCGCGTAACCTGACCGGTGCGGTCAACGCCGTGATCGAGAAGGCGGGCTTGCGCATCGTCGCGCAGAAGCGCATCCGCATGACCAAGGAACAGGCCGAGACCTTCTATGCCGTCCACAAGGCTCGCCCGTTCTTCGGCGAGCTCGTCGAGTTCATGACCTCGGGCCCGGTGGTTGTGCAGGTCCTCGAAGGCGAGGGTGCCGTCGCCAAGTACCGCGACGCGATGGGTGCGACCGATCCGTCCAAGGCGGCCGAGGGCACCATCCGCAAGCTCTACGCAAAGTCGATCGGCGAGAATTCCGCTCACGGCTCGGATGCGCCGGAGACCGCCGCGATCGAGATCGCGCAGTTCTTCTCGGGCAACGAGATCGTCGGCTGATTGATCAGCCGACAGGTTAGGGCGACGCGGCGAAAGGACTCATTGTGAACTGGCTCTGGCAGATCTTCGATCCCGCTACGATCGGGGCATTCTTCACCCAGTTCCGCAATGAGATGGCCGAACCGACCTTCTGGATTGCGGTCGGCAAGATCATCTGGATCAACATCCTGCTCTCCGGCGACAACGCGCTGGTGATTGCGCTCGCCTGCCGCGGCCTCAAGCCGCGGCATCGGCTGTGGGGCATGATCTTCGGTGCCGGCGCAGCCGTGCTGCTGCGGATCATCTTCACCGGCATCGTCGCGAGCCTGATGGAGCTGCCATATCTCAAGCTTGTCGGCGGTCTCGCGCTGATCGTGATCGCGGCGAAGCTGCTGGTGCCGGAGAACGAGGACGAGGACGACGTCGAGTCGGCCTCGCATCTCTGGCAGGCGGTGCAGATCGTCGTCGTCGCCGACATCGTCATGAGTCTCGACAACGTCATCGCGGTCGCGGCCGCCGCCAATGGTAGTGTGCCGCTCTTGATCCTCGGTCTTGCCATCAGCGTTCCCCTGATCGTCGCCGGTGCGGCGCTGATCATGGCGCTGCTCGCAAAGCTGCCGGTCCTGGTGTGGGCCGGTGCGGCGCTGCTCGGCTGGGTCGCCGGCGAGGTGATCGCGACCGACCCCGGCATCGAGCCGAGACTGCACACGGTATTCGCGGGTCCCGTCGGGGCGTCGCTGGACTCGGTGCTGGCCGTACTGCGGATCCCGCCGCAATTTGCCCACGCCGGACCCGCTGCAGAATATCTCTGCGCGGCCCTCGGCGTTGTCGTCGTGCTGGTCGTCGGCACCATCTGGCGCCGGCGCAGCATGAGCCAGGCCGCGCTCGAATCCTCCGAGCGCCACGCCAAGGCGTCGGCGGAGTAAAGTTTTTCGAGGACGCGCACTTCACCTCTCCCAGCCGGGGAGAGGCAATCTAGCGCCGGACGATCGAGCCCGCGCGCCCGATCAGGCGGGCGAGCTGCTTGAAGCGGCTGCCGACGCGGTCGGCGACGAGGTCGCCGAGCCGGTGCTCGAACACCAGCATCAGATTGCGGCCCCGATTGCGGAAATGCGTGGCGGGCAGCACGCCCGGGCGTGCCGCCGAAATCAGGTGTGCGACGCGGAACGCCGCGCCCAGCAGACGGGCGCGTTCGAGCTGGGCCGGCGTCAGCAACTCCTGCGTCGTCAGCGGCGGCTGGTTCTCCTCGCTCAGGCCCGCATAACGGTAGAACACGGACAGGCCGACGAAGGCGCGCTCGGTGTGGGTGATCGCGCCGAAATTGCCGTTGACGACGAGGCTCAGCGTCTGCTCGCCGCGATGGTCGGGATGCACGCGCCAGCCGATGTCGGAGAGCAGGCACGCCGCGTGGCGCAGCCGGCGGTCCTCGTCGGTCTCGCGCAGCTTCACCACGCGCGCGAGGCGATCGGTCCAGGCGATCAGCTCGCGGGCGTGCTTGGCCGAGCGCGACAGCAACTGGTTCAGCTCTTCCGCCGCGCAGATCAAACCGTCCTTGTTGCGCTCGGACTCGGTCAGCTTCTCGTGCAGCAGGCCCTCGCGTACGCCGAAGGTCGAGAACACGATGGTCTTCGGTTTCGCGACCCGGATGATGTGCTCGAGCACCAGCGCGGCATAGGTGAGGAGCGGGCGGCGTGCGTCGGCGACGACCTCGATGTCGGCGAGCATGCCGGTGGCCGCAAGGCGGCGTAGACGGCGCGAGAAGTCGAGCGCCTCGGCAGCCGAAATCGAGTAGCCGTGCATCACCTGGAGCGGATAGCCGCTCTGGAGGATGTGGATGCGCGCGAGCGCGCGCCAGGTGCCGCCGACGGCGTAGAAGGTGCGGCCGTGGCCCGCGGTGAGCTGCGGCACCTCGTCGAGCTCCTCGCGCACGATGCGGTCGGCGCGCTTGAGCGATTTGTGCGCGAGGTCCTGCAGCGCGAGGCCGCCGAGCGGCAGCGTCACGCCGCTGCGCACGCTGTTCCTGCGCACGTCGATCAGCTCGAGCGAGCCGCCGCCGAGATCGCCGACGATGCCGTCGGGATGATGGATGCCGGAGATGACGCCGAGCGCCGACAGCCGCGCCTCGCGCGGGCCCGACAGGATCTCGATCTTCACGGCGCAGATGCGCTCGGCTTTCGCGATGAAGTCCGGGCCGTTGGAGGCGTCGCGGCAGGCCGCGGTGGCAATCGCGAACACGCGCCCGACCTGCATCACCCGGCACAGCGCGCGGAAGCGCTTCAGCGAGGTCAGCGCCTTGTCGACGGCGTCGGGCGCGAGCAGGCCCGTGCTCTGCACCTCGCGCCCGAGGCCGCATAGCGTCTTCTCGTTGAAGATCGGTATGAGGCTCCGCGCCAATCCCTCGTAGACGACGAGACGGACCGAGTTGGAACCGATATCGATGACAGCGACGCTCGAGCCGCGCTTGCGCGGCCGCTTCACGTCAGCGATCCCGGATCAGGATTGATGACGTTCATTACGGCGCGTGAGACGGCGCGGCGAGGATTCCTTGAGCGACTTTCCACGGCCAGACAGACTCGGATTTGTCATGAAGTAGTTGTGGACGTTGAAAGGCTCCTCGCCCTTCGCGGCCTTCATACGCGTTGAGGACCCGTCCGGCAACAATTGCCAGCTCTGCTCATTGTCCTTGAGATTCGCGACCATGATCTGCTCGAGAACCTGCTGATGCACCGTGGGATTTTGCAGCGGACATAGCACCTCGACGCGGCGGTCGAGGTTGCGCGGCATCATGTCGGCCGAGGAGATATACACAGCCGCTTTGGCGCCCGGCAGGCCCTGGCCCATGCCGAAGCAGTAGATTCGGCCGTGTTCCAGGAAGCGTCCGATGATCGACTTGACGCGGATGTTCTCCGACAGGCCGGGAATGCCGGGCCTGAGGCAACAGATGCCGCGCACCACGAGCTCGACCTGAACGCCGGCCTGCGAGGCCTCGTAGAGCGCGTCGATGATGTCGGGGTCGACCAGCGCATTCATCTTCATCCAGACCGCGCCCGGACGGCCGTGCTTGGCGTGTGCGGTCTCGCCCTGGATGTGCTCGATGATACGCTTGCGCAAGGTCAGCGGCGACACCGCCATCTTTTCCAGATCGCTCGGCGCGGCATAGCCGGTGATGAAGTTGAACACGCGTGCGGCGTCGCGGCCGATGGTCGGGTCCGAGGTAAAATAGGAGAGGTCGGTGTAGATGCGCGCGGTCACGGGGTGGTAATTGCCGGTGCCGGTGTGGACGTAGGTCGTGAGGCTGCCGCCCTCGCGGCGCACCACCATCGAGAGCTTGGCGTGCGTCTTCAATTCGAGGAAGCCGTAGACGACCTGCACGCCGGCGCGTTCGAGGTCGCGCGCCCAGCGGATGTTGGCCTCCTCGTCGAAGCGCGCTTTCAGCTCGATCAGCGCGGTGACGGACTTGCCGGCTTCGGCGGCCTCCGCGAGTGTGCGCACGATCGGCGAGTTGTTGGAGGTGCGGTAGAGCGTCTGCTTGATCGCGACGACGTCGGGGTCGCGCGCGGCCTGCTGCAGGAACTGCACCACCACGTCGAAGGATTCGTAGGGGTGATGGACGACCAGGTCCTTCTGCCGGATCGCGGCAAAGATGTCGCCGCCATGCTCGCGCACACGCTCGGGATGGCGTGGCACGTAAGGGGTGAATTCGAGGTCGGGGCGGTCGAGGCGGGTGAGCTGCGAGAGCTCGTTCATCGCGAGCACGCCGTCGACCAGGAACACCTCGTCGTCGGCCGTCGAGAGCGCATGCTGGACGAAGTTGCGCAACTGCTCCGGCATCTTGGCGTCGATCTCGAGCCGGATCACCGAGCCGCGTCGGCGGCGCTTGAGCGCGGTCTCGAACAGGCGGACGAGGTCCTCGGCCTCTTCCTCGATTTCGAGCTCGGAGTCGCGGATGATGCGGAAGGCGCCCAGGCCGTGGAGGTTGTAGCCGGGGAAGAGCCGGTTGATGAAGAGGCCCGTCGCCTGCTCCAGCGAGATCAGGCGCACCTTGCCCTCGGTCGGCAGACGGATGAAGCGGTCGATCTTGCCGGGCATGCGGATCAGCGCGTTCATCTGTCTGCCGTCGGCGGCGCGCTTCAGCTGCAGCGCGATGGTGAAGCCGAGGCTCGGAATGAACGGGAAGGGGTGGGCCGGGTCGATCGCGAGCGGCGTCAGCAGCGGGAACACGTTGTTGAGGAAGTAGTCCTCGATCCAGCTCCGTTCCGCCTTGGTGACGTCCTTGCCGTCGACCAGGATGATGCCGACATCGGCCAGCGTGCCGCGCAGGTCGGCCCAGATCGCCTGCTGGTCGGAGGCAAGCTGCGAGACGGTTCGGTTGATCAGCGCGAGCTGCTCGGACGGGGTCAGGCCGTCGGGGGCGCGTTCGGCAATGCCCTCGCGGATCTGAGCCTTGATGCCGGCGACGCGGACCATGAAGAACTCGTCGAGGTTATTCGCTGAAATCGACAGGAACCGCACCCGCTCCAGCACGGGGTGACTGGGATTGACCGATTCCTCGAGGACGCGGCGGTTGAAATGCAGCCAGGACAGCTCGCGATTGATGAATCGCTCGGGGCTCGACGCGATCGCCGGCAGGCTCTCGGTCTCCGTGGCTTTTTCTTTGTTTTCAACAGTTTGCGCGGAGTCCATGAGAAGTCGGTCCATCCAGTTCGCCCCAATTTGCGATCACATGCGCAAAACCGGCGGGAGCATGTGTTAGTCCGATGACGTTTCGATGACATTGATGTTCCGCCGCCGCGCCGCGTCAAGCGGCCATAGGTCGGACGACCAGGTCAGGCGTCCCGGAGCAGCTCGGCGGCCAGCGCCCTTGTGACGGGGCGGCCGAGCCGCAGAGCCTCGCTGTCGAGCAGTTCCACGGCCCGCCGGGCGGCCGCCGAGGATCGCTCCAGGCGGGTTGCGAGGTAGCTGACCACGCTCTCGTCCATGGCGAGCTGGCGATCGGCGCAGAATTTGACGATCAGGCCACGGAAAAGCTGGTCATCGGGCGGCAGTAGCGAGATGACAGGCACCGCGCGCAGCCGCGAGCGCAGGTCGCGCAGCTCGATCTGAAGCGATGACGGCACCTCGCGTCCCGTGAGCAGGACATAGGCGCCGTCCTCGCGGGCGAGGTTCATCAGGTGGAACAAGGCGCGCTCGTCGAACGCCCCGGCCTTGAGATCCTCGACCACCAGTGCGCCGGTGGCGAGCGCGCCCGGAACGGCTTCGGCGGTCAGCCCGTCGGCTGCGGTCGAGCGGGCACCGGCGTCCTCTGCCCAGATCGCGGCGAGATGGCTCTTGCCGCTTCCTTCCGGGCCGGCCAGCCACATGATCCGGTTCGGCCATTCGGGCCAGGCATCGACGAGGGCAAGACCGGCGGAGTTGGCCGGGCCTTCGAGGAAATTGTCCCGGCTGAGGCTCTCCGCATGCGGAAGCGAGAACGCCAATTGTCGGGGGTGAACGCGGCCTGCCACGCTTGCTGTGCTCCGTGCCGGCGCGCCGGCTTGGTTTGAAAGGGTCGACGTATCGAGCGGGAGTTGGCCTTTTGCGGGGCCGCCTCCCGGCTCATTTGGCTTCGATCGCTTTACTTGGCGTCGATCGTGCTCATGTGCCGCAGCCACTCGACGAGGTACAGCGACACCGAGGACAGCGTGAAGACGGTCACGAGGCCCATCAGGATCATATCATAGGGCGCCGCCTTGAAGCCAAAGGCGAGGGCGGCCAGCACCAGGGCCGCGTAGCCGACCTGGGCCGCGGTGTTGAGCTTCGACACTTTCGAGGGCTTCATCTCGACCGGCTTGTCGAACAGCCAGGAGACGATCACCGCGGTGACGATCATGATGTCGCGCGACACCACCAGGATGACGATCCAGCGCGGGATGTCGCCCCAGATGCCGAGCGCCAGGTAGATCGAGACCAGCAGCGCCTTGTCGGCGAGCGGGTCGAGCAGGGCGCCGAGCTCGCTCGTCATGTTGAAGCGCTTGGCCAGGAACCCGTCGACGGCATCGCTGATGCCGGCGATCAGGAACACGGCGAACGCCACTTCCATTTGGCTCGACACGATGGCCCAGACGATGATCGGGACCAGCATGATGCGGCCCAGGGTAATGATATTCGGAATACTCACACGGCGCTTCCCGGCACCCGGCCTGACCTCGAATCCCGCCTCTTGGGGAGGCTGAACCGGTTGATATCTACATAGTATAGGCCATTGCGCGTCCCCGGAATTCGACGTAACCAGCCGCAAACCCACTGGAAATCGGGCATGACCGACCGCAAAAACGGCCTCACTTACGCCGATTCAGGCGTCGATATCGATGCGGGCAACCGCCTGGTCGACCTGATCAAGCCGATGGTGCGCGCCACCGCACGGCCCGGCGCCGACGCCGAGATCGGCGGTTTCGGCGGCCTGTTCGATCTCAAGGCGGCCGGATTCAAGGACCCCATCCTCGTCGCCGCCACCGACGGCGTCGGCACCAAGGTAAAGATCGCGATCGAGACCGGCCTGCATGGCGGGATCGGCATCGACCTCGTCGCCATGAGCGTCAACGACCTCGTGGTGCAGGGCGCCGAGCCGCTGTTCTTCCTGGACTATTTTGCCTGCGGCAAGCTCGATCCGGAGGCGACCGCTTCGATCGTCGCCGGCGTTGCCGAAGGCTGCCGCGAATCCGGCTGCGCGCTGATCGGCGGCGAGACCGCCGAGATGCCCGGCCTCTACAAGGACGGCGACTACGATCTCGGCGGCTTTGCCGTCGGCGCCGCCGAGCGCGGCACGCTGCTGCCGCGCAAGGACATCGCCGCGGGCGATGCCGTGATCGGCCTCGCCTCGTCGGGCGTGCACTCCAACGGCTTCTCGCTGGTGCGCAAGATCGTCGGGCAGTCGGGCCTCGGTTTCGAGGCGCAGGCGCCGTTCGCGCCGGTCATGACACTCGGCGGCGCGCTGCTGACGCCGACCAGGCTCTATGTCAAATCCTGCCTGCGCGCGATCCGCGAGACCGGCGCGGTGAAGGGGCTCGCCCACATCACCGGCGGCGGCTTCACCGACAACATTCCGCGCGTGCTGCCGAACCATCTCGGCGTCGGCATTGACCTCGCGCGCCTGCCGGTGCTGCCGGTGTTCAAATGGCTGGCGGCGCAGGCCGGCATCGCCGAGCTGGAAATGCTGCGCACCTTCAACTGCGGCATCGGCATGATCGCGATCGTCGAGCCGGACAAGGTCGACGAGGTCGTGCGGGTCTTCACCGATGCCGGCGAGACGGTGGCGCAACTCGGCACCGTGATCCCGGCCGAGGGCGAGCACCGCGTCGTCTATAACGGCCACCTCGATCTGGCGCTGTGATGAAGCGCCGCGTCGCCATCCTGATTTCGGGCCGCGGCTCCAACATGTCCGCCCTGATCAGGGCCGCCACTGCTGCGGATTTTCCGGCGGAGATCTCGCTCGTCATCTCGAACAAGGCCGATGCGCCCGGGCTCGAACGGGCCAAAGCGAGCGGCGTCAACACGCTGGTGATCGAGAGCAAGCCGTTCGGCAAGGACCGCGCCGGCTTCGAGAAGGTGCTGCAGGCAGCCCTCGACCAGTACGGCATCGAGCTGATTTGCCTGGGCGGCTTCATGCGCCTGTTCACGGCCGAGTTCACGAGAGCCTGGTACGGGCGGATGCTCAACATCCACCCGTCGCTGCTGCCGTCGTTCCCAGGTTTGGACCCGCACGGCCAAGCCCTGCGCGCCGGCGTAAAACTGTCTGGCGCGACGGTGCACTTCGTCATCCCCGAGACCGACGCCGGCCCGATCGTGATGCAGGGCGCGGTCCCCGTCAGCGACCATGATACGGGCGACACGCTGTCGGAGCGCATCCTCGAGGTCGAGCACCGCATCTATCCCGAAGCGCTGCGGCTGCTCGCAACTGGAAAGGTCCAGATCGCGGGCGACGTCTGCAAGACGGCGGGTAGCGGGCCGTCCGGGAATTTTCTAGTTTCGCCGGTGGTGAGCTAAGGCAGTCAGAGCAGTTATTCAATAGAGTTGGCCGGCTCGCCGTTGCGAACATATCCGAAAATGCGGAAACCTTCGTCTGTTTCCTCTCCTGCAAACCGGATACGTTTCAAGACTGCTCGGACAAGATCTCGCTGACGCGCCGTCTTCACGGACAGTTCGGCCCACTCCATCGATTCCCAACCACCGTCCTGCCAGTGGTAATACCATTCCCCATCCCAGCGACCGAGGACCCGCCTTCAAGGTCTTTGCAGCGAAAATCGGGTTGATCGGCACCATCGAGGCCAAGCATTGCGGCCCGCAGTTCTCGCCATTTGGTGTCATTGGCGACCGAGAAATACTCCGATCGTTGGATCATCGATTTATCGCTCACGACGTTGCAAACGGATCGAGCATCGCTATGCCGGTCGATTCAATGTCGGCAATGTTGCGCGTCACCAGTGTCAGGCTGTGGACCTTGGCTGTGGCCGCGAGCAGACTGTCAATGAGCGGTAGCGGATTGGGAATTCCAAGAAGGGCCCAAGTTTCGGCGATGGTCTCATCGATGGGAAGAACCCGATCGGCAAGTCGGGTTCTCATCTGCGAAAACCATCGGTCGAGAGATCTCGCCTGGAGCGGATCACTTCTCCGTTTCAGTTCGATGCCTCGGCGAATTTCGGCCAGAACCAAGACACTGGTTCCGATATCCTCCGCTGGCGTCTGATTAACCCAACGAATTACGTTTGGGTCGGCGCGTTCGCGCTTGCGTATTTCGGAAATGATGTTGGTATCGACCAGAAACCTCACAAATCGACCTCACGCCAGCCGTCACGCCGCGGCTGATCGAAGACACCGTCGAAGACCTCATCGGGAAGCTCGGAACCAAAGACGTCGAAGGCTGTCCTGACATCAGGATTGAGGAGGGCGCTGGCGAGCTTTGATCGAAGCACAGCGGCTCTTTCGGGCTTGTCGCGCAGGGTTTCCGCCAAGGCACGGATGAGGCTCGCGTCCTTCCTAGCGGCTTGGACTTCAACCCGCACCAGACCACGCGCGGCGGCGCGGCGCCTATGGGTCCTAGTTGCCTTTCGCTGGGATTTCGTTGCCACGGCTCGGCTCTAGAGTAAATAACCGGTAATATAACCGGAAATCTACATAAGGTCCAGTCGCATGAAAAAGGCGGCCAAAACAAAATCCCCCGGCAGAGCCGGGGGCAACGTCATGATCTCTCGCTTGTCAGGCTCGAGAGAACTCAGGAGACCTTGAGGTTTTCCGCGGATGCTTTGCCGCGGTTCTCCACGAGGTCGTATTCAACCACCTGGTTTTCGTTGAGGGTCGAGAGCCCGGCCCGTTCGACGGCGGAGATGTGGACGAACACGTCCTTGTCGCTGCCGTTCGGCTTGATGAACCCATAGCCCTTGGTCGGGTTGTTTGCGGCATCCTCAGTCTCCTCCGCTGGATACAAAAACGACGCGGCCGCTTTTCGCGTGCCACGCCACAAACGGGCTTCCGGAAGTCTGTTCGAGTCTCAATGTCGCGAAACGCACAGCCGAGCGGCCAATTCCGATTGTGTCCAATATTGCAACATGAAAAGCGCGCGTTAGCAAGCCGCGTGCGGATTTCAAGCCCGGCTCGGATGTCCCCGCGCGCAATTTGCGACCTGTGGCAACGGAACCACAATCAGGGCAATAGCCTCGGCGATGATATGCCCACAGGTTGACCCTCAGTGGCAGTTCGGCACAAATCGCAGCAGGGCGCCGCAGCATCGTGTTGCATTTTTGCGCGCCGCCATTTTGCTTCGGGATACATCGTCATGCGCTGCACCTCGCAGCCCACCGGGACACGGCAGACGATCGGGCTGGACCGCGTCCGCCGGATCATGGCGGCTGTCGCGTTCGTTGTGATGATGTTTTCGGCGACATCAGGCTTCGCGCAAAGCCCGACGCCCACGCCGACCCCGACGCCGACGGCATCACCGACGCCGGTGCCGACGCCGACTTCGACCAATTACGACCAATCGGCCGGCAGCAGCGCGCTCAATCTCGGCTCGAATTTCCTGGAGCGGCTCGGTAACCAGGCCTCCAGCGGCGTCAGCCGGACATTCCGCACCAACCCCGGCGGGGGCGGTGCGTCGGTGGTCACGGAAGATCCGCGCTACCGTACCTGGTTCGAAGGCTATGGCATCTCGGTCCGGACCGATGCGCAGGGCGATTTCGTCGGCGACAAGCGCAAGACGTTCGGCGGCGTCGCCGGCTTTGGCGCGCGGGTCGCCCCTGGCGTCAATCTCGGCTTCTCCGTCGACCAGAGCCATACCGACATCGACGTGCCGCTGGCGCTCCAGTCGGCAACGCTCGACCTGACACAGATCGGCTTCAACGGCTCGGTCGACAAGGGCCCCTGGACCTGGGCGTTCGCGGTGGTGCACGGTTTCGGCAAGGTCCGCTCCAGCCGGGACACCGGCCTCGGCCTTGCGACCGCCGGCTATCGGGCCGCCGTCGACGGCGCGCTGACCGAGATCAGCTATTACTGGACCCAAGACCAGATGCGCATCGTGCCCAAGGGCGCGCTCGAATATGTGCGCGCCACCAGCGCCGCGTTCCAGGAGGCGGGCGGGCTCGATCCGCTCAACGTCGGCTCCACCGCGCTATCGCGCGCGCGCGTCATGATCGGCGCGGAGATAGGACGCTATTTCATCTTCGACCAGAAGATCCTGGACCTGTCGGCCTACGGCAAGTTCGTCGACAATTTTTATCAGAATCTGGGATCGGTGCAGGTCAGCCTCGGAGCCCAGAGCATCGTCGTGCCCGGCATCGGCGAGAGCCGTTACGGCATGGACGCCGGTGCCTCGGCCTCGCTCAGCCTCACCAGCACCGCGCGGCTCTACGTCAATTACGACGGCAAGTTCCGCAACGAGCTGACCTCGCACCAGGGCACGGCCGGCTTCGAATATCGGTGGTGAGGCGCAGGCATGATCCGGAAGAGTGTGCAGCGGTCTTCCGATAAGATCATGCTCAGATAAAGTCTGTGTTCAGGTCGGCGTCGCCGCGGCATATCCCGTCAATCCAAAACCCTCGCGCGCGGCCGTCATCATCGGCACCAGCGCGTTTGGATGAATGAACTCGTCGCGGAAGCAGGGATAGGTCTTGGGATCGAAGATCTTCTTCAGCCAGTCGACCACGATCTTGTGGCGCTCGGAGGAGCGAAATTCCTTGTGATAGGTGAGCCAGAGATCGGCGTGATGGCTGACGCCGAGATCGACGGCGATCAGCGGCACGCCGAGCGCGATCGACACGGTCGGCAGGAAGCCGATGCCGGCGCCGCGCTCCACCGCATACAGCACACCGACCGACGAGTTGGTCTTGATCCCGACGATGCCCTCGAGTGACTTCAGTCCGAGCACGCGGGCATAGGCAGTGTCGTCGACCTGCGGCGCGCTCTGCTTGATGATGCGGTGGTTCTTCAATTCCGCGAGCGTCGCCGGCACGCCGTAGAGGCTCTCATACTCCTTGGAGACGAAGGGGTAGATGTGGAGGCGGCCGAGCTTGGCGACGATTAGGTCGGGATTGGTCGGCGGCTCGAGCTGGATCGCGATGTCGGATTCCAGTCGTGCGACGTCGGCCTGCTCCATCGCGCAGCGCAGATCGACGGTGATCTTGCGGTAGGTCTTCTGGAAGTCGATCAGCCGCGGCAGGATCCAGAAATTGCCGGGGCCTTCCGTCACCGCGACGCGCACTGTGCCCGACGTGTCGTTCGACCCGCGCGAGGCGCGCCGGAAGACGTTGAAGGCGTGGCGTTCCATATGCGCGACGTCGGCGATCATCGCGGTGCCTTCGTCGCTGAGCGTGAGTCCGCTCTGGTCACGCAGGAACAGCTTGCAGGCGATGCTCTCCTCGAGCCGGTCGATCCTGCGCATCAGGGTGGTGGAAGTCAGTCCGAGCTCTTCGGCGGCGTTACGAAAACTTTTAAATTTTGCGCAAGCTAAAAACAGTTTCAAATCGTCCCAGGACGCATTTAGCGCTTCTTCATGGTGCTGCATCATTGCAGCACCCCGGTGCAATACTTGCTGCATACTCCTGATCTCCAGCCGCTAAGCTTCTCGCCATGGCGGCACATAAAACCCCCAAACGATAGAGGGACGACATGAGTATGGAAAGGGGCTCGTTTGCCGCAAGGCATGATTTCGACGCCCTTCCGCTGAGCCCGGACGTCGATGTCCGAGTTGCGCAATTTTCCGAAATCGCTGAACTGGCCGGGATGGCGCACCGGCTGGTGCCGGGCGTGCAGATCGGGGCTGCGGAGCTCGAACGTTATTTCGCCTTCGATCCCCAGAGCCTCCTGACCTTCAGCCGAAAGGGCCGTCTGCTCGGCGGGATGGCCTTCCTGTTTCTCAACGATCGCGGTCACGACGCGCTGTTGCTCGACGAGATCTGCCTGACCGCGCCGCAGACGCGTTATCTCGCGTCGGCCGACCAGGACGTCTCCGCAATCTACATCTGGGCGATCGCGGCGACGGGCCGCGGGATCGCCGGTCTCGGCAAGGCCTCGGCGCATCTGCGTCAGATAAGATTTCGCGACGCGGATTGCTATGCGCAGCCGGCAACGGTGGCCGGACGCGAGATCATGAGGGCGACGGGCTTCGAGCCCATCGCGAGCTTTCAGCCGGACCTGTGGTGTTACGAGCGCCCGTGGCATCGGCGGCCAATGCGCATGCCGGGCGCGATCATCCAAGCAAGGAGCTATGCAGATGCACGGTACTAGGATTCCTCTCGCGAAGCCCGACTCCCGCGCCATCACCGTTCGCCTTGCGCGCGATCCCAACGATCTCATGCTGGTCACCGCCATTCGCTCGGCGGTCTATCTTGCCGAGCAGGATTGCCCGTTCGACGAGGAGTTCGACGGCAACGACATGGTCGCGGCGCATTTCATCGGTTACATCGGCAACGAGCCCGCGGGCTGCTTGCGGGTGCGCTTCTTCGGCGATTTCGCCAAGGTGGAGCGGCTTGCGGTGCGGCACCAGTACCGGCGCTCGCGCATCTCGTTCAAGCTGGTACAGGCGAGCGTGGACTATGTGAAGCGCAAGGGCTTCCGCAAGATCTACGGCCAGGCGCAGGACCGGCTGGTCGATTTCTGGGCTCATTTCGGCGCCAAGCCGCTCGGCCACAACCGCAAGATCACCTTCTCCGATTTCTCCTACACGGAGATGCTGCTGGAGATCGAGCCGGGGCCGGACGCCATCACGCTGGACAGCGATCCCTATGTGATCATTCGTCCCGAGGGCGATTGGGACCGGCCGGGCGTGCTCGACGCATCGGCGGGGCGGTCGGTGACCTCGCCGCTACGGAACCTCGCACTCGCCGATCGTTGAAACTGGTGCAGCTCCGCGCAAGACAATGCTGGTCTCCATCCATGACGATCCGCCGATCCTGATCTGTGCGGATCTCCAGGTCGAATATCTGACCCCCGGGCGCCGCCACGTCATCCTGGATGGCGAGGCGGCCACGATGCGCTGCCTGGAACTCCTAGCGCTGTGGCGCGCCAATCTCTGGCCGGTGATGCATCTCAAGCGCATTGCCCAGGCGGCCTGGTTCAATCCGGCATCCAGGCTGACCGATTGGATCCCGGAAGCGAAGCCGCAGCCGGGAGAGATGACGTTCGAGCACCCGCTGCCTTCGGCCTACAGCGCGTCGCGGTTCGTGGACTACATGTCCAATATCCGCAGCGTGCGCTGCATTCTGATCGGCTTTTCCTTTGACGAGACCATTCTCGCCACCGCCGTCGACGGATTTCACCGCAGCCATCGCTACCAGGTGATCGGCGACGCCGTGGCCTGCCGGCAGCCTGCTACGGGCGATGCGGCCGCGTACAGGGATGCGGTAGTGAATGTCATCGCGAACTTTGCTACAATCCATCCCAGCGCCGAACTGATCAGAACCAGCGGCGCCATCACGGTGTAAGCCGCCGCGACTGGCAGATGGATGGGTGGGACATTGTCACGGGGAGAGCAGCTCAGGGAGCTGGCGAGCGATTTGTCGCGTGCCGCCGAGACGGCCCGCCGCGTCGGCTTGCCGACGACGGTCTATCTGCTGTCGATGGCGCTGGTGGAGGTGAGGGAAGCCGCAGTCGCCGACGACGACCGGGATGACGACGGCGCGGCTTGAGAGCCGCCGATGTCCCGCCCATCTGCATGCGGCTTTGTGCATCGCTGCTGAGCGCTTGCTGCCGACGAATTGACGTTGCAAGTTTTGCCCCGTCGCAATAGCCAATTGTCCTGATAATCACGTGAATGCGCCGGCTGTGCCTGCGACGTGACGACCTGAAGGGTGCCCGCAAATGTCCATGCTGCCCAATTCGCAAGAAGCCCGCGATGTGGCCTATCAGCTCCACGCCTACACCAATGCGCGCGCGCACCAGCAGGCTGGTCCCCTGGTGATCGAGCGCGGCGAGGGGCCTTACGTGTTCGACGCGTCGGGCAAGCGCTATTTCGAGGCGATGGCGGGGCTGTGGAGCGTCGGGCTCGGCTTCAACGAGAAGCGGCTGGTCGAGGCTGCGCACAAGCAGATGCAGGCGCTGCCGTTCTATCACACCTTCTCCGCCAAATCGCACGGCCCCTCGATCGATCTCGCCGAGAAGCTGGTGGCGCTGGCGCCGGTTACGATGAGCAAGGTGTTCTTCACCAATTCCGGCTCGGAGGCGAACGATACGGTCCTCAAGCTGATCGCCTATCGGTCCAACTCGCTCGGCCAGCCGCAGCGCAAGAAGATCATCAGCCGTATGCGCGCCTATCACGGCGTCACCATTGCGTCCGCCAGCCTCACGGGCCTGCCGAACAACCATCGCTCGTTCGACCTGCCGCTGCCGAACATCCTGCACACGGGCTCGCCGCATTTCTACAAGGACGGTGCGCCCGGCGAGAGCGAGGAGGCCTTCGCGACGCGGCGGGCCGAGGAGCTCGACGCGCTGATCCAGAAGGAGGGTCCTGAGACGATCGCGGCCTTCTTCGGCGAGCCGGTGATGGGGGCGGGCGGCGTCGTCGTGCCGCCGGCGACCTATTGGGACAAGATCCAGGCGGTCCTGAAGAAGTACGACATCCTGCTGGTCGCCGACGAGGTGATCTGCGGCTTCGGACGCACCGGCAAGATGTTCGGCTGCGAGACCTACGGCATCAAGCCGGACGTGATGGTCGTCTCCAAGCAGATCACGTCGAGCTATTTCCCGCTGTCGGCGATC
>LNAP01001364.1_pt1 | contig 28759 bp, 25 predicted proteins | sample 602601 | NCBI WGS metagenome assembly LNAP01 (sample SAMN02440304, study PRJNA202911) | soil metagenome | biome: Subtropical and temperate rainforests or woodlands; isolation source: soil samples (1 kg each in a 20% v/v slurry with milli Q water) were... ... | reverse complement strand
AACCTGCGGCCGCGGAGGTGGAACCGGCCTCGCACGACGGCGGCGTCTCGCAATAATCCTGCGAAAAATTCCGCCCGGAAGTGTAACGTCGGCCGTTAGAGCACGTATCTCAGGACGTGGGACTCCCCGCGCACGGAGAATGAGATGTTTGACCGCCGCATCCTGCTAACGACCGTCGCCGGCCTGTTCGGCCTTTCGGCCTTCCGCTGGCTGACAGGAACCCCTGCCGAGGCCGGCGAGAAGGCCGCGCAGAAATTCGAGATCGAGAAGACGGACGCCGAGTGGCGCGCCCAGCTCACGCCGCAGCAATATGAAATTCTCCGTAAGGAGGGCACCGAACGGCCGGGCTCCAGCCCGCTGCTGAAGGAACACCGCAAGGGCGTCTTCGCCTGCGCCGGCTGCGACCTGCCGCTGTTTGCGTCCGACACCAAGTTCGAGAGCGGCACCGGCTGGCCGAGCTTCTACCAGCCGATCGAGGGCAATGTCGGCAAGACTGAGGACCGCACCTACGGCATGCTTCGCACCGAGGTGCATTGCCGTCGCTGCGGCGGCCATCTCGGCCATGTCTTCGACGACGGTCCGAAGCCGACCGGATTGCGCTATTGCATCGACGGTTTCGGGCTGGTGTTCCACCCGGCGTCGGCATCCGCCACGTGAGCGTTGGGTGAGGTTTGATCCCGGCAATTGTTGCCGGCCCGGCAATTGTGCCCCGGTCATCCGACCGGGGCTTGTCCATTTAAGTCATTGATTTCATGAAAATACCCGCATTGGCATAGCCCTTGCGAATGTCTCCTCCGACTGCGGCCCCGTCGACCGGCTGCCGAGATCGGATTTGGAGACAAAGTTATGGGTATCTTCGATGCAATGAACACCTCGGTGGGTGGCCTGCAGGCGCAGTCCTACGCGCTGCAGAACATTTCCGGCAACATCGCGAACTCATCCACCACCGGTTACAAGGGCATCGGCACCAGCTTCGTCGATCTGATCCCCGACTCCTCCACGCCGAGCAAGCAGGTCGCAGGTGGCGTGACGGCCAATGCGAAGGCCACCATCACCACGCAGGGCACCATCTCGGGCTCCAGCGTCGCCACCAACATGGCGATCACCGGCGACGGCTTCTTCTCGATCCAGAAGGCGACCGGCACCGTCGACAACGTGCCGGTGTTCAGCGGCGTCACCTACTACACCCGTCGCGGCGACTTCCAGCTCAATGCCAACGGCAATCTGGTCAACGGCGCCGGCTACTATCTGATGGGCGTTGCGGTCGACTCCAAGACCGGCAACCCGACCGGCAGCGTGTCGACGGTGCTGAAATTCCAGAACAACTTCATCCCGGCGCAGGCGACCACCTCGATCCAGTACGCGGCGAACCTGCCGACCCAGCCGAACACCTCGGCGAGCACGACGGCGGCAAGCGGCACGCTGCTGGCGGAAGGTGGCCTGAACCCATCTGACTTCGCGGCCAACCCGCTGCCGGTGGGCACGCCGCCCGCGCCCTACACCAACGCAACGGCGTCCGGAGCGGCCGCCACCGGCAATATCCGCTCGGCCTATTCGTCGACGACCGCGACGGGCACGACTGCACTCCAGAACAACTCCTCGGCCGTGGCCTCGACCACCACGTCCCTCGACAACTCCGTGGGCACGCATCTCGCCTCCAGCATCCTCACCGCGCTGAGCGGCCAGACGCTGACGATCAACGGCAACACGATCACCTTCAACGCCGGCACCACGGTCACGACGGCCGGCAGCAACACCACGATCGGTCTCGGCGCGGGCACGACGGCAACGGTTGCCGACATCCTGGGCGCGATTCAGACCGCCGGCGGCGCTGGCGTCACGGCGTCGCTGAGCGCCAGCGGCAACATCGTGATCTCGAGCGGCACCGGCACCGACGTGGCGGTCAACAGCGGCACGGCAGCCACGGCCCTTGGCATCACCAGCGTGACGCGCGGCGGCAACGTCCTGTCCTCGCCGGCGATCTCGGGCGCCACGGTGCTGAGCGGCTCCGCGACGGCCGGCGGCGCCCAGGTGCTTTCGTCCGGCTTCGGTGCCGGCGACACCATCACGGTCGACGGCCAGACGCTGACCTTCATGGCCTCGGGCGCGTCCGGCCCGAACCAGATCAACATCACCGACAACATCACGACACTGCTCGGCAAGATCGATGCTCTCGCCGGCGCCTCGGGATCGTCGGTCAGCAGTGGCGGCGTGATCACGCTGAACACCGGCACGGCTGCCAATCTGTCGGTGTCCAGCTCCAACAGCGCCGCCTTCGCCGCGCTCGGCTTCACCTCGACCATCACCAAGAACCGCAATGGCGGCGGCACCGCCGGCACCGGCGGCGTGATCGGCAACGACATCTCGACCTTCACCAAGGAATCGATCAGCGGCGGTGCAGTCACGGCCTACAACGCCGCCGGCACGCCCGTGAATCTGCAACTGCGCTGGGCCAAGACCGACAGTGCCTCGCTGGGCGCGGGGCATGCCGACACCTGGAACATGTTCTACCAGACCGATCCGAATGCGACCGGCACGACGGTCGGCTGGGTCAACACCGGACAGGCTTTCACCTTTGGCAGCGACGGCTCGCTGACCTCGCCGACCGGCTCGGGCATCACCATCAACAACGTCTCCGTGAGCGGTCAATCGCTCGGCTCGGTCGCCTTCAACATCTCCACGGGCGGGCTGACGCAATATGCCAGCACCAGCGGCGCGGTGACCATCAACACGATCACGCAGAACGGCTACGCCGCCGGTCAGCTCCGTTCGGTCGCCGTCAACAACAGCGGCCTCGTGGTCGGCACGTTCTCCAACGGCCAGAACCTCAACCTCGCCCAGGTGACGCTGTCGCACTTCAACGGCACCAACTATTTGAAGGCGATGGACGGCGGCGCCTACGCCGCGACCGAGCAGTCGGGAACCGCCATCGACGGCGCCTCGGGGAGCATCAGCGGCTCGTCGCTGGAAGGCTCGAACACCGACATCGCCGACGAGTTCACCAAGCTGATCGTGACCCAGCAGGCCTATTCGGCCAACACCAAGGTGATCACGACGGCGAATTCGATGGTGCAGGACCTCCTCAACGTATTGCGCTGACCGGCGCGTGACGTAACCAAAGGCGGGTAAGTACACATGGGTTTGAGTTCAGCCCTTGCCAGTGCGATGAGCGGACTGCGTGCCAACCAGGCCGCGCTTTCGATCGTCTCGTCGAACGTCGCCAACTCGCAGACGCCGGGTTACGTCGTCCAGACGCCGAACCAGATCGAGGTCACCACCGGCGATTTCGGCTCGACGGTGATGACGACCGGCGTCAGCCGGGAGCTCGACACTTATGTGCTGAACCAGCTGCGCACCGAGACCGGCGGCAGCGGCTATGCCGACCAGATGGCCAGCATCCTGAAGCAGCTTCAGAATGTCTATGGCACGCCGGGCAACAGCGGCACGCTCGAAACCGCGCTGAACAATTTCACCACCGCGCTGCAGGCGCTGTCGACGAGCGCGGGCTCGTCGTCGGCACAGACGGTTGCCGTCGGCGCGGCGCAGACGCTGGCGCAGCAGCTCAACGTCACCACCAAGGGCATCCAGTCGCTGCGCTCCAACGTCGAGCAGGACCTCGGCAACTCGGCGCAGCAGGCCAATCTGGCGATGAAGCAGATCGCCGACATCAACACCAAGCTCCAGGGCCTCTCGTCAAACGATCCGTCCGCCGCGACGCTGATGGACCAGCGCGACCAGGCCATCAACACGCTGTCGAAATATGTCGACGTCCGGGTCACCACCGACGGTTCGAACCAGGCCAACATCTACACCACCACCGGCATCCAACTCGTCGGCGCGGGGCTCGCCTCGGAGTTCTCGTTCTCGTCGGCCGGCGCCCTGACGGCGACCTCGCAATACAACATCGATCCGGCCAAGTCCGGCGTCGGCGCGTTCAACATCAAGCTTCCGAACGGCTCGATGGTCGACGTCGTCGCCAACAACGTGGTGTCCTCCGGACAGATCGCGGCCGATCTGAAGCTGCGCGACCAGACGCTGGTGCAGGCGCAGAACCAGATCGACCAGCTCGCCGCCACGATGTCGAGCGCGCTGTCGGACAAGACCACGGCCGGCAGCACCGTCTCCGGCCCGCCCGCCGGTTTCGACATCGATCTTGCCGGCGCGCAGCCGGGCAACACCGTCAACATCAGCTATACCGACACGACCACCAACACCCAGCGCCAGATCACGCTCGTCAACGTGACCGACCCGGCCGCCCTGCCGCTCCAGAACGCCACCAACGCCAACCCGATGCAGATTGGCGTGAACTTCAACGGCGGCATGGGCGCGATCGCCTCCGCGCTCAACACCGCGCTGTCAGGCGCGCATCTGACATTCTCCGCCGCCCCGTCGCCGGCGACGGCCACGACGCTGCGTATCACCGACGACAGCACCGGCCTTGCCAAGGTCAATTCATCCTCGGTGACCAAGACGATCTCGTCGCTGACCTCGGGCAATCCGCAACTGCCGCTGTTCACCGATGGCGGGCAGGCGCTCTACACCGGCGCGATCACGGCGTCGGGCTCGCAGATGACCGGCCTTGCCGGGCGCATCGCCGTGAACACGCAGCTGGTCACCGATCCAACCAGGCTGTCGGTCTACAGCACCTCGCCGGTGACGCCCACGGGCGACACCACGCGCTCGGACTATCTCTATTCGCAGCTGACCAATGCGGTGTTCTCCTATTCGCCGCAGACCGGGCTCGGCTCGGCGAACCAGCCCTTCACCGGCAGCGTCTCGAACTACCTCCAGCAGTTCCTGAGCGTTCAGGGCAATGCCGCGACGCAGGCGACCCAGCTCCAGCAGGGCCAGAGCGTCGTGGTCTCGACGCTTCAGGCGAAGTTCAACTCGACCTCCAGCGTCAACCTCGACTCGGAGATGTCGAACCTGATCCAGCTCCAGAATGCCTATGCCGCCAACGCCCACGTCATGTCGGTGGTGCAGAGCATGATGAATACGTTGCTCCAGGCGCAAGTGTAACCAGTACAGGGCCCTGAACCATGTCGATCAGCAGCATCAATTACTCTTCGTCGATTCTCGGCTCGCAGATCCGCAACATCAACCAGCAGCTCACCGACCTTTCGACGCAGCTCTCGACCGGCAAGCTGTCGCAGAACTATTCCGGCATGGGCACCAACGAGGGCTTCGCGATCGCCGGGCGCTCGCAGCTCGCCAACATCGCCGCCTATACCGACACGATCACCAACGTCAACGTCAACATCAACCTCGCCAACACGGCGCTGCAGTCTCTGACGACGATCCGCAACACGGTGCAGACCGGGTCGGCCACCTCCGCGCAGGATCTCAACGTCAACGGACAGACCGTCGCGCAGAACACCGCCGCGGCGCAGTTCGGCTCGATGGTCGGCGTCCTCAACACGCAGTCGGGCAACCGCTATCTGTTCTCCGGGACGGCGTTCAACACGCAGTCGGTCGCCAATGCCGGCGACATCATCAACGGCACCACGACGCAGGCGGGCCTGAAGACCGTGATGGCGGAGCGTCAGGCCGCCGACCTCGGCGCCAACGGCATGGGCCGGCTGGTGCAGACGCAGCCGACGCCGAGCTCGGTGCAGGTGTCCGAAGATGTGGCCGGATCGCCGTTCGGGCTCAAGATCGCGGCGGTGTCCTCGACCCTGACGGGGGCGACCGTGACCGGCCCGAGCGGCTCGCCGGTGTCGTTTTCGGTCGACCTCAACGGCGTCAACCCGAACAACGGCGACAAGCTCAGCGTCCAGTTCACGCTGCCGGACGGCTCGACCGAGCAGATCGACCTGACGGCATCGACGAAGACGCCGACGCCGCTCGGCAGCTTTGCGATCGACGCGAGCGTCCCGGTCAACCCGAACAACACCGCGGCGAACCTCAACACGGCGCTGAACACCGCGATCACGAAGCTCGCCAACAGCTCGCTGGTGGCGGCATCCGCCGTCACCGCGGGCGACAATTTCTTCAACACCGCGAGCTCGGCGATCGGCGCGTCCGTCAACAACCAGGCGGCGACGCCTGCGCCGATCACGGCCGCGACGGCACTGTCCGGAGCGAGCCCGTCGGATTCGATCTCGCCCGGCTTCGTCGCCGGCGACACCATCACCGTCAACGGGACCACGCTGTCCTTCGTCAATTCCGGTGCGACCGGCAACCAGCTCAATGTCGGGGACAGCATCCAGACCCTGATGAGCAAGATCGACGCGATCACCGGCACCTCGAAGCCTTCGACGATCCATGGCGGCTCGATCACGATCAACACGGACGATGCGGCAAGCCTGAGCATCACGACCTCGAATACCGGTGCGCTGGGTTCGCTCGGTTTCGGCTCGATGCCGGTCACCGCCACACAGCCGCCGCTACGTGTCGGCTCGTCGCCGGCAAGCTCGGCGACGACGCTGGTCAACGGCTCGGCCAATACCGTGAAATGGTACACCGGCAATGACGGCCCCGGCTCGCCGCGCTCGACCGCGGTGGCGCGGGTCGACGATTCCATCACGGTGCAATATGGCGCGCAGGCCGACGAGGACGCGATCCGCAAGCAGATGCAGGCGGTCGCCGTGTTCGGGACGTTCTCGACCTCGCCGACCGGACAATATGCCGGCGGGCAGGTCGCGGCGCTGAGCCTGCGCACGACCCAGGCGCTGACGAAACAGCCTGGCGAGCAGCGTATCGAGGACATCCAGACCGACATCGCGATGGCCCAGAACACGATGAAGGACGCCTCCACGCGCCAGACCCAGGCCAAGGCGCAGCTCCAGTCCATCATCGACCAGGCGGAGTCGGCTTCGCCGGACCAGGTCGCCAGCGAGATCCTGGCGCTGCAGAACGCGCTTCAGGCGTCCTACCAGGTTACCTCGAACCTCTCGCAGCTCTCGCTCGTCAAGTTCCTGTAAGGCGGCATTAAGGCGCCGTTAACCATGCCTCTTTACCTCTTGGTGAGGATTAGAGCGGGGGCGGAGCCGTCAATGTCGGACAAGATGCAGCTGGTGGTGGCCACGCCGTGCTTCGGCGGGCAGGTGTCGAGCATTTATGCGAGTTCGATCTTCGCGCTCCAGCGTGCCGTGCACGGCATGTCCAATCTCGAGCTTAAGGTGCTGTTGCGCGACGGTGACGCGCTGATCACGCGGGCGCGGGCCAATCTGGCCGCGATGTTCCTGGACGATCCCAAGGCGACGCACTTCCTGTTCATCGACGCCGACATCGGGTTCAAGCCCGAGCAGGTGTTCCGGCTGATCGAGAGCGGCGCGGATGTCGTCGCCGGCTGCTATCCGATCAAGCGGGTCAACTGGGACAAGGCGAAGCGGGCGATCCAGTCCGGCCGTGCCGACGTGCCGGCCGCCTCGCTCGACTACGTGCTCGAGATCGAGGACCCCGACCGCATCGTAGTGGTCAACGGATTCACCCGCGTGCGCTACGCCGGCACCGGCTTCCTGATGATCCGCCGCCACGTGCTGGAAGCGATGTGTCGCCACCCCGGTTACGCCAACCTGCAATTCTTCCGTGAGCATTCGCACGATACGCTGGCGGCGAGCCAGAACCGCTTCGCGCTGTTCGAGTGCATGATCGACCCGGCGACTGGCACGTATCTGTCCGAGGACTTCGCCTTCTGCAGACGCTGGACCGACATGGGCGGCGAGATATGGGCCGACATCCAGAGCTCGCTCGATCACGTCGGGCCGTCGGTGTTCCACGGCGACATCGCTTCGCAATTCGCAGCGGCGCCCGCGGCGGCGGCCGATGCGGCGTGAGCCTCCCGGGATGAGCGCCGGCGCATCCCGTCTGTCGGCCCCCGAGCGCACGCCCGACGGCGGCTCTCGCTACCGTCTGCGCGATCTCTTCACGCCACTGGACACGCTGCTCGTCTCCGGCGGAGATCCGCGGCTGGCGCTCGATCCGAACGACCGCCTCAACGCCTATGGCTGTGCGGCCTCGCCGGAGCCGGAGCTCTGGAATTTCGCCTCGTCGACCGCGTCGACGATCTCGCAATTGGCTTATGACCGCGCCGCGCTGGCGCGCGAGGAGCTGATGCACAAGTGCCTGTTCGACGAGGTCGAGGTCGCTTTCGATGCGCGCTGCGAGGACATGCGCGAGGAGTTGCGCGGCCATTTCCAGCTCCCGTCGCGCGTCGACATCGTGTTCTCGCCTTCGGGTACGGACTCCCAGCTCCACGCGCTGTTCCTGGCACGCGCGGTGCTCGGCGCAGCTCCAGTGACGATCGTGGTCGGCGCCGACCAGACCGGCAGCGGCACGGTCCACACCGCGCGCGGCCACCATTTCAGCTCCCTGACGGCCAGCGGCTTTGCCGTGCACAAGAACGGCCCGGTCGCGGGTCTTGCCGGCGACAGTATCGCGGTGCCTTTGCTCGATGATGCCTCCGACATGGCGATGCGCCGGGATCCGGACGCTGCTGTAATGCATGCTATCCAGGACAGCCTCGCGCAAGGCCGGCGCGTTTTGTTGCACATCATGGATTCGTCAAAACTCGGCTGGCGCGCCCCAAGCGAGGCCTGCCTCGACGAGATCGCCAAGCGCTGGAACGGCCAGGTGCAGATTGTGGTTGATGCCTGCCAGATGCGGCTCGGGCGCCGGCGCCTGCGCTTCTATCTCGATCGCGGCTACATGGTGCTGATGACAGGGTCGAAGTTCTTCGGCGGACCCGCCTTCAGTGGCGCGCTGCTGGTTCCGAAGGGATTGTCTCGCGTCGTCGATCGGCTGGGTGAGATCGCGCCGGGCTTGTTCGACTACGCCGGCCGCTGCGACTGGCCGATGGGCTGGACGGCATTGCGCTCGCGCTTCGAGCGCCGGCCGAATTTCGGTCAATGGCTGCGCTGGGAGGCGGCGCTCGCGGAGATCGGCAGCTACTACGCAGTATCAGGGGCTTTCCGAGCGAGAGTGCTGGCCGAGCTTGCCGCCGGCATCGACAGCATGATTGCGTTGTCGCCATCGCTTCGCCGCGTTTCGGCCGGGACCCGGACAACCGGTCCGGACGACGAGGAATTTGCGCACGCCACGATCTTTCCCTTCACGCTGCAGCGCGATGGCAAGCCGGTCTCGATCGCCGAGACAGTCGCCGTTCACCGGGCGCTGGCGCGGGACATGAGCGAGGTGATCAGCGGCAGCGCGGCGGACCGGCAGGTCGCAGCGCAGCGCTGCCTGATCGGCCAGCCGGTCCGGCTGGAGCAACCGGACGCGGCGCCGCAGGCCGTATTGCGCCTCTGTGTCGGCGCGCGGCTGGTCACCGAAGCCTGGTCGGCGGACGCCGCGCAGGCGCAACGCAATTTGCAGCACATTCTCGATCGCATCGCCCATGTCGTGACGAAGATCGAACTGCTGCTTGATCGTGCCACGGCTGCGCCGGGGAAATTTGTGCTCGAGGCTTAAGATGCTGCATCCTGTTTCCGCGCCTGATAGCGTGACCACGCCGAGCTATTCCGACCGCATCGGCTTTGCGCAATTGACGCGCCGAGCTTTCGAGGGCGGCGACCTGCATCCGTTGCGCGAGCATCTTCTGGCGCGGATCGCGGAGGGAACGGCGGAGGCGGGCGAAGGCCTGGATCTATCGCTCATAGCGCAGCTTCTTGGTGAGAAAGAAGCGGGGCTCGTGATCCAGAGCGAGGTACTCTCCTTCCATCAATTGTTTCGGACCCCATGCGCAGTTCCGAAACCCCGTCTGCGCGTGCTCGCGCTCGCGGCCGATATCGACATGGGCGGCAACACCCCGATCGAATTCCTGCTCGAAGGCTCCGACATCGAGCTGCTGACGCTTTATGTAGTCAAGGGCGTCGGCCTTCCCGAGACATTGCCCGATCACGACGTCGCCATCGTGGTCGCCTCCGATTCCGAGGAGTGCCGCGAGACACTTGCCGTCATCGCAAAGGCTGCGCCACGCTGGCCGCGGCCGCTGCTCAATCGCCCCGAGTTCATCGGCAATCTCGATCGCGACAAACTGTACCGGTTGCTGGCCGGCATCTCCGGTCTCGACATTCCCGTGACCGCCCATGCGACGCGCGGGCGATTGTCGGAACTTTCGCAAGGCAAGATCGCCTGCGCGGACATCACGGGCGAATTGCGCTTTCCGATGATAGTCCGGCCGCGCGGTACGCATGCCGGCGTCGGACTCGCGAAGATCGACGACGCTGCGGCGCTCGCTGCGTATCTCGCCGAGCGGCAGGAGCAGGAGTTCTTCGTCGCGCGCTTCGTCGATTATGCGAGCCCGGACGGGCTTTACCGCAAATACCGTCTCACCATGGTCGACGGCAAGCCTTACGCCTGTCACATGGCGATCGCCGACCGCTGGGACATCTGGTATCTCAACGCCTATATGGCGTTCAGCGAAGAGAAGCGAGCTGAAGAAGCCGTCTGGATGCAGGACTTCGATCACGCCTTCGCTGCACGGCATAAAGCTGCGCTCGACGAGATGAGCAAGCGCGTCGGCCTCGACTATTTCATCGTCGATTGCGCCGAGAACCGGGACGGCGAACTGCTGGTGTTCGAGGCGGACAACACCGCCGTCGTGCACAACATGGATCCACCCGCCGTGTTTCCGTACAAGCCGCCGCAGATGCGCAAGATCTTCGCCGCGTTCACGGCGATGCTGTCGCGGCACGCCAGGAACGGCGAGGGGAGGGCCGCATGAACGAGATTATCCGCAACGCGCAAAGCGCCGTGGCGCACACCTCGCTCGATCCGCAGGACTGGAGCGGATTTCGCGTGCTCGCCCATCGCATGCTGGACGAGGCGATCGACGGCATCGCCAATGTTCGTGCGCGTCCGGTGTGGCAGCCGATCCCCGACGATGTCCGCGCGGCAATGAACGCCGGCGTGCCGCGCGAGGCGAGCGATCTCGCCGACGTCTATCGCGAATTTTCCGAGCAGGTCGCGCCCTATGCGACCGGCAACGTTCATCCCGGTTTCATGGGCTGGGTGCATGGCGGCGGGACCGCGGTCGGCATGCTCGCGGAAATGCTTGCAGCCGGCCTCAACGCCAATCTCGGCGGGCGCGACCACATGCCGATCGAGGTCGAGCGCCAGATCGTCGCTTGGATGCGCGATCTGTTCGCCTTCCCGGAGAGCGCCAGCGGCATCTTCGTCACGGGCACGTCGATGGCCAATCTGATGGCCGTGCTGGTGGCGCGCACGAGTGCGCTCGGCGCGCTGGCGCGGCAGCACGGTATCGGCAACGATGGCGCGCTGCTCACGGCTTACACCTCGCGGGTCGCGCATGGCTGTGTCTCCAGGGCGATGGACATTGCCGGGCTCGGCACCGACGCGCTGCGCAAGATCGATGTCGATTCCGATCATCGCATCGACGTTGCCGCGTTGCGTGCGCAGATCGAGGCGGATCGCGCGGTCGGCTTCAAACCGTTCCTGGTGGTCGCCTCCGCCGGCACTGTCGATATCGGCGCAATCGACGATCTCAAGGCGATCGCGGAGCTGTGCCGCGAGCAAGGGATCTGGTTTCACGTGGACGGCGCCTTCGGTGCGCTCGCGATCCTCTCGCCGGAGCTTGCGCCCCTGCTCGGCGGCCTCGAGCTCGCCGATTCCGTTGCGCTCGACTTCCACAAATGGGGGCAGGTGCCTTACGACGCCGGCTTCCTGCTGGTGCGCGACGGCGAGCGGCATCGGCAGGCCTTCGCGCAGCCGGCGGCGTATCTGAGCCGCGAGGCGAGGGGGCTTGCAGCCGGCGCGGTCTGGCCCTGCGATCTCGGTCCCGATCTGTCGCGCGGCTTCCGCGCGCTGAAGACCTGGTTCACGCTGAAGACGTTCGGGACCGAACGGCTGGGCGCGGCAATCGCGCGAAGCTGCGCGCTGGCGAAATATCTGGAGGCGCGTGTTCTCGCCGAGCCGCGGCTGGAACTGCTCGCGCCGGTCAATCTCAATATCGTCTGCTTCCGCTACCGTGCTGACGATGCGGTCAATCGCGAGATCGTCGCCGATGTCCAGGAGTCCGGCATCGCGGCGCCGTCGAGCACGACGTTGGACGGCAAGTTCGCGATCCGCGCGGCCATCGTCAATCACCGTACCGACGAGAGGGACATCGACGCGCTCCTGGCTTCGGTGCTGGAGTTCGGCGCACGGCGGAGTGGCGGAGTGATCGAGGTCGAGGCGCCGCCGCTCGCGGCGCAGTGACATCAGGACCTGTGTTGACGCGTTGAAACGAGAACGCCCCGGACCTGGTCCGGGGCGTTCTCGTTCGGATGTGCGAAGCGGTCAGGCGGCCGAGCTGACGTCGGCCGCGACGCCGTCCTTGGGATGCGTCGCCTCGAATTGCTCACGCAGCTTGTCTTCATAGGAGATCAGCTTGCGGGCGTCCTTCAAGGCTCGATAGAGATCGCCGCTCATGATGTTGTTGTTGATGCTTTCGATGATCGGCCAGGCGCTCGGCACGGCGGTGACGATGTCGCGCACCAGGTTGAAGTAGGTGCCGTGCTGGCTCTGCGGATCGGGCGAGATGTACATGAGCTGCACCGCCAGATAGACGAGCTTGGCCGCAGTATCGGCGGTCTCCGGCGTAAGGATGTCGCGCTCGCGCAGGATCGGTACGTTCTCGCCGTCGATCAGAAGGCGGGCGCGCTGGTCGGTGTTGGTTATTACGCAGTTACCGACGATGATGCGTTCGTGCGGTCTCAGCTCGACCTTGAGGGCCATGCCAGTTCTCCATCAACGCTTTCGTAACCGAGCGTGTGTTGCGGCGGATCAGGGCGCAATACTCTCTCAAGACTAGTTAACGAGTTGTGAATCTCCGGTTTTCTGGAGAAAAATACCAATCATTTCAATGGCTGAATCGAGCCGCGGCGCGGTGGCGGACGGCGCTCGCCCTGCCGAATCATCCCGCGGCTCGGCAAAAGCGGCGGTTTCATTTCATGCTTCGTTAGATTCTCGGCGCCACGGTCCGCCGGTCGCTGGATCACTCTCGATCCATGCAGACGCGTAACAGTAAGCGTCGTTTACCAGAAAGGTAACACCCAATGTCCGGTATCGTTCTCTCCGCATCGGTTCGTCAGAACCTGCTCTCCCTCCAGTCCACCGCTGATCTTCTCGCCACCACGCAGAACCGTCTGTCGACGGGCAAGAGCGTCAACTCGGCCCTGGACAATCCCACCAACTTCTTCACCGCACAGTCGCTCGACAACCGCGCCAGCGACATCAACAACCTGCTCGACAATATCGGTAACGGCGTGCAGGTGCTGCAGGCCGCCAACACCGGCATCACCTCGCTGCAGAAGCTCGTCGACAGCGCCAAGTCGATCGCCAACCAGGCACTGCAGACCACGGTCGGTTATTCCACCAAGTCCAACGTCTCCACCACGATCTCTGGTGCGACGGCTTCGGACCTGCGCGGCACGACCACCTATACCAGCGCGGATGCGCTGAGCAACGTGCTGTACAAGGGCACCGCGGGCGGCACCACCGCTGCTGCTTCCGGCACCACGCTGGGCGGCGTTGCCGGCGCCTTCACGGGTACGGTGATCAACGCGGCGACGACCGCGACGAGCCTGCTCAACGGCACAGCCACGGCGGGTGACGCCAACGCCGGCATCGCGGCTGGTGACACGCTCACCGTCAACGGCAAGACCGTCACGTTTGCTGCGGGCGACCAGCCGGCCACGGCGCCGACCGGCCTGACCCAGGTTGCGGCCTCTGCGGGCGTGACCACTGGCAACGTCTATACCGACACCACCGGCAACGTCACCGTCTACCTCGGCTCGACCACCAAGGCTTCGGTGGGTGACCTGCTGACCGCCGTCGACCTCGCCAGCGGCGTGCAGAGCAACGTCGCGGGCACTCTCACGGCGAACGCCGGCCAGACCGCCTCGACGGTCAGCGGCGGCGGCGCGCTCGTGCTGCAGAGTTCGACCGGTGCCGACCTGAGCGTCACCGGCAAGGCCGACATCCTGAAGGCCCTCAAGCTGACCACCGCGACCGGCGCCGGCAACGTCACCGTCTCCGCGACCCGCACCACGAGCGCGGCGACGTTGTCGTCGTTCATCTCGTCTGGTTCGACGCTGAACGTCGATGGCCATGTCATCACCTTCAAGGACGGTCCGACGCCCGGTGCTTCGTCGCTGGGTTCGACCCAGGGCGTGTCCGGTAACGTCGTCACCGACGGTAACGGCAATTCGACGGTGTACCTGCAGAGCTCGACGATCGCCGACGTTCTGAAGGCGGTCGACTTCGCCACGGGCGTTCAGACCTTCGCGCTCAACGGCAGCGGCGGCGGCACGCTCGCAACCGCCTCAGGCCAGACTGCCTCGTCAATCAACGCCTCCGGCCAGCTCAAGATCTCGACCGGCGTCAATGCCGATCTGTCGATCACCGGCACCGGCAACGCGCTGCAGACCCTCGGTCTCGCCGGCAACACGGGCACGTCCTCGGCGTTCACCGCGGCTCGTACCTCCGGCACCGGCGGCATCAACGGCAAGACCTTGACCTTCACCTCCTTCAATGGCGGTTCGGCGGTCAACGTCACCTTCGGCGACGGCACCAACGGCACGGTCAAGACGCTCGATCAGCTCAACACGCAGCTGCAGGCCAACAACCTGTCTGCGACGATCGACGCCAACGGCCTGCTGACGATCTCGACCACCAACGACTACGCGTCCTCGACGCTTGGTTCGTCGGCTGCAGGTGGTGCGATCGGCGGCACGCTGACGACCTCGCTGACCTTCTCGACGGCCTCCAGCCCCGTCGCTGACAGCGTTGCCCAGACGACGCGTGCCAATCTGGTTTCGCAGTACAACAACATCTTGAGCCAGATCGACTCGACCTCTCAGGACTCCTCGTTCAACGGCGTCAACCTGCTGAACGGCGACCAGCTCAAGCTGGTGTTCGACGAAACCGGCAAGTCCAGCCTCAACATCACCGGCGTGACCTACAACTCCAAGGGTCTGGGTCTGGCCTCGTTGGTGAGCGGCTCGGACTTTATCGACAACGCCGCGACCAACAAGGTGCTGGCCAACCTGAACTCGGCGTCCAGCACGCTGCGTTCGGAAGCCTCCAGCCTTGGTTCGAACCTCTCGGTGGTGCAGGTCCGTCAGGACTTCAACAAGAACCTGATCAACGTGCTGCAGACCGGTTCGTCCAACCTGACGCTGGCCGACACCAACGTCGAAGCGGCCAACAGCCAGGCGCTGTCGACCCGCCAGTCGATCGCGGTCTCCGCGCTGTCGCTCGCCAACCAGTCGCAGCAGAGCGTGCTGCAGCTGCTCCGCTAAGTCGCGGACGGCATCGCCAGCAAGACATCGTCAAGCAAGACATCGCGGCGGGGCTTCGGCCCCGCCGCTTTCTTTTTGCGTCCATGTTTGCGTCCGGTCCCGATCACGCTTCCGAAAAGTAACCCGCGGTTATGGTTAATGGAGCGTAAGCACGGAAAATCGCCAGTAAATTCAGCCGGATTTCGGAGGGTGCCCGTTTCTCCCGCCGGCTTATGGTGTACCGGCGCTTATGCCGGCTCATCTCATTTCACCCTTTGTTAGCCATGTCGCGGCACGCTGTCCCCGTCACTCGATCCGAAGCGATCGAACGAAGACGCGTAAACCAGAAGGGTAAGAGTTATGTCCGGTATTGTTCTCTCTGCGTCGGTTCGCCAGAACCTGCTGTCTCTCCAGTCCACCGCCGACCTCCTCGCCACCACACAGAACCGTCTGTCGACCGGCAAGAGCGTCAATTCGGCCCTGGACAATCCCACCAACTTCTTCACGGCACAGTCGCTCGACAACCGCGCCAGCGACATCAACAACCTGCTCGACGGCATCGCCAACGGCGTGCAGGTGCTGCAGGCCGCCAACACCGGCCTGACCTCGCTGCAGAAGCTGATCGACAGCGCGAAGTCGATTGCCAACCAGGCGCTTCAGACGACGGTCGGCTATTCCTCCAAGTCCAGCGTCTCGACCACGATCGCCGGTGCGACGGCTGCCGACCTGCGCGGCACCACGAGCTTCGCCAGCGCGGTTGCGAACAGCAACGTGCTCTACAGCGGTGCTGCAGGCGGCGTGACCGCCGCGACGTCCGGCGCGACGCTGGGCGGCATTGCAGGGACCGATACAGGAACTGTCATCAACGCTGCAACGACTGCTGCCAAGTTCTTGAATGGCGTGGCCGCGGGCGATGCCAACGCCGGCGTTGCGGCGGGTGATACGCTCACCGTCAACGGCAAGACCATCACGTTCGTTGCGGGCGACCAGCCGACGACGGTTCCTACAGGTCTCACCCAGGTTGCCGCATCTGCCGGCGTCACGACCGGTAACGTCTACACGGACGCCAGCGGCAACGTGTCGATCTATCTCGGCTCCGTGACGAAGGCCTCGATCGGCGACGTGCTGACGGCGGTCGATCTGGCGAGCGGGGTGCAGAGCAATGTTGCCGGTACCCTCACCGGCAATGCGGGCCAGACTCCCTCGTCGGTCAACGGCAGCGGCGCGCTCGTGTTGAAGAGCACGACTGGCTCCGACCTGACCCTGACCGGAAAGGCCGACATCCTCAAGGCTCTTGGCCTGACCTCTGCCACCGGTGCCGGCAGCGTCACGACAACGGCAGCCCGCACCACGAGCGCGACGACGGTGTCGTCGCTCGTCTCGTCGGGTTCGACGCTGAACGTCGATGGCCATGTCATCACCTTCAAGGACGCCCCGACACCGTCCGCTGCTTCGCTGGCCGCCACTCAGGGCGTGTCCGGCAACGTCGTCACCGACGGCAACGGCAACTCGACGGTGTATCTGCAGTCCGGAACGATTGCCGATGTGCTGAAGGCGATCGACTTCGCCACGGGCGTTCAGACCTTCACGCTCAACGGCAGCGGCAGCGGCACGCTCGCGACCGCTTCGGGTCAGACCGCCTCGTCGATCAACACCTCCGGCCAGCTCAAGATCTCGACCGGCGTCAACGCCGATCTGTCGATCACCGGCACCGGCAATGCGCTGTCGGTGTTCGGTCTCGCCGGTAACACCGGGACGGCCTCGGCCTTCACCGCGGCCCGTACCTCCGGCATCGGCGGCATTGCCGGCAAGACCCTGACCTTCACTGCCTTCAACAGCGGTACGGCGGTCAACGTCACCTTCGGCGACGGCAGCAACGGCACGGTCAAGACGCTCGATCAGCTCAATTCGCAGCTCCAGGCCAACAACCTGTCCGCGACAATCGACGCCAACGGCCAGCTCACCATCACGGCCTCCAACGACTACGCGTCTTCGACGATCGGTTCGACGACGGCCGGCGGCGCGATCGGCGGCACCATCACCAGCGCGCTCACGTTCACGACCGCCTCCACGCCGGTCCAGGACGTGGTGGCTCAGTCGTCCCGTGCGAATCTGGTGTCGCAGTACAACAACATCCTGAACCAGATCGACACTACCTCGGTGGACTCCTCGTTCAACGGCGTCAACCTGCTGAACGGCGACCAGCTCAAGCTGGTGTTCGACGAAACCGGCAAGTCCAGCCTCAACATCACTGGCGTGACCTACAACTCCAAGGGGCTGGGCCTGGCGTCGCTGACGGTCGGTCTCGACTTCATCGACAACGCCGCCACCAACAGGGTTCTGACCAATTTGAACTCGGCGTCGAGCACGCTGCGGTCGGAAGCCTCGGCTCTCGGTTCGAACCTCTCGGTCGTGCAGATCCGTCAGGACTTCAACAAGAACCTGATCAACGTGCTGCAGACCGGCTCATCGAACCTGACTCTGGCCGACACCAACGTCGAAGCGGCCAACAGCCAGGCGCTGTCGACCCGCCAGTCGATCGCGGTCTCGGCGCTGTCTCTGGCCAACACCTCGCAGCAGAGCGTGCTCCAGCTGCTACGCTAATAAGCATCTGAAATTACAATAGAAAACAAGGCGGCGGGGCTTCGGCCCCGCCGCTTTTTTGTTGGCGTGGAGTCCGTGTGAAACCGGGGAAGGGGGTGCTAACCCCCCATTAACCCTATCCCTTAAACCGCCGTTAACCATACTTTAAAGGACAGCCTCTAAGACTGGACAAAAGCCCGCTTTCCAAACCGCGCGGCCGATTCGTATCCGGTTCAAGAGGAAGTCTCGCCAATGTCCAACATCGTTCTCTCGGCGTCAGTTCGCCAGAACCTGTTGTCGCTGCAGTCGACGGCCGATTTGCTGGCCACGACGCAGGAGCGGCTGTCGACCGGCAAGAAGGTCAACACGGCGCTCGACAATCCCACCAACTTCTTCACCGCACAGGGGTTGGACAACCGGGCGAGCGACATCAGCAACCTGCTCGATGGCATCAACAACGGTGTCCAGGTGCTCCAGGCCGCCAACACCGGCATCACCTCGCTGCAGAAGCTGATCGACAGCGCGAAATCGATCGCCAACCAGGCGCTTCAGACCACGGTCGGCTACTCCACCAAGTCCAACGTCTCGACCACGATTCCGGGTGCGAGCCCGGCGGACCTGCGCGGCACGACCTCCTATGCGAGCGCGACCGCCAACAGCAACGTTCTCTACACCGGCGCCGCCGGCGGCGTGACCCCGGTAACATCGGGCGCGTCGCTCGGCGCGTCGCTCGGTTCGACTGCCGGCACGCTGACCGGCTCGGTTGCCAAAGCCGCCGACACCACCACTAACCTCGCCGGCACCAACACGCTGATCGGCGCGACCGCCGCGACCACGTTCGGAGCGTCGCCGGCAGACGGCGACTCGATCACCGTCAATGGCAAAACCGTGACCTTCCGGACCGGTGCGGCGCCTGGCGCGCAACCGACCGGCTGGGGTCTCGACGCCAGCGGCCACATCGCCACGGACGGAAACGGCAATTCCATTGTCTACATGGGCACGACCGCTGCTCCCACGGCCACCGTCGACGACCTCCTCAGCGCGGTCGATCTTGCCAGCGGGGTCAAGACGGCGACGATCAGTGCAGGCGCAGCGACGATCGCGACGAGCGGCGCGACTGTTGGTACGGTCCAGACGCCATCGTCGATTACCGCGGGCGCCGTTACGCTGAAGAGTTCAACCGGTTCCGATCTGAACGTGACGGGCAAGGCCGACTTCCTGAAGGCGCTCGGCCTGACCTCGGCGACCGGCGCAGGCAATGCCAGCATCAGCGCCAACCGGCAGACCACCGCGGGTTCGCTCGGCAGCCTGGTCAAGGACGGCTCGACGCTGAACATCGACGGCCACACCATCACCTTCAAGAACGCCGAGACGCCGCAATCGGCGACGAGCGTGACCTCCGGTGGCGTCAACGGCAACATCGTCACCGACGGCAACGGCAACTCGACCGTCTATCTCCAGAGCGCGACGTTGACCGATCTGCTCAACTCGATCGACCTTGCCACCGGCGTGAAGACCGCCAGCATCTTCCTTGGCGCCGCGACTCTTTCGACCACCGCGGGCCAGATCCCGTCGTCGGTGAATTCCAGCGGTCAGCTGGCGCTTTCGACCGGCATCAACGCGGATCTCTCGATTACCGGCACCGGCAACGCGCTGTCCGCGTTCGGTCTCAGCGGCAACACAGGAACGGCGACGGCATTCAGCGCGGCGCGCACCTCGGGCGTCGGCGGCGTCAGCGGCAAGACGCTCACCTTCAGCTCGTTCAACGGCGGAACGCCGGTGAATGTCACCTTCGGCGACGGTACCAACGGGACCGTCAAGACGCTGGATCAGCTCAATGTGCAGCTTCAGGCCAACCACCTGACGGCAACGATCGACGCCAACGGCGTGCTCACGGTGACCACGGTCAACGAGTACGCCTCTTCGACCCTCGGTTCGACTGCAGCGGGCGGCGCGGTTGGCGGCACGCTCACGGGTGTGCTGGCCTTCACGACCGCGCAGCCGCCGATTCAGGATCCGGTCGCGCAGACGGCACGCTCCGGCCTGGTCAGCCAGTTCAACAACATCCTGGCGCAGATCGACACGACGTCTCAGGACTCGTCCTTCAACGGCGTCAACCTGCTCAATGGCGACACGCTGAAGCTGGTGTTCAACGAGACCGGCAGCTCGACGCTCGGCATCAACGGCGTGGTCTTCAACGCGGCGGGTCTCGGTCTCAGCAATCTCGTCCCGGGCACGGACTTCATCGACAACGGCGCCACCAACAAGGTGCTGCAGAGCCTGAATGCTGCCTCGAGCACGCTGCGCTCGGAAGGCTCGGCGCTCGGTTCGAACCTCTCGATCGTGCAGGTGCGTCAGGACTTTTCCAAGAACCTGATCAACGTGCTGCAGACCGGCTCGTCCAACCTGACGCTCGCCGACACCAACGAGGAAGCGGCCAACAGCCAGGCGCTATCGACCCGCCAGTCGATCGCGGTGTCCGCGCTGTCGCTCGCCAACCAGTCGCAGCAGAGCGTGCTGCAGCTGCTGCGCTAATTTCGCAACGCAAGATCGCTAAGACGTCGCGGCGGGGCTAATGCTCCGCCGTTGTTTTGAGGGAGATCGCTAAGGCAGGATTAGCTGAGATCGACACGCATCATGCGAAGCAAGTTTACAGCGCGCGTGTGTGCATCTAGCGTTGCGCTGAGAAGAGCTCCGAGCCCCGTAATAATCCGGAGTGCCTTCCAAGCACACACGTAAGCAAATCTTAAGCGGTGCTGCCTAGGGTCGGGAAAGAAATCCTTAAGCGCGTTCAACGGGCTAGGTAACCTCCAAGGTGTGATTGATGTCGAATTCCGCTGCCTCGGCTTACGCGCGTGTTGCAACGACCACCGCATCTCCTCGCGACGTCGAGGCGCAGACACTGCTCAAGGCCGCCAACAAGCTGCAGGACGCGATCAACAGCGCCGACCCGTTCAGCGAGCAGACCACACACGCCCTGATGTTCAACCGCAAGCTCTGGACGATCTTCCTGAGCGAGGCGATGCGCGACAACAATCCGCAGCCGCTGGACGTCCGGCAGAAGATCGCCAACATCAGCGTGTTCGTGTTGAGCCAGACCGCGGCGCTCCAGATGAGCCCGCAGTTCGATCACTTCCGTCCGCTGATCGAGATCAACCGCAACATCGCCGCCGGACTGTCCGGCCGTCCCTGATGGAATCTCGTCATGGCCGACATCATGAGCATCCTGTCGACCGCGTATAAGTCGAACGTGCTTTCGAGCACATCGGGCTCATCGAAATATGTGGCGGTCGATTCCTCGCTCTACCAGGGCAGCTGGACCGGGAAGTATCCGGACGGCAAGACGTTTTCGCTGAACGTTTCGCAGGTCAACGGATTTCGCGCGCAGGTCCACTACCAGAGCGAAGGCACGTCGCAGTACCAGCAGGTGCTGATCAAGGACGGCTCGTTCCGCTTCGGGAATACCAAGTTCACGCTGACCGATACCGGCAAGGCGCAGATCAAGAACGTCGTGACGGATCCTGCAACCGGCTCGACCTATCTCGATACCGCGCAGGCCACGCTCGATACCTGATCGTCAGGCGCTGACGTCTGTCGTGAGCGGACGCGAGGGCTCGGACTTCAAATCCTCTGCATGGAAATAGGCCCGCCGGCGCAGCATCGCTTCGTCGGGGAACTGATTGACCACCGCGTCGGTCTTGTCGTTGACCACCTGAAAGACGAAAGACGCGGCGGCCTGGTCGAACACGACCTGACGCGAGACGTTCTCGTTCTTCGGCAGATCACTGCGCACGGCCGCACTGGTATCGCTTGCGGCGACCGTCTGGCTCACCGGCAAATCAGTTTGCACGGCCTCGTTCGCCGCCGAATTCGACGTCGTTACGGTCTGCACAGGGACCGGTATCCCCACCGGCCTGATGCTGAAATCTGTACTCATGGCAGCCTCCTGGTTGCCTCGCGTGAGTCAAATCCCAACCCCTCTCAATACGCAACCATGGAACACCAGGTTTGAAGACCTGGTAAGGAAACGTGCCTAACTGCGCGACGAGATCGCCGCGCGGTTTTTCGTAAAATTGTCGTTGGTTTTGCGCGCGCTCAGAGCGAGCGGCTGACCGCGAGCGGGGTGATGTGGCGCGGGCCCGGCGTGGCGCGGCGACCCGCGGCCGTATAGGTGTTCGGCACGTTGCGCCTCTGGATCTCGGCATTGACGCCGCGCACGACGCTCTCTGAGACCGCATGTGCGGTCGCGAGCACGGTGAGATTGACCTGGAGCATCGCGCGGAACGCATCGTGGTGCCGATGCAGCGTCGAGAGCAGCTCGGGCGCGGATTTGGCGAGCTGGGGCTGGTTCGACTTCAATGCGCTGACGGCACTGACATAGTTTCGCGACAACTCCTGCTTCTTGCTCTCGAGAGTCATCGCCTCGCGGACCTGGCCGGCGCGAACGAGCTCGGTCTCGCGCTCGATCAGTCCGAGCAGGGCGCTCATCGCGTCCATCAACTGCTCGGCGACCTTGCGCGCTTCGGCATTGCCGGGAGCAGTGTTCGGGCGCTGCGCTTGCACCGGCTGTCGTGAGGCGTTGAAGTGGTTCATCTCGTTGGACCTTATGCCGTGCGGATGGTTTTCGCCTGCTGCATGATGAGGGTGCGGTAGACCTCGGTTGCGACGCCGACGCCACCGGCCTTGGCGAAGTTTTTGGAATATTGCTCGGTCAGCATCGAGCGCCACACGCCGGTGCCCGTCGTGTCGCCGAACGGACCTTCGCCCTTCAGGCCCGAGGTCATCTGCGAGAACATGCTGTTGAGGAACATCGCCTCGAAATCGGTGGCGGTCTTCTGCGCCTTTGCCTGCTGCTTCGGCGAGACCTTTTGCAACGCGGCGGCGAGCTCGAAATCGGGCCGGCCGTTACGGCTCTCGACGGAGAACGCCGGGGAGGTCGCGACGTGCGCGGTGTTGATCATGCTCGTCTGCATCACATTACCTCGATGTCGGCTTCGATCGCGCCGGCGGCCTTGATCGCCTGCAGGATGCTGATGAGGTCGCGGGGGCCGATGCCGAGGCCGTTGAGGCCGTCGACGAGCTGTTGCAGCGAGACGCCGTCCTTGACGACGGCGAACTTCTTGCCGTCCTCGGTGACGCTGACGCCGGTGCGCGGCGTGACTACGGTACGGCCGCGTGACAGCGGGTTGGGCTGGCTGACCTGCGGGCTCTCGGAAATGGTGACGGTGAGGTTGCCCTGGGCCACCGCGACGGTGGCGACGCGGACGTCGCGGCCCATCACGATGATGCCGCTGCGCTCGTCGATGATGATCTTGGCGGCGAGGTCGGGATCGACCTGGAGCTGCTCGATCTCGGTGAGGAAGGCGACGACGTTGCCCTTGAAGTCCGGGGGGATCGACAACTGCACCGTCGAGGGGTCGATCGGCTCGGCGGTCTTGAGGCCGAGATAGTCGTTGATCGCGGCCGCGATCCGCTTGGCCGTGGTGAAGTCGGCGTTGCGCAGCGCCAGCCGGACGTTCGGCAGCCGATTGAGCGCGAACTCGATCTCGCGCTCGATGATGGCGCCGTTGACGATGCGGCCCACGGTCGGAACGCCGCGCACGATCTTGGCCGCTTCACCCTCGGCCTGGAAGCCGGAGATCGCGAGCGAGCCCTGTCCAACTGCGTAGACGTTGCCGTCGGCGCCGAGCAGCGGGGTGACCAGCAGCGTGCCGCCGCGCAGATCCTTGGCGTCGCCGAGCGCGGAGACGGTGACATCCATGCGCGTGCCCTGGGTGGCGAAAGCCGGCAGATTGCCCGTTACCATCACGGCGGCGACGTTGCCGGTGCGGATGGTGGCGCCGCGGATGTTGACGCCCATGCGCTCGAGCATCGCCTGCAGCGACTGCTTCGTGAAGGGGATGTTGTTGAGCGTGTCGCCGGTGCCGTTGAGGCCGACGACGAGGCCGTAGCCGATGAGCTGGTTCTGCCGCACGCCCTCGATATTGGCGAGATCCTTGATGCGCGACGTCGCGCTTGCGGGCGCGACCGAGAGCGCCAGCGCTGACAGCGCGGCGCAGGCCACCCCAAGAATCCTTACCCAACGAACGCCTGGCATCCTCTGCTCCCCGAGGCTCCTCAAATCTCGGACCAATCTCGACACTCCCATGACGAGCTGGTCCGACGCTGTCCTTGCGAGCGCTGTGCCAACACGGGATAATGGGGTAGGCGATTGAATAGGTTGAATAAACCTGTTTCGACCGGTGTCAGCCGGCGTTCTCCCTGAGGAGCGAAACTGCCGCCTCTCGGCAGATTTTGCCGGGCTGTTTACGCGCCGTTAACCATAAGACGGCGAATGTGGCGCATCGATCACCCGGATTGCTGCGATGCGCATCTACGGACCGAACGGCACAACGCTTGGAACGCCGGCCAGCCAAGCCAAGCGGACGGGCTCCGGCACCTTCGTCCTGCCCGACGCCGCGTCGGCGCAGGGGACGCGGAGCGCTGCCGCACCGAAGGCCGCCGCCAACATCGATGCGCTGCTCGCACTGCAGGGCATCGAGGAGGATCCGGTCGAGCGCCGCAAGCGTTCGGTCGCTCGCGGCAGGACCGCGCTCGACGTGCTCGACGATCTCAAGATGGGTCTGCTGTCCGGCAATCTCGACGCGTCGACGGTGATGCGGCTGCGGGATGCCGCGACGAATTTGAAATCGTCCTCCGGTGATCCCGGTCTCGATTCCGTGCTGTCGGAGATCGAGCTGCGCGTCGAGGTCGAACTCGCCAAGGCCGGGCAGGCTTAGACTAGTCGGGCAGGTTGTCGTCGTCTTGAATCGAGAAGCCTCAGCGTGCTGGATGCCCCGGTCAAGCCGTGGCATGACAGCGGAGTTTGGGGCGGCGCGCGAACGGCTCGCTCCAGACCTTGCCATTCACGCCGCTACGTCCTTCAACTGAGCATCGTAACGGCGCTGGGCAGCGAGCACGTCTTTCAGGTTCTGCTCGGCCCAGTCGCGCAGGGGATCGACTGCGGCGGCGAGCGTCACGCCGAGCTGCGTGATCGAATATTCCACCGTCACCGGCACGGTTGCGATGGCGTGACGCTTGATCAATCCGTCGCGTTCGAGTGACTTGAGAACCTGGCTCAGCATCTTCTGCGAAATGCCTTCAATCGTGCGGCGCAACTGGTTGAAGCGCATCGGCTCCTCGCGCAGCAGCAGCAGGATCAGTACCGCCCATTTGTCGCCGACGCGATCGAGGATCTGGCGTGTGGGGCAGTTCGCTGCATAGACGTCTGGCTTCATCGTCGGGTCCTCACGATCCATGTTGGCCGCTTGCCGGTTACTCCTGTGTAATCAGGTAAGCACAAAGTGCTCTCTTAACACCAGCATCCTTTGTGATATCTAGTCACTATTAGTTACCAAGAAGCAAAGGAAGCCTTCCATGAAGATCGCAGTCGCCGGCGCCTCCGGCCGGGCCGGATCGGAAATTACCAAGGAGCTGGCCCGTCGCGGCCACACGGTTACGGCCATCGCCCGGAACCCCGAGAAGATTGCGGCCCTGTCGAATGTCACGCCCACCAAGGGCGACGTGCTCGACCAGGCGGGCCTTGCCAAGCTGTGGGCCGGGCACGACGCGGCAGTGAGTTCCGTGCACTTCCTGGCCAGCGACCCGCTCAGGCTGATCGGCGCGGCAAAGGAGTCCAAGGTCGGCCGCTACCTCGTCGTCGGCGGAGCCGGCAGCCTGGAAGTCGCTCCCGGCGTGAAACTGGTCACAACCCCCGGTTTTCCGGCCGAATACAAGGCGGAAGCGGAAAAAGGCGGGGCATTCCTCGACCTGCTGCGGCAGGAGAAGGACCTGAACTGGACCTTCATCTCGCCTCCGGCCCTGTTCATCGAGGGGGAGCGGACCGGCAAGTTCCGGCTCGGGACCGACCAGCTTCTCGCAGATGCGAGCGGGAAGAGCTGGATCAGCTTCGCCGACTACGCCATCGCGCTCGCCGACGAGATCGAGCGGCCGGCTCATGCACGGCAGCGTTTCACGGTCGGTTACTAGGCTTTTGGCCGCCTCCGGACCCTCCAGGATAAACCTTCCTGTGCAAGGGTTTGGGGGCGGTAACCGAGCGATTAAGGAAATATTGTCTGTCACAGGAGGTCGCTATATAAGCCCCGGCTCAACGGACTTCGTTCCGTTCACGAGTCGTTGCTTAAGAAGATAGGCCGCCCTTGGAAAAGTTGAAAAACTACCAGAGCCTTTCATGAACGACCGGCAGAAGGAGTACTTCCGTTTGAAGCTCCTCGCCTGGAAGGATGAGATCCTCAAAGAGTCCAAGCTCACCCTGCAAGCGCTGCAGGAGGAGAACGTCAACCACCCCGATCTCGCCGATCGGGCATCGTCCGAAACCGACCGCGCCATCGAACTCCGCGCCCGCGACCGCCAGCGCAAGTTGATCGCCAAGATCGACGCCGCGCTCCAGCGCATCGAGGACAACACCTACGGCTATTGCGAGGACACCGGAGAGCCGATCTCGTTGAAGCGGCTCGAAGCCCGGCCTATCGCAACGCTCTCGGTGGAAGCGCAGGAGCGCCACGAGAAACGCGAGAAGGTCTATCGCGACGAATAGAGTTCGAGCCGCAGCGATGCGGCTCTTTGTTTTTGGACGCAAGGCGTCGTTTCGCGCCGTGGTCAGCATGTTGCCTGTCGTTGCCGCCGCGCGCTTCAACGCGCGGCCGCAATCGCGAAAAGTGAATCGCCATCAATGGGCTAGACTCAACTCCTCCGAGTTCACGTAAGTTCGGATGAGGAACAGCCTTCACTTCAGGTGCGGGAGGTTTTGCGAGTCGCATCAACGAGATCGACTCGGATGCTGAGACACCGATCCAGCAGCATCACACATCGCTGCAATCAGGCCTGCTGCGACGCCACGAGGCGCGCATCCCCATAAAGCCTGGACCAGCTCAATATTTCCTTAAACGCCGGCAGCAGGCCGTAGGCCGCATCCGTCAGCTCGTACTCCACCCGCAGCGGTTTCTCCGCGAAGACGGTGCGCGACACCAGCCCGTCCTGCTCGAGCTCGCGCAGCTGCATGGTCAGCATGTGCTGGGTGAGGCCGCCAATCGATCGCCGCAGGACGCCGAAGCGAACCGCGCCGTTCATCAGCGCGAACAGGATCTCCAGTTTCCACTTGCCGCCGAGCGCGTGGATCGCCCGCTTGAAGTTGGTGAGCAGGGCGGGGTCGGGGCTGCAATCGCAGTCGTCGTCGCAAACGCTGGTCAGGTTTTCCATACCGGTCTCGAAATCCATTCTACTTGTCCCCCGGGAGATAGTGACCAGATGCGGCCTTGAGCAGGGCCGGCGGAACCAATTCGCCTGGCCGCGCACCGAAGGGGAATTTGGCAATGAGCACCGTTCTGGTCACCGGCGGGTCCGGCTTCGTCGGCAGCCATGTCGTCCTGCAACTTCTGGCCGCCGGTCACGCGGTGCGGACGACGGTGCGCCGGCCGGACCGGAGGGACGACGTGCTGGCGATGCTGCGCGAGGGCGGGGCAACTTCGCCGGAGAGCCTGTCCTTCCTGACTGCCGACCTCACGGCAGACGAGGGCTGGCGCGAGGCGGTTGCCGGTTGCGACTACGTGCTCCATGTCGCTTCGCCCCTGTCGACCAGTGTTCCCAGGGACGAGAACGAGATGATCATCCCGGCGCGTGACGGCACGCTGCGGGTGTTGCGCGCCGCGCGGGATGCCGGCGTCAGGCGGGTCGTCATCACCTCCTCATTGGGCGCGATCGGCTACGGCCATCCGCCGCGTGAAAAACCGTTCGACGAGACCGACTGGACCAATCTCGAAGGCGCCGACGTGCAGCCATACATCAAGTCCAAGACGCTGGCCGAGCGGGCGGCCTGGAATTTCGTCGCGCGTGAGGGCGGCGGGCTGGAACTGTCGGTCGTCAATCCCGCCGGCATTTTCGGTCCGGTGCTGGGGCCAGACTTCTCCGGCTCGATCGAGATCGTCAAATCGCTGCTCGACGGTGCCATGCCGGCGGTGCCACGGGTCTATTTCGGTTTGGTCGACGTGCGCGACGTCGCCGATCTGCATCTGCGGGCGATGATTGCGCCCGAGGCGAAAGGCGAGCGCTTCATCGCGGTGTCCGGCGAGGCGATGTCGATCCTCGACATCGCCAGGGTGCTGCGGCGGGAACTCGGACCGGGCGCGCGGCGGGTTCCGCGGCTCCAGGCCCCGGACTGGCTGGTGCGGCTGGCCGCCAACCGGATTCCATTGCTGCGTGCGGTGGTGCCGATGCTCGGCAAGGTCAGGCATTCCACCAGCGCCAAGGCGAGGTCGCTGCTCGGCTGGCAGGCCCGGTCCAATGACGAGGCGATCCTGGCGACGGCCGGGAGCCTGATCCGTCTTGGTCTCGTCAAGGCGTGAGGCCGCCCCGTCCTTGTCACGCCCCGGCGGGGGTGCTGAAGTGCCGTCCTCAATTGGGTTGCGTAGGAGGCGGCGCCGATGGACAAAATTCTCAAAGCCGCAAAGGCGATCGCGCTGGCGCGGCGCAACCATGCGCCGCTCGCCGCGCTTGAGGTTCCTCCCGCCGACGAGGACGAAGGCTACGAAGTCCAGCGCGCGCTGCACGATCTGCTGCTGCCGCATGCCGGGCCGCTGGTCGGCTACAAGATCGGCTGCACCAGTCCGGTGATGCAGGAATATATCGGCATTCCGCACCCCTGCGGCGGCGGCGTGTTCCAGAAGGGCGTGCACGACAGCGGCGTCAGGCTCGCGGCCGCCGATTATGTCCGCGTCGGCGTCGAGTGCGAGATTGCGGTGCGGCTGAAGCGAAACCTTGCCGCCGGCGAGGCGCCGTTCACGGCCGAGTGGGTCGGCGAAGCCGTCGAGGCCTATCATCCCGCGATCGAGATCGTCGACGACCGCTACGTGAAGTGGGAGACGATGGGCGCGCCGACGCTGATCGCCGACGATTTC
>LNAP01004120.1_pt1 | contig 28766 bp, 26 predicted proteins | sample 602601 | NCBI WGS metagenome assembly LNAP01 (sample SAMN02440304, study PRJNA202911) | soil metagenome | biome: Subtropical and temperate rainforests or woodlands; isolation source: soil samples (1 kg each in a 20% v/v slurry with milli Q water) were... ... | reverse complement strand
ACTCTTCCACCAGCGCGGCGTTCTGCTGCGTCACGCCATCCAGATGCGTCACGGCCTGGTTGATCTGTTCGATGCCCACGCTCTGCTCGGCCGACGCGGTGGCAATCTCGCCCATCAGCGGCGCGCTGGTGGCGGCCGACTCCAGCACGCTGGCCATGGTCGCGCTGGCCTGCTCGACGCGCTGGCTGCCGCGCGCCACCGAGCCTGCCGACGCTTCGATCAGCGTCTTGATTTCCTTGGCGGCGGTAGCCGAGCGCTGAGCCAGCGCGCGCACCTCGCCGGCCACCACCGCGAAGCCCCGGCCCTGCTCTCCAGCCCTTGCCGCTTCCACGGCGGCGTTCAGCGCCAGGATATTGGTCTGGAACGCGATCTCGTCGATCAGCCGGATGATCTCGTCGATGCGCTGCGAGCTCTGCGAGATCTCGCGCATGGCGTCGATGGCGTGCTGGGTCTCGTCGCTGCCCTGGCGCGCCAGTTGCGCCGCCCCGCCGGCCAGCGAGCTGACCTCGCGCACGTGCTCCGCACTTTGCTGCGCGGTCGCGGTGATCTGCTCCACGCTGGCGGCCGTCTGCTCCAGAGCGGCGGCCTGTTTCTCGGTGCGGTCCGACAGGTCCATGCTGCCCGCCGCGATCTGCCGCGAGGCTGCGGCAATGGAGGCGGTGGAATGCACGATGCTGCGCACCGCCGCGCCCAGGCGTTCCTGCATCCGCGCCAAGGCGTCGAACAGGCGGCCGATCTCGCCGCGCTGATTGCGCGGCACGCTGCCGGACAGATCGCCATTTGCCACGCGTTCGCATACCGCCACCGCCTGGTCCAACGGCCCGAGCACGTGCGTGCGGAAGAAACGCAACGCCGCCGCCAGCAGCAGGACCAGGAGGCCAAGCGTCACCCCGCCCTGCCGCCACAAGGTGGCGTAGAACGCCTGGTCGACGTCGTCGACGTACAGGCCCGTGAACAGCAGCCAACCCCATTCGGCATCGTAGGCGGCGTAGCTGATCTTGGGCAGCGCCTGCTCCGTTCCGGGCCGCGGAAACAGGTAGCGCGCATAGCCGCCGCCGGCCTTGCCCTGGGCATAGAGATGCTCGAAGATCGGCTGGCCCTCGCTGTCCTTGACCGACCTCACATTGGTGCCTACCAGCTTGGGATCGGGGTGCACCAGCAGGTCGTAACCGTCGCTGAAGGCGCCGACGTAGCCGTCCTGGCCATAGCGCAACTGCGCCAGCCGGCGTGCCACGTTGCGCTTGGCCTCATCCAGAGGCATGCCCTCGCGCACGCTCTGTTTGCCGTTGCGCACGATGCCGGCGGCCAAGTCCAGGACGTGACGCAGCTCGGTCTTGCGCTCGGCTACCATCTCGCCGCGGCGCTCCCAGGCATCCCAGGCGCCCAAGGTCAGCACAACGACGCCGATCGCGAACACAAACCACAGCAGCTCCCTGCGCAAGCTGGAATTTTTCATAGTCCCTCTTATCCAATTTCATTCGTCCTTGAAACCAATCAAGGCAGAATGTGACGATTTATATATGCGTATCGTCAGAATAAGGGACAGCACCAGGGCTTTTACCAAGTCCGCAAGGCGAACTTGATCTAGCGCAAGACCCATAAAAAAAACGCAAGGCGCGCTTGCCTTGCGTTTTTTCATGGCCGCGGCTTTGGGCCGCCCAAGTCATTACATGTTTTCGATCATCACCTGACCAAAACCCGAGCACGACACCTGGGTCGCGCCTTCCAGCAAACGGGCGAAGTCGTACGTGACCTTCTTGGACAGAATGGATTTCTCCATGCTGGAGATGATCAGGTCGGCGGCTTCGGTCCAGCCCATGTGGCGCAGCATCATTTCGGCCGACAGGATTTCGGAACCGGGGTTCACGTAGTCCTTGCCGGCGTACTTCGGCGCGGTGCCGTGGGTGGCTTCGAACATGGCGACCGAGTCGGACAGGTTGGCGCCCGGGGCGATGCCGATGCCGCCCACTTGCGCGGCCAGCGCGTCCGAGATGTAGTCACCGTTCAGGTTCAGGGTGGCGATCACGTCGTACTCGGCCGGACGCAGCAGGATCTGCTGCAGGAAAGCGTCGGCGATCACGTCCTTGACGATGATCTCGCGGCCCGTCTTCGGGTTCTTGAACTTGCACCACGGGCCGCCGTCGATCAGCGTGGCGCCAAATTCCTTTTGCAGCAGCGCATAGCCCCAGTCGCGGAAGCCGCCTTCCGTGAACTTCATGATGTTGCCCTTGTGCACCAGGGTCAGCGACGTGCGGTCATTGTCGATGACGTACTGCGCGGCCTTGCGCACCAGGCGCTCGGTGCCTTCGCGCGACACCGGCTTGATGCCGATGGACGAGGTGTTCGGGAAACGGATCTTCTTCACGCCGAGCTTGGTCTGCAGGAACTGGATCAGTTCCTTGGCCTGCTCGCTTTCGGCCATGTATTCGATGCCGGCGTAGATGTCTTCCGAGTTCTCGCGGAAGATCACCATATTGGTCTTTTCGGGTTCGCGCACCGGCGAGGGCACGCCCTTGAAGTACGCCACCGGGCGCAGGCAGACGTACAGGTCCAGCTGCTGGCGCAGGGCCACGTTCAGCGAACGGATGCCGCCGCCGACCGGCGTGGTCAGCGGTCCTTTGATCGACACCACATAATCCTTGACGACTTCCAGGGTCTCGTCGGGCAGCCACACGTCCGGACCGTAGACCTTGGTGGCCTTCTCGCCGGCATAGACTTCCATCCAGTGGATCTTGCGCTTGCCGCCATAAGCCTTCTGCACCGCCGCGTCGACGACCTTGATCATCACCGGGGTGATGTCAGCGCCCGTGCCGTCGCCTTCGATGTAGGGGACGATGGGCTGATCGGGCACATTCAGTGACCGTGATCTTCTGGCCGCCAGCGGGAACCTTGATATGTTGGTAGGACATGAATGCTCCATTTGCTCCGAGTGGTTTTTCTGCACGCGCCGGCATCGAGAAGTGTCCGTTCCGGCGGGGAAGATCGCCCACGGGAACCGCGCACTGGATGGCCGATAGCAACCAATTCTATATCGCAAAAAGGCCGGCGGGCCTGACGGGCCGCGCGCGGCGGTAAAATAATGCATCACCAGCCCGCTTTCCGTCCTCTCAGATGTTCAATCCCTCCCGCGACCAAGTCCGCGAATTCTTTATCGAAACCTGGCGCAAACACCGCGCTTCCGAGGTGCTGACGCCGCTCGAGGCCATCGCGCTGGACTGGATCATCGAACATCCCGAATACCACGGCGACCTGGAAAACCCCGAGGCCATGACAGCCGAATACGCAGTGGAAAAGGGTCGAACCAATCCCTTTCTGCACCTTTCCATGCATCTGGCCATCGCCGAGCAGTTGTCCATCGACCATCCGCCCGGGATCCGAAGCGCATACCAGCAACTGGTGGCGCGCAGTGACGCCCACCACGCGGCGCATGAAATCATGGAATGCCTGGGTCAGGTGGTCTGGGAAGCGCAGCGCCTGGGCACTCCGCTGGACAGCGACACCTACATCGATCTGATCCGCCAGCGCGCCAGCCGCTGAGCGCGGCGTCCGCCCAAAGAAGAAAAGCCCTCGGATCGAGGGCTTTCCTGTTTTCAGGACCTGCCAGGACGGCTTACTTGCGCACGCCCAAGTCGCTCGGCTGCGCCGACAGCCACGCAGCCACGTTGGAGATGTCCTGGTCGGACAGCTGGGTCGCGAAGGCGCCCATGATGGGGTTCTTGCGCACGTTGGCCGTGGCCGCACTGCCCGAGGCGCCCCGCTTGTAGGCCTTCAGCGCATGGACCAGGTAGTCCGCGTGCTGCCCGGCCAGGGTCGGATAGGCCGGATCCACAGCGGTCTTGGCGTCCGCGCCATGGCAGGAAGCGCAATTGAATTTATCGAAGACGGCCTTGCCGGCAGTCAGGTCCTGCGCCTGGGCGGCTACGCCCGTCACGGCCAGGGTCGCGCCCGCAAGGGCAAGCATGTAGCGATTCATGTGTTTGCCCCCTTACTTGAGATTCGAGTAGTACGCGGCCAGGTCGGCGATGTCCTGGTCGGACAGGCTGCCGGCGATGGCGTCCATCGTGGGATGGCTGCGCGCGCCTTTCTTGTACTCGTTGAGGGCGGTTTCGATGTACTTGGCATTCTGCCCAGCGATCATCGGCACGTGGTACAGCTCGGGAAACGTCGCCTTGTAGCCTTCGATGCCGTGGCAACCGATGCACATGGAAACCTTGTCGCGGGCATTCTGGACATTACCGACCACTGCTGCGTCTGCAGCAACAGACTGGCCGGCGATCGCACAGGATGCCAACGCGGCCAACACGGATACCGTGCACTTCAGAGAGGTTCGCAACTTCATTGGAATGACTCTTCTTGGTATGGCTAAGGACTAGGGCCTGCTCACACGAAAAGGCCCTCGGCAAACACGTTGCGGGTCGAACCCAAAGCAAAACCGCCTGATTGTACGATAATTGCTCAGGATTAATACCTTACGATGGTATTGATCACCATCAAATCTCAGAAGCCATCAGACCATGTCCGCAGCCCAGTCCGCTACTTCCGCCTCGCCAGACCGCTTCGACGGGACCGACAACTATGTCGCAACCGATGACCTGAAACTCGCGGTCAACGCCGCCCTCACCTTGCAGCGCCCGCTCCTGATCAAGGGCGAACCCGGCACCGGCAAGACCATGCTCGCGGAGGAAGTGGCGCGCGCGCTGGGCCGGCCGCTGCTGCAATGGCACATCAAGTCCACCACCAAGGCCCACCAGGGCCTGTATGAGTACGACGCCGTGTCGCGCCTGCGCGACTCGCAGCTGGGCGACGAAAAAGTCCGCGACATCCGCAACTACATCGTGCAGGGCACGCTGTGGCAGGCCTTCCAGTCGCCGGAGCCGGTGGTGCTGCTGATCGACGAGATCGACAAGGCCGACATCGAATTCCCCAACGACCTGCTGCGCGAGCTGGACCGCATGGAATTCTACGTGTACGAAACGCGCGAGACCATCGCGGCGCGGCACCGTCCGCTGGTCATCATCACGTCCAACAACGAAAAAGACCTGCCGGACGCCTTCCTGCGCCGCTGCTTCTTCCACTACATCCGCTTCCCCGACCGCGAAACCATGCGCGACATCGTGGCGGTGCACTATCCGCACCTGAAGCAGGAAGTGCTGCGCGCCGCGCTGGACACGTTCTTCGCGCTGCGCGATGCGCCGGGCCTGAAGAAAAAGCCGTCCACCTCGGAACTGCTGGACTGGCTGCGCCTGCTGCTGGCCGAGGGCTCGACCGCCGCCGAAATCGACGCGCACACCGCCACCGCCGTGCCGCTGATGGCCGGCGCGCTGCTCAAGAACGAGCAGGACGTGCACTTGCTGGAACGCCTGGCGGCCATGACGCGCGGCGGCCAGCGCCGCTGAGCCACCACCAGCTACCGGCGGCCCGCAAATGCTGATCGATTTCTTCTACCACCTCCGGGCGCACAAGCTGCCCGTCTCGGTCAAGGAATACCTGACCCTGGTGGACGCCCTGCGCCAGGACCTCATGGCGCCCACGCTGGACGAGTTCTACTTCCTGGCGCGCGCCACGCTGGTCAAGGACGAGGCGCTCTACGACCGCTACGACAAGGCCTTCGGCGCCTACTACAAAGGCATCTCGGCCGCCCTGCCCGCGGGCAAGGAAATCCCGCTGGACTGGCTCATCAAGCAGTTCGAGAAAAGCCTGACTCCGGAAGAGAAGGCCGCGATCGAAAAGCACGGCTGGGACAAGCTGATGGAGCTCTTCAAGGAGCGCCTGGAAGAACAGAAGGAACGCCATGCCGGCGGCAGCAAATGGATCGGCACTGGCGGCACCTCGCCGTTCGGCAATGGCGGCTACCACCCCGAGGGCATCCGCGTGGGCGGCGACTCGGCCGGCAACCGCAGCGCGGTCAAGGTCTGGGACATGCGCCAGTTCAAGGACTACGACGACCAGGTCGAACTGGGCACGCGCAACTTCAAGGTGGCTCTGCGCCGCCTGCGGCGCTTCGCAAGGCAAGGCGCGGAAATGGAGCTGGACCTGGACGACACCATCGCCAGCACCGCGCGCAATGCCGGCCACCTGGACCTGCGCATGGTGCCGGAACGCCACAACACCGTGAAGGTGCTGATGCTGCTGGACGTGGGCGGCAGCATGGACGACCACATCGGGCGAGTCGAGGAACTGTTCTCGGCGGCGCGCAGCGAGTTCCGCAACCTGGAGGTCTACTACTTCCACAACTGCCCGTACGAAAGCCTGTGGCAAAGCAACCGCAGACGCCAGAACGAACGCTTCGACACCTGGGACGTGCTGCGCAAGTACAACCCGGACTGGCGCCTGATCATCGTCGGCGACGCCACCATGAGCCCCTACGAAATCCTGCAGCCGGGCGGTTCCGTCGAGCACTACAACAAGGAGCCCGGCGCCGAATGGATGCGCCGTTTGCTGGACGCGTGGCCCAAATCGGTCTGGCTCAACCCCGAGCCCACCGCGTCCTGGCAGTACCGCCAATCCATCGCGCTGATGCGCGACATCATGCAGGGCCGCATGTACCCCGTGACGGTCGCCGGCCTGGAACAGGCCATGCGCGTGCTATCGAAGTAGGACGGTCCGACGGCGAAGGTTCAGCCGTCGACAGGCTGCTCAGGCGTATCCAGCGTCAATTGATAGAACGCCAGGTCCAGCCAGCGCCCGAACTTGAAGCCGGCCTCGCGGATGGTGCCGGCATGCTTGAAGCCCAGCTTCTCGTGCAGGCGGATGCTGCCCTGGTTGCTCGCATCGATGCCGCCGACCAGCACGTGCACCTGATTGGCGCGCGCCCGCTGGATCAGCACCTGCATCAGCGCCTCGCCCAAGCCCCGTCCGCGGAAGCGCCCGTCTACATACACGGAATGCTCCACCGAGTACTTGAAGGCCGGCCAGGCGCGGAAGGTGCCATAGCTGGCGAAGGCCATCAGCTCGCCGGCGGCGTTCTCGTACCCCACCACCGGGAAACCGCCCTGCTGCTTGGCCTGGAACCATCCCTGCATCGCCTCGCGCGGACGCGGCTTGTAGTCGTACAGCGCGGTGGACGTGGCGATGGCCTCGTTGAATATGGCCAGTATCTGGTCGGCATGGCGGGCATGCGTGCAGTCGACCAGGGTTGCGCCATCCGGCGCGCGGGTTTCGGCGTGCGTAGTCATGGCGCAAATTGTAGCGAGCAGCACGGCCTTGCGGGCGTTCGGCCCGCGCTGCTTGCGGGCAAAAAAAACCGGCGGAGCCGCCGGTTCAGTTAGGTGTTGCCGCTTCTGGCCACTCTCAGGCGGCGCGGCTCTCCGCAGATCGGTTGGGGGGTTCGCGGCGCAGGCCAGGGCAACTGCGCCAGGCAAGCTCGTCCGCATCCATATCCAGATCGAACAGGTCGTTGGCAGCGGGCCAGGGATGGCTGCGCGCCGCCGCGCCTTCCATTTCCAGCACGTGCCCGGCAAAGCCCCGTGGCGAGCCGCCGCACTCCGCAAAATATCGTTGTGTGGTCAGGTCCACCACATAGGTGGTCATGTCATGGGTCAGTATGGCCACGAATTGGCCGTCATCACTGGCATAGGCGTACTGAAACTGTCCTTTGATCCCGTCGCCGCTCATGGAGCTGCCGGTCAATTGAGACAAGGCACGCGTGACGATCTCGGTCAGCATGGGTCGTTCCTCCGGTAAATGCGCCGGCAGGATGCCGGCGGCGAAGGCGCGAACGACAAGCACCGACGCCGTGCAAGAAGTGGCGTCTGGCGTTGGACGGGAAGCCTGTGAGCGGGCTGTCGCGCATCCCGTCTGCAACTGGTACTGCGTCCTGAAAAGCTTACACCCGCGGACCCGGAGACCTCAAATCAGCCCGGGGTTTCGTCATGTTGCATCGCAACATATTGAATTGGCGGCATTCTCAGCGGCTTATGCCGCTGCAACCGGCGCAGCGCCTGCGTCTGCGTCACCGTTTTCCCGCCCGTACCAGCCCCCGCGACCGATCCGGTACAACACGTGCCGACGCAGCGGATGCCCCTGTGGCACGGCGGGATGGTCGAAGCCATCCCGGTCCTCTTTCATGCCCAACCGGTCCATCACCGCGCGCGAGCGCAGGTTGCCCGTGGCCGTGAAGGCCACGATCTCGTCCAGCCCCACCTGCTCGAACCCCGCCCGCAAGGCCGCCTCGGCCGCCTCGCTGGCGTAGCCCTTGCCCCAATGCCGTTGCGCCAGGCGCCAGCCGATCTCCACGCCGGGCGCGAACGGCAGTGCGGGCGCCAGCGGCTTGATGCCGACAAAGCCGATGAAGGGCGCCACCTCCGGCGCCTCCACGGCCCAGAAGCCCCAGCCATGCTCGTCGATGCCTGCGGCCAATCTGTCGGCGAGCGCATCGCTCTCGTCCTGGGTCAGCGGCAGCAGGTATTCGGTGACGCGGGGATCCTGGTTCAGCGCCGCGAAAGGTTCACGGTCGGCGGCACGCCATTGGCGCAGCACCAGGCGCGGCGTTTCGACTTCCAGGGATAGGGACATAGCGGACTTCCTTGCATTGCGGTCCCGGGCCGTGCGCCGCGATAACGGCCGCCCCGCAGCCCCTGAACCATTGCCAACGTATACACTCCAACGGATTCTGCCATGCCAAAGGAATTTTCTGCCATGCGCTTGTCCCTGTCGAAGCTGCCGCGCCCGCTGAGCGTGCTGCTGTTTTCCTCCTTCCTGGCCTTCCAGGCCGGCGCCGCCAGCCTGCCGGCGGGCGTCTCGGAGGCCGCCTCGATTGAAGGCATCACCGAATACCGCCTGGCCAACGGCCTGAGAGTGCTGCTGGTTCCCGACGAATCCAAGCCGTCCACCACCGTCAACATGACCTACCTGGTGGGCTCGCGCAACGAGAACTACGGCCAGACGGGCATGGCGCATCTGCTGGAACACATGCTGTTCAAGGGCACCTCCACCACCCGCAATGCCATGGGCGAGTTCTCGCGCCGCGGCCTGCAGGCCAACGGCTCGACCTCCAGCGACCGCACCAATTATTTCGCCAGCTTCGCCGCCAACCCCGACACGCTCAAGTGGTACCTGGGCTGGCAGGCCGACGCCATGGTCAATTCCCTGATCGCCAAGGAAGACCTGGACTCGGAAATGACCGTGGTCCGCAACGAAATGGAAAGCGGCGAAAACAGCCCCTTCCGCATCCTGATGCAGAAGATGCAGTCGGCGGCCTTCCAGTGGCACAGCTACGGCAAGAACACCATCGGCGCCCGCTCCGACGTCGAGAACGTGGACATCGGCCAGTTGCGCGCCTTCTATCATGAGTATTACCAGCCCGATAACGCCGTGCTGATCGTGGCGGGCAAGTTCGACCCGCAGGCCACGCTGGCCGATATCGAGGAAACGCTGGGCAAGCTGCCCAAGCCCGAACGCAAGCTGCCGCCCGAGTACACCGTCGAACCCGCGCAGGACGGCGAACGCTCGGTGACGCTGCGCCGCGCTGGCGGCACGCCGCTGGTCGCGGCGATGTACCACATCCCGGCCGCCGGCAGCGCCGATTTCGTGCCGCTGGACCTGGCCGCCACCATCCTGGCAGATACGCCCTCGGGCCGTCTCTACCACGCCCTGGTCCCGACCAAGCTGGCCTCGGGCGTGTTCGGCTTCACCATGGAAAACCTGGACCCGGGCCTGGCGATGTTCGCTGCCCAACTGACGCCGGGCAAGAGCCTGGACGCCGCCATGAAGGCGCTGACCGGCACGCTGGAATCCCTGAACAAGAAGCCATTCACCCAGCAGGAACTGGACCGCGCCCGCAGCAAGTGGCTGACGGCCTGGGAACAGACCTATAGCGACCCTGAACAGGTCGGCGTGGCGCTGTCCGAAGCCATCGCCGCTGGCGACTGGCGCCTGTTCTTCCTGCAGCGCGACCGCGCCCGCAAGGCCACGCTGGCCGAGGTGCAACGCGCCGCGACCACCTACCTGGTCCAGAGCAACAGCATCGAAGGCCGCTACATCCCCACCGAGAAGCCCGTGCGCGCACCGCAAGAACAACGCGTGGACTTGACGGCCGTCTTCAAGGACTACAAGGGCGATCCGGACTTCAAGGCGGCCTCGGCCTTCGATCCCACTCCCGAGAACATCGACAAGCTGACGCAGCGCAAGAAGCTGGACCTGCCCAACGGCACCGTGCAATTGGCGCTCTTGCCCAAGGCCACCCGCGGCAACCGGGTGCAGGCACAAATGCTCATCCAGTTCGGCAATGAAAAAGACCTGCTCGGCCAACGCGTGAACTCCAGTGCCGTCGCCGACCTGTTGACCCGCGGCACGGCCAAGCTGTCGCGCCAGGACATCCAGGACCGCCTCGATAAGCTGCAGGCGGAACTGGGCTTCAGCGGCGGCGGCACCACGCTCAAGATCGCCATGTCGACCAAGGCCGAAAACCTGCCCGAACTCACCGCCCTGGCGCTGGACATCGTGCGCAACGCCAATTTCCCCAAGGAACAGCTCGAGGAATACCAGCGCCAGCTCGAAACCTCGATCCAGAACGCCATGACCGAGCCCTCGGCGCTGGCCGGACGCGCCCTGGCACGCCAGGACAACCCGTGGCCTGCCAATGACCTGCGCTACGTGCCGACCTTCGAGGAATCGCTGGCCGGCGTGCGCGGGCTGAACCGCGACGCCCTGGTCAAGTTCCACTCCAAGTTCTACGGCGCCGGCAACATCGAGTACTCGGCGGTGGGCGATTTCGAACCTGCAGCCGTGGAAAACGCGCTCAAGACCGGACTGGCCGGCTGGAAGAAGGCGCCCGCCTACACCCGCGTGCCCAATCCGTACCGCGACATTCCCGCCAAGCAGTTCGACATCGAAACGCCCGACAAAGCCAATGCGTTCTACATCTCGCGCATGCCGCTGAAGCTGCAGGATACGGACCCTGACTACGCCGCGCTGTATCTGGCCAACTACCTGTTCGGTGCATCCGAAACCTCGCGCCTCTGGAACCGCGTGCGCGAAACCGAAGGCCTGTCGTACAACGTGCGCAGCTCGCTGTCGGTCTCGTCGTTCGAACCTTCCGCCAGCTGGACCATGTACGCCATCTACGCCCCGCAAAACCGCGAGCGCCTGGAAAAGGCGATCGGCGAGGAACTGGCACGCGTGCTGCAGGACGGTTTCTCGGACAAGGAGATCTCGGACGGCATCACGGCCTTGCTGAATTACCGCAACCTGGCCCGCGCCCAGGACGACATCCTGGCCGGCACCTGGCTGGATTACATGCAGCGCGGCCGCACTTTCGCCTGGTCGGCCGAGATGGACAAGAAGATCTCCGCGCTGACCGCCGAATCGGTCAATGCCGCCTTGCGCAAGAGTCTGCGCGCGGACGGCTTCAGCACGGCGGTTGCCGGCGACTTCAAGAAGAAACCGGCACCCTGAGCAACCCAGCCAACCTCGAAAGCCCCGCTACGGCGGGGCTTTTTTTCATTTCGCCGGTCTCGGCCAGCTCACCAAAATTCACTTGGCATCGCCTCGACTATGCCAAAAATGGGTGAAATCGAATTAGCAAACTGGATTACTCGATTATTTGGAAAGATGTTTTCAAGATATACGGGTTTATCCCAGGTGAGATAACGAGCAGAATTCAGTCATCGGGAACAAACAACGAACCACGACGGAGGGCCGCCGGATTCGGTCCCCACTAAGACGAATTGGAGGTCTAACCATGAAAACCCTAACCACCACCCTGCTGCTGTCCCTGGCCCTGGTTGGCGCTGGCGCCCAAGCCGCCGGCGTGGAACAAGCCAAGAGCAGCGCCCAGGTCGCCACCGAACTGCAGCAAGCCAAGATCAGCGGCCAGTACACCTTCGGCGAACTGGACTACCCGCCCGCCCTGCCCCAGACCACTGGCCTGAGCTCGCAAGAAGTGCAAGCCCAGCTGCAACAAGCCAAGATCAGCGGCCAATACACGTTTGGCGAACTGGAATACCCGGCGGCCGTGTCCGCCCCCGCCAGCGCCAAGACGCGCGCTGACGTCCAGCAGGAACTGGCGCAAGCCAAGGCCAGCGGCCAATACACGTTCGGCGAGCTCGAGTACCCGCCGATCACCCGGTGAGCTGCTTGCTGTGGCCCGGCCGGCCTCGGACGGCATCATGGTCTGAGGCCGGTTTTTACCGGCGACAGCAGCGGTCGATGTAGCAGTAGAAGTAGCTGTTGAAGTAGCTGTTGAAGTTGCAGTAGAAGTTGAAGTTGATGCAGCAGTTGCAGTAACCGCAGTAGCAATAGCAGTGATCGCAGTTGTAGTAGCAGCACCCGGACCGCGGCTCGCGCCGCGGTCTTTTCATTTGCGCACGTGGTCTTCCCGCAACGGCGCCTTTGCCTTATCTCAAGACGAAAAAAAGGCCGCGACAACGTCGCGGCCTTCTTGCTTGCATCAGGCGATTCAGCTGAAGAATTCCTTCACCCGGTCGGTCCAGGACTTGCTTTGCGGCGAATGGCGGTCGCCGCCATCGTTCAGCGAAGCCTCGAACTGGCGCAGGATGTTCTTCTGGTCGTCGCTCAGGCGCACCGGCGTTTCCACCACCACATGGCAGTAGAGATCGCCCGGATAGCTGCCGCGCACGCCGCGGATGCCCTTGCCGCGCAGGCGGAAGGTCTTGCCCGACTGCGTGCCTTCGGGGATCGAGATCTCGGCCTTGCCGCCCAGCGTCGGCACCTGGAGCTCGCCGCCCAACGCCGCCGACGTGAACGGGATGGTCAGCTCGCAGTGCAGGTCATCGCCGTCGCGCTGGAAGATCTTGTGCTGCTTGATGTGGATTTCCACATACAGGTCGCCCGGAGGGCCGCCGTTGATGCCCGGCTCGCCATTGCCGCTGGAGCGGATGCGCATGCCGTCGTCGATGCCGGCAGGAATCTTGACCTGCAGCGTCTTGTTGCGACGGATGCGGCCCACGCCGTCGCAGGCTGGGCACGGATCGGTGATTTCCTTGCCGTTGCCGTGGCAGGTCGGGCAGGTCTGCTGCACGCTGAAGAAACCCTGCTGCATGCGCACGGCGCCGGAGCCGCCGCAAGTGCGGCAGGTCTTGGGCGAGGTGCCGGCCTTGGCGCCGGAACCGTGGCAGGTGTCGCAGTGTTCCCAGCTGGGCACGCGGATCTCGGTGTCGAAACCGGCGGCGGCCTGCTCCAGCGTGATTTCCAGCGCGTACTTCAGGTCGGCGCCGCGGTAGACCTGCGGGCCGCCGCCACGGCGGCCACCACCGCCGCCGCCGCCGAAGATTTCGCCAAAGATATCGCCGAAGGCGTCGGCAAAACCGCCGCCCATGCCGCCACCCATGCCGGCGGAGTTGGGATCCACGCCGGCGTGGCCATAACGGTCGTATGCGGCGCGCTTCTGCTCATCGCCCAGGACCTCGTAGGCTTCCTTGGCTTCCTTGAACTTCTCTTCGGCCTCTTTGCTGTCCGGGTTGCGGTCCGGATGGTACTTCATGGCCAGCTTTCGATAGGCCTTCTTGAGGTCGTCGTCCGCGGCGTTCTTCGCTACGCCCAAGACTTCGTAATAGTCACGTTTTGCCATGATCCGTGGGCTCGAAAACGAGCCTTCTTTTCAGTGCTACAGAATGAGTACGCCCGGTAGGCGGATTTCTCCGGCTACCGGGCGGCAGAGGCAGGTCAGCGCCCGGCCATTATTGGTCGCGCTTGACTTCCTTGAAGTCGGCGTCGACGACATTGTCGTCCACCGGCTTCGCATTATCGGCCGCTTGCTGCTGGCCGGCGGCTTGCTGCGCCTGCATGTCGGCGTACATCTTTTCGCCCAGCTTCTGCGAAACCGTCGACAAGGCTTCCACCTTGGCGTCGATCGCGGCCTTGTCGCCGTCCTTCAGCGTGTCTTCCAGTTCCTTGATGGCGGCTTCGATGCCTTCCTTTTCGGAAGCCTCGAGCTTGTCGCCATACTCGGTCAGCGATTTGCGGGTGGCATGCACCAGCGCATCGGCCTGGTTGCGCGACTGGGCCAGTTCGGCGACGCGGTGATCTTCCTCGGCGTTGGCCTCGGCATCCTTGACCATGCGCTGGATCTCGTCTTCCGACAGACCCGAGTTGGCCTTGATGGTGATCTTGTTTTCCTTGCCGGTGCCCTTGTCCTTGGCCGACACGTGCAGGATGCCGTTGGCGTCGATGTCGAACGTGACTTCGATCTGCGGCATGCCGCGAGGCGACGGCGGAATCCCTTCGAGGTTGAACTCGCCCAGGGCCTTGTTGCCCGCGGCGATTTCGCGCTCGCCCTGGAACACCTTGATCGTCACGGCCGGCTGGTTGTCGTCAGCGGTCGAGAAGGTCTGCGAGAACCGGGTCGGGATGGTCGTGTTCTTCTGGATCATCTTGGTCATCACGCCGCCCAGGGTTTCGATGCCCAGGGACAGGGGGGTGACGTCCAGCAGCAGCACGTCCTTGCGGTCGCCCGACAGCACGGAACCTTGAATGGCGGCGCCAGCGGCGATCGGGGTTCACGTCCTTGCGCGGATCCTTGCCGAAGAATTCCTTCACCTTTTCCTGGACCTTGGGCATGCGGGTCATGCCGCCGACCAGGATCACGTCGTCGATGTCGGAAACCTTCACGCCGGCGTCCTTGATGGCCACGCGGCAGGGTTCGATCGTGCGTTCGACCAGCTCTTCGACCAGCGCTTCCAGCTTGGCGCGGGTGATCTTCAGGTTCAGGTGCTTCGGACCGGAGGCGTCCGCCGTGATGTACGGCAGGTTGATTTCGGTCTGTTGCGTCGAGGACAGCTCGATCTTGGCCTTTTCGGCCGCTTCCTTCAGGCGTTGCAGGGCCAGCACGTCCTTGGACAGATCAACGCCTTGTTCCTTCTTGAACTCGGCAATGATGTAGTCGATGATGCGCTGGTCGAAGTCTTCGCCGCCCAGGAAGGTGTCGCCGTTGGTCGACAGCACTTCGAACTGCTTTTCGCCGTCCACGTCGGCGATTTCAATGATGGACACGTCGAACGTGCCGCCGCCCAGGTCATAGACGGCGATCTTGCGGTCGCCCTTTTCGGTCTTGTCCAGGCCGAACGCCAGCGCCGCGGCGGTGGGTTCGTTGATGATGCGCTTGACTTCCAGGCCGGCGATGCGGCCGGCGTCCTTGGTGGCCTGGCGCTGGCTGTCGTTGAAGTAGGCGGGCACGGTGATGACGGCCTCGGTCACTTCTTCGCTCGGCGGTCTTCTTCATCTTGCGCAGCACGTCGGCCGACACTTGGGGAGGCGCCATCTTCTTGCCGCGCACTTCCACCCAGGCGTCGCCGTTGTCGGCCTTGACGATGGCATAGGGCATCAGGTTGATGTCCTTCTGCACAGCCTTTTCTTCGAACTTGCGGCCGATCAGGCGCTTCACCGCGTACAGGGTGTTGCGCGGGTTGGTCACAGCCTGGCGCTTGGCCGGCGCGCCGACCAGGGTCTCGCCATCGTCCATGTAGGCGACGATGGAGGGGGTGGTGCGAGCGCCTTCCGCGTTTTCAATGATTTTGACCTGCCCGCCGTCCATGACAGCCACGCAGCTGTTGGTCGTGCCCAGGTCAATGCCAATAATCTTGCTCATGGTCGGTTACCTTGATTGAATCTATGAAAATAGGGAGAAACTTCTTGTCCCCACATAACTGGGGCTGCCCGCAGGGTTTTTCAAGACGCCTGGCCGGAATTTTCTACAGCCGCTTCCTGCAGGCGGTGCATGGCCGCGGTGAACTGCGGCAAGCCGGGCCAACCGGTGATACGGCCCAGCCGCTTCCCGGCGCGGTACAGCACAAAAGTGGGGACGCCGTGCAGGGAAAAGCGCCTTCCCAGCGCTTCGTCCGCGTAGACGTCGGCCTCGAACCAGGTCAGGCCCAGTCCCAGCAACGTATCCTGGTGCAGCAGGGCCGCCTGCTTGAAAAGATTGCAGTTGTAGCAATCCTGGCCCCACAGGAATACGCAGCGCAGATCCGTCCCCGGCGCCTGCACCACCGCCGCGTCGAATCCCTCGGTGTCGACATGGCGCATGCCGAACACCTGGAAAACCTGGGCGGGATCGAACCGGGGATCCGTCATGGCGCGCGGCCTGTTCAGCCCTGGCCGGCGGACACCACCACCAAGGCCGGGCGCAGGGTCCGGTCGGCGATGGCATAGCCCTTCTGCAGCAGTTGCACCACGGTATTGGCGGGCTGCTCGGCGGGAATGGACGAAATGGCCTGGTGTTGGTGCGGGTCGAACTTGTCGCCCTGCGCCGGCGCGATTTCCTTGAGCAGGTTGCGCTCGAAGCCGGCCGCCAATTGCTTGAGCGTCACTTCAACGCCCTCGCGCAGCGTTTCAACGGTTTGATCAGGCTGGGCCAGCGCCGCTTCCAGGCTGTCCTTGACCGGAACCAGGCTTTCGGCGAACGACTCGATGCCGAACTTGCGCGCCTTGGACACGTCTTCCTGGGCGCGGCGGCGCACGTTCTCGGCTTCGGCCCGGATGCGCAAAAGCTGATCCTGCTGGTCGTTGACGGTAGCCTGGGCGGCGTCCAGCTGGGCGCGCAACTCGTTCAGCTCGGCCTGCAGGGCGTCCTCGGCGGCGGAGGCCGCATCGGCGTTCTGGCCGACTTCGGGCGTCTGATCTACAGGCTCGTTGGGTGCCGTCATGGGGAATCCTCCAAAAAGTATGGCTTTCGCAGACATGAATGGGGGCCAATACCCCTATTTCAAGCCCGGGAAAGCAAATATTCCCTGACGGCGCCAGGCAGCAGAGACAGGCGGAATGTAATCAAGAATCCGCCTAATTTCTGCTAAATACCGTCAAATATCAGACTGCAAGCATAAATTCGACGTTTTCCACCGCCATCCGGCAAATGGTGGACACCCGCTGCGGCGACTACTTCTTATGCGGTTGCGCTGGCGCGACCGGGTCGCTGGCGGGAAAGCTGTCCTTCAGTGCGCGATCCATGGCCCGATCCTCGTCGGGCTCGGGGCTGATCGCGATGGGATCGCTGGCGGGAAAGGTCTCGGCAAGCGCCTCGTCCAGTTCGTGTTCCACCTGATCTTCATCCACCGGGGTGCTGACCTGCCCCTTTTTGACGATCTTGCCAGTCTTGGGATCATGGTGCATGCGCCTTCTCCTTCAAGTCCGTGATTTGCGTGGGCCACCCCTGCAAGTGGCGTGCCACCAGGTCGGCCAGCCCTGCGATCCAGGCCGGATCGTCGTTGATCGCCGGGATGTAGCGGAACCGCTTGCCGCCGGCCCCGATAAAGGCGTCGCGGCATTCCAGGCTGATCTCTTCCAGGGTTTCCAGACAGTCTGCCACAAAACCCGGACACACCACATCGACCTCGGTCACGCCTGCCGCGGCAAGCGCCTTGAGGGTGGGTTCGGTATAGGGCTCCAGCCAGCGGGCGGTGCCGAAGCGGCTCTGGAAGGTCACCTCGATCTGCTCGCGCGGCAACGACAGGCGCTGGCCCAGCAGGCGCGCGGTATCCATGCAATCGCGGTAGTACGGGTCGCCCAGTTCGATCGAGTAGCGCGGCAAGCCATGGAAGCTCATGACCAGCTTCTGCGGCTTGCCATGCTCCTGCCAATAGCGTTCGATGCGGCCGGCCAGCGCGTCCAGGTAGGCCGGTTCTTCATGGAAGCGCTTGATGAAGCGCAATTCGGGCTGGTCGCGCAGGCGGCCCGCATGGCGGGTAACGGCGTCCACCACCGTGGCGGTGGTGCTGGCGGCGTACTGGGGATAGAGCGGGACGGTCAGGATGCGTTCGCAGCCCTGCTTGCGCAGGCGCGAGATGGCGTCGGGAATCGAAGGATTGCCGTAGCGCATGCCCAGTTCCACCACGGCGTCGATGCCGGCCCCGGCCAGGGCGGCGCGCACGCCGTCGGCCTGGCGCTGGCTGTACACCATCAGGGGCGAACCTTCCTTCATCCAGACGCCGGCGTAGCGCGGCTCAAGCTTCTTGGGCCGCGAGGTCAGGACCAGGCAATGCAGGATGGGCTTCCACAGATAGCGCGGGATCTCGATCACTCGCGGGTCGGACAGGAACTCGCCCAGGTACTTGCGTATGTCCTGCTTACCCGGCGTGTCCGGCGTGCCCAGGTTCACCAGCAGCACGCCGACCTTGCCGGGCTCGCGCGGCGCCGGGTCTTCGTCGAAGGGATCCTCCTGCTCGGGTTCCGGCAGATAACGCTCAGGCCACAGGTACTTGAACAGGCGAAGAAACACAAACACTCCCCTTCCTCCGCGAGGAGGACGTAGCTTCGGATGGACCTACTGGTTGTGGCTGAGGGCGTTGGACAGCAAGCGCGCCGTGATATCCACGATGGGAATGACGCGTTCGTAGGCCATGCGCGTGGGGCCGATGACGCCCAGCGTGCCTACGACCTTGCCGTCCACGCCGTAAGGCGCGGTGATGACCGAGACCTCTTCCATGGGCACCAGCTGCGAATCGCCGCCGATGTAGATCTGCACGCCCTGGGCGCGGGTGGACACGTCCAGCAGCTGCAACAGGTCGGTCTTTTTCTCGAACAGCGAGAACATCTTGCGCAGGCGGTCCATGTCGGAGGCGATGTCGGTCACGTCCAGCAGCTTGCGCTCACCGGAAATGACCATGGCGTCGCCGTCCTCGGCGGCTTCCGCGCTGGCTTCGACCGCGGCCTGCATCAGACGCGAGATATCCTCGCGCAGCTGCGCCAGTTCGGTCGACAGCGTCTGCCGCACCGCGTTGAAGGACTTGCCGGCGAAGTGCATGTTGAAGAAATTGCCGGCTTCCAGCAATTCCGCCTCGGCGTAGTCGCGCTGGACGAAAAGAATGCGGTTCTGGACGTCGCCGTCGGGCGTGACGATGATGAGCAGCACGCGCTTGTCGGACAGGCGGATGAATTCGATCTGGCGGAACACCTGGGCGCGCTTGGGCGTCAGCACCACCCCCGCGAACTGGGTCAGGTTGGACAGCAGCGCCGCCGCCGCGTTGACGGCCCGGGTGGGTTCGGCGGCCGCCAGCATCTCGCCCATGTTGTGCGGCTCGAGCTGGTAGGACTGCACCGCCAGCAGCGAATCGACGAACATGCGGTAGCCCCGCGGCGTGGGAACGCGGCCGGCGGAAGTGTGCGGGCTGTGGATCAGTCCCAGTTCTTCGAGATCCGACATCACATTGCGGATCGTGGCCGGGGACAAGTCGAATACTTTCGATAGCGTCCGCGAGCCGACTGGCTGTCCATCGGCGATATAGCGTTCGATCAACGCTTTCAGTAGTGCGCGTGCGCGGTCATCCATAACAAGTATTTTAGGGAATCTTTTTCAATTGAGGCGATTTTTGTCCTGCAAGCAGATATGCGGCCCCATATAATCGGCTAAACCGCCCATTCCGGGCTGGTTTCGGCTTCAGGTCCGGCCTTTTTGATACGCAAGCAGCCATGCACTTTCCTACCGTAGCCCTGATCGGCAGATACCAGGACACCGGCCTGGACACACCGCTGAGAGCACTGGCCCACGCGCTGAGGCAAGCGGGCAGGCAGGTGCTCATCGATGCGGACACGGCGCGCAATACCGGATTGACCGAATACCCCGTCGCCACGCTCGAGGAAATCGGCAAGACCGCATCGCTGGCCGTGGTCATGGGCGGCGACGGCACCGTGCTGGGCGCAAGCCGCCACCTCGCGCCCTATGGCATGCCGCTGGTCGGCATCAACCACGGGCGCCTGGGTTTCATCACAGACATCGCGCTGCAGGACGCGCACGCTGCGCTGGCGCGCGTGCTCGAAGGCAGCTTCCAGATCGAAGAACGCATGCTGCTGGAAGGCAGCGTGTGGCGCGGCGACCAGAAGATGTACTCCGCATCCGCCCTGAACGACGTGGTGCTGAACCGCGCGGGACGCGGCGGCATGATCGAAGTGCGGGTGGAGCTGGACGGCGCCTTCATGTACACGCAGCGCGCCGACGGCCTGATCATCGCCACCCCCACGGGCTCTACCGCGTACGCGCTGTCGGCCAACGGCCCCATCCTGCATCCCGGCATGAACGCCATGGTGCTGGTGCCCGTGGCGCCGCAAACGCTGTCCAACCGCCCCATCGTCATCCCCGATTCCGGCGTGCTGAACATGACGCTCACGGCCATGGGCCGCGTGGAAGTCGGCGCCAGCGTGCATTTCGACATGCAGACCTGGTCCGACCTGCAGCCGGGGGACCGCATCGTCGTACAGCGCGCCCCCTATACCATCCGCTTCGTGCATCCCGAAGGCTACAGTTTCTTCTCCACCCTGCGCCGCAAGCTGCACTGGAACCTGATGCCCGAAGCCTCCGACAACGTAGAGTAGTAAGCGCCCCGACATGCTGCGCACCCTGCATATCCGCGACTTCGTCATCGTCGAACAGACCGAGATCCATTTCGGCCCCGGCTTCAGCGTCTTTTCCGGCGAAACCGGCGCAGGCAAATCCATACTGGTGGATGCGCTGGCGCTCGCGCTGGGCGAACGCGGCGACGCCAGCATGCTGCGCGAAGGCGCGCCGCGCGCCGACATCACCGCGGTCTTCGACACGCCCAAGGGGCTGATCGCCTGGCTGCAAGAGCGCGAAATCGACGCCGACGCGGAACTGTCCCTGCGCCGCGTCATCGACGCCCAGGGCCGCAGCCGCGCCTACATCAACGGCACGCCTGCCACCGTGGCGCAATTGCGCGAACTGGGCGACAGCCTGGTCGACATCCACGGCCAACACGCGCACCAAAGCCTGATGCGCGCCGACGCCCAGCGCGACCTGCTGGACGCCCACGGCGGCCACGGCGAACTGCGCAACGCGGTCGGCCAGGCCTGGAAGCAATGGCGCGCGCTGGCGCGCCAGCTGGAATCCGCCGAAAAGGACGCCGCAAGCCTGGCCACTGAGCGCGACCGCCTGCAATGGCAGGTCGACGAACTCGACCAATTGAACCTCGGCCCGGACGAATGGGACGCGCTGCAGTCTGAACACACGCGCCTGTCGCACTCGCAATCGCTGCTGGACGGCGCTACGCAGATCATTGACGCCCTGGATGGCGAAGGCGACTCCGCGCATCACCGGCTCACGTCTGCCAACCACCGCATCCAGCAGATGCTGCGCCATGATCCCGGCCTGCAAGGCGTGCATGATGAACTGGAATCGGCGCGCATCGCCATCAGCGAGGCCGTGTCGGATCTGAATAATTATGTCAGCCGGGTGGATCTCGATCCGCAGCGGCTCGTGGCTGTCGAGGCGCGTCTGGGCCTGGTGTTCGAAACCGCCCGCAAATTCCGCGTCGAACCCGACGCGCTCTGCGAACTGCGCGACACGCTGCATGCGCAGCTCGCAGCCCTGCAAGCCGCGGGCGACATCGATGCCCTGCGCGCCCAAGCCCAGGCCGCACAGGCGCAGTACGACGCCAGCGCGGCCAAGCTGACGACGGCGCGCCGCAAGGTCGCCAAGGACCTGGGCAAGCAAGTCACGCAGGCCATGCAAACGCTGGCGATGCAAGGCGGCAAGTTCGAGCCCACGCTGGCCGCATCGGCGCCCTCCACGCATGGCAACGAGCAGGTCGAATTCCTGGTGGCCGGCCATGCCGGCACCACGCCGCGCCCGCTGAGCAAGGTAGCGTCAGGCGGCGAATTGTCGCGGATCTCGCTGGCGCTGTCCGTCATCGCCAGCCGCGCCGCGCGCGTGCCCACGCTGATCTTCGACGAGGTCGACAGCGGCGTCGGCGGCGCGGTGGCCGAGGCCGTCGGCAAGCTGCTGCGCGAACTCGGCGAACGCCATCAGGTCCTGTGCGTGACCCATCTGCCCCAGGTGGCGGCCTGCGCCAACAACCAGTTCCTGGTCAGCAAGGCCGAATCGCGCGGCACCACCCGTTCCAGCATCGAAGAGCTGGACGCCCCTGCCCGCGTCGAGGAAATTGCACGCATGCTGGGCGGCATCAAGCTCACCGCAACCACCCGCGAACATGCTCGCGAAATGCTGGCTGGTTTCGGGCAAGACTGAAAGCCTGCTCTCAGCGCCCGTTGGCAACCCCGGGGCGGCTCGGCGGCGAGCCGGATTTCGTCGTGTACGTAAAAAAAGCCCCTTCGATCTGAAGGGGCTTTGGATCTCGCCTGCCCGCTGCGAGCGTAGCCGCGGGCTGGACTACCGGGCCGGAATCAGCGGCCCTTCATGCAGCTGCCGCAAATGCCGTACAACACCATGGCGTGGCTTTCCAGCGCGAAGGAGTTGTCCTTGGCAATCTTTTGCTGACGCTTTTCGATCTCGGGGTCCGAAAACTCGACCACTTTGCCGCAATTCGTGCAGATCAGGTGATCGTGGTGATCGCCGTCGTTGAGCTCGAACACCGCCTTGCCGCTGTCGAACTGGCTGCGGGCAAGAATGCCGGCCTGTTCGAACTGGGTCAGGACGCGGTAGACGGTAGCCAGCCCGATTTCGACGTTTTCGCCGATCAGGGCGCGATAGACGTCTTCGGCGCTCAAGTGCCGTTGATCCGATTTCCGGAAAATATCAAGAATTTTCAGGCGGGGAAACGTCGCCTTCAAACCCATGTTCTTCAGTTCGCTTTGGTCGCTCATGGTGTAATCGCTCTCCGTCCGCGTTGGCATGGGCAGGATAGGTTCACCGCGAGCCGGCTCACCGAAATCATGCCGCCACGCGGAACTATCCTTATGAAACCTTTATGATAACGGTTTTGTCTGCTTCCAAATAATAGGGGCGCGTTGTGTCCATGATTGCACGAATTCCCTCCCGCTCGCTGAAGACTGGCCTGGCGGTGGCCGCCCTGGCCGTCGCCCTGGCCGGATGCTCGGGGGACAAGTGGGGCTTCCCCTACAAAGCCGGCGTCCAGCAAGGAAACTGGATCACCCAGGAGCAGGTGGCCCTGCTGCAGCCCGGCATGACGCGCGAGCAGGTGCGCTTCGCCCTCGGCAGCCCGACGCTGACCAGCGTGCTGCACGCCAACCGCTGGGACTACCCCTACTACTACAAGCCTGGCTACGGCGACGCCCAGGAACGCAAATTCACGGTCTGGTTCGAAAACGACCGCCTGACCCGCTGGGAAGGCGACAAGCAGCCTGAGCTGCAGCCCTACCAGATCAACACGCCCAACGCCGTCGCCGACGAAAAGGCGGACAAGCGCCTGACGGAAGACGAAGCCCGCCAGAAGGAAGAGGAAGACCAGCGCAAGCGTGACGCCGCCGCTCCGGTCAGCCCCCTCAACCAGTATCCTGGCCAGCCCGGCAACGCCCCCGAGCCGCTCAAGTAACACCAAGGACTATCTATGCGTATTGCAATTGCCGGCGCCAGCGGCCGGATGGGCCAGATGCTGATCGAAGCCGTCCTGAATGCCTCCGGCCTGCAGCTTGCCGTGGCGCTGGACCGCCAGGGCTCGGCCGCGCTGGGCCAGGACGCCGGCGCGCCGCTGGGCAAGCTGACGGGCGTGGCCATCACCGATGACCTCGACGCGCTGGCCCAGGCTGACTGCCTGATCGACTTCACCCGTCCGGAAGGCACGCTCGAACACCTGCAGGCCTGCGTCAAGCACGGCGTGAACGCCGTCATCGGCACCACCGGTTTCGACGACAACGGCCGCGCCGCGATCGAAGTCGCCGCCCAGAAGATCGGCATCGTCTTCGCGCCCAACATGAGCGTGGGCGTCAACGCCACGCTCAAGTTGCTGGACATGGCCGCGCGCATCCTGAATTCTGGCTACGACGTCGAAGTGTTCGAAGCACACCATCGCAACAAGGTCGACGCCCCTTCTGGCACCGCGCTGAAAATGGGCGAAACCATTGCTTCGGCCTGGGACGTGGCTCTGCCGGACGTCGCCACCTGGAGCCGCCACGGCGATACCGGCGTGCGCAAGCCCGGCACCATCGGCTTCTCAGTGCTGCGCGGCGGCGACATCGTCGGCGACCACACCGTGTCCTTCTGCGGCACCGGCGAACGCATCGAGATCACGCACCGCTCGGCCAGCCGCGCCACCTACGCGGAAGGCGCCCTGCGCGCTGCCCGCTTCCTGGAAGGCAAACACAACGGCCTGTACGACATGCAATCCGTATTGGGCTTCTGAGCAGCCCTCGCGGACAGAAATAAGGACCCCGCGGGGTCCTTATTTTTTGCCGGGCCGAAACAACCTCACACCACCACGGGTTCCGGTTCGAGCCGCACGCCATAGCGCTCGGACACCGCTTCCTGGATGGCATGCGCCAAGCCCATGATGTCGGCTGCCGTGGCCCCGCCGCGGTTGACCAGCACCAGGGCCTGGCGCTCGTGCACGCCGGCAGCCCCCAGCGTACGGCCCTTCCAGCCACACTGGTCGATCAGCCAGCCGGCCGCCAGCTTGTAGCCGCCATCCGGCTGGGCGTACGACACCAGACCAGGAAAACGGCCGAGCAAGGCATCGCGCGCCTCGGACGATACGATGGGATTCTTGAAAAAGCTGCCCGCGTTGCCCGTCACCGCCGGATCGGGCAGCTTGGCGCGGCGGATCTCGCACACCGCATCGAAAATATTGCGCGCGCTCGGCGCATCTGCCGCCAAACGCGCATGGCGCTGCAGGTCGGGGTAGCCCAGCACCGGCCGCCAGGGCCGGGGCAAGGCGAAACGCACGCTGACGATGACCCACCGTCCCGGCTCATCGTGCTTGAAAACGCTGTCTCGATAGGAAAACCGGCAATCGGCCGCGCTCATTTCGACCAGACGGCCTACGCGCACATCCCAGGCGGTCAGGCTATGGAAGCGCTCCTGCAGTTCGACACCGTAGGCGCCGATGTTCTGCACCGGAGCCGCGCCCACCGTGCCAGGAATCAGCGCCAGGTTCTCCAGCCCGTCCCAACCCTGGTTCACGCAGGTTTCGACAAAGCCGTGCCAGGTCTCCCCGCCCGCCGCCTCGACCAGCCAGGCGTCGGACCGGCATTCCAGCAGGCGCACGCCCTTGAAGGCGACCCGCGCCACCAGCCCCTGCACCTGGCGCGGCAGCACCAGATTGCTGCCACCGCCCAGCACCAGCAGAGATGACGCCGCGCGCGCCAGCTGCGACAGCGCCGGCAACTGGGCCGGATCCTCCAGAGTCACGAAGGCCCCGGCCTGCGACTCCAGACCCAGCGTGTTCAGCCGGGTGAGATCCTGACTGACGGGGAACAAGGCGGGGGACGGATGGGCTGGGACGGGCGAATTTGACATGGGTGCAGCGGATTGCTATAGTTTCTGTCTTCGCTCATATTACTTGATTGAGTGCTTGCCCTGAGTTTCGGGTCTTGTTCGAAAGCTGCTCGCAGTGAACAAAGCCAAAAAGCACAGGCCAAGACAAGCTCAAAAAAATCATGTAAGATGCGCGCCTTCTGATCGATAACCAAGTTGATCAGAGTGAATAAGAAAACAGGTTCTGGCTGTTCAAGTGCAGAACCCATGCGGGAGTAGCTCAGTTGGTAGAGCGCAACCTTGCCAAGGTTGAGGTCGCGAGTTCGAGACTCGTCTCCCGCTCCAAATTCTGGTTTTCAGCTTCCTTCACGGAATTCTGGAAATCCTTGAGAAAGGGCCCGTCGGGCCCTTTTTTCATTTCCGCGTTCGCATCGGGGGCCTTCCCGCCGCCGCCCTGCGGCGCATCTGCGCACCGCACGCCCCTCCCCCGATTTGAATCCGCCTTGCTCTGCGGCCTATGACGTACGCATCCTTGTCCTGCGCCATTCATCCTGGACGTTAGGACAATTTTCGTGGATTCGCGGAAGTCCACGCCCTGCCCGGCTTGCGTACCATTCATTACGTCCTAGGACAAATTGGATGGCGCGGTGGCAGAGTGGTCATGCGGCAGATTGCAAATCTCCTGAGGTTGGTTCGATTCCAGCCCGCGCCTCCAAGGTCAACCTGGCGATTCTTCCCTTCAAGCCGGAATCGCCAGCGGCATTCGCTCTGGCGGCACACGAAGGAGATCGCCTTGATTCAAGTCACCCTGTTCCATGACGGCTGCAATCTCTGCCTGAGCATCGATCGCAACATAGCGGCGGTGTTCACGACGCCGCAGCATCGCTACGAATCGTTCGACCTGGCCCGACAACCCGAACACGCCGCACAAGCTCGCGCCCTGGGCATCACCCGACTGCCGTCCCTTGTAATCGACGGCCGCGTGCTACGGCTGGAAGACCATTCCCCCATTGAACACTACGCCTGAGCCGGGCGTGGCCGGATCCGGGCCCGCTGCGATGCACCCGCTCCGGAAGACCGCCGCCACGTCGAACCAGGAAAGGATCCCATCGTGAGCAAACTCACCACCGCATTCGGCGCCCCCGTACCGGACGACGACAACACCATGACCGCCGGTCCGCGCGGGCCTGCGCTTTTGCAGGACGTCTGGTTCCTGGAGAAGATGGCGCACTTCGACCGCGAGGTGATACCGGAGCGGCGCATGCACGCCAAAGGCGCCGGCGCCTTCGGCACGTTCACCGTGACCCATGACATCACGCGCTACACCAAGGCCAGGATCTTCAGCCAGGTCGGCAAGCGGACCGACATGTTCGCCCGTTTCTCCACCGTGGCCGGAGAACGCGGCGCAGCCGATGCCGAGCGCGACATCCGCGGCTTTGCCCTCAAGTTCTACACCGAAGAGGGCAACTGGGATCTGGTCGGCAACAACACGCCGGTCTTCTTCGTGCGCGATCCGCTGAAGTTCTCCGACCTGAACCGGGCCGTCAAGCGCGATCCGCGCACAGGCATGCGCAGCCCGCAGAACAACTGGGACTACTGGACCCTGCTGCCCGAGACCCTGCACCAGGTGACACTCATCATGGGCGACCGCGGCATTCCGAAGAGCTATCGCCACATGCATGGCTTCGGCAGCCACACCTATAGCTTCATCAATGCCGCCAACGAGAGGTTCTGGGTCAAGTTCACCTTCAAGACCCAACAAGGCATCCGGAACCTGACGGACGCCGAGGCCGGCCAGGTCATCGCGGGAGACCGCGAAAGCAACCAGCGCGACCTGTACGAAGCGATCGAACGCGGCGAGTTCCCGCGCTGGACCCTGTACGTGCAGATCATGCCCGAGGCCGAAGCCAATACCTATCGTCTCAATCCCTTCGACCTGACCAAGGTCTGGCCGCATAAGGACTATCCGCTGATCGAGGTCGGCATCCTGGAGCTCAACCGGAATCCGGAGAATTTCTTCGCCGAGGTTGAACAGGCCGCGTTCAGCCCCGCGGTGATCGTGCCCGGCATCGGCTTCTCTCCGGACAAGATGCTGCAGGGCCGCCTGTTCTCGTATGGCGACACGCAGCGCCATCGGCTGGGCGTGAACTATCCGCAGATCCCGGTCAACGCGCCCCGCTGTCCGTTCCACAGCTACCACCGCGATGGAGCCATGCGCGTGGATGGCAACGGCGGCAGCACGCCCGCATACACACCGAACAGCCACGGCGCCCTGCAGGCGCAACCGGACTACTCCGAACCGCCGTTGGACATCAGCGGCGCCGCGGCGCGCTGGAACCACCGGGAAGATGCCGATTATTTCTCCCAGCCCGGCGACCTGTTCCGATTGATGGCGGCCGATGAAAAGCAAAGGCTGTTCGAGAACACGGCCCGCGCGATCCGCGGCGCGTCCCGGGAGGTCATCGAGCGCCACATCGCCAACTGTGCCCAGGCGGATCCGGCCTACGGACAAGGCGTGCTCGCTGCGATCGCGGCGCAGACCGATCGAGACAGCCCGCGAGCCGCCCCCTAGGTTCAAAAAACATCAACCAACACGCCACGGATAGCCGATACACTGAACTCTCCCATAGCCGGTATAAAAACAGGCGCTCAGCGTTTACCAGCGCGGCCCTAGCGGAGACACAGGTGCTTGGATCACAGTTGATTATCCGTACGCTGCATCGCCTGGGCGTCAAGACCATCTTCAGCCTGTCCGGCAATCAGATCATGCCGCTCTACGATGCCTGTATCGATGCAGGCATCCGCATCATCCACGTGCGACATGAGGCGGCCGCCGTCTTCATGGCGGACGCCTGGTCCCAGATCACCGGTGAACTCGGCGTCGCGATGCTGACCGCGGCGCCAGGCATCACCAACGGCCTCGCGCCGCTTTATTCGGCGTCGCAGGCGGAAAGCCCCGTGCTGCTCATCTCCGGCGACTCCTCCGTCGCCGAGGACGGCTCGGGCGCCTTCCAGGAACTGGACCAGGTCGCCATCACCAGTCCGTTGACCAAGCTGTCGCTGCGTCCGCGGACCGTGCAGGAACTCTACCCCGCGCTCGAAAGCGCGGTCGCGCAAGCGCTTGCGCCCCGGCGCGGGCCGGTACATCTGGCCCTGCCCTTCGACCTGATGACCGCCGAGACCGGCTTGGCGGAGCTTCCCGCCGCAGCGCGGAGTCGCGAGGCTGCTGCGATGGACGCCGCCGGCCTGGAAAAGCTCGCCGCACTGGTGAATGCGGCGCAGCGCCCCCTGGTGCTGGCCGGCCCCACAGGCGCGCGGCCTCACGTGCGCGCAGTCCGCGAGATGCTGGAAGAAGCGCTTGCGGTGCGCGTCATCCCCATGGAAAGCCCCCGCGGCCTGAAAGATCCTTCCCTGGGTTCCCTGGCCGCGCTGATGCCGCAAGCGGACCTCATCGTGCTGGCAGGCAAGAGCCTGGACTTCACGCTGGGCTTCGGCGGCACGGGCGCGCTGGGCCAGACGGCCCGGATCGTGGCGATCGACCCGGACCCCGCCATGCTGGAACGCGCGAGCCGCCTGCTGGGCGAACGACTGGCCCTGGCCTTACAGGGCGATCCCTACGCCGTACTGTCCGCGATGCATGCGACGCCAGCCCCGGCCGAGCGCGCCCCCTGGCGCGCGCGCGTGGATGAAGCGCTGC